>Ga0099825_1000273_pt1 | contig 49048 bp, 23 predicted proteins | sample SiratroredBW_FD_76838 | JGI IMG/M metagenome (GOLD analysis project Ga0099825, IMG submission 76838) | Root nodule microbial communities of legume samples collected from California, USA - Siratro red BW | ecosystem: Host-associated > Plants > Roots > Nodule | place: USA: California | collected...
AAAAAATAAATATAATATATATATATATATATATATATATATATATATATATATATATATATATATATATATATATATATAAACATCCATTGACAAAATCGATTAAAATTGATTTTGTAATTTATTTATTTATTTTATCTTCAATCAAATAATTTAGTTCAAAATTCAATTTAAAAATAAAAATCTAACCAAATCAAATTAAACAGCTTATAAATATTATATACTTTTAAGTTAATTACTCTTTAATTTTACTTGTAAAATACTTATTTTTATCAAAACATGATAACAAATTTATATTATAATTGTTAATTATAAGAATATGGAGTTTATTTACTGAGTATAAAGATGAAATTATAAATATAAAAGTAAAGATTAAAGCTAATAATAAATATTGTTATTTAAAAAGTGTCTTATATAAATATAATAATTCTGTAATAATTACTTAAAAATAATTTTATACTGTAAAAACGGAAAAGTCGAACTAAATTGTATTTAATCTATTATTTTTTGGTTCGGGTCACTTTTTAATAAAAAAGTTGAATCAAAACGACCAACTCCCTATAAAAAGTATCCTCATTACCATTTTTTTTCAATTTTGGTAAATTAATTCTGCATTGTTAAATTTATTTAAGCAGGTTTAAGTTAATTTCAATCGTATTTTATATTTAAAATTTCGCTATGAATTTTTTAACCCTGTTTGAAAAGTTATTATCCAAATAAATTAATTTAAGTGGTTATTTAAGAATGAACAAAATTTGTTATACATAATGATACAAGATTAAATGGTAATGTGAAATTCTTCATATTGAGTATACCTTAATTAAATTACTAAAATATATTGTATGTTAATATGTAAAGAGTTCTATATTATTATTATCTAATCATTAATTATTATTACTATTATATGATATGAGAAAATTATTGAGTTTTATAATAAATATATCAAGGGTTTAATTGTCATTGTAAATGTGAAAATATGTACGCTGTTAATTATTAAAAATAATTTTTACTATGACTTTTAAAATAACTAATATAAAAATTAGCAAATAAATGAAAAACTATAATTAGATAAAAGTATAAAAAAAAAGGTTATATTAGTAGTCTATTCTAATTGGTTTAAATCATATTTCGGATCACTTTTATAGTATAGATATTTTTATATTTAAGTGGAACTAATTTCTAGAGGATTTTAGACCATTTTGTCTCAAAAATCGAAATATGTAGAAGTACCTTAGGTTCCTACCAGAAAATTAGATTCTCTTTTTGCTTGTGATGAAAGATAAAAAGATAACAGTAATTATCATAGTTTAAATAATAATATTTACAATAATATATAAAATTTATCTCTTCAAGTAAATTAACATTAAAAGTTGAAAAAAAGTATAATTTATTTGGAAAAAAGTTCTCCATTAATATTTCTAAAATAAAATTAATTTATATAGAAATTGAAAACAATAATTCAAGAAATATATGAAAAAAATTCCTTATCTTATGAAAAAATTATTTAATTTTTTTCTTATTATTTTATTTTATAAATACTTAAGAAGACGCTTGAATAATGGGATGTGACTTGGGTTTGTTTGGCAGGATTTATTAAAATAAGCATTTATTTGGATGATTGGGTTCCTTTAAAAAATTTAGAAAAGTTTTTAAAAAATGAAGAGATTATTTGATTTGATGAGGGAGAAATGTAAGAAGAATGGTCCATAAATTGCACCATAAACAAAAGAGGGTGGAAAAGGCTTATCTTCAACCATGTTTTGTTTATTTTTTGAAAGGTTCCAGAAATTTTGTGGGTGGAACGCGTCTTACAACTTCTACACTTTTCTGTCTCCTTCCATCAGATTCCATTTTACATATTTAACTCACAAGTTACTTATTAGTCAAAGGATCAAACTTTGAACGTATATAAGATCTCAAAATTAAAATATTAATAAAAATCTGGGATTTTTCGAAGAGATTCTGAATTTAATTTTTATATATTAGACCAGATTTTTTGTGATATTATCTACTTCATATAATCAAATGAAAAAGAGAAGGTACAGAATGTCATTTGGATGTGAATGACAAATCTCCCCTTATTCCACTACCATTTAAAGTTAAGCGATAATAAGTTGAGTTTTGATAGTATTTTTGAGATATGAAACCTAAGTTTCCCCATCCCAAAGGTTATCAAAGAACACCACTGGCCCGTTGTTGACTCGAACCTGCTTCATCTGATTAATCTTTTCATGGTCTTCTCTTGTAAGAGACCAATCAAAAATTTCCAAGTTTTGCTTCATTCGCTCTTTGTTATAGCTCTTCACCGCCATAGTCACACCTTGTTCATACAACCATCTAAGACTCACCTATCACAAACCAACTCATAACATTAATTAACTTTACTCATCACCTGTTAAAGAATCAAAATCTATACTTTATTCATGTAGTTGCCTTATTTTCAAAGGGATCTCCTGATATACATCATATATTCTTAATTCTTTAATTTATTGGCTGTTTAAGATGAATTCACCGTTTATGATATGATATAAGAAAAGATAAATTCAACTGATTGAATATGAAACAATCTTAAAATTGTAACCTGGGCAATAGTTTTGCCATGGGCTTGTGCAATGTTCTTGAGTATTTCACTGTCCATGACTTCATTGGATCCCCAGCTAGCCCCTTTGGCTCCCAGAGGAGAAAATGCAGTTATGATTATACCCTTTGCTTCACAGAATTCTCTTAGCTTCTTCTGATGCCAAGCAGGATTCATCTCCACCTATTTGGTAAAAGTGTAAAGAAATAGGGTATGGTCAACGCTTGTGAAACTAAATTAACATGAGTAAGAAAAAGACCAAGATGAATTCATGGGTTTACTTGATTGACAGAAGGGGGAATGGTAGCAAATGAGAGTAGATCTTCAAGTTTCTTGCATGTGAAGTTGCTGACTCCTATAGATTTTGCAAGGCCTAGTTTCTGGCATTCTTCCATTGCTGTCCACACACCCTTTAAGTCAAATGTTGTTATTACCTCTTCACTATATGGAGGTTTCCAATCTCCAGGTTTCACACTGATGGGCCAGTGGATCAAATAAAGGTCCAAATATTCTAATTTCAGCCTCCTGCATTATGTCATCAATTCAGCACTGTATTCTCTCATTCCTTATGCAATATACATACATCATGCATGATGAAAATTTCATGTCAACCAATGATATGGCCAAAATAGTGTATGGAGGATAATCCATACCTTTTGAGTCAAATTCTAAGATAATATAATTGTACCTATAGTGAAAATCTCACAACCAGTCACCAAGGCATCACTTTACTTTTACACTAGCGATTGCCCTCTTATTGATTCATTAGTCTGACAGCACAGATGCTTGAATTTGGCAAATGGATCATATCCAGATCCATTTTTAACTTCACCTCTCACAGTTAAGATCCAAGAACTAAATTTTTCTTCAAATTCTAAAGATTGATGTAGGCTGTCAAGTTTATTTATTTATTTATTTTTTCACAGTTTCTGGGTTAGAATAAAAAATTAGTTTAGTTGCTTCAAACAATAGAAAAAGGAGTATTTATCAGAACTTTAAACAAAGATCCATGTGACCCTGAACATACCTCATGAAGTTGATCATGGAAACTAGATAACCAATATAATCATGGAGTCCAGAGAAGATGATCATGGAAGCTAAGAACCAACCTATCAAACTACTCATTCACACAGCTGTGGTCATCCAGCTAAATTACTACTTAGCCGTAGGGTGCATAACTGCATATGCATCATATTCTCTACAACATATTTCATCATGGAACTCTAATATGTATGTTTCTTAGGGAAACATTTCCAACTGAAAATTCAGTGCAATCACCGATAATATGACAGTAAATTTAATGTAACTGATCAAAATAAAACATAGATAGAGTTAGAAATCGAAGAATTGATTGCATCCCACATATTCTTTGTTTTTGATTGGTAAGTAAACAATGGACCAATCTGATGCACTGAAATAAATAACCCCTAATGTTTTTTATTTTCCAAAACACATATACTGACTAAAACAACCATAACCACACATGAAAATCTTATTACTGTGGTTTTAATGTGGAAAAGGATGAAAATTTGCTTACTGGAGAGATTTCTGCAGAGCAGGAAGAACAAGATGAGGAAAATTGTCAGTGAGCCAGAGCTTAGAGGTGATGAAGAGCTCCTCCCTAGACTTGATGAGACCGAGTTGAAGAGCTTCAGCTATGGCTTCTCCCAGGGCCTCTTCAGATCCATAGATTGATGCAGTATCAAAGTGTGTGTAGCCCAGTTTGATAGCTTCTATAACTGCCAGTTTTGTGGTTTCTGCACTGCTTTTGTTTGTATCAGCTGCAGTTCCAAATGCTATCACTGGCATCATGCATTGGTTGGAAGAGGATTTCAGCACAACTTGGGGGATTTTGGAAAGAGACATGATGATGCTATCACAAACCTTACAATATCTGCTTTACTTGGAATTTGATCATATACTTGGTGAGCAAACATGGGCACTTTGCATCTCTTTATATAACAGGTAATCTAAAAAGATAATTGTAAAGATACTTTGACTTTTATTACTAGTATTTTTTTATATATATAGCAGATCATGTTTGAAACAATAGAAAATGGTTTATATACTGATAACTACATTATCTACATATATAGTAAATTTGTAATCTGCTAGTTCTTGCTTCTTCTTTTTTTCGTAAATTTTTAGTATAAATCTTTTTTAGAATAGTAGTATAAAAGATATAAGCTAACATAAATTATTTATTTATCCTTAGTTAAATTTAAACAAAATTATTAATTGATTCCATTACTATTAGAAATGGTATATAATTGGATGTTTATTTGATTAAATACTTCTCATGCCAAGTTATTTAAGAAACTCAAATACCAATACAAAAATAGCTTTCCAATTTGACGACTTCTATTGACCATAGGACAGAATTGAACATTTATCTATTTAAACATTATTTTATCTCGTATTATTTAAAAGTATGAAAGTATTCCAAACTTTTATGACTATTGGTGATATCTTTTTGAATAGAGAAAGAACAGAAAACTGGTTCTTAAGGCAGCCCTCGTCACAATTCAAATTGAAATAGCTAGCTCCACATGCATTTGTCATTTTAGTCAGTTTATTTTTAATATTTTAAAAAAATATATTTTTTGAATAATTATATATTAAAAATAGTGTTTTGTACTATATACTATTTTTATAAAAAAAATTATTTATTTTCAAATATCTATTATAAATACATCTTAAATTAAATTTTGTATTTTATGATTTAATTATTTAGATGTTAAAATGTATATAATTCACCTACCTTTTTTGAATTTATTTCAAGCCTCAATTGGGTTAGAAAAATTAAAATAAATTATTTAATAAATGTTTTAGGTCACATTTGAACAAAATAAACTAGGCTGAAGCCGCAGCAGAGTAGTTCGTGTTGGTGACTGCTTCTTCCTCTAACTCCATAGCTCTTCCTTCCTGCACCTTTGGAGAGAACATGAAAAAGACTAAAATCTCTTCAAATATAATCTAATAAATGATTTTAATACTTTTAGTTATTTCCCTCTATATTTTCAAAAGTAATTTTCATAAAAATAAAAATTGGATTATATAGTTTGAAAAATATTTTCAGATTCGAAAATAACTTTCGAAATCTAAATTTTCGGAATCTAGAAAGAATTTCTGGATAAGTTATTTTCAGATCCTAAAACTAGTTTTCAAATTCTGAAAATCATTTTTTCATTCCAAAAATTATTTTTAAATTTTGAAAATTAACTTTAGATTCAAAAATACATTTCAGATTGTATAATCAAAAATATGTTTTGTTTTAACTTCGAAATTAATTTATTTCAGAATACAAAATTATCTTTTAAATTAGTCTATTTCAGAATAAAAAATAACTTCTAAATTAAAATTTAAGAGATGTAATCCTAAATATATTTTTCTATTTTGGATGGACTAATCCGAATGTGAGTATAACATCACCCTCACTTACCAAATAACACTTAAATCTTTTCAATAAGGGTCTTTTAGAAATACAAGATTTTATAAAGGTGCAAGAAGAAGTTATGAAGGTCCAGGAAGAAACAGTCCGTGTTGGGGAGATATGAGTGGACTTAGAGAGTGGTGGGCCGTTGAGCCAGAATGGGTTGATTAAGTAAGGGGCCATTACATTCTGCACCCGTACTTTGAAGCTACAATCCCATAAAATTTGAAATTTCAATTTTAATCTTCCTTAAACTTGTATTTCAAATTGTAAAATTTAAAATATATTCTGAATGTATAACATGAAACACAATTTTATTTATTTTTAATTCTATACTGTAGAATATAAATTTCGTTAAATTTTTAGTAAATTCACTTTTTAAAAAATGAATATATTATAATTGTACATTTTAAAATATACAATATGTAATATATTAATACATTCTAAATTATATAATCTTAAATATATTTTCAGATCTAAAAATAAATTGTGAAATGTATTAATATATTTGAGGTTATGCATTATAGAATACAATACAGAGTAAAAATATGTAATTCGAGTTGTAAAATGTAAAATACAAAATATGTATTTTAGATTATGCACTATGACATACATATATTGTAGACTAGGATTTAACTTTTTACGTTTTGAAGGTTTTGAAATGTACAATTCTAAAGGTCACTAAATTACACATTTAAGAAATGAATGCCTACAATATAATCTGATGATTATTTCGAACTCAAGATAAATAAAAATAATATTACATATATACGCTTCATACGCAACAATAGAGATAATTGTAAATTAGTGACAATATAGACCGCAAAATATGTTTACCGTCTAACTTTTTTAAATCATTGTCAAAACTCGAGAACATAAAATAACCATAATTTTTACATTCATGTGTATGACACCTAATGAGTTTTGCATTAGTGAATAATCATTTCAATCATAAAACTTTGGAATGAAGAACTCTCCTAACATCATATTCATAATCACCATTTTTTTACTTGTATTGGATACCCAACACTATGGACAGTGGTTCACTTTATAAAATTACTTCACTTACACGACACAATTGTTCGGACATGCATAATTTTTTCGATAAAATTCACAATTACCAAATGCAAGTTGTTGAAGTGTTTGTTGCTACATTGGGTTAAGTGCACGGGTTTTCGTCTTTCACTGTATTCGATAGGAACAAGGTTTACATTAGTTTCCTGTGACAACATCTTTTGAACTTAAGTACTTCGTTGAAGATGAACTTGACCTATCTTCCCCAAACAAATCACCAATCCAAGACGGTTGAAATGTATTTATGTTGCTTTATAACTGATCTTCCTCAACCTCGGTTCATTTTCTTCCTTGGATAAAATTTGAGTATAAATATTCATACCTCTATGGAATGACCCTTTTAAGGTTTTGTATGTTTGGATTCTCCTTCTATCATTCTAGCGTCTATTAATGATGACACAGCGTGTGATCTGTAACAACTCAAAATCACATTAAATTATATGCAAATAGGCATAGTTTTCAGCTGCAAATTTTTTGGGGGTGATGAGGTTTTTGTGAAGCTTCAACCATGTGGCCAACATTTTCTTTAATTGCAGTAATTAAAGATTGGCACGTGCTACTTTGGACTTTCAATATCTTGTCTCAAGTATGATTATTTAATTAATAGTAATTAAAATTAGCCCGATACAGAAGTTAAACTGGTTTATCCTGCAAAAACTTTGGACTTTCTCCACCAGCAACCTTAGTAAATTATATATGGTTTTTAAAGTTTAAATTAAAACATTCTGTATTTTTTTTTATTTACCATTTAAAATTTATTGTACTGCATCAAGTAGATAAATCTTCCAAGAGTAAACAATAGAAAGATCCAAATACACCATAAATGAAATAAAAATATTATTAAAGAGATGGTTGATATATGTAATTTAGTGTTCAATATACTTTTAACTTATATTTAGATGTTGGTAAAATTTAAATTTAATTAACTTAAATACGTTTAGTATTTGTATTTTTAATTAAAAAGTTAGGACCTGTAAACCAAACCCAAGTTTTCCAGAGTGATTACATTTTGAAAGAAAAACAAGTAGAGTTCCCAAAATTTTGAATTAATTTTAAAACTATACAAAATGACAAATATGTTTCATAAATATAAATTATTTTATAAATATTTAAATTTGTAGAAACTATATTTTATTATTTTTAAAATTATTATTCTAACTTGTGTATAAACTAATTCTAATTTATGAAAGTATTTATTTATTTTTCCCTTTTAGAAACTATTTTGGAAGATCTGATCAACACATATCATTAATTCATTTTTAATTTTAATAATAAATCAACAACAAATTAAAAACTTTATTTTATATATTATTGGTTTTCTTTATTTAGTAAAGAGTTTTCTCCAGTTTTCTTTCATAAAAAGGTACTATATCTATGATTTTATATAATATATCTGTATGTTACATGTTGGTTGGATTATATGTTATATGTTACTGCTATGAGTTATGTATGTTGTATACAATAAAATAAGATGCTTCGACAAATATGGAAATTCATATAATCTACCGCTTGTTTTATGCCTATTTTTGTTTCATGTATAAATTGAAAAAAAAAAAATACCCTGACAAAAATTAGTGAAAAATAATCATGATCAACAGCAACAAAATTATTGACTTTTATCAACGTCAAAAAAAAACCTTCTAGTCATCATAATTATTCTAACCATGTCTTGTTTTTACGCAAGCTGATTATCTTGAAACCAAACTTGAATTGAGAAGAGAATTTAAAATTAAAAAAAAATAATGAATACCTTATAGATGAAAATGAAATTGAAAATTTTCTAACAATAATTCAACTTTTAATAAAATTTTAATTTATTTGAAAATTCCATACTCAAATAATGTATTCTCTTATAAAATATTTCAATTTTTTTTACTATAACAAATTATTGACTTAAATTCTTTTATTAAAATACACAATACCATGATTGCTCTGTGAACAAAGAAAAAAAAAAAAAAAGAGTTTAAAAAGCATTTAGTTATGAAGGAACAAGAAATCTTAGCAATACTGTCAAGAGTGAGGATGAGACAGACTTTTGGGGAATATGTTTCACCTACTCACCAGAACCCATCCCAGCACAAAAATCATAGGAGACTACATATGAAGTTAAAACATGAAGCATAACAACAAAAACATTTAATATGTCATGAATTCCTCAATTTAATAAAATATCATCAATGATGCAATTTTTCACTAAGTGATTATAACATCTAAAACCTACCTAACAAAATAACAATCACTTAATGCAAACTCTATTTGTTTAAAATTTAGCTAGTTACATTATTAAAACATGTTTAATAAATGGTATTTAATATTTGTTTATTCTTTTAATAGTATATGTCTAAGTCATTTAATTGTAAACACGAAGAGAAGTAAGTATATGGAAAATGTTACTTTCTATTATTAATTTTATCAAACAGTGACATGAATGGATGATTTGAAATATACTTAAATGGTTAGATTGAGAAAATTAACCTTTTATATAAAATTATCAATATATAATATGTACTAAAAGTGTACATTTAAGATTTGTAATAATAGTAATGAATTATTTCTATTGATTGTATATTGATTCACTTTTTTTTTTTTTTTAAAAAGCAAGATTAAAAGTACTTAAAGTAGTTAAAAGAAATTTTAGAAAATCAGGCTAATAGTAAAGAAAAACTATAAGCCTTAAAAAGGTCTTTTTATTTATTTTTTTTCTTTAAGAAGATTATTACACTTTTATTTATGTACTTTTGATTATAAAAAAAGTCATACAAAATGTTATTTTAGATTTTGGGACGAGGACTTAAATATTTGGAGGTAACAAGCTAACTAAAACCATGATTTAAGATTAAGAACATATTGAGCAATCAATAAAGACTCGTATAGATAAATTACTTATTAAAATATTATGGACATATAAATATTCTATTAGACTATGATGCATTTAAGTGAAGAAAAAAATAAGTCTTAAATTTGAAATAAATAACATTTAAAAAAAAAAACATAACTTGAAAGTGAAAGATATTTTAATCATATATAAGTCATTTAGAGTTTTGTAATAATAATTTTTTTTATGAAAGATTTAATTTTGTATTTGGTTGGACTTATCATCGTAGTCATTAGTTTTTAATAAGTTTTTCAAAAAAATTTAAACATTTAAAACCTTGTTTTCATCATTAAATGATGAGAAAATGGTCACTCTGTAATTTTATCCTCTCTATATTTCATTCTTTTATTTCTTTGAATGTTCTACCATGTTTACGTTGAGTAGAATTTTTTTTTTCTAGATTTGGACTCAAAGGGATTATTTGATTGATTTAATTGTATGTTGTCTAGATTTGGATTCGTTTTTGAATATCTTATTCTTACTTTATTTATGTCATGTACACTGTCTTAGACATTTGGAAAAGTTCAATTAAAGTATGAATTCATGCGTAAAAGGTTTAAATTAACAAAGTGGAAGATAATTAAAGTTTGAGCAGATTTTAATGTGAAATTTCATTCTCAACCTATGGTTTGTTATTAATTGATTTGCAATAATTTTTTACTTAATCTAAGATATAATATATATATTAATTGTATTTGTTCATAATTTAACTAATATGTACATGTCCATCCATTGTAAGAATAGTGTTAAGCTCATTTATTTGTTAATTATTTTGTCTTAATAGTGAAAAATAATTCAATTTTTTGCTTTCACAAGATAAACAATATGAGTTGAACCTTAAATAAAAAAATTTAAAAGTAAACCATTATTCTTAATCATCAAACTAAGTTAGAAGGAAGAAGGAAACTTCCCACGCACCTCACATAAAACTAAAGCCGGTCAAACCGGTTCGTGAACCGAAAGCAAAGGAATAAACCGAACCGAACTCTTTTTTCACTATTTGCGCCTACAAATATGAAAATTTGGTTCTTGATTTTTGTTGCACCTTCTTCTGCCGCCTCTCTCTCTTGTTTTCTCTTTCTCTCTCATTCAATCCCATGCCTTGTTTTCATTCTTAAAAATCCAAAGTTGAAAAGGTTGTCAACAAGGGAAGACACAAGTTGAACCTCAAAGGAACAACACACAGTGCCACCTCAAAATAGATCAAACAAACCTTGTTCTTTTTGTTTGCACAACCCAACCTGCTGCTATTATCGTAAGGTAACAACATTACCATTAAAATTGTTGCTCTCAGCCTTTCAAAGCCTTCCACTTTTTCATCAATGCGATCTGGGTTCTCCCTGATCCACCCTTGTTTCATTGCTTCCTCTTTTCTTTTCTTTTCTTTTGTTTTTTTTTTTTGTTTCAGTCATGAACGTGTCTCTGTTTTGCTTTTCGGGTTCTTTTCTTTTTTCAAGTTGGTTTTCTCTGTCTATTTTAAGAGGGTATCTTTCCGGAAAATTGCATGATGTGGGGTCAGTGAGATATTGAATAAAGGCCAAGCATGGTTAATTCTTCTGGTATACGGTGGGATCAGAATGATGTTGAATACAAGCTTTGTATTTGTTGATGAACTATATCAGAATCTCATTGGAAACTTTCTCTGTGTTTTTAACCATTGAAGTTTCTATGTATGCTAGATCCCTCATGAGGTTAATTTTTGTTTATGCATTTTGATCAGGATTGGATTCTGACAAGGATTTCTCTATGGTAAGCTTTAAGCATGATTTTTTCTTGGGGAATTAGAATGAATGATTTCAAAATGTGGAATGTGGTTAGTTTATTATATTGGATCAAAGTGGTTTTGATTTGGTGTATGTTATCCTTCTTTGCTTGTGATCAATAGGGAGAAGCACCTATTATCATTGGTCAAGACCTGCAGCATGGAAATGACAACGACTTTGAATCAAAAAGTGAGAATTTCGAAACGGGCACTATCATTGGTGATATGAAGGTATTGATAATGCAATATCTGCTGTAAATGCCATCTCTCAATGTGGCGCAATTTACTAAGCTGAAAATCTTCTGTCTAAAACAAATCATCCACCTCCGTTTGTTTGACAGTATGTCATTGGTGGAACCGCTGGTGAAACCTTATATGTGAAAGTTCAAATTCTTGACAACAACTCTCCAGGGGAATGGTAGGTTTAAGGTTCTTTATCTCAGGTTTTTTTTTTTTTTTTTACTTATTTGATTTTGTTTCTGATGTCTATTTTAATGAGCAGGGTTGATGTTGTTGAGCTAGGCACCAAACCCATTTCATGTAATGGCCACTCAGCCGTGCTTTTGAAAGACAGAATACTAATTCTTAAGAAAAATTCTAACCCAGATGACTGTATATGGTTTCTGGAGGTTGGTGTTTTCAGACCCTGGTCCTTAATCTAATGCCGAAGTGATGTTATTGTGTGGAAACTCTGAAGCATTATTATTAGATGATGCAATGGCTTAATGGGTGTTAATTAAGTATTTTGTTTTATTATTATTTGCAGGTGGACACTGCTTTTGTCAGGCAGCAGCAGAAAAAAAATTTGGGGAGTGAGGTTGTAGCATGGAGTAAGGGTGTGATAGGAAATGCTGAGAAACCTGTTGTTATCAGTGGTCCTTCTGGAGTTGGTAAAGGAACATTGATATCTATGCTCATGAAGGAATTCCCATCTATGTTTGGCTTCTCTGTGAGCCACACAACCCGTGCCCCCAGAGGCATGGAGAAAGATGGGGTCCATTACCATTTCACGGAGAAGAACGCTATGGAGAAAGAGATTAAGGATGGAAAGTTTCTGGAGTTTGCTTCTGTCCATGAAAATCTATATGGGACCAGTGTTGAGGGTGTGGAACTGGTATCAGATGCAGGGAAAGTAAGTTCCTTATGTTAAATCACAGGCCTATACAAATCAATCACTCTCTGAATATGCCTTGCTTTTATTGTTTCCTATTTCAAATAAATTGCTCTTAGTTAGTAGCTGGGTTTTCTCAAAGTACTCATAGTAATCTATTGATTTTTACGAGCACTAGGAAGGTCTGAAATCTTTGGATCTTTCCTTGATTGTAATTGTTGCTGCATTCACAATGCAGCCTCATACTAGTTATTGTATTGTCACCTATCTGCACATTAATAAATTTTAACGCCACATAATGTGGAAAAGAACATGATTTCTATCAAATATACCAGCCTTTTGCCTTTTTTCCCCCTCTTTATAGAATTTAAATGTTAAAGGCGTGCATTGGATTGGCTTATGATTGATCTACTCAAGCAAAATTGAACTTTAAAAAAAAGTAGAGTTTTATGGTCTTGCCATGGGGGTGGTATTCAGATTGAATTTTCTGTTTGTCATCATACCAAACCAACCTTGTGAACATTACTTTCCTTGAGATATGACTTTACTCTTTTCTCGAGAAAGTGAAATCTTCAATTTTTACATTTTGTTCAGAGATGTATTCTTGATATTGATGTTCAAGGGGCAAGATCTGTGAGGGCTAGTTCTCTAGAAGCCATATTCATCTTTATCTGCCCCCCATCAATGAACGAGCTGGAGAAGCGTCTTCGTGACCGGTGAGTAATTGTTTGTTACTTGTGCTCTTTCACTCTCAAAATCATCCCACAATGCTGATCTCTAAAGACTTCAAACCATGATGTTTTGTGCAGAGGGACAGAGACAGAAGAACAGGTCCTAAAGCGACTACGAAATGCTCAGGCTGAGATTGAGCAAGGGATGTCATCAGGCATATTTGATCACATCTTATACAATGACAATCTTCAGGACTGTTATGAGAATCTCAAGGTAACTACTTAGTTGCCATACGCAAACTTCCTTACATAAACTCGTTTTTCTTTAACTGTCAAGCTTGATTTAAAGCACCTATTGGTGCAGAAATTATTGGGACTTGATGGATATGCCACTCCTCCCAAGTCTGGTAAGAGTTTTCCTAAACTTGATCTCAGCTTCACATAAAGTTTCATGATATTAATTAGTGTGTTTAATTTTGTCAATCCAGCACCAAAAGAGATAGATCTCCCAAGGGATCATTCAGTGTCAAAAATTGATGACAAAATCATCATAAATTCCACATCTTCAATACTAGAAAAGGAATCAAAGAACTTGTAAGCCTTGCCATTTACTTTTAATATTGCCCCTAACAATCATTGATGAGAAAACAAACTACATGCATGTGCACACAACATTAACTCTTGCTTTTCTTATCAATGACTTGTATTACTCACTTTACCCTCAAACAAGTTAAGTTAGTCACTGACCCTTTTCTTATTTAGCAACCATTGATGTGATTAAGTGATGATTTTGTATTTTGCTGCAACAGGATCATGTTAGACGTGTCCTCTCTTACAGGGGGTGCACCTGGACGAACAAGAGGGCTTAATTTTGAAGCCATGGACTCGTTTTCAGAAGGCTTGAATGACAATGGGAATGGACCAATTTGACATTCGGTGAACCTGGTCTAACTAACTCTGTTTCTCTCCATTCATATATAAAAATTATTTGAAACAATAGGTCACAGGATGAGGGTGAGGCACCAGGTTCGTTTTCTTGAGATGTTTTTTCATGTCTTGTTCGTTAGGCGTTATGGCAGTTGAAATTGACTTGACGCATTTGAAACAATTTTTTTCACATGTGCTTTGTAGTGTATTCCAATCATCAACAAAGGCAAAGGTTGTAATCCACAATTTATTTTTTTGTGTATAATCAATCAGTACACAAATTATTTGGCATCTCAACATATCACGTGGAGGAGCATTGCCCAGTAACTGGAGGTCCATATCTAGTTACCCTTTAGAGATACTCACATGCATGTCTTCACAAAATTTGTAGGGCAATTAACACTAATCAGCAAATTAAATCTTAATTGATGTTCTTAGGACATTGATCAATGAATCGAAAGGTTTCATTGAAAATATTATACTCACTAATTAAATAAAATCTGGTAACCCAGGAACGAAATCTGACATAGTCTGTAAATAATTGAGTATTTTAAGACTGCCATTAGAATTCAATTTTTGACTGCATGTATAAAAGCAAATCTTTTTATAAAGAGAAATTAGATTTGTTTTGATGGTTTTACACATAAAGAGTTAGTCTTCAAAGCTGAGAGAATGTTAAATGTCACATCTTTAAAATAAAGCTGATTTCTTTACTTTGCATGATATAATTAAAATTTTCTTTATGTGTAACTTGTAAATTTAGATATTTTTTATTAAATTTTACTGTTTGATTTTATTATTAACAAGATGATGTTTTATTCAATTAAAATAAAAAATATTTTAAATATATAATTATTTTATTTTTCTACTATTTGAAATAAAAAATATTTGTTGGTGTTATTTATCAATTTTCTTTTGTTATGAGCTTCTTTTTGGGGTCTAACGGTCGACAGAAATTAGTTAATTCTGAGCTGGCAGAGTGTGGACCTCTATGTTCTTATATTTTACAGAACAACAAATAGCATTTAAATTTTATATTTGGTTCATATGATACAGTTTTTCCTTCTCAACCAAACGTGAATTAATGTCAAAAATTGAGGATAAGTGGCTGGGAAAATGCATTTTTATTTAAAAATATATATATATGTATTAGAAAAAGTGTTAGAAGGCATTACGGTTCACGTGAAAAGGTGAAAGTGAGAAAGGTGGTGAGAGGGTGCAACTTGCCTTCTCCCCACAGCGTTTGGGGGACCCAAGAAGCGCTTCTGGAAGCAAGTTGGAAAGTGAAAAGTCAGAATTGTCCTTCTCTGTTGCATCTCTGCCAACTTCTGGTATGGGGTGCTTGGTATAGTACATGCTTTCACAACTCACATCTGTGACCAGTGTTCTTGTGGGTTCTACACTTCACATGCTACTCACCAAAATATGCACTTTAATAATATCAAATTTGTTTTCATAATTCTTTTAAGAAAACAATTTACGAGAAATAAAAATAAATAAATGAATTTCTTGTAGTATATTAATATAAAAACTACAAATAATAATATTAATTTAGAAGAATAAAATATTAATAAAAAATTGACAAACAATAAGCTACAAAAAAGTAACACAATCAAAAATTAATCAATTTTTGAAACATATATTTACATAAAAGCAAATTGTTAATATCTTTCAGTTTTTCTAAAAAATAAACTTTGAAACAATTTTTGGCATGTTGGGGGACTTAGTTTATATTTTAATCAATAATCATTTAAATATTTTAAATTGAAAATATTTACAAGAATACAAAGAATATTTTGTTGAAAGAAATAAATTACACTTTTATAATCATTACATATCGAAAATTAGTGCTATCACAAATAATGTCTCCTATAAATAAAACAATGAACATAACACTACATATAAAATGAACTATTTAAATAGTTTTACAATTATTCTTTACAAAAATGAAATGAAAAAAATTAAATACAACTTATTTAACATAAGTCCTATAAAATTTATTATATGCATTCAAGTATCCTTAAAAAATATAATTCTGTCAGGTCTATTTAAAAATAATATCTGTCTATAGGACATGTTGATTAGAGATATAAAAATGTTACTAAAAATAAATTACACGTGGAGAATATGCATGTCTTTACTTTGAGATCATCATTAGCCATTACAACCAAATGACAAAAATTGTATGAAAGGGTATTGAGGTCTTCTATTGAAGTCATATTTGGCAATACCTGAGTAAGCAAACAAATTTTTAAACAAGAGTCGCAGAACATCTTTTTTTCAATCATTATGAATTTTCATCATCCTAGGAAGAGAACCGTATAATATACTCAAAATTTCAGTAAAATTGCTATGATATGTTTTACCCTATAATTGTCCTGATTCTTGAATTTGTAATGATATTTGTATTGGATAAATTCACTCCACAATCTCCTAATAATAAGATGAGTCAGATTTGAAAAATTAATATTATTTTTAATTCAAAATTTATAATATAATATAATAAATTTATAGATTTTATAAGATTAAAAATATAAAAAAACTCACGAGATAAAGAAGCAGAACAATATATGTTTAAAATAAAAGAAATGAAAGGGTAGTGTAAGTAGGAGAAAAAGGGACTGTAAATAGGAGGACTGTATCTATTTATCACAAAGCCCATTTTAGCCTATGGTTCTTATTAAACCAAAAAGCCAAGCCTTTCAAGGGTATTTTAATTTCTATACAACACACCCCCAAAAAGTAACTGGCTACCTAATATAATGAATCTCTAGATGACATTGGGTATTACTTTTTTGTGTCTCTTTTTTTTTTTTTAAATTATACATCACATTTTATTTTCTTTGAAAACTAAGTTTTGGAATATATCGTTAGGTATTGATATATAATATGTTCTGGATACCGAGTTTAAAAAATTTTAACACTTGAAAAAAATAAAACAATCTCATTAGTGTTTCTTTTTGTAATTGATAAAATTGTCAATGGGAAGAATACACTTTCCTACTCAATGATGAATATACTTTCCTATTAAGGGGAATATGGATAATTTTTTTATTTCTATGTTTCTTATTAGTTAATCTAACTTAATATTTATGTCATATTATTTATTGTCGTCATATTATTTATTTTCATTCCAAAAACAGCAGAGTAATGTCTTTAAATAATTATTTCACTCCAGTGTTATAATATAACTTTCAAAATAGTAAAATAATCTTATTAGATCGTGATAATTAAAATTATACATAGATTTACGTAAAATCAAATCAGTTTATTTTTTTCTTTCTTTATTTTAAGTTTATTTATATTTGTTTGGTTTGCTTATAATGTCATTTATTGTATTCTTATATTCTAAATCAATTTTAACAAGAGAATTTACAATAATTTTATCTCTTAAAACATCAATTTACACTCCATCAGGGAAGTAAAGTTGGAAGTTGAATCTGATTATATTATTGGGTAAAACATCACTCGATAGTTCCTAAACTGCATAAAATTGTTATATTAAATTTGAAAAAAATAAAAATAAAAGTTGTGAAAATTTTTATTGAAATACTTTATTCTACTCAATTTAAAATGTGGCTAATAAAAAAAAGAACACAGGAAGCACTTGTAAAACGACCATTGCCCATGAAAGAACAACGTCACATATGCACAAAAACTTCGTGTCCCTAGCGCCGACACCAAATTTATAACTGCGATTTTGCTCTTGGCCATAAAGCAAAACAAGCTAAGAATTAAAATTTTCACGAGGAGTTTCTGGAGATTCCCCATTATATGTGTCCATACGTAGAAACCTAAATTAAAATTATCAGCATCCACACGAGCTGCTTCATCGGATTCTTCTCATCCATGTGCCTCTTTTTCTCTCTTTCTCTCTCTTCTTCATGTCTTCTTTCTCTTCTCATCCTTCTTTCAATAATTAACCCTAAACAATTCCATGCACATACCCAACTTTTTTGCTTTGCATATTCCATCACGAAGCTATCCATTGTCTTTGGATTCTCGTTTTGTAGCCGCAGAGATTGCTTTGCCTTATTTATTTATTTTTCTTTTGCTGTTCCCTTTGGAATCATGTACGTGATAAGATTGACAGCAATGATAATCATAGCCGAAATCTTAGTTTATCACTCATATCATCTTTCTTTTGCATAGCTGCGTGCTAACTCAATCTCTTTCTCTTTCTTTACTTACTGTTCAATCTCATTAACCTCATTTCGAATGGGGTAAATACAAAAGATAGAAGGAGAAATACAAATATAAAGAGATAACTAATTATGATGAAAAAAATAAGAGAAAATTATGATCACTATTTATTATTGGATGAATAAATCGTAAGTCAAATAATGGAATGTTTATTGGGTAAGCACAAGTCTTGTATTTATTTTCAGAAAACAAAAAAGATGAATCTATACTACATGTTTGAATCTAAGATTGAACTTTATATGATAAAAGATGGAAGGGTTGAATATTCATCTATAAAAATGGATTTGAGTGTGCTTTATTAAATGAATTAGGAATATTAAATATTTTTAATCCTACAATGTTTTTTTTTTCTAAATTACCTTTCTGGCCTTCCAAATAAGTATTTTTAAAAGAAAATTCACATGTAATAGGATATTTCCGGATATAAAATGCAAAATCAAAGTGATTTATCATGCAATAAATTTTTAATTATTTAGTCATAAGTAAAGTTTCAAAAAAGTTAGAATAAAGGGGTTGATTTCAAATATTTTGTAAATTATAAGAACTAGAAATTAATTTTATATTTGAGAGAACAAAATAATCTTATTCAATATTTTAGAATAAAAACATGCTAAAGTTAATATATCATTTGTTTTGTACCCATCTATTTTAGTTTAGCTCAAAATTTATTCAATGTATCCGTTTGAAACGTAACCCTATGAAGGATTTGCATTATAATTAAAATTAAAAAAAAAATGTGAGATCCAATCATTATCAATAGTCCCAAAATGTTTGTCCGAGAGAGATATATATGAAAATTTAATCTTAACAGTTCAGTGAAGTAGACAATAATTAAAATTAAAAAATTTAAAGAACTAGCATCAACCATTTAAATTATATCATGTGTTACTTCTCTCGATTCTAACTATATATGTTCCTGTCAATAATGAATTTAAAATAATAATTCAAAAAACAATAACACATTCCAACATATTTTGTCTTCACTTTTTTCCTAAACTAAGAAAGATTGAAAATAAAGTAAATTTAAATAGTTGCATGAGTCAGTGGAAATACATTTTGATCAGTATGAGTGAAAAAAGACAAGGATGAAAAAGAAAAATTGAAAAACGGAGTAGAAGAGGGAAGATTCAAAAGCTTATTAACCTTCATTTCAAAAAGTTACTTTTCTTCCCTCTCCTTTCTCTACGTGTTGTGTGGAGTAAACTCTATCCAGGTAACATTAAAGCAAGAGAGAGATATAGCAGATGAAAATTAACAAATAGCTCATAAAATCAAAACATTAATCATTAAGAATGGTGTGTATCAATCAACATTTTGATCAAGCAAATTATGTATATTCATCAAATCACAATGTTGAAGAGCCGGTTTCAGTCAACATATTGATCAAAGCAAATTATGTATACATATTCATCACATACCTATGGAAATCAGACCCTAACAAGAAGGACAAAGATGACAGATAAACCAAATATACAAACATACAAATGGTTATGAGATGAGTTTCATGCTCTACTAAGCTAGATTAACAAGATACAGCAAAAAGCCGAATCCATTAGAAGTATTATGTGTAATATTCTGCATCTGCATACTACAAACTAGTCATAAACCCTGTCACTTGAAAAGGGTCATCAGAAACTGAAGTTCAAACTCCACTTGGGGGAAAACTTGAAGCTGCTACGCTTTTAACTGCTGAAAAGAAAAAGATCTCTATATCTGGTGAAGCGAAAAATGCTATTGGTGATTTCTTGGTGGAGCATGTGATGGCTACTCTTCTCTTCTTAGGAGCTGGTGGACATGTTGAGACTTCTGGTATTCTGAACCTTTTACCCTTTGGTGTAGAACAAATATCTTCCTCATAATGATCATCCTCACCCTTTATTTCTTTGGTACCTGAATAAGAAGAAGAAGAAGAAGTAGGAGTAGCATAAGACCTTGCCATTGATTTTTTTCTTTCCTCAACTTTCTTACACTTGATTAGTGTTCTTGAAGAAGCTGGAGCCATGTAACTTAAGCTAAATCTTAATGTCAAAGGGTCCTCTCCTTAAACAACTGCACAAAGATTAGTTGAAAAGTTCAGATTGTATATGAAAACGGGGGCACAAAGGAAAAGACCCTTTTGTAGGGTAGAGAAATCCTATAAGGTCAGCACAATTTATCTTCTGAGTTTTAAATTAACATCAAAGATTCTTCATGGTTGAAAAGTTACGGAGCTGACATCATATAACTGCAAAAATAAAGAAAGAAAAACAGTGCCACAGCAGCAACCTACTGCCACTTAGATTAACACAGATTAATAAAAGTTTTATATTATTGATACATTAAATTTTTACAGCTTATTTTTTTACAACATGGTTTTATGATTATCACCTTTTATCACATCTACTGTTTAAATCCTTTCATATTTTCTCCCTCTCTAAGTAATGTTTATACCTTTCTGTATACTAAATAAAAGTTAAAGTGTTAAGAATATATTATTCGTCACACTCTTTTTAGTACATATTTTACTATCAGTTCAAAATCATCTGAAACTCATTCAATAGAAAGTAAGACTTGCACAATCTGATATATTTTAATACAAAAGTTATATTTGTTAGACACTCGTTAAGGAAAGAATATACGAACACAATTTGATAAATTCAACTAAATTTTAATCCATAATAAGAAAATTATTTTTGAAAAAGAAAATCTATAAAAGGTTTCTAATATTTATTATAAAATTTTATTCTACATAAAGGTGTTAAAGTTTAACCCTAATAGCACAGCAACCCAACTTAACACACAGGCTAAAGAAATAAGAAAATGTTACTCACTTGCTTTCAGGTTGAATTGATTTAACTTCCGTAATCCATGGATCAAATGAGCTAATCCAAATGAGTCAGACCAAGCTATATTAATTAATTTTCTATAAAATATTTATCTTTATTTTTTGTTTCGAATTTCCTTGCTATTTTATTTCTTTATTTTTACTTTATTGATACTAATCCCTATTTTTTTATACTTTTCTTATATATATAATATTGAGATGAGAATCCACCCCACTTAATTGCCACAAATTGAGCTGAGAATAATTTTTTTTTTCTAAAAGAAAAGTGAAAGAAATTAAACTTTTTGAGCAATATTTGATGATGAATGTAGCCGGTCCCAGTAAACACCTGTATCTAACTCTACGCGTTTCTTCCAAAGCTTTTCAAGTTAAACCTAAACTTTATGATCCAGGTTTTATAAGGTAGCCCCATTTTACTCCTATTTTTTAAAACCAAAAGTGGGAGAAGAGCTAATGAAAAAGATATCATCTTTATGGTTGTATTTTCATTTTTCTTCTTTTTCATTTTCAATTAAACAGTACAACTTTTTATAAAAAAAAAAACACATTCCTTTTATATATATACTCTCTCTTTTTTCGATTGAATTCGATTATCTTAAGTAAAATTTTAAGTTTGAATGTCATGAATGAAAAGAAAAAAAAAATCATTTAAAGATAGTTAATCGAATTTTTTATCAAAAAATAGTGGTAGAATTGTTAAATATTTCGTCATGAAGATAATTTGTAAAAAATATACCCTTTTGGATCTTAAATATAAGAAAAGAGAAATGTTTTGTGTATTGGTTTCAAATATAAACATGCTCAACTAGTTTTACTGAGACTCAGAAAAATATGAAATGAACTTTTTGAATCTCTTATTTTTTTTTATATCAAGTTTTAAAGAAGAATTTAAAAAAAAATGTTTATTTTTTAAATAAAACTAGCCCTCTTCAATGCTACTAAGTAACTATTTCAATATATATGTATATATAATTATTTATTTATTAGATATGAGAGAGAATATAAAAAATTGGAGAATGATGTAATGAGTGATATAACAAAGAAAAGTAAGAGACACAAAGAGGGTATAAAATAAGCATAAAAATCAGGGTAAGAGAAAATAGGGATAAAGATGATGATTCTACGAATTTGTTTATTCCATGGTTTGCACAAATTAAGGACCAAATGGATTAAAATTTGGTTAAGTAATCGTGACTTGTTGGAACCCAGTGATTGTCTCTATATATGGTGTATTAGATCACGTATTTTACCATCCAAAGTTATGATCTTCTTCCACCCACAAACCTAATAATGTATATACAATCATATATTATTACTTTTGCTTATGGTGGGTTGGTTGAGATTTCTTGCTGATGCAAAATTATAGTTAATGAATTCCAAGTTCAAACAATTAGCATGGCCCTAAACAAAAAAGGACAAGCACCTCAAACAAGTGTGGGTGAGAAACTAAGGAAAAAGCAACAAAAGCAAAAAACCTAACTCAAATTGGGTGCATGATATTTGTATATACGTACAAGTATTTACAAAGCCATTAATTAAAAATGTATTGAAGATTTTAAAAGAGTATACACATGCACAATTCGTAGAGAACGTCTTAGGTATCAGCATTTGATAAAATAGTGCTGTGAAATTACACATGAAATGAAACACATGGTTTTAAAATCCCTAATCATTGCCATTAAAGTAGCATCAAGAGAAACCACTTTCTATGAAAAAGTTGGTCAAGTTCTACGTACATGAGGTTCAAGTTTAAAACACTTAAAGTTAATAGGGGTCCATGGAAAAATACTGTTTTTTTAATTTTCATTTCAATTGTTTTTGACTTTTCTTAAATGATTCCTATGATTTTAAATATTTTAAAGGTTAGTATAAGTGGTTGCTTATAAGGTTTTTAGATTTATTTAAAATAAAAGAAACCACACTTTCATATCCACAACACATAATTTAAGATAGCATGCATTCAAAGATAGTTCATGTAATGGAAAGTTTACCGTTGATTCTCATGTATGTAAATATTCGTCTAAAGTAATTGCAATCACATTATATTCAAATAGAATTAGTCTTTGATAAAGTTAATTAAAAGACGCTGCAATAAAAAAAAAAATTGACAACAAAAGATAAAATGAAGGGAAAATTATATTTATCTTCCTTTAGATTATATAAAATAACACTGACGCTTTTTCTTCAATTTAATAAAATTATTATTTTCCTTATATTTTAATAAATGACCTCACATTTTAAATAGAAATTCATTATGTTAATAATGATATTTATTTATTTTTATAATGTGACATTAGTCTCTCTTAATTTTTAGCTTCTTTACATTACTAATAAAATGACCTTCCTTATTTTTATAAACAAAGAGTTTAATTTTCATTTATAAAAAAAACTATTTATAAAAAAATATCTAGTTGCTTATAATCATCCCTAGGATTCCTCTAAAGTGTTAAAAAAATCACTGGCTTTCCAAAATTCCGCTGCCCAAATATATATTTCAATAAATATTGTCGAGAACATAGATTCTAAAAATCTCTAATCATCACTGTTAAAATAACATTGAAGGGACCCCTTGTATCTAAACAGTGAGTTGTATTTCATTTAAGAAGCTGAAGTTTACACTCTTAGAGAAGCTACATGTAGAACTCCATGAAAAAAAATCAAAAAGGAAAAAGAAAAGAGTGATTAGAAATTCTACCAGCTTAGTAAATAAATATGATTAACAATGTTGACAAATATACTTAAAAATTGTTTTGTAAGTAGTTAAGTGAGTGTTTATATTTCAATTAAGAAATTAAGATTAATTAAAATAAACTGAGTTGAAAAAAATTAATTCATTATAAGTTTTAACATAACTGGAGTTTGAAGTAAATTTTATTCTATAAATGTATCAAATATGTTGATACAATATTTAATAAAAATTAAAAATTAATTTAGATATTTTAACTGAGATTTGGCACATCCTTAAAAACAAGTAAATGTGAGATTGATACTATTATATATTGATAAATAATTAATAATATCATAAAATTATTTAAAATTAACTCTATCTAATAAATAATATTATAGAGATAGTAACAATTATAATAAACTTTACTGTGAGATTTATTTTTGTAACGTTGAAATGGATTATTTATTATTGACATTTTTAATATTATTTCACCAATAATTATATTAACTACTGAAAAATTGTATACAATTAGTTTGTTTAGTTTTAACTAGATGTAAAATAAAATCACACGACCAATTGAACGCTAAGTAGACAAACTTAACGTTAATCATTAGTGATAATATCGAAGCACCTAGGATTCCACTAAAGATTTCTTTGAAGTCTAAATTAACTTTTACTACAAGATCATTTTATATAATCGCGATCATAATGCATAAATATATGCAAAGTGATAAGGACATTTGGCTTTTAAAAGGAAAATATCAAAGTGAAACTAGGTTAAGACACATACATATAAATTATGCAAAGTTAAATTTACCTTTTGTCATTAAGAGATTAGTAACAATGTCACAATGATGGCAAGTAATCATCATACTAATATGTTGACCATCAAACTTAGTTTTAGTAAGTACTTTACAAAAGGATCAATTCTCCTTTTTAGCCAATATCCTACACCACAATATCATTCTCTTTTTATTGTTTGGGTCAAACACATTAACATTCTCCAAAACTAAGCAAGTGCTCCTTAAATCTCTGTTTTGTTTTAATATAACCCTTTTAGTTTTTTGCAATATTTTTCCAAAATATTCTCTATCTTGAAAATAAGTATTCTAAACATTCTCCAAAATCAACCAAACAGGTTCTGAAAAAATAGAATAAATTATCCAGATTCATATTCATATTCAAAGTTTTTTTTATCACTCTAATTCTTTGATCTTGATTGATGAACTTGTTCAAATATATAAAAAAAATTCAAATTGCTTAAGACTTTATGTTAATTGTAATTTATGAATATCTTATGCCCTGAACCACCAAAACGCTTTTTTCAAAACAATAAAACGGTAAAATAATCACCAAGGAAACAATATACATATAAAAGAGTTTATTGAATTCAAAACATTGAATGATTTCATTTTTTTCATGTACAATTCCAAAGTAAGCATGGTGTCCCTCTAAATTGACATGGAAAAGGAAATATTTTTTCCTTTTCACTTTCTTGCATTATTTTCTTACATAAATTAAATACTTTTAATGATATAAAAATTAGATAAAAATATTTTTTTGGTGCTTAGGATAGAAAATGCTTTGTTAGAAATTAACATATTATATTTATGTTAAATTTTAGGTCAAACTTAACCTAAAAAATTAATTATTCAATAAACAATATCAACTTTAAAGCTATATAAATAATCATTGGCGCAAATTTTCATCAAAGAATAGAAAATAAGTTATATTCAGATGGAAATGATGAAAGTCATCTTGTAACCTCCATAATTCTTTTGGTTTTTTATTTTAATTAAATTAGAATTTATAAATTACTCCTAAAAATGTAACAAAACTAACAAACCATAGTTTTAGACCTACCTAAGAATAATTTTGCAATCATACATTTTTTCTTGAATTACATTTCAAAAAATATAAAACCACAAAGCAAACGCCCGCTGTATCTTTTAAAGCCGACAATTCAAAAGTATCTCTTTTGTTGATAAGTCTTATTGGGCCGGGTACCAATGTGAACACCATTCATTGCTTTTAAACATTTTTTTTATTAGGTTCTTTAAACAGTAAAGTTTTTTTAAATTTAATTTTAATTACGGAATAAACTAAAATACTTTTTTGTTTGAAAGCTTCTATATTAAGTAATCCAACTTAAACTACAATTAACTTTCAGCCATTCACACTTTAAAAGAAGTAAATAATAATAATAATTTTAATAAACCAAAGAAAGCACATTCTGTGAGTTGAACTTCGAAGTTTTTCACCCACACGACTTTTTCAGTGAAAGCCTTATCTTGTTGTTTCGGCCTTTTAAAACTGTGGGAAGGGCTGGTCCTACAAACAAGGGTCAAGGGTTTTTAAATCCATTGGAAGTATTTCTAATAGATATTAATTTTTAATTTATACAAAATGTTTTAATTATTATATAAATACATATATAATAATATTTTATTCGTGGATTTTTTTTTTACAAGATGAGTAACAAATAATTACTATTTGTATTTGCGAGTATCCCTTGTCATCCCTAATCCAATCAGTTGTGAAAACGTGGGATCAATACGACATTCGACCTTATATAAAAGAAAAGAAAAAAAAAAAAATATATATATATATATATATATATATATATATATATATATGTATAAATTTAACTTTCAAAAAATAATAATTTTATACATAAATTCTAATGAATTTATATGCTTTAAAAATATATTACTAATTATTATTTTTAACAACAGACTAAAGCAAGAACATACTGATCAATCCGGCCAATCTCCATTCAACCCACGAGCTAAATATGTTTTTTTTTTTTTCCCAATTGGAGATACTAATTTCTCAACCTAATTATAGATTATTTAAACTAGTTAATGGGATCAAACTTATTTTGCCATCTCTAACTCCAACATTTTTGTTCTATAAAACTTGGTCCCTCCCTTTACTTGCAGAATGGATACTTTAGAATGTAATTTTTACACCATAGAATATTCATTTAAGAATGAAAGAATGAGTAAAAGAATTTATAGAATGCAAAAATATGATCCTTTGATTTGGCAACATTGTAGCAGCCAATTGTGTGCTTTGTAAAACAGCAATTTTGTTAGTTAAATTAGCGAAATATTCATTAATTTTGTGAATAACTAACCTTTCTCACATAACCCAATTGATCAATTTTAGTGAAGTGTATAGCTATTGAAAACAACCAGACTAAGTAAAACTGAACTTCTAATTAGCCTACCTTGTCCTCTTAAGTTACAACAAACAGCAATGTTGACACATATTCTGAAGTAGTGTGTCTCCAAGTAGGGAAACAACCTAAGACAGATGCTGCAGATATGAAATGAACAACATTGTCTTCCCAGTTCAACTACCATTAAATGGTTAAGGGACAAAAAACAATGAACATAGTTTCTTGTCTCATCTAGAAGTTAGTCCAGTCCTACTATACACATCAAATATAAAGGCAAAGCTAACAAGTAAAACAAATGAAAGTTCCTAAAATTGCAGCTACCATCTACACTTCCAACTCTGAAACATTTTCTTCTGAATCATGTACCTGCAAGGGCCTCTGAAAGGCAAAAGGAGGTGGTGGAATATCAACACTCAATGTACCATCAAGTACTCTCACTACCTCCCCCATTGAAGGTCTCCTGCGTTCATCCATTTGAAGGCACCAAAATGCAATTCTCAACACACGCTCCAGTTCCTCTGAATTGTAGCCCCCTTCCATTCTTCTATCAACCACATTCACCACCCTCTCTTCCATCCATTCTTTATACGCCCACTCACAAAGTTCAACGTGTTCATGATCACCACACCCTGTTAACAAGGCTAAAACTACCTTGCCAAAATCCTCTATATCCTTCTCAGCTGAAAAGCCACAATATGTTGCCTTCCCATCTGCAATAGCAAACCCAAACTCACTCACCTTGGCCTCCAAGTTTTTATCCAACATAACGTTTTCACATTTCAAATTTCCATGGCTTATGAACTCCCTGCACCCGGAGTGCAAATAACATATGGCTTTTGCCACACTTGAGCATATTTCAACTCTCTTTCTCCATGTTAGCATCTTGCAAAGAGCAGGATCATCTATGTACTTGTCCAGGGAACCCTTTTTGCAATATTCATACACCAAAAACCTGTGATCAAACTCACAACAATAACCCTCCAGTTTCACAAGGTTCTTGTGGTGGATGCTTCCCATCTTCATAACAGCACTTCGGAACTTCCTTTCTTCCAAGGTAGCGTTCAGGTTTTTAAGTGCAATGGGGTGGTTGTTTGGTAGCAAACCCTTGAACACCTTTGGCCCAATTTGATTCTTGAAATCCCCTGTGAGGCTCTTGATTTCTGAGAAGGACAACGCAATTAAACCCTTTGAGTTTGTGCCTGCGAAACCTAAAGTGGCCTTTTGCCTGGTAGAGTTTTTTCTTCTGTAGATGTAGAACACAATTCCCAACTGGAGAATAACAATGATGAAAAATGTGCCTGTTGCAGCCCCCATTAGGCAAGGAACACAGAGAGGAGGAGCAGGAGGTGGTTCAGAAGGAGGAGATTTTGTGAGGGTTGGATTTACAGCAAATGGACCTGAACATCTCTTAACAAATGATATTGAGCTCACAGATGGATCTGAATAGCCAGTGACATACCCAGTTTTCTTTATTGAGCATTGTGGAGTTCCCTCATTGGAAAAAGTAGCAGCTGTACACTGTGAATCATTCAGACACAACTGTTCACAATGCTGCAAATTACTTGTGATAACAGAATTATCAGGAGGGTAGAATGCATATAAATATGTGTCCTTGTATGCTATCATATTGGTGCCAGAAGCACACTCTCGTTCAAATGGAAACAAACATTTGTTACCCCCAGTTACCTCAAACGGGCATTTGCATTCAGCAGAACCTGAGGCATTGAAGACACAGACACCAAGTTGACCACAAGTTGCAAAGACCTTGCACTGATTCTCAACAGCTTGCCAGACAGATCTCCACAATCCCAAGCTTTCAACCCACGAATATAAGCGAAGATTTCCATCCACATCAAGCCGAAGATATCTGTAACTCACAGAATCATTGTGATCCTCTCCAAATGCAGACCAAACAGGTTTCGAGCTCCGGTCTCGAAGTTCTAGAGCTCCACTGGTTGTAAGGAAGGCACTGAGATTCGAAGCAGAAGAAGGGTTTTCACTTGTCCAGTAGATAACATCACTTTCCCAATGCAGCTCCAAATGCCCAGAAGCATTCATGTGAAGACTGTAGTAACTGGACTTGCTATTCTTGCTTGCAGGTGCAGCACGAAGCATTTTATTAGCAAATAAACTTTGTCCAGGGAGAAGTGTATCAGATGGAGTCTCAAAACTTTGCCAAAGGATGTGTTGCTCTTTGTCCATAAGAACAAGATTTCCATTGTCAAGAAGTGAAGCTGAAGCAACAGATCGGTTAACCGTTTCGGTGGTCCAAACAGAAGCTTCATGCAAGGAATCAAACAGGACCAGTTCCCCTTCTTGAGTGAGTTCAAAGTAGGACTCGTTACCCACTGTGACATCACCCCCAGCAACCCAAACCATAGTTTGTCGGCTATATGGTATAGACCTGGAATTGAATCTAATTCCAACACTAAACTGGTTAGGTTGATCTGAAAGGTTGAAGAATCCAATTGCAAAATCACCATTGGAGGAAACCCAATAATCATTGTCAGCCACAGAAAGTTTTGAACCCAAGGGAATCTCAGCTCCCACAACAGAATGCATCAAGAGGCCAATGAGTATACATAGCAAAAATGGTGATCTAAGGAGACAATTCCCTTGTCCAAGCATATCTAGATATGCTTAGAGGGGCAAATTAAGAGATACAACAATCAATCCTAAACCCCAACTCTCATTTACATCTGAAAGACATTGAACTCCATCTCAGCAATTATCACAAACAAATGGGAAGATGGAAGCTAAGATAAGATTAAAGATTGAGGTTTTCTGTTTTCAAAGCTCAGAGTGCTGTTCAGAGGTGAAGTGATAAAGAACACAAGACACAAAATTTCTAAGAATATTAGGTAAAGAGTGAAGACAAATTTGTAGGGGTGAGGAGAAAATCTGAAAAGATCCAAGTGGGGTAGAAAAAGGAAAGGTTTGGTACCTGAAGGGGAAGAGTCAAAAGCTCAGAAATTCAAGAAGCCACCAACTACCATTCTCATCCCAAAAGCTTAGCCATTCCCAGACACAAAAACTCACAAGGGAGCAAGAGATGAACTTGACAATGAAAACTGAAACTGGGAAGAGTTTGGAGCCATGTGTGACTTAGCTGCAAGAGGGAGATTACTAAGAAGAAGCACTTTTCATTCTTGTACACAATCACAGTGAAAAAAATTACGTATCAGAAATAAAAAATGAAGCTTTAAACTCAAATGGGGCCCAAATTAGGCCAATGAGGAACCCATTTTCCAGTACACAGTAACTTTTCTGAGCTCAAAGAGACAAAGAGAGTCTTGAAAGTTGAAATCGAATGTTGGCACATTGCAAATGAATTAAGATAACAAGACACCTACTCCCTCTAAATAAGAAACAAAGAGATAAAAGTTATTTTTCAATACTGCATAATTACTAAAAGTAAGATGAAAGTAACACATTTTTTAACGTGTTTATTATTTTTAGTTAAAATTTATTAGTTTTTTATTTAATAGTTCCATTTACGTTTTTATAACTTTTAATTAATAAAAGCGAGTTGAAAAATTACTTAAATATTTTTTAAGTTTCTCTGAATATAATTTTTAATATGTATAAACATGTTGTTATTTTAGGTCTTGACATTTTTTTTAATATTTTGAACCCATATCATTAGTTAGTATTGAAATTATTCCTAAAAAATATATTAATTATGATAAATAATAGTTTGAATTAAGATAATTAAATTATTTTACGTTTGAATTGATTAATGTATATTATTTCACATAAATAAGATAATTGTATATATTTATTTTTAATTTCTAATACACTATGAATAGTGATTTTTTTCTTTTTAATTTTTTTTTACCTTTCAGATTATTAATTTATTTTTACTACTATACTTTTTTTTTAAAAAATATATATTTACTTAGATACTTATAATTCAGTTTTAATATATTGCTTTTAAATCTCACTTCATTAAGTTTGGGTAGTGTGTAATATAAGCTATTTTTAACATAATTTTTTGTCTCCAAAGATAACTTTTAAATTTTTTAAATCTTATATTAATAATAAAATTTAGAAAAGTAAGCTATATGTAATTATATTATTTACATAAAGTAATAAATACATTACTTAACAGAATTCAACATTTAATAATAATCCAATTATTTTAGTATAAAATATTTTTCATTAATTTAATCATTTTAAATAGCATTCTTCATTTTTAAGTCATATAAACATTAAATTAATAAGAGTTAAAGTAAATTTTAAAAAATTGAACAAATATAAATTTTCCGTGTTTTTCTATATCATTTCTCTTATTTTATGTTTTTTATATTTTCTTGGTAACTGATCTTTTTTTTGTATTTTAATTCTTTAATGAAACGTTCCATAACATTTTCTTAAAGTTCTATTAATCAAATTATTATTTTTTTAAGTAGTGCAAACTTTTACGAAACCTATCAATAATACTAAGTGCACATGTATAAACCTCCTTATATGAAGCACCAAACCAAGGTGTACATGAATCCATACAAGACTAAAATGTTATGAAGAGATGTCAGCTTATGTGATGGATTTTCCAAAAAATTAAAAACAAAGGTTATGAAATTTGATTTTATTAACTTACAACTAGTAATTTTTAGTTTTCTCACAATAATTTTCAAGACGTAAGTAGTTTTAATTGGATCGAATTCAATGTAATTCTTTTTACCGATGTCAACTAAGAATTGAATTTAACTTTCTTTTTTACTTGAATCAAAATCAACGGAATTATAATTAAGTTAAGTTGAATAATTTAAAAATTATCATATTTAAAAAAATATATATTGTAAAATAATATATTTTTAAATATTTTATAAAATATAATCATGTTTATAATTCTATAGATCAGCATTAGAGTAGGAAAGGTCAATTAATATCTACAATTTGAATAGAAGTTTTCTTTTACTAAATTGATCAAACTAATTAGTAATAATGTAACTAGGGACTCCCATGAGATTGTTGTTTTCGTTAGGATCTTTAGGGGTAGTATGAGTAAGTATATTAGAGATATCTCTTCGATCCTAGGTGTGCAGTCTTCTCTCTATACTGAGTTTACGAGTGTTATCTTAATCATTGAGTATGCTATTGAAGCTGGTTATAGACATTTGTGGCTTCAGAGTCACTCGAACTTGGTTTGTCTTACCTTCTCTTCTGTATATATATGGTGTTAGATATCCAAATGTGACTCTAAGTCGCATATTGAGTAATATGAGAAAGTTAAGCAACATATAAGAAAGAAGATCCACAAACCCAATGTTTTAAGGTTTTAGGTTAAAGGTGGTGTCATTCCCTTGTGTGAGTCTGGCTCAATTCTCATCCTTGCTTGTCCTTCTGGTGTTTCTCCCCTTGATTTAATGGTTTGTGATGGAACTTGATCCTTGTATCAAAGTTTGTACTCCTCGATATTTTCTCCGAAGTTACTCATATTTTAAAGAAAGCAATCATTGTGTGAATAAGCTTATCTCACTTGAAATTGCTAATAGGCTTTGTTATGATAGTTTATCTTATAATATTTGGTTGAATTTTTCCATAATATTTTTATAATAGGTTTAAATTCTTTATGTTTTATTTTGTTTATTTATGTTTTATTTTGTTTAGATGGTTGTTAGGAGTTTTTTTGTTTTATTAACATGAATCTTGGCTTAGTCTTTCCATATTTATTTATTTTATGTTTTATTTCATATAAAATTGTTGAAATTTAATGTGTCAACCTAGTTGTGATTTCAAATATAAAAAAAATAATGTTTATAACTCATACATAAATAATATTTATATAATAATACACAACATTATATTTTATAAAAAATATTAAATAAATTATATTCTTATTGTTTATCAAGTTAACAATTCATAAACTTATTATCCAAGTCTAATTAGATCCATTATAAAAAAAATTAACTCAAATTAGGTTTAATTGTGTTGGAAGAGTTTAAGGTTGAATATAACTTATTTATATATTTATTTTTTGCAGTTTGTATTTTTTTTAATTCATAAAAAATAACAAGTAATAGTGTATTATAATTTGAACATATATTATAAATTTAAAATATAACTTGAATATTCAAATAATTCTTTTATATAAATAAAATTATTTATTCTCTCTGAGCTTTAATTATATATATATATTAATGTACAGTCTAAGTGTTATCTGATACTGTTATTACTTAATAACATTGCATTACTGATATTTTCGTAAATTCAAAAATATTAGTAGTATAAACTATAAAATTTTCAGAATTTAAGGTATACTGTATGCATTTGGAGAATAATTTAATAAGATGGTTAATTGAAGATAACTTTCATTAAGACAACGAGATAAAGACAAGGTAGACCAAAACGGCATTGGAGAATGTAAGAGGAACATGCCAGCCACATCCACATTATCTTACTATTATAGCTCTTTTTATTATTTCTACTGCGTTTGTCAAATAATGAAAACAAAAATGCTTTATTTTATTTCATACCTTGTGTTAAAAATGTTTACTAAACAATAATTTCTATTATACGGTTCTTTACATAAACTATATAAATAAAGCAAGAGTTTAATTTTCAAATACTTCTATTATAAAAATTATGGCATTAACTAATTGAAAATAAATTTATATATAATTGTAAAATTAATTATTATAGAAATTAATAGTATAATTTATTGTGCAATTTGTTGTAAAAAAGTAAGTATAGGTATAAACTAAGATCATTAATATTTGCATTCACTAATATAATTATAATTAGATAAACAATTAGATATTTAAGCATTAATTACATATTAATGTAATTAAGGCATTTAAGTTAGATTTATTAAAGTAAAATTATGTTTAAAGAGTATAAATACGATACATTTAATATATTGTTTATCAATTATGTATTTAGTATTAAAGCAAAAATTACAAGTTGACATCATCTTCTAACTTCAATTACATTAGTAAACATTCAACAACAACAAAAAAAAAAAGGGTTGTAGGTAATTATGGAACAACACCACCAAATGCAAATATAGGATAGAGGAAAATCTAGTTTCAAAGGTTCAAATTATAATCATGCAATGGAAGAATTTTTCACTATAAAGAACAAGATAAAGAAATTGATAAAGTTACCCTACATCTAAAGATTAAATAGAATCAGAAAATTTACTTTTAAAAGTTCTAAATACTTAAAAAAATAAACACCCAAAATAACAAAACATCAAAACCAAAAAATGGTTTGGACGAAACATCATTTCCTTATGTTACAAAACTTGTGAGAATCCAAACTTTAACTTAACTATTAAAATATTAAAACTGTAACCTTTACTCTACCACATTGATCAGAAAATGATAAAAAAAATAAATCCAAAATCTTAAATAGAAGTTAGAAATGATTTTAGAGAAATAGAAATTTGTTTATAAATAAATAATTAAAATTTTAATTGATATTTTCAACATAGAAATAGAATTTTAACTTTTATTTTATTTCTAAAGTAAATATTTTTACTAAACTAAACCCGGATTCCCAATATATTTTAAACAAATTATTACTAACTACTTTTCATTTCTTGTAATTTAAAAGCCTTATCAATTTTTTGTACTTATATTTATTGTTCTCCTTGAAAATATTTTCAATTTTAGTGACGTTTACTCCTGTTGCATGGTTGATTTAATTTAAAGTGGTTGATTTTACTTGAGTAAAAAACTTATAATCGGTATTTGATTTACTAATTAAATAAATTCATGAAAACATTATTTATTTCTTTAGTTAAAATAAAAGAAGTAAATTTACTTGGTCTTCTTTATCGTAGATAGAAATTTGTATGGTATCCCTGGGAAGAAAATGGTTGGCAATGAAAATCCAAAAGCATGTGAAACACCACCATATGCAAGTTGGCTAAAGAAAGTGGAGCTTGGAGAAATCATCCTTTGGATGAACACCAAAAGATAAACTAAAATCTAAAGCAAATAACAGTTACAAAAGCTAAGAAATAAGGCAGATTCTTTGTTTTATTGGTGTCATCGAAAGAATACAAGATTATTAAATTATGTGCGAAAAAGTTGCCTTTTGCCATCCTTGAATTGGCAACCACAATATGGACCCACCAATAAATATTTATTTATATCTAACTTTGCAAAAAGCTTTGAAATAGCATATACCCATCAAATTTATTTATTTTTATATGTATTAGAGTCTAATTCAGTGAGATTTGTTAAAATTATTATCATTCACTCTGATGTTCTTATTCAATCGTTTACAAATGTTTTTTTTAATTACGATGTTTAATACTTAATGCAAGAGATAATATTTGTTATGAAACAATATTTAAGATTTAAACATCAACCGAGATTTTTGAGATCAAATTAGATTTTTTAAACTTTATTTTATAATAATACACTTTGTCATGTGAGATGTAACGTGGGAAGGAAGAAGCAATCGAATAATTCTTTTGATTTTATCTAATTTGCTAAAACTTAATTAGAAAAGGAATTTACTGGTTTAATCTGCATATACTCACTGTCTAAAAGGTTATATCTGGTCATTTAATAACAAAATATTTGTCATTTATTTTTTTTCTTATATTTCAATTAAAGAGGGACAAGAAAAAACTACGTGAGAGAAAAAAATTACTTTTTTAAGTTGTATGTCACTTTCATTTAGAAGGTAGAAAAAGAGTCAAGATACAATATTTTAGAATAAAAAGTTTGATTTTGGTATATCATTATTGTAAATAATTTTAGTCTTTAATCGAATTAAACGACATTATGTGAATTTAATTTCTTTTAATTATGTGAATTTCAGGCTCGTATAAGGTTCGTTTTCATGGTTAATAATTTATTTAAAAAATGTAAATTTAATTTAAAGGTAGAGAAAAAATGTGGTAAATTGAAATGAATAGGTGATAAAAATAACAAATATACCCATAAAGTTAAACAAAAATTAGTTTAAAATGTATGAAATACAATCCCAAAAATTAATAAAAAATATTAAGAATTTCTAATTGAAATAATTGTGTATTTTAATTTAAAGTGTAAGTGAATCATAGAATTATCTAATTTTGGTATTTTAATAACTGAAAATAAATTAGAAAACACTTTCGGTTAAAGAGAAGAAAGATTAAAATGATAGGATGAATATTTAACATGCAGTAGTTTTGTTGGTTCCTTTAATTTCTTCAGTAAATGAACACTACGATTTTACTCTCAGTCATGGTTCGGAGCAAAAGTAGGGATTTTCATTGCTCTTATTTTCAGATTATAAGAAACATAATTATAAATAAAAGGTTCAACATTGTTTATAATTAATAAATAATTTACGTAAAGCATAATTAAATTTGATGACTATAAACTTAAAAATGTCTACTACTGTAAAGTATTGAAAAGTATCATCAAAATTTAAAATTATTGTAGGTTATTGTTAAAAAACATCATCAAAATTCGAAAATATTGTAAACCTATAAGAAATTATTATACGTAGAAATAATGAATTGTAAAACTAATTTATTTGTTGATTATCCTAAAGTGTTATAAAAGTAACAAAGAGTAACGAATTCTAAATATCATATTAAAAAAACAGATAACATATAATAAATTTAGTGTATTTAAACTATAATAGAACTATTTATATATTTACTTATCTCGTTCATAATAATTAACAAATGCTATTCTCATTATTATAATTCATACAAACACTTTTTAATAATAATAAAAAATAATGACATTGCATGCTATTTCCTATAATTATCTCATATACCATGGCTATTAATAATTATAAACATAAATTGTTTCTTAATGTTAAATTATATATGCGTAAAAAAATTTAACATACGATGAATTATATATACCAATTTGTAGAGCTGAAAATTTTTATAATTTATTTATTAGTTCATCAATCTTATTCTTAAACAGAACTATAAATATTTGCATTTTAAAAAATTGTATAAAAATTACATAAACTTTTATATTAGTTTTATACTTTTTAGTTGATAAATAGTAATACAAATTATTTCTTATGATAACTTCACTTAATAAAACGTATCAAATTATTTGAAATAAATTATTTAAGTAATTAATGAATTTCATATTTTTTTATCTCTACCACCCCTCTTTTTTCTTTTTTTTTTTCTGTACTCAACACATTTTTTTTCACTCATTTTCTTTTCTTCTACACCCCCATTTCTCCTTCATTGTGAAGTTTAACTCCTTTTCCATATTTTTTTTTCTATAATTTGTGACCTTTTGATCAAGCCACCCCAACATTTCCAAAATGATTGAGTAAAGTTAATGTAATTCAATTATAACATATTCAATACTAGGTCCCACTTAGGTAAGAAGCTTAAGACTAGTTGATTTTCCAACACCAGCATTCATTTTGACTAGGATTCGGTTTGGTCCACAAAAAGATTTTTATTATCGAAACTAAGGAAAACAGGTCACTTTTGCTGAAAAACTGATTTAAAAAAATTACTTATGAAAATAAAATAGAAGTCGTATGAAGAAAGGTGTACAGAAATAAACTTTTGGGAAACACTTTTCAGAAAAACAAAAGAAAAAGTTTAATCTTAAGATAAAATTAACTTATATACAAATTAAAAATAAAAGAATTCTATGAAAAAACTTCTACATATAATATAATTTTAGTTTACAAATAAACTTATGTTATTTTTATATTTTCCCAAAATTATTTATAAAAAAATGTATTTTAACACAGATATATACCCCAAAATCTATATTTTTTTTATATAGATGTATAGCCCATCACGTGCTTTCTTTATTGGCGTCGACCTCAAATCAATGACTAATCTATCAAATTTAAAGTTTCAAATTTTCATCATATGTTCTTTCCATATTCTTGTACATGAGATGAAATTTTTATCAAATATTATTCTTGATATGTGATTAATATATTTAAGTCAAAGGAGTTGCAAATTAAATGGGTGAGTCGAACTAAAATAAAATAAAGTTTGTAACATAAAGTAGTTTGAAAAATAGTATAGCCGTAGCACCGTGGGGCCCACATCATCTCCTTTTCATGAGTTTATTCTTTTTTATATTCAATGAGTCTGACATGACCAGCTTTGTTGTATTTCATCATTCAGTGGTTGACTTTAGGTGCTCTGAATTATCATTCTTACTTTTTCATATCAACTTTCACTCAAAAGTATCCTATGTTTACTTCTTACCAACACTCTTAACTTAGTTATATACATTTTCTAACTATACGAGTATGAATTTCTCAAAGGTTAAGATGGTTTTGCACATGTTAATACACTACCTTTTTTTTCTTCTAAATAGTGAGAAAATATCGAAAAAATCTCAAACATCAATAAATTCAGACTTTTTTTTATTATAATGACATGCATAAAAGTGTGTAAAAAAAGTCATCTAATTTTGGGGAATAAAATAGACATAAATAATTAATATTTTAAGATTGTTACTATGATTATTTATTTGGTTGTGGGTAAACAAGTTTGAGTTCACAATATTCCATATGAGTAGATAATTGATATGAGTAACATAGACCTACTGTGCTACCTATAGCAACTAGGAAGAATCAAAACTGTATAGGAAGTTCCCGTGATCATGATGAAGCGTTTTATTCTGTGTTTGACGTGTTACTGTTTACGTTTGTCCATCCTCTACTCTTCCAAATTCCACTTTCTGCATTATTTTCACTTGCCTTTTTCTGCTCAGTTTCACGTTCACCCACAGCATTGCAGAGCGTGTTCAACTTTAGAGAGAAAAATAATCAAATAAAGTTGCACCTTTTGGACCTTAATGGACAGATTTTGCTATTTACACTCCCCTACTTGCTAAATTCACTCTCCCTTTCTTTGTTTTGAATGCGGAATTCCCATATTAACCTTCACTTTTCTCTCTTCTTCGAATCATTCTGTTCACACACACTCTCGTTGGTCTTCTGTTCTTTGCTTAGGGTTTAGGGTTTCACTGTCTCCTTTTCTTCTCTCTTTTTCCAGTGACTAGACACGGACAATGACAGTTTTAACCTTATTATAACCGGAATTATACTATTCGTTCAACTCACTCTATAAACCTATCCCCTCTCTCTCTTTTATGAAAAAATAAATTAAATAATTTCAAAAAGGTACTCTATGAAAACAAATTCTAGAAAATATTGTATGAAAGTTACTTTTCAAAATTCTAGAAAGTACTTTTCTGCAACTACACAATAAAAGGACAACCAAAATGAAAAATTAAAAAAAAAAGCTTTTATACTTATTAATCAAATAAGAAACAAAGGAGGGGAGTGTATATAGTAAACAATAAACAGGCCCAACTTTTCCTCTTGCATGGTTTCGAAACTGTTACTAGAAAAAGGTACAATCTCGTTTCTCGTTGTCAGATTTTAGATTTGACAATTCAGTGATTTGTGATACCATTTGAAGCAATTCTATTTGTTAAATAAACAAAAGAAGCAAAAAGTAAAAAGAAAAAAAAGAAAAACTATATCCCAAGGGAATGAGGTTCTCTTCTATCACATTCATTGTAAATAGTTTTATAGCTTAAATGATTTTAATCTATGATATATAATTCATTATTTAATATTTTTTTATCAACATTTAATAAATTGAAAATTTTGATTTCAATGTATGATATCATTTAACCGTCTACTAGGTTGAACTATGTATTATTCAATTTGGATATGTAGTATATTTCTTTTGTTATTTGTACAGATATTATAATAAAAAATTATAAGATAAAAATAAATTTAAAAATATTTTAAAAGCGAATTAATAAAGTCAACATAAAATAATAAAAGTAAAATATAAATATAATTTTTCCTGAAACTAACCAAAATTTGATAATTTATTAAACACATAATTTGAAAAAAAGGCAGATACTTAAAATATAAATTCATCATATATATTAAAGATCTCAAACTTATATATTTATGTTATGTTATTTTAAAACATCTTAGTTTATATACAGTGAGCAAATGATTTACTAGATGATAAAATTCCACGTTGAACTACCTGTAATGTTTTTGGCTTACTTTGAATGACTCTTTTAATAAAATTGCTGTCATAAATCTTGATATAAAAAATAGTAACATTTTTTTTGTTTTATTTTATCATTAAACTGGTTGTGACGATAATTGTTAGTTAAGATATTGTGGGATTCATCTAAATTTGTTAGGACGAAAATTTTAAAAGAATAAAACTATTATAACACATACAAAAGTTCTAAATCACTTTAAAAAAGATCACTGAACAATCTATTCCAAAAATTTAATGAATATTACTATACCTAATTTGCACAAATCATTGTTATCCTTTGTTGAAAAAAATTTACTCAATAAATTTAGATTTGCTCAACCAATTTAAGGTAATTTTAAAATATGTAAATAAGAGATGATAGAATTCATTTGGCAGGTAAGATATAAAATGATTAAATACGAGTCACATTACCATCAAGATGTTGAAGCTCAACTTCTTAGCAAATATAATAGGTATAGGTCCAACAAACTTTTGTTTTTAAGTCTGACTTAAAAAACAAACACTTAAGATAATACAACTAAATTTAAAACTATTAAAATAATAAAAAGTGTGTCAATTAAAAGAAATATAAAAAATTATAACATTTCTAGTAATTTGTCATAACTATTATAAATAAATTGTTAATAATTTTTCTAGTCTATTTTGCTATTATACATATTAGTTTTATATGAAAAGGAAATATATCTTTTAAAAATATATTTCTTACACACTTGAATATCTATGAAATTATTTTATATTTTAAATATTTACACAAGAATAATGAAACAACAAGACGTCAGTGTTTTTTTTTTTATGGTTTTAATAGCATGATAGTATTTCTTCATAATTATTGATGTAAATAAATCAAATTTTAAAAACCAAATACAAATTATTTTTTTTATAGGCCAAATTTGAGATTTGTCTAAATTACATTTTTCTTAAAAATTGCGTATACATATGGCAAAATTTTATAAGGGAATATTGAAACTTCATTTTGTAAAAAGAAATTTGAAAACTTTGCATTCCAAAATCAACGTAGTCGTTGTAGTATAGTGGTAAGTATTTCCGCCTGTCACGCGGGTGACCCGGGTTCGATCCCCGGCAACGGCGTTTTTTTTTTCCTTCATAAAAATTTGTTTAAACACTTTATAAAGGTTTACAGACCTTTCTTTGCTTTATATATTTTGTGAATTTTTTTTTTAATTTTGATCCATTTATTAAAATTGAGTTTTATGAAACAAATTCAGTTGTGTACTCTTTATGATGACGTCTTATAATGATGGAAAATCCCTCATCAAGCAAGGTAATAAAAATAATTTACAGCTTCCACCTTATTTACTGGCTCTGTTTCTTCCTTTTCTATTTATTCTATCTTTCTTTAGGAATTTGGATGAGTACTATTGACTTTATTTGACATGTGGAAGAAAATTATTGCTTTAGATACATGTACATGAAAGTGGATCTAAGTGACCAAAACCAACGTTTTTAGTGCTCTAAACAACTAATAAAAGAATGTCATTTTGTCGTGTGACATTGTCTAATAAGTTATTAATATAAAGTTTCTTTTTACACCATTAAAACAATAACGGTTAAATTTCAAGAAGTCTTATTCTTGTTAATAGTGATGATACTAATTATAGTTAAAAGAATCACAGCTAGCTAGATATTTATTGTGTTTTTCCAATTCAAAATGAAGATATCATTTACTACACTCTGGAGTTTCTATTGTTTTAGTTATAAATATTTAATATATAAATATTAAAGCTTCAATATCTCTTGATCTTTGTAAGGATTATCATTTATATAGTGTTAAGAAAAAGAAAAATATTTCCATGTTTTCTTTGTTTTCATTATTCTTTATAGCACTTTCTTTTAGATTATTATTAATTGTCATCTAACAAATTTGTGCTTTCATCATCCACTTACATGTCTCCCAAACTCAAATATATTAAAAATTTGTTCATTTTCATACAAGTTTATATCAAATCACAAAACAAACATCATCAACTTATGTAACAAACCACAAATACTAGTTTTGATACCTACAATACCACACCACATATACCTTAAAATATAAAGTTGTCTCATTTTCATATTCTTTCTATCACCAAATGTCATTAAGGTTTATTCATAATCCCAACACATTCCTACCCATTACTTTATAGTATGTTTTTTTTCCCTTAGGATCTCTTAACACATCCCTCCCCCACCTCTTCCTATCTACAATTTCAACCTATTAACTCTAATCCTTATACCACTACACCTTTCTATCTTCGTATTATCATGTCTTCATAACCATAATTCATCTTCTTCTTATATACACCCCCCTAAACTACAACTTATTGAATGGTTTGAATGACTAGATTTATAATTCCATGCTAAACAAATTTTCTCCCTCTACTAAGAACTTCCTTTTATATAAAAGTCATTAAACAAAGATATGTTACTTAAAACATCACTATTATCCTTTTCTTAGATTTATTTACAAGGCTTGAGTTGTTTCCTTTTAGTGGAGGTTTTATTTTAGATCTTGCAATATGTAAATTAATTGCAACTTTTTTAAGCATTTTTTTGTTATCTTTGGAATATATATTGCTTTATTTACCAAATTGGAAGCTTTGAAATTTAATTATCAAATTTAGAGATATAGAGTGTCAACCTTTTTCTCTTAACTATGATAACCATTGATGGTGGCAATATTGAAGGCTTTTTAGATTTATTTGAGATATTTCTTGAATGAGAAAAACACCTGTTACTCCTCCAATGAGTTTAAAGCAAATTTATTCTCTTTCGTCTTCACTTTAAATATATCTTAATCAACCACATTTTTAATCAAGCAATGTTTGTCTTTAAAGATAATCTTATATCCTCATTCAACCATATGAGTGACATTCAATTTTATTTATTTTTATCAATTTCAGGGATGAAATGATCATTTGAAACAAATTTTATGTTCATACAACTTATGATTAAAATTATTAACTATTCGGACTTTAATGATATTGGTTGACCTGAAAATAAAATTTATAAGAGTGATAAAACTTTTATTAATCAATACTTCATTCATTTATTCAAAAATAAGTCACTACAATGATGTTCCTTTTAATTAGTAATTTGAACTGAATGACCGTGGTGCTTTTGTTGTGCCAAATTATTACAGCATGTTGGTTTGTGTTTCTGGTTGAGTTTTGAAACAATTTTAAAACATAGAGGTTATTAAGTATTTGTATATCCTATAAATATAAATACAAAATAACCTATCTTTTTCATAAATCTGATTTTTATATTTATATATGTGTTAAGACACTCTAGGTATCTCCCATAATATTATTTTTTTTTACTTAAAATAAAATGGAAGAGAAAATATACTTTACATTTTCGTTGTCAAACTTTCTTGAAAGCCTCCAAAATCCTTTTCGTGGATTTAGAAACAGACAAAGAATTTGATACTGGTGATTTTTGTGATGCAAGCTGCCTATGAAGTGAGGGTTTGACACGTGTCCCAGAAGTAATAGGGTGCTGGAACTGAGACAGGTCCAAACTATTGGGACCAATTAAAAATCTAAAGTCCAATGTATATATTTAAGTATAAAATTATATGAATAAATATAGTTTTACGCTTTTAAAATAAACTAAAAAATATAATTAAAAAATTAAATATATTTTGTAAAACATTATAAATTTTAATCGCTATTTCATATGTTATCTGCAGTTTTCATGAATTTGTATTAAAAAGTTATGTTGACATCAACAATTTTTTTTACAAAAATATAAAAAAGATATGAAGTTAAAATAAATTATATTACCAATAAAATTATATTTTGTCGATAATATTTGAAGAAGAATTTATTTTCTGATAAAAAAAAGATTAAACTAGACTAAAAGTATGGTAAGAGCTCATAAATAATATAACTTTTCTTACATAGTTTAGTTTTAAGTCATTAAATGAATATATGCTATTAGAAAATAAGAATTTAATTATTGTATTTTTACTTTATAAATATTTTTAATGAAAAAATCTATTTTTGTTAGTTAAAAGTAGCATTAAAACTAAGTTTGATGTTGATAAAGTGTTTAAAAACAACGAAGTAAATGTTTTAAATTGTAATTTTAGTCCTTGTACCTGATTTTTGTCTTTTTTGTCACGATTTTAGTTCCCACTTTTTTTAAAAGCTGTACAATTTTAGTGTATTTTTAAATTTTTATTTCTTTTGTTTTAGTTTAATAAAACTCTAGGCACACATTTAATTAAGGTACCACCACAGAAAAAAATAAAATTAAAATATAAATAAAATAGAATTAAGTCAAAATTGGAACTTTGTAAGTGTTACGACTAAATCAATGAAAAAATAATAGAGACCAAGGTTACATTAAAAGTTAAAAAGAGGTGAAAATATTATATTTTAACCAAATAAATGCTAACAATTTAGTTTGTTCGGCACTGAAATCAACTTTTTAAAAATATAAGAAAAATTTATTTAAAATTATTAGAAATTCGAATATTAGTTAAAATTTTCATATTAAATAAAAAATGAGACCAGCACACAAAAATCATAAATATATTTTAAATTTTAAAATTAAAAATAATGTCATAAGTTTTTTTTATATAAATTTGCTCATCTTAAATTTCTCTAATATATTATAAAATTCAACAAAATCCCAATAAAAATAACTCCATGGTAGATTTAGCTCTTCTTCATCCCACAATACAAGAATTATGCTACTATATTGTTCTTTAATATGTTAGCTTCATAATTTATATAGAAAATATTCCGTTGACATCAAATCCTATTAAACAAGGGATAAGATAAAGAAAATTGTAGATATAGTAGATAACAAAATATAATAATAAACAACACAAAGAAAATTTCGATAGGTATTAATAAAATGTCTGATAGGTTGGTGTCTATGTATTATCATTTTTTTTAATATGTTTAGACTAGAAAGACATTTTTGCAATTTTATATGCTTTTCGTTTCCAACTTTGCTTCGGAGTTCATTTCACTGAAAGAAGATCCCACATGAATAAGGTTCTACTTAGGTAAACTTTCTTTTACAAATACTTTAAAGAAAATAAAAAATTGTATAAATTAAATATAATCAATACATAAATTATAATTTGTAAAAAAATTATCAGATATTATTTTTGAAGAAAATCATTATTAATATATTATACACTGATTTTAATTCATAAAGAATCTATTTCATCTCTGTTTTTCTATTTTATATCCTAAAATTACTCAGAAACAAATTTATCCAAAGTCGGTACAAAGGAACTTATCTATAAACACTTTTAAGAAAAAGTAAATAAAATATTTTTTTATAAATTAAAATTAACATGTTCCTAAATTAGTTTGTTAATGTTTTTTTATATATTAATTTCTTTAAAATCATAAATTTAATTTATGAATCAGTTAATTTTGTTTTTATGATAGAGCTTTTTTTCTAAACTTTTTTCTTATAAGTTTTTATAAAAAGTTATACTGATAAAGAATAGAGTTTTTAAATATAATAAAATATTCAGTGTACGAGACCAGAATGATGAGAAGCTGGGCAATAGCCATGAAGATGAAGAAGATGCTTTAAAGTTATAAAGCGACAAACAGAAGTGGACAAAACCTTCCTCACTCTACTTGGACAATGTCATGCATTATGAATCATGCTACAATATGAAGGTATGTAAAATACATATATTGAAAAAAAAAAAGACTAAAGTGAAATTAGTTTCTTTCTACAACCACAATTTCATAATTTCATAAATATAATTTCTGCCTAATTCCTCATATTTAATATTATTGGATTTGATAAAATGAATATGGTAGGTAATTCTTTTTAATGGCTATATGGTAGTTTTTAATGCTATATTATAAATATATTATTTCTTATGAAAAAATATTAAAAAAACGTATACTACAATACATGTAAATCAATATCTTATTAATGCACTTAAATGAAGATATTTAATTCATTAAATATTTAATTTGAAGATAAAAATTATTGCATATTCAAAACAAAAATTTGTATGTACTAAATATCTGAATCCATTTAAGACAACAACTTTTTATAAATTAAAGTTAGTCTATGTATAAGTTATAAACAAAAACTTTAGAAAAAAAATATATGTGATAAAATCTCAATAAATTAGTTTATACATAAAATAATTATAATTTTAAAAAACATATTTTATTATTAGTATTATTATTATTATTTTTAAAGTGTTTATAATATATATACATATATTTAATATAATAGATTTAATTAGTCACATTTTTATATTTTAAATTTTTGTCAACCGGTTTGATTTAATTTTATATTAAAATTTATTCAGATCGTACATAAAGTATTTTGTTTAATTCAGTTTTAATTTAATATAATGAAACAAATATTTTAAACTTTGATTTGGGATCAAGTGATTTTTGTTAGTATAAGGTTATTCATATTTTATAATAAAAAAATGGTTAAATAAAGTATCTATTATCGATTTTTTTTTATAACCATTACCATATTCATTTTTTCAACTTGCTCTCACATTTATAGATAAATTATGTAAATTTATTAGAAAATTACAATTGTCATGTTTTTAATAAAGAAATATACTTAACAGTAATTAACTCAAAATATATAATATTACATTTTTATAAATAAACAATTTTATCCAGTTCTTAATTTTGAAACCAAAAAATAAACTCAACAATCGAATGAAAAAAAATGGATTAAAAATAAAAAATAATTTTTTAATAGATTTACGATTTTTTGTTATATATTTGGATGGGTTATCTTTTAAACACTTCTCCCAAAGTAGTGTGGGAGTACCATAGCTTCTGTATTCCCCCAGCAATATGTCTCTAGCACGTGGAAAAGATTACTAGCTCAGATAAGCCCAACAGCAGCAAATGTTGCTCTTCACAAAAATATTGAATTTCTTCTTCACATGCATGGTTTTTCTGTCTTGCATCAGAAATAAACTCATCTTTCTGGGTGTTTTCTAATTTTTTTCTCTTATATTTTTTTTCAATCTTTATATTCCTGTCTGTATATGTTTCTATTTTAAATTATTAAAACATTTATATAATTTAAAAAAATTATTTTAACGTTGAATATTTTATAATATCATGTTTCAATGACAACTTGAGCAAGGAGGGATATCAGAAGGAAGAAATCATCACTTTGTTGTCCTAGATTTCTGTGCTTAAACTATGATAGAAATTAGCTTAGGTTATATATCACAAATGCACAGGACCGTAATATCCAATCTTATTGATTAGTTAAAATAAGAGATTTTTGGAAAATATAATTAAATGAAAACATAAATTCAATGAATTAAAAAGGTCAATCTAAGGATCAAGATGCATAAGGTAAAATTAACACAATTTAATATAAATACCAATTCATATAAAATCATGATTAATTAGAAAATCTTTTAACATTTAAACAAAAAAAAATACTAAAAGCACAATTACAATCCCTAATTATTGTAGATTCAAGTTACTAACCTCAACTAGATCATATTAATTAATCATAATCTCACACAATCTAAATCAGAATACAAAATCATAATCTTGAAACCCATATAGAAATATAATGAAAATGAGATATAGAACACATATTGAAAAACACAAATTAAATTCAAGTTTTAAGTAATTATTGGAATCTTGAATTAATTAAAGAATTTAGTTTTCTATAACAATCATCATAAAACAATCAATGAATGAAGAAATTAAGAACCTTTGAAAAACATAGAAGAGTATATGAAAAATCAAAGAGAGGGATACTTCTAGTGCAATAACTGAAAGTCTAAAAAGTGAATTAAGCTCTCTAGACTAATACCTAAGTAAATAACATATACTACTCTATGTTTCTTTTGATCACTCATGAGAATATTAATTAAACATGAGAGATAAACTTGTAAATATTTGTCTCATCTTTCTTTAACCATCGAATTCACTTAAATTCAAATGTTGTTGTCATTTATAAATTATGAAAGACAGAAACTTCAAGTTAAAAATAAATTTAAAAATAAGCAAAATTGAAAAACTAAGGTTAATTAGTTTAAATAACCAACAATTTAACAAATATGTGTATATTAAGTAAAAAAATATTTCAATTATACCCTAATAAGAATAAAAAATAAATATTTTAAAAATATGAGTTTGATCTGACTTTAACTGAACTAAAGTGCTAGCAAGCCAAAGAAAACATAGAGGTATACATACTACATAACTTTGTTTAATAAATATGTTGTGTTGGAGTTGCTTAAATTAAGTTAGAGGATAACTAAGTGAGTAGAATTAGAGGTTCTTAATGACTTACTTGCAAATCTTTGTTAACTTTTTAATATTTCTCACTTAAAAGTATTTGGCCTGTGTAGGTAATAATTGAAACATTTCTAAATATTTCATACTATTTATAATAAAATGTACTATAATAAAATAATTTGGTTAACATGAAATAATAAGTGAAGGAAAAAAAAAGTTAAAACAAAACAAAGCTTATGCCGGACACCACTGTAATTGCATTTAGCGTGGTTGCATATTTAGAATCAGCATCAAATATAAATATATATATATATATATATATATATATATATATATATATATATATATATAATTTATATGTGTTTTTTTATATATATATATATTTTTATATTAATTTTTTTATATATATTTTATTTTTTGTTTTATATTTATATTTTATTTTTTTAGATAATTATTTACCGATATATATATATATATATATATATATATATATAATTTATATGTAAT
>Ga0099825_1000278_pt1 | contig 48864 bp, 22 predicted proteins | sample SiratroredBW_FD_76838 | JGI IMG/M metagenome (GOLD analysis project Ga0099825, IMG submission 76838) | Root nodule microbial communities of legume samples collected from California, USA - Siratro red BW | ecosystem: Host-associated > Plants > Roots > Nodule | place: USA: California | collected...
GACATATATACTAAAAGTCAAACTTTAAAATTTATTCATTTTAGTATTTTATAAAACATAAAAATAAAAATACATATGATGCTAAAGGGCTTCAATATGTACAACTCTCACATTTAAAGGAAATAATTGTTACTTTAAGTTTGCTTTTAAAGACTAAATTGGGTAGTTAAGCGGTGAAATCTTTTCTTGTTTATTTTTGTATTTTATTTTGGTTCTTTATCCTTATTATGTACTAAGTTGGGGCATTATTTTTTTTTATCTTATCTTAATTTCTTTTAATCAGATTACCACTAAATTAGAGACTGATTTTGCTTTCGATATACCTTCAAAACATGTGAATATTTATTGCTCAACTATTTTGTCAATCTATCAAATTCTAAAACTTTTACAAAACCAGACTCGTTATGCCCATGATATATTTTGATTTTTTTTTATTGAGATAAATTTTATATATAACACGAATTGTATACGAGATATTCTTTGTTAAATAAATTGTCTTTAAAACATGTGAGTGTGGGTTTGCTTAACTATTTTGTTAGCTGTTGATAGTGCATTTTACTTGTTAAACCTTTCCACTTTGATGGTAATTTAATTAATTTTCTTAAATTTTAAAATTTTGTTATACCTCATTACTACAAGAATATGTTAGATTTTGAAGGTTTGAGACATTAATGCAACTTATGTTGAAGTTGATACAATAACAACTTTATTTGAGAATAATTTGAAGTAAGGAGAGAATAAAAAAAATTTAACATTCTTGATAATTTAATTTTTACAAGAAAAACATTATGTTTCAAATGAATTGGAGTCTACTATTGAATATTTTGAATATTGTATAGAGTTTACAAACAATGTTTTAATTTAGTATCTATGTTAGTTAGAGAAACATGAATTTATTCATGCTTAATTATATGATATTGATTCAAGACAATTGGAATCAAGAAATTGAGTTAATTATTAATGAAATTGATATGAATTAAAGAAATTAAACTAACCTAAACACAAAGGAACTAAACACAAGATTGGATAGTTAGATATCAATTATCTTAACTTAATTGGTCACTATATTCAATCATTATTTCTATTTTCTATTTTGTAATTATTTAGCAACCAAAATTTAGTTTGGTGACTATTTTGGTCATAATTAATAACCATTTTATTTGGCAGCTAAAAATTGGTCTCTAATTAGTTTTTTTATGGTAGTGTATAAATTTTTGTGAAAAACTTCAAAGGCAAATTTTGTTCAAATATCGTGTGTGCATGCATCCATAATACCAAAGGGAGGTCACTAATCGTTTTGGAAAGATGATTCCTAGTTTGTCAAGGGTGTAAAAACACTAAGTGAAAAAGACTTTAAAGTAAAATAAACTAGACTGTTTTCTAGTGTGGAAGTCCTAGTAATACTTGTGAGTCCCTTCGAACACTCTCACAAGTCTAAAATAATTATATTATAATGTTAATTTTGGAAAATGAGATTTATACTGATTTTTTTTTCAAGACACCCAAAAAGTGAAAGAAAATACACAAAAACTGAAAAATACAAGTTATAACGCAAAATTATCTAAAAAAACAACTTATGAACACAAGCACATTAGTCATGGATTTACTGTTTGTGATAGAAAAATTACACTAATTTGATTTTGTGCCTGTAATGCTTTTCTTTTTTGTATTTTTGGTTCAATCTTCAATTGTGCCTTTCTATAAAGTGTTTATAGTGTTCAATGTGCCCTTCTTTGCCTCTTAAAGTCACCATAAAAGTAGCTTCAAATATTCTTTTCCTACACCTTAAATCTATCTTAAAAGAGATGAGTTTCAAGAAAGTAAAGAAAGAGTTAAATATTTTCAATTGTACTTAAGAGTAAGAAGCAAAAATTAAGAAAATCTCAATTTAAATTTAGACAACTTTAAATGAAAGAATAAGAATAACAAACTTAAAAGAATTCAAAAAATTGACAAACAAAATTAAGGAAAAATTTAGAAGGAGGACACTTAAAATAAATTAGAACACGAGTACTTAAAACAAAATAAAAATGAAAGTTAAAACAACAACATATAAGATACATACAACTGAGTTTTCAATTGAAGTTAAGAAAAAAATTTCATTCAAAGATACTTCACCATACAATTTAAGTCATGTAATCAACTAGAAAAACAAGTGCATCCAAGAGTGTAGTGTGCGTGTAAATTGTTGCAATCTTTAACTTTTGGTGTGAATATGATTTGACCTATGTAATTCTTGTCTTGTTCTCAGATTTTTCTTTCTTTTCCAGATTATGAGGCCATGCTTTCCACTTTTCTCAACTCAATTTTGCAATCAGCTCATAAATTAGGCTCAAATTCAACTCCAAATAAACTAGCAAGGGTGTGCTTCATCTTCAAACAAATTACTTAACTTAAAAAATGAAGGAAAGTGGATTAGAATGTTTCAGCCTATTGCTGGTATTTAAGGAATGTTTCAGTTTCCTATGGGGTCCTTTATATTCTTGACTCATCTTGCCACTCTCCCTAAACCTAATTTGGGGCACCCAAAGTAGTAACACTAGTCATATTCATAAGGAAACAAAAGAACTAGTGACTATCAGTTCAAACATTGTTTATGTAGTGCAGAAAGAAACTGAGTGTATGTACGAAGTAGAATTGAATTCTGAAAGGAAAGGTCCATGTTTGGCAGAGAACTTTAATTTCGAACAAAACCATCTGTTTTGTTCATTTCTTAATCTTGTCTAAATTCATTTCAAAAAAGAATCTTACTTAAATTCAAAGGAAAAAAAAATATTTCTATTAAAAATTATCATAAATATAGTTATTCATATTATTAATACGTTTATAAAAATATAACATCATATTTTTTTTGAGATAAATTTATATCATAGTAAAATAAATCAAGAAAGATACGCAATAATAAATATAAATTTTTTAATTAATATAATTATTATTGTTTAAGTTTTTGCACATTGAAAATAGAATGCCTAAAATTCTCAAAACCTAAACCTACACAGTCCCGAAAGTTTGTATACACAATTCCGCAAGCCTGTGATTGACCGTGACTAGAACCATCACGAATCTTCCGCGCACGGCGTCAATGTTCAGTCTCTCTACCTCTTAGATACTGTACTCCACAACCACTTATAAATTCCTATGGAAATATGAGTTTTTCCATCTTTTTTAGGAAGTTTCGTTGAGACTATTTCGTTGTTATATAGAATGTTTTGTTTCATTTTTACTTGTCGCTTATTTGTGTAATTTATGAATTTTGATGTATCAAAAGCCTTAGGTGTATTTACTTGTCATGGATATTGCTTTATAATTCATAATTTTGCAAGTTTCTGCAATGCTTTTATGTATATATACTTCCTATTTTGTTAGAATTTGGATTCGGGAAATTTCACCTTAGATATCTTCCCTTGTCAAGTTTGATTTGGACCACATAAACGATCATAAAAGAGTCATTGCATGTGAGTGGTGAGTGTTCCATTAATTTCAATGGAAGGCATTTTCCTTAATTTGTGCTTCATCTATATCACATACAGTCACAACAAAATATTCATTTTCACTTAATTTATTCAAAAAGAAGCAAGCAAAGGATACCAACATTCCTGCAGATCTAATATAAAAGTTATTATATTGTGGTTCACTTGTCATTATGCAGATTTTAATTACTTCCAAACTTCAATTGTATTTGCAACCTAACTCGTTTTCAGCTTCTCATTTCCAAATACGTTCAAATCTAGCTTTTATAAGTGACAAGATTTCAATTGATTTATGTTTCGAAAATAGTCGAAAAGACAACGGTGACAATTTTTTTTTTTTAATATGAATGACCTTCTCACAATTTGTTGATACAGCCTCCCTAAAAGAATATGGAAAAGCAACAACACAACAAAAACATAATCATGCGTAAAATTATTGATAATAATTTACAAATAAAAACATCTAAATAATATTTTCAATACAAGAAACTATTTTTAAATTTTAACTAGCAAATCTTTCCTTTCACATAAAATTTACAATCATTGACACATATTTGTATCTTAAATAATTATTTATTTCAATGGCTAAACAACCGTTTATACAAAATCATATTTTCGTTTACATTTGAAATGAGATAATTTTTATTCTTTCCTTTAATTTCTGAGAGAGTAAGCACAAACATATAAGAAAAGCCCTTAAGGGTATGTTTGGATGCAGCGACGGAAATACTCTATGATTTGAAAGGTGTGGAAAGTTGATAATTCAAGAAATAAAATATTATTTTATTATGGAAAACAAGAAAAAAAATCGTTTCTTCTTTCCTCGCACATATGCAACCATTTAAGAAGAAACACAAATTAACATAATAAAATAATAATAAAAATAAAAATATTAATAATAAATATATAAAATAATAATCAAACAAAGATAATTAAAAAAATATTAATGATATTAATATAAAAATAAAAAATAATAATAATAAAACCAAAATTAGAATAAAAATTAAAATAATTTTATAAAAATAATAAGATTATTAAAAATAATAATTTAATTTTTATTTTTACTTTAAAATAATTGTATAATTGTATCAATTAAAAATAATAATTCATTAATTTTACTTAACAAATTAATTATATCTAATTTTAAATTAATTTAAACTACAATTTTATCTATTAAAAAATATTTTATCAATCACATATAGTACATTACTCACAATTTTTTATAAACTTTTTACTCAAATCTTACTATCTTTCTCTTAATCCAAACAACCAAATTTTCTAACACATTCATCTCAAATTAATTCAAATCCTTTCCCTTAAATTCACTCTCCACTATAAAGATACTCTAAATAATAACTGTGAAGTTTGTTTGTAAATGGATATCTGCACTAATATATATATATATCTTGCAGTTCCATTGCTGATAAAAAAAATAAATAAAAGAAAATACTTTGTAGCCCTAGAGTAAGAACTTGAACTCCTACGGCTTATAATTGTTCAATTTTAATAAAATTTGATATGAATATTCTTAATGATATAAAATTATAGATTAATACTTAGATTAATAAAATTTATTTTTTATATAAATTTATTAACAATATAACATTTAGTAAATATGTATACTGGTATAATTTGATACTTCTCAATATATATATATATATATTAATCAAAATTTATTTGTAATATAATAAAATTATTTTCTACTATTACTATTTTATAAATGTTTAAATTTATCTGGAAAAAGATAAATAAATAGGTTATTATTTTAAAAAATATTATTAAATAAAAAAGTCTATAAACAGTCTGATAAAAAAGTAACTTTAAAAACATTTTCATTCAAAATAATTATTTTAATTTGCTATAACAAGGATTTAATTTTTTTTAATTAGTAAGTTTCTCCTTTAACCTTGTCTGTTTTTCAGTTTTATTCTCTATTTTTTTTCATTTTATTCCAATAATGTTATATTTGATTTCAGTATAGGGTCTATTTTATCAACTGTAACAGTAAAAAACGTTTCAACTGAAAAATGAAGCAACAAGTTAGAAAAACAGAATAAAATTTAAAATTTAGAAAACAAAAATGTAAATTCAATTAAAAAAATCAAATTAGTATGTTTTGCTAAGGATTGGATTTTGTTACTAAAGTACATGAGAATGTGATGTTATAAAAATTATAATTAAATAAATTATTCTCATGTAATTGATGACTATGATTACTCTATTTTGTTCCCTTGTAATTTATAACATTGTCGCAAATATTTTTATTAATTTATATGAAAGGATCAAATTTCTCTAATCGATATAATAAAGTCCTGGCCCACCTCATGGATGAGAGGGATGGGGAAATAATGAAAGCAAGATTTTTCCTTCACATGGAAGAAATTCAAGTCAGCCAACAGGACCAAAGAAAGTATTTGTTTTACTTTATTTATTTTCTTTGTAAAATCATTCTCACAATTTTGGTCATAAGATTAATATTTTTTATCAAAGGTAAAGGGTGATCAATGAAATTTTTGAGCAAATTTCTCAATGTCAATTAAAGAAAGAAATAATAAATTAAACTTCTCATTTAAGTTTAATTTAATTCTGTATCTTAAGTATTTAGAAATTGTTTCAGCTGATTTTTCCATAAATAAATTTAATATAGTCAACATTTTAACTTAAAAAGATTTGAATAACAGAGGAAAAAAATCTTATGAATCAATCTAAAAAGCATGATATGCAACTTCTCCGCAAAAGCTGAAAGTACTTGCTCTTTGTTTTCAGCAATGAGAGTGTTTAGGAATCAATAATTTACTTATATATGATGTATGCACATGTGAACCATCCATATAGATACCACGCATTTTGTGCAAGAATCTATGAAATGAGAAAATTTAGTCATAGATACAGCTATATTCTGATCTTCTTAGACATGTTCGTTGTGCCTTTTTATTTTACACTCTCAAGTACCCACTGAGTTTCTGTCAATTGTTGTTCAGTTTAAACTTTTCTAATTTTTCAGTAACTGTTATTGTTAGCCTTCTTTTGAGAAAAAAAAAAAAAAAAAATAAGGTGAGAGAAAATAGAGAGTGAAATGACATGATTCATACATTTATTTAGTTTCCCAAACAAATATTCACCCAGAAGGTTTTAGATGATTTTCATCAAATACTTTTACAGAGAAAGATATGTAACTGAAAAATATGAAGCGAAACTATATATAAGATACTGGCCCTCTCAATTAAGTCTTAGTTGGCCAAGTTCATTCCATTTATATATTACAAGATTGACTTTGCTTGATCTATTAATAGAAAAACACATGTAGTTTTCATCTCATCCTGCAGCATAATGGTTTTCACTGTATAATGAACTAGATAGAAAAAAGCAATGGATTTAATTAACACCTACATGAATCTGTGATTATGAAACAAGGATCTGAATTTATTGATGGATTTATATTTGAGAGGGGATTGGGGTAAGAGAGGAACAATAATCCAATGTCTAATTGTGCACATCTATATTCAGTTGTTGTAGATCTGGAAAGTTAGGAACTCCCTATTATAATCAAACCAATATATATATATATATAGAACATAATATATATACAATTTAGAAGTACTGATGAGTATATAAGATGAGTAGACAAATCAAAACCAATCCATAATTGCATATGCAAGAGAAAAATGAACAAAAAAACAGGTTTAAATAATTAAAATCAAAAGCATCCCCAACCCCAAGGAAAGGGAGGACGCACCGAAACGCGTTACTGTCACTTGAATCCTGAACACATGCCACCATCCTCTCTTCTGTCCTTTTTGCAAGAATCAAGCCGATTCAAATCCAATCTTCAGATTTAGCCAACACAACAATACAGCAATTCAGCCATCCATAAAACATGCACATACACAAATATTTATGTGAAAAAGTAGAAGAGAGAAAAAGCAACAATGAAGTACATACATATATACCCCCTCCTTCCGCTCCCATACACACACATGTATATACATATATACTGCATGCATATATTAGTATAATTGTATGCATAAATAAAGATGCAAGGAGGGATGAATTGAAGAAACCTTTTTCTAGGGTTCTATGATAGCAGCGGATGAAGATGTGGAGGAGGATGAGAAAGCGAATTAGGGTTTCTGCGTATGCTTCCATTCAACAGGTGAAGCAGCCACATGATCTGTTCTTACCATTATAGAAGGTAAACTCAGATCATGCTGGCAGCTTCAACTGCTGCAGGTGCACGATAAGAGGGTATACAAATATATAATCTTCACGGCCTCCATGGCCTTTAGAAGCTTATAAAATCTTCATCTATACTTATTCTGAGGCTATGCATGTATATATACACAAACATCTTGTGTCGTTTTTCCTCGTCTCTCCAAGGTTGAGGATTGCGTACAGATAAGAGCGATGGGAAGATGGCAAACGTATAGCTAAGCATAATAAAAGTATGTGGTTCCTTTTTAATTTTTTGTCTCCCTCTTTTGTACGCTTTTTATTAGGCTACATTTTGGACCATCTCTGGTTCTAAGTAGCTAGTTTTGCTGTTTCCAGTGTCATCTTTTTTGTCTCATATGACCAAGATAGATCACTGTCTTTCTTTCTTTTCTCTTAATTTGTATTTTTGTGTTAGTCTATACATTTTCTCTTTTTCTTATTTGCGGGGCCTGGGATTTATTTATTTAACGTATTACAATATACATGCTGGAAACCCTATATTTTTCAACAGTTGATCCAGTTATAGCGAATTAATTAAACCCTTTTGAAAATAACTGTTTTTGAAGTTTGCTTGGTAGAGGAAATTTGAAGAGAAGTGTCCATTAATCACGGAGAGTTGGCCATTTTGGTAACTTCACAGATGAATTAAGGGAGTTAGAAGATGATGAAAAGTAAAACAAGGAGAAAGATGTATGCATGTGGTCCTATGTTGAAACGAATTTAATAATATCACGCTCACGCCACCACATGCAGACACTCTAGCGAGAGTTTCCATATGTCTCAACGGGCTTTTAAAACTTTTATTGGATGACCCTTCCATGCTTTTTCTTTGCCTCTCTTTTTCTCATATTGTCTGTGTTGTATGTAAGGTAGGCATCAGTTAGAATGAACCAAATAGAGTATGGGAACAATGAGTATATAGGGGACCATTTTTTGCAATTTGCACGGTTGCGATTCATTCCTCTAACCTAAGCCTCACACAATCACACAAAAACCCAACATTTTCAAAACTTTTCTCTTTCCATCGGATAAAGTGCTATACATCATTAAACTACATGTTTGTGATTAATAGCCTTTAGCTCCCTACACCATAGAATAATTTCTCTTCTTTTGTTTTGGCCAAAAAATAAGAAAAGAGAGACCTTAAACAATGTACCAAAGTATTTCTTTAATTGATGTTTTGCAACCGACATGTACATAATTGCAACTTCCTTGCATTTGTATTGGTGCCTTTCTCTTCTTTACGAAAAAGGGACGTGATAGCTTTTGCCTTAAACTTTCTACCTAAACTTCCACTCAACCATGTTATAATTCTCAACTTAATCTCTAAATTAAACATCTATATGACTTTCACAAATGATGATAAATTAGGTGAGCTAAACACTTGTGCCTGTTTTGACTTGGGAGGTTCTTATTTCTCTTTCCTTCCATTCTTTCTTCTTAGATTCATGTGGACACAGAATTCTCTTGAGATCAAAGCAAGCTGATTCTATACACACTCACACACACATACTTTTTCTTCTTTTTTTCCAACAACCAATATAAAGAGAAAGATTGGGATAAATTTCTTGCCAAATGGGTTATTAAAGTTTAGCACTTTGGTATGATTAATTGTGATGGTATAGTGAGTTGAGGCAGCCTTAGGATACCAAAAAAAGTGCTTGTTAATTTTGTGAACCCAAGAAAAGGAGTTTGCACAGTAGAATCCCGTTTTTACTTGTCCTAGATATATGATGGATTGGTCTCCATAAAGTGATAATTATCAGAGGTGTTCCAATGCTACTGAACCCAATGTTGTGCACATGGTGGTAGAATTATAAAGAAGAGGTTTGTTTGGGTGGTTAAAAATTTGATAGTGTCCCCAATTAAAACGGAGGTTTGGATATTTTGGCAAGAGGGGCTGAAACGCTGGCATGATGAGAAGTGTGAAGTTTGGTTGTGATTAAACTATTCCCCCAAACGAGTATTACCCGCAATGCCAAATTGTCCCGCCAAGGAAGATTAAGCATTTTGAACTGAGACAAAGAAACAGAGTAATGTGCTACCGATTCCAGTGCGACCACACTATAAGGCCTATGGTAGTTGCATTTCATGTTTTATGTTTTTCAACTTTTCAAATTTAATTAATTCAAATCATTTTTCATTTACTTTTTATTCTTCGCCTTCTAGATAAATATATAATACACTAGATCTTTATGTTACCCTCATATCTAATCAAAATTATCCTGTACATTTTTTTTAATAATTATCTTCAAATTTAATCCTTGTTTTAGTCCGTAAATATTTATAATTGAGATGAGGTTGTGAGATAAAATATTAAAGATTCTTTTATTCTCTTTTGGTATGCCTGAAGTGTTTGAGTCCAACATCTAATGTTCTAGTTATGAGTGAATAAAAGTCCCAAATTAATGAAAATTAATTTTTTATTAATTTAGTCTTACATAAGATTATTTGTTTCTCTGCTTATTTAGGCTTAGATTGTATAAGAGACATTTTGGGGAGAGAAAATAGATTTTTTTTTTTCAGATTTAAGAAAGTTGAAAACATATCTTATAAACTCTTGAGTTTTCAGTCTAAATTAATATTTTCTTTAGTTTTTGCCTAATTTTGTGTTAGATCAACAACAATTACATGTTGCTTTCGTTGATATTATGAAAATGTTAGATTCTTCTTAACAAAAATGTTAGTATAAAAAGGACACGACTTTTTTTATTGACACGACTTATCTATTTGTAAAATAATAAAAAATTGTCCATTTTAGATATTGAGATACAAAATTGCACAACATTGAGAAAAATATAGACTTGTGTCAATAATTTTTTAATCTAAAAGATTTTTTTTGTTAATAAACTTTTCATATTGATGGTTAGAAGAGAGTATATTAAATATTTTGAAAGTTTCATGTAATACCTTCTTGTAATAGACTCCCATCCATACACTTTCAAAACCATTTTATTTTCAAAGATTTTTTATAATTTTTTTTAATGAATTATGGTTTGAAGGAGCATTAAAACAATGGGGGGAGAAATTTATACAAGTTAGTTTGTGACTAAAAAGAATACACGTACACTCTTATGCATTGAGAAAACTTAGCCTGAAATTATAGCAAACCATTATGGTATTTGATCAAAGGGGCCTTAAATTGCAGAACATCCGCTGACATTAGCATTTTCTCGCTTCCATTTTTCTACTTCTGACATTCTTGGTTGTTGCTTCAATTGAACAAAAAATGAAGGCGTATTTATTAACTTATATACATATCAAAACTGAGAATAAAATCATGACTTTTTCCTGACAATAATACTTGTAAGTTAAATCAAAACGAATGAAAGTTCAGAAGCATACAAAGTTAGCGGTTCATATGCCACTAAGACAGAAATTTATATAGGTTCTTGCTGATCTAGACATATTAACCGTGACATTCTTGCACTATTCACTATCAATTTCAATTCCAATCAATGATAATAGTGAAAATAATAATGGTGAGATCCATATCAATTATCATGGTTTCAAAAATTAATCTATAAGTTCATTATTCACGGCATATCGAAACTGAAAAAGAACTTGATCATAGAACATAACATAAAGGTCACTGAGACTCTTTAATGTCTTCTTTCCTTCATTGTCAACCAGCAACATAGGAGAACAGTTATAAAAGAGAAATAGAACTATAAGAAAATAATGACTCTCACAACTCATCATTCCATCTATTCCAGGCATGTATTTTGGAAGATTGACCAGAATAATATGTACACACTTATTATTTGGTATTTGATGTATCTTTAGTACTTTTTATTTGGTATTTGATGTATGCAAATTTATACTAAGAAACACTTTAGTACTTTTTATTTGGTATTTAATGTATGCAAATTTATACTACCAAAAAACTCTTTAGTACTTTTTATTTGGTATTTGATGTATCTTTTTTAAGAAGTCAAAACATTAGTGGAATAATAATGAACTTCTCCCTTTATTGCATTGGTTTTTTCTTTACCTGTTATTCTGTGTATTAGTATTTTTGATTTAGCAAACAGTCTTTCCGTTGAATTATATATGTTTCTGTGATTTTACTAATTAAAGTAATTACATTGTCTTTGTTAATTGTTTTGATACACTTAATAATCTTCTATAATTTAGAAATCGAGATCAAAATTAATTTAAATATATCTTTCTCTTCACCATTTCTAATGATAAAACTGTGTGGGAATTTCAAATTCAAGTACGAAAAGAACCAAGAAAAACAAAACATTTAACAACTTCACCACAGTTTTATAGGCTTGGTAGTCACATATGTGTGGTTGTATCTTGAGACCTAGTCGCCTAATCCATTTTAATAATCAATTTGACGAATTTTAAATTGATTGGTAATTCACTTTTTCACATTCATTAATTTTAAATTCAACTTAATGAGCACGCGGTGTGTGATGCCATGGGAGTAATAAAAAATAAAAAAAAAACTATGGACGAGAATAGTCATAGTCGGTGATACATGAGCTAGATCGGATTGAACGTTGAAGACCAAAAATGGATATCCCTCGCGTCAAACTTGGAAGCCAAGGCCTCCAGGTATGTTGGCATATGAAACTTAGTTGTGATGTGAATCCAATTTTGTGATCTTGAATTGTTGATCCACATTTTTTTTTATTGTATGTTTGATAGGTTTCTAAGTTAGGATTTGGTTGTGCGGGGCTGAGTGGAGTGTTTGACGGCCCTGTTCCTGACGATGTTGTGATCTCTTTAATCAAGGATGCATTCAGCAAGGGAATCACATTCTTTGATACATCTGATTATTACGGTCCCCACACTAATGAAGTTTTGGTAGGAAAGGTATGATATTGTATTAGTGTTTGTTAAGTGAATTGGTGAGTGTTGATGGGAAAGTGAATAAAGTTTTGGTTGAATCTCAGGCGCTGAAGGAGTTGCCACGACATGGAGTTCAGCTTGCAACCAAGTTTGGACTTGTGAAAGTTGAGTCAAACAATGCCATAGTGAGAGGTGATCCTGAATATGTTAGGGCATGTTGTGAGGGGAGCCTGCGGCGTCTTGGTGTGGAGTATATTGATCTCTATTATCCGCACCGTATTGATACATCAGTGCCTATTGAGGAAACTGTAAGTGGTACAATCAGTCAAACATTGGTGACTATATGCGTCATTTTAAGGTTTTGTTTGGTGTTGAATGAGGTTGGTGTTGCTTTGGTTTGGTTTGTGAGTGAATGAATAGATGGGAGAGCTTAAAAAGCTGGTTGAGGAGGGAAAAGTTAAATACATAGGACTGTCGGAAGCTAGTCCAGGCACAATCAGGAGGGCCCATGCTGTTCATCCAATTACTGCTCTGCAAATGGAGTGGTCCCTTTGGTCTCGAGAAATTGAAGACGAACTGCTCCCACTCTGCAGGCATGTCTTCTCTTCTTTACACTTTACTTATGATTTGGCTCTTCAACAACTTCTGCCAAATTAAAAGCTCAACCTTATGAATTCAAGCATCAAGCTTCAATTATGCAATATGCTGTGTGTTTATTTATATTTTTAGAAGTATACCATATGGTTGGAGAGCTTATAACAGCATCCAAAAAGGTTTTCAAATTAATGATAACGACTAGTGAAATAAATGTACCTCTATATCTGCTCAAAATCTTAATATATGGTATCTACCCCTCTGTTACATATTCTTCATTAAAATCTTGTATACTACTTGAATTTCCAACAGACATTAAAATGAAATTTTGACTAATATTTAAATTGTTTGAATTGATAAAATTCAATGTTCAAGAAAAAGCATTAAACAGAAATATTTACTAAAACTTATTCCAGTATGGAAGTAAATCCCTTATTTATGTGTATGTGTGTATTGAAAAACTGGAACCTTAGGATTCTTGTAGAATGTAGTTCACCAAGTTGTTTATTCCTTTGGTGAATGGTGACAACATTTACAGGGAACTTGGAATTGGAATAGTAACATTCAGTCCCCTTGGGCGTGGATTCTTTGGTGGTAAGGCAGTCAAAGAAAGTATACCTGCACACAGTTATTTGGTATGAAACCGATACTGATATAATATGGGTCATACTTTTGAAAATGCTGTGTTAGTTTTCTTGTTTCTGATAACAATATATGGTTCACCAACACGTTTTTTTCATCAGACAGTCCAACCAAGGTTTCAGGGGGAGAATTTCGACAAGAACAAGACCTTTTATTTTAGGATAGAAAAGTTAGCAGAGAAGCATGGTTGCACAACCGCACAACTTGCTCTTGCATGGCTTCTTCATCAAGGGGACGATGTGGTTCCCATCCCTGGTGAATGTTTTTTCCATGTTATTAGGAAAGATTGTTTTGTATGCGAAGTAGAAACAGTGCATTGTGTAGTACCAATGAGCTAACACTTGGTATGTCAAATGAACTTTTTTTAACCAATGCATGACACTTTTATTGAACAACATGTTTTGCAGGAACAACAAAAATAAGAAACCTTGAGAGCAATATTGGTTCATTAAAAGTGAAGCTGAGCAACGATGAATTGAGAGAAATTACAGAGGCGATACCGATATCTGAGGTGGTAGGAGATCGAACCGTTGATACTTTTATGAGATGCTCCTGGAAGTTTGCTGATACTCCACCAAAACGTACCAACTTTTAGTTTATTATGTCTTTTCTTGTCATTCCTCCTAACTCTCAAATTTAGTCACATCACATACCTTTATGTACTTTACTTTATATTTCTGCTTTAGTTTGATGAACAAATGAATTTTTTTTTTTTTTTTTGACATTTAAAGAGCATATGCCAATTAGTCACTATTTTTGCTTGAAAAATAAGTATCTTAGTCAAATTTTTAGCACAATAATTTATTTTTTTTTTATAAAATTACCAAATGAACCCCTTCCATCTTTATTTCCCAGAATAGACTCGTTTACTGTAACATAAGGGAATTCAGTTATTGGGAAGCTTAATTTCCAACTGCATTTTGTGTTAGCATAATTGGCAACGAACATCCCTTCTTCCCCTCCCCTCCTCCACCGGAAACCCAAAAAAAAAAAAAAAATGAAACCATGCCCCAAAATTCAGTCCCTCGAGAATCATTTTCTGGGTGGCTTTTCTAAACTCAAAACGCAAGAATGAAGCTGGGAATTTGGCCCCGGAGAACCGAATTCCCTTATACTACAGTAAATAAAGTGGGAAGGAGTGCATCTGGGAAATTTTTTAAATAATGTTTTTCCTGGAAAAAAATTCTTAGTCATTGATAATTATAATTTTTAATTTCTTAATTTTTTCTGTTTAAATATTTGTTAATGCAATGATCTTGATAAATAAAATGTCAGATTTTTTCTTTGTTTTCGAACTCAATATCGAAAACATATTTTGGTTTTCCTTTTTTTCTATTTTTTTTTTCTATAATTCCATCCAGAGTTCTCTTCGTACATGACTTGTAGAATGAAATCTGAAGCAAGTTTTTTTTCTAAAATATTATCATCTTTTATTAGGAAAACTATGATCTTTTGACACTAAAAATAGAGTCTTACCTATAAACATTTGATCTTTGGATAGTGAAAATAGAGTAGAAATTTGATGTTTGAAAAGTTGTGAAAGAAAATTGTTAAATACTTATTGTATATATAATCCTATCTGACTCAAATCAAAAGTTACAATAATAGGAAAACAATGAAAGCAAAACAAAGAAGGTGTCAAAGATAAAATTTTATTTAGAGAAGATGAAATTGTTTTAGACAATAAAAAATACTTAAACAAATTATTAGATATTACTAAATATATAAAATTATTAGATAAATATTTTATTGATTCCAAAATTATTGAGAAAATTATGATAACGATGCAGGAAGACATGAAACATCTTTAACCTGCTACACAAAACATGTGTCTAAGCCTACTCTGACAAAATACTATTATATAAGACCAAGAGTAGTGAATATTGATAAAATAAGGTCATATTATAAAAGGTGTTTCGTGATAGTCAAACATGATGACCTGAAGAATGAAAAGAAAATTTTCAAGCAAAATCAAACATTAAGCAACAAATCAAACAATCAAATTAAGGGCAAGGAAAGAAAGAAACTAAATCACCCACCTTTAAAATGTTGTAAGAGACCAAATGTAAATTGCAATAACTTCAACTAGATGGGATATTAAGATATGATTTTCCACAACAAAATTCATCATAGTGAAGGGGCTCGTGTTGTTAATCAAGAGGATGAAGGTCAACTATCATGACCACATATTTTCTTGAGCAGTGAATGAAGTAAAAGTTAATTGAATGATTATTGTTAGTAGTTATACAAACGTCATGACCTTAAGAAATCTGATGCTAATTAATCTTATCAAAGTCAGAATTGAAAATAATGACTATATCTCAATTAAAACAAGGGGATTATTTTTTCCAATATTATTTTTGTTTCTTAAATTGACCAAAATTTGATAAATGTCAAGTTAATATTGGAAGAGGATTTAAAATTGTTTTAAAAGAAAAGTATTAATTAATTAAATATGCAACCAATAATATCTTCAAGGTTTGAAGAAATTTTGCTTGAAGGAATAAAAGATTAGAGGACGAGGGAAAAGTAAAGTAAATAAGATTGTTTATCATCCCATTAGTACTCTATGCAAATGGACTCTCTTGTACCAAAAATAATCTAATGATACCTTTAATTTGAGTATTGAGAATATTCTGTTGTTAGTTATATTTATAGTTAAGCTTTTTTTAGTTTATAATTCTTTTCTCAAGTGGTAGGATTTGCATATTTAACTTTTATTGATTATTACTTCAATTTTTTTTTTCTAATTCCTCGTATTAAGATTTATTATATTGTCTTTAGGATTTATGATTAATCTTGCTTGATTACGATTATATTTATGATAAACATAAATTTATTTGTTGATATTTGTATTTTAATATTTTAAATTAATCTTTACTAAGTGTTCATGTTAGGTCATAATCTTATTTCCTACACAATTTCTTAGTCATAAAATTTGTTTAAAATAAGTTTAAATTCTACCCTTAATCTTAAAGGACAAGACTTATTGAGTGAAGGTTAAAATCCTACTTATCATTACACAAACTTGTAGGCTTAAGTAATAAAACGTATTCATAACAGAATAAAATCTTACCTCCTTAATTTAAAAAAAAAAAAAAGATTTATTCAGAATAAGACTCCTCTCTATCACTAGATATTGGTTTCTGTGGTCTATCGAAATTAAATAAGAAATTACTCAACTTGTGGTAAGTTTTATTCTTTGTCCATAACTCGAGTACACACCCACAACTGAAATTGGATACAGAGATACTGAATTGTCATGTATTTTGGTTTTTGGAAGGGTCCACTTACACTTCAAAAAAACTTGCGAAGTTTCGGACTAACAAACTGACTCTTTAAGTATAAATTATGAAGGTTAGAAAAACATAGTTACAACCAAGACATTCGACATATTGAATTGGGATGATAAACCTGGCACCTGTTAAACCAGCTTAGTGCAGTTTCTAAGCAATTCTGATTTTGTCAAGAACAGTGACAGCAGAAATTTGGCGACTAGTTAAGGACAAAATATTGATTGAAAAATGATATTGCAAAATGAATCACATGCTAGGATATAGTCATAAAAATTGATAATAGGCCATACGACCCAGCTACTGTTCAGAACTCTTCCGTTATTTGAAGTGCTTTTGATATAGAATAATGGTACAAGGGTGAACAGAAAACACAAGCAAGATCCTGTTTGGTGCAGGTAGGGGTGATGATTTAAATGACTGATTAGGATGCCACCTTCAACGCAGTTTAGCCCCTTCCAGATCCACTCGTTCAAGACAATTCTAACCTCGACGAAGGACATGTTTCAAAGACACAACAAATAACCATGGAGCTTGAAATGTTTGCTTCCAAATACAAATTGTCACAATCATATATAGTTCGCATCAGTTTTATTTGAAATGAGTTAGGCATTAAAAGTCATAAACCATCATTCCCGAAGTTAACACAACATTTGGACTCAAAATTTCTAAGGGAGGATTAGGAGAAAAATTGAATCTCCTCTTAATGATCCTCAATCTTCTTCAAGCCCTTCATGTCCGTTGTTTCAACGCTGCATTGAAAGTAAAATATCAGAAATTAATGCATCCATACTTTTCAATACCCAGAATACAAGCCCTTAGCACAAATAAGCCTCTGTTTCATTAGTAGTTTTTCCACCACCAACAACAACCCATTTTTCCTTTCCCCGAGAAAAAAGGTATAATCCACATTCAAGTCAATTAAGTGTCGATTCCAAAATCACAGATACTTCTAACACAGCATCACAAAACTAATTTGTTAGATAAAAAACTTGCAACTAAAAGTAAATGAATATCTGGATCCAGTTGAGTTCTTATTGTTTCTTTTGCTAGAAACCATTTAATAATGAAGATGCTAAATATAATATCTGGATGTAAAATGGATAGAAAGAGAAATCACAATCAAATTAGGAGAACAAGCAAATAAAACAATTAGTAAGGAATTTGGTAGTCATGTACTAATAGCAGAGGAAACTAAAAGTTGAAGATGAGAAAGGATGGGTTGAACTTGACAGATGGTTTACAACTTACGTTGAACCATGTAGCACAATCTTCTGAACTTTCGTGATCTCTGAACCGGTTTGGTTGTCCTCAATAAAAATTGTCAAGCTGATCAAGTAATCAATATGAATTAGCAAACTATTTCCGTCAATTAGATTATATTAAACAAGAGGCACCTCTCAAAACGAAGGAATCCAGGAAAATAGCATACCTACGAACATTTTGGAATTTGACATACTTCAAAATTACTGGTTTCCCCTGTCAGAAAACAATGGAATAATCTCAATGTTAATTATCCATACATGTGAGGGAAAAGAAATCTTCAAATTGCTTCAGTGCAAACATCGTGAACTTAGAAAGGGTTACAGAATAAGTACCTTAAGGTTTTCTTCCAACAAATTTGCCACATCACTTGGTGGAAAATCATTGACATTACTGTAGTTAACAAACAATCAGCAACCAATTGAATCACATGACAAAAGTGCTATGACACAGAGATTTGCCAAAACCATACCTAAATCCCATATGCTCCTTGTTAGAAAATAACTTCACTGTCTTGGGGCCTAAAAGACGACAATGCAATCCAATTATAACCACGACAACATTAAAAAAAAGTGCAGTAGCAAATCAGTGAAAATCATATATAAAAGCTAAATAACCATCACGAGCATCTCTCAATTCAGAAAATAGACTAAAGGTTCTCCAAGCAGAAGGACAGATATACAGGGACGCCTTATTGTGCAATATTTAATATCTCAGCCAACATGAATTAACTAAATCTAATTTATCAAGCATGTTTCAGGGTCCTCATATTTGAGAAAAAGTTTTAGGGTCCATGTCTTCAATTCAATGAATGGCGTAGTTTTAAGTTTATGAAAGTGTTACCTTCATCCTCAGGACCTTTGATGACAATGGAATAGAGTTTAATAACTTGTGTGAAAGGAATATAGAGCAAAAGCTGTTCATCTGCATCACTCTCCAGATGTAAACCCTCATCTTCTCTGTAACCCTGTTTATTAACAAACACAGTAAGACAACACAGCCAACCCAGGAACCCTTCTAATCACTAACAAGGTCCCTTTTGAAAAAAGCACAAAACTTGCATGTGAAAGACATGGAAAGGAATAAATTGAAAATAATAAAGAGGGGAGAAAGAGGAGAGAGGAAACCTAACGAACCTGTTTGATAGCATTGGAGAGAGAGTGGGAGGAGCTTTGATTGAGACATTCAACCCCAGACCAGTCTATGAAGTCTAAGAGATCAACCTAATCGAGAAGAAAAAGAAACAAATGAAAAGATCAGAACGTGGTTACTCTGAACGAATCGAAAAGGATAGTGATAGAGTTTGAATCTTACTTGACCCTTTGGTATAGCGCTGGCTGATTCCCCAGACATTGCTGATACGGTTTTTGCGAGAGAAAGAAAGAGAAAGAGAAAGACGGAGAGAGAGGGGAACCAAATATCAATGGCCAGAAACAAACCCAGTTCCGAATAAGGTTACACTGGAAACTCCCATTATGTAATCATAAATTAATTAATCATCGTTTAATACAAGTAAAAGCACATAAAAAAAAGAAAGAAATAAAAATTAAAAATTCTGAGTGAGGAATAATAAACAAGAAGTAAAAAAGTATTTTCTTCCCTAGAAAATATTAGACGTAACTGTCTCTAAATAAAAAGTTTTAAAACTTTATTCTCCAAATAAATATATTTTAATTAATAAAAGTATAAAATCCCATTAGGATTCCGTTATTTTCTCATTAAATAAAAAAAACTCGAGTTTTGTGTTTTTTAATTAAATTAAATTAAATTAAATACACTTAAATAACATTATAAAGGGAAAAATAAAAAGTGGGTGATCGCAGTATATTTAGTTTGATCTAACTAAACTAAATAAAATGTATAACAAACAAACCACATAAATAGATAATCATTTTCACATTTATAATTAGCATTTTCCCATTCATACTACTAAATATGAATCTAGATAATTTGCTGATTTGATTATTTAAACCCACAGATCTTGTCAGGATTAGTATGCTAATTTCAAATTTCAAATTGAAACGTTTAAAAGTTACAATAGAATCAATAATTAGAAATATTATTTCTGACTTATTTTATATTTTAAAAATTCATTTTATTTTGTTTAGTTTAATGAGATTGAGAATAGTTGTGTAATATAAACCGTAATATTAACATATATTTAAGGTTTAAACTGTGAGACTAATATAATATTTTAAGGAACTTTCTAATGCTGTAAAAATATTTTTTTTTTAAGTTTGAAATTATAAGGCAGTTTATATTTTTAGAAAGTTAAATAGTATTTTATTCATGTAATAAATAAATAAATTTGTTGATACTGAAAATAAATTGAAATATGGATTAAGTTGAATTTGAAAGCAGAAATTTATCTATTTTTGGACGTACAAATTAGTAGTAAGAGTATAAACATGAGAGTTAGTGATACTCCTTAAAATATGAATATATATTTATAAGTGTTTAGGCAATTATTATATTAAGAATTATCCAGCTTAATAACAGAAATTACAATAAACGGGAGATTGTTATCGAGAGATCTTATATCATTTCTTAAGTATTATTTTCTCTATACTTTTATTAGAATTCTTTTATCGAGAGATCAAAACGAGGAAGTTGAACTTCCTTACAGCTTTTCAGATAAAAAAAAGTTAGAGGAAAATATTCCTTTAGCTTAATTTAAGCTTTAATTCCTATATGTTAGAAATTTTGCAATTTTGATATCTATTTTTTTTTTTTCATAATTTGATTATTTAATTGGTTATAATTTTTGTGTTTAAATTTTTTACATAATTATAAAATTTTATCAAATATTAAAGGGTTAATCACCGCGCCAGCAGTGTGAAAAAATAACAAAGGTTGCAAATGAGAGATATATTATTAATCCATCAAAACAAGAACATATAACACTGCAGTAATAGTAGTATCTATATAAAATCCATAAACAGTGGACTCTATATAGTTTATAGAAGCTCTAAAGTTCAAATATCTTCACTCCCTTTATTGTACAAAAAACAAATGTATGTGCATACAGTATAGCATACAATAATCATCACACTCCAATGACTGATGAACAAACAATGAAATCAAAATAATTTTGGAGATCCCTTTCAATCTTAGCTCCACATAACCATACCAGTGGACATCAACACCATAATCATCCAATGGAAACTTCCTCTGAACACTGAGCTTGAGCTATCTGAGGCAAACATACCAAACAAACATAAGAAACTTATCTGTTTTTCCTTTTCATTTTTAAATACTAATACTGTGTCAGCAAATCAACTCATGTGCCTAATGTTCTTCTTTATGACACCACTTTCAAATTCAACTCTAATGACAAGATATTTGTAAGAAAAAATAGAAGAAATAGGTGATTGGACTGATCAATTGTCTCACCTTGACTGCCACTACCAGAGGTTGAATCTGCTACTTTTATTCCGAGCTTTGAACAATCAGATCCAAGAGTACCTTCAAAATAGAAGCATAAAACAATATTTTTCCCCTTAATCAGTACTTGTTTTGCTAACATTATGTGACCATTGCAGAAAAAATGGTTTTGAATCCTTACATTCACTGTAGCAAGGAAAAACGGAGATGTTGAGAAGATTAAAGTAATTGGGGCTGCATTCACATGCATATGTATGTGTCCTGTTCTTCGTGCATTTGCCTTCCCCACAGTACGCCCAATAGCAAGCTATCATATATTTGTTACATAAAACATTAGTAGAGAAAGACCAACATGTTATAATTCATGAACGAGATAACAAAGTAAATTTAAATCTAATTTATTTTTCTAAAACCTGCTTATATATTATAATTTAATCTTATTTTAGTTGATATATCACTTCCCGATAGAAATGATAATCAAAAGTTAACGTTTATAAATGATGATTGATGAAGGAGTAGTTTTTCTCACGATCAAAAGCTGAGAAGTTGTGTGGAAAACTCTTCTCTGGAACTGGTGGCGGTGCTGGTTGACAACCGTAGTTCAAGCTACCTGTAGAAGATACAATCCATTTTCATTAAATTAGTTTTTATTTGTAATAGTAAAAAATTTAATTTTTTTTGACACGTTAATATATGAACTTGTCAAAACTGAGAATGGAAGCTTTAAATTACTTAAAGAGGAAGTAACAGAGAAGAAAATTACATTGGGGAATGACACATGGAAGAAAGCTGGTGGCATATTTATCATCATCATCATCTTGGGTTCTCGTCCAGCCAGATTCACATTCACAAATGAAGTTTAATGGGTAACTTGTGTTTACCACGCATTTTCCTTTCCCACATTCCACTTCTTCACAAACCTTATCTGCAATATTTCATATCCATATGTCACAGTTAAACTCATAATATTACACTAATTTACCACCACTTTAGGTAAATAGATAAAATAGAATAAGATGAGTTTTTCATTATGCACCAAGGAAAGAATTGGTAGTGTTATTATCCCCTTTGGCAGCCATGGGAAACAGCAGAATCACAAGCATGGCCGTGATGCCCAATAACCCGAAGGAACCCATTTGTTTGGTATGCAATATATGCAATAACAGAGAGAAGAAGAAGAATTACAAAGTTAGAAGGAGAATTGGGTTTGGTCCTTATATACAGTAAGAACTAATAAACCATATTTGTCATAATAATGCATATTATATACTTGTTGTCTTTCTCATTTGTAGAGACATTGACTTTGGGGTTAGAAAATTGTGGCAGATATCTATCTCACGTTCCATTCACGACACAAAAACCATATAGTAATAATTTTTTCGCCAGATTTCTTCTCCCACAACCCGTATTTGAAGAAATTTTAAGTGTTATTTTCCTCTAGAAGAGTGGAAAGTAAGCAAAGAAAGCTTTGTTTCTACTAAAAAATGCTGTATGAATCCGAATCCTTGTACTTCTATATCTATACTATATAGTATATATGTTTAAGAAATATTCAATGCTTAAGTTTGGACAAGTGTCAAATTCTTACCAGAAGAATTGTTCTTAGTCACAGGAATTTTAGAAACTTTTCACCATTCAATAATATATACAGTGTGTTTCCTTTTATACCACTTTCCTTTTCTATCACTTTCCTTATAAAAAAATGTTTCATGGAAAATAATAATTTTGTTTTGAATATTATTTTAAAATGATTGATTTATTTTATCGATCCATATTTCAAAATTGTGTTTGTGTTAAATTCAATCTAATAGTTGTTTTCCTATTCACTTACCAATCTTGGAAAGCCTTTTCGCCATATAATTTATACTGCATTTTCTTTTTATATCACTCTTCCTATTCAAAATTTCCTTTTATACTTTATTTAAATATATAATTTTATTGTAAATAGATTTACCTTTTACATTATATTGTGTAATTTTACACTATATAATATATAATTATAGATCTTTAACGGAAACTAGTTGAATTATATGGAGAAAATTATTACTCTTATTTATTACAACTAATATTTTTTTTATGATTAGATAGTATTGCTCGGATACGTTGAGAAAAAAATACCAACATTAGTTAGTCGCCACCAAATATAAAACAACTTAAATACCAATAACAACCCCATCTTACAGAAATGTTAAGAAAATACAAATTATTCATTAAAAATTAAAATAATAATTTATTTTAAATAATAGTTTAGCTTGGAATTTTTGCATCTAGCTTAACTCAACATTACATTTTTAAACCATCAAAATATTGTTTATCAATTGTAAGTATTAATTTTTTTTTATTTACAATATAGTTGTAAAATAGTTTAATAGTTTTCGACGTTTGAGATTTCAAAGTTACAAAACTATTTTAATTGAACATAATTATAAAAGTGGTAAGAGTAATGGTGATTGGGAAGAAAGTCCAATGACATATTTAGTAGTTAATTTTGATTCCATGTTCAACATTAACTTCTAGATGCTGAGTTGAAGTTAAATAGCAGGATTGACCATTTATCCCTTATTTTCTTCTAGAATACATTAACTAAACAATTCCAAATAAGTTACGGTCGCACCAGGGTATCGTCCTTGGCACATAGGCAAATATATTAATACGTACCAAACTTGAGTAAAATATTTATAACAAACACCTTATATTATAATATTTATAACAAATAAGTGACTAATCGTCATTAAATATTAAATTAAAATTTTGAAAATCTATAGCAAAAAATTAAATATTAACTTTGATAGCCAACAAACAATCATAAAATTAATATATTTTATGGTCATTCACTTTCAAATATAATGGAACGGGAAATAAATCAAAAACTACATACAATTATATATTGAAATGTACTAAATAAAGAAAGAAAATTACAATTTTACAAAGCATCTCAAGTAATTGTAGCAGTTTATACAACTACCTTAAAAAAAGTGATTTTTAGTTCTTTACTTTAAAGAACATAGTCATGGTCCTTAAATTTTTTAATCGACGATGACAATAGATCCAAGTTACATAATTTTCTTAAGCTTTTGTTGTTGGATTCTACTTCTCGGAGTACCTTTACTAAATTTATTTTCAAAAACCCTAATCGAGGAGAAGAAGTGATGTCCTCTGTTGTTTCTAACTATGGAAATGTTAAATCGTCCAGGAACAAATATGAGAATATGAATGTGGATGTTTTTGCTGAATATTCGTGTGGGGAATGTGAAGGCACTAATGTCTCAGTTGGAGAGATCGCCTAGGAGGAACACAATTGCCTTTTGTGGGATTTAGCTGCCAATAAAACACACGCGGAACTCATGATATAACAATGTCGGTTTTTGGTTTTTTATTCACTAGTCGAGTTTCTTTCTTATTATGATGTACTGCATTTCAAAACATTTTCTGGACTAGGCGAGGTTGTTGTCACTAGCTTCCACTCTCCAGATAATGAGTAGTTTGGCAAATATATTGATCAGTCTCTAGACTTTTGAGATCAACAAATTAACAAGTGAAAGAATATCTAAAAGGTATTGTGATCCACAATCCTCCTTTATATAATGATGTAATTACAATTACTATTATTTCCTTATTCTAATTCTGGTATGAAAAATTGTTGTAGAATATATTGTCTTGTAATCTGTTTCACTGTCATGTTTATTTTGCAAATAACTATTTCATTAAGCTGTATGGTGGAATTAGTATGATAAAACCTCATCTTAATGTTTCAAGTACTCTACTCTTGGTTTAATTCTGTGTAATTGAAACCCTTTTTGTTTTGGATGATCATTCTTAGGAAATTTGGTCAAATACAAATTTGTTTCAACTAATATGTAATAAGAATCCTTGATTCAGCTCCCAAGAACCACCAGCTAGAACACGACGTAAGTCTTCTAATGTTCAAAATGGAAATTCAAAATGACCTTTCCCTAAAAGAAACTGCACTCCACTAACGAAAAAAACCGCTTCCGAAGCTTTCCGACCCAGGAACAAAGATCTTGATGACAAAAGCTTTATCACCCTTGGAGAAAAGAACACGCCCATGTAAGTATTTTTGCAAAGCTCACGACGAAGTGTGTATTCATCTTTCTGGTATCTTTTGCATCTCCTTGTCCTTTATACAAGGAGTTGGAAGTTGGCTGATAGGAATGTCACAAGCATTATGTAAAGCCTGGACAAAGGATTTCGTCCGGGGTAAGGATGAAAAGTCTTAAGAGTAAGCACGATCAAGACGACTCCATGGGATGGTGAAATTGGCCATGAATCACAAATCGATTCTTTCAGTTGGTTTCTTAACTTGAATGTTGAACAAACTGATAAAAGAGCGGCATTGTTACGATTTTATAACCATTCTCGTACAGTAGTCCCACATTAGGACACGGTTTGAACAGTGAATAAGCTCAAGGCGTCAAGTTACATACAACAGTGAGAAATCAACTTCTCAGATAAATAATGAATAACAAGACACATGAATTGATATCAATACCCACATCTCAGAAGCCGAAACTATAAAATTCAGACAAATGGAAGAGGCAGCAAATATCGTCTGAAAACAGTCATTTCAACTCAAGTCTATGTGGATGTTGAATGCTTGTATGCTAAAAACCTAAAACATAATATCCAGGAAATTGCTTCCCGTCTTCTAGTACCTGCACTAGATAGAGGCAACGTAACATCTCTAGTCCATAATATGGTCATTGCAAGCAAGTATGAATTCAAGGTACGTCGGTCTCAATCTCAAATGCTGAAAGTGAAAAGAAAAAGTAGCCATATCATTAGTTTGTTTTCATAAAAGGGAGTGTGATTCGTCGATTTTCTACTAGATTCTTCTTTGCATTTACACTTAAGAGGCTGTACAAATACAGAACACCCAGTACCACAAGGAAACTAGTATGCCATAATGTTTTTGGTGTTGTTAACCAATTACCCCCCACCCCCACAATGAAAAAGAAATTTCGGTGCCATTAGAACCAAATATAAATTTCAAAACCTGGTACTGTTTTGCTCCAGTTAACATTCGCATAGTTATTCCAGTAAAGAAAAGTGAGCGAACAAATACAATAATAGAAAGGGTTTTGAGACACCAACCTTCGCTACCTTTCCTGGCAAAGAACAAGGATAAGGATCATGAAAATATCTATAATCTGCTTCATCGATCAGTTCGAAAATTTGAGTTATCATTATTCAGTGGAGTGAAACAGAAAAGGGTAAATGAAAAAATGTGATAAGCTAAAAAAATCAGCTGGCTAAATTCTCTCGTGTGAGAAAAAACACTGAACTCTAAAAATGACTACGGTAAACATTATAGCAGTTTACATGAATTCTTCTGGGTTGAATGTATTCTCTTTGAAGCTCTTACTCAACCAGATAGCTGTTTCCCTTGGGGAAACCTTTCCAGGCCCAAATGGTTTCAATAGAACCCCAAGTTCATCATACCTTGCCTGCTGTAGCAATCTTGCACTAAATTCAAGCAGTCCTTCTAAAGCTTCAGCCCTTTGTTGGAATGATGACGGGTCAAATTGTCGACGGCGCAAGTCAGAAGATGTGTGGCTTGAAGCACCTGCTGTTGCATTTTGATCAGAGGAACCACTTTTATCCTCATCAATTTCCTTTAACACGCTCTGCTTGATTCCCTGCCAAGAATCAGTACAGTCAGGTCTATTTGAGGCTCTATCATGTACCTCTACCGTGCATTTGTCTATCACAGTCGAATGGTTGCCACTGGAAGGGAGGCCTGAGGAACCTTGAGCAAAGGATGATGTTCTATTGATGGGGAACAAAGAATCCACATATGAAGTTAATGGGAATTCAGCCATCTTATCAATTCGTGGAGAATTGACTGAGATATCAGGTGAAGACACGTGACTAATAATAGTGGCATTAGGCCCGCAAGGAGGCTGCCGAATACCACCTCTTGTTGGCAATGGAAATGATGCTCTACGGTTAGTATTAGCAGATTTTGTGGTACTGTGTGAAAGTGGCATCTGCAATCAAACTTTAGCAAGTCAGCCATGTAATATATTTTTTCGTGACTTACCTTGAGGCTTGACCAAATATAAAGATGCTCTCTCCTACTCTTGAATATTACAATCCACTCTAATTGCTTTCTTTTTATTTCTATTTTATGATTTTGTAATAATACCTGTTAAAGAAAGAATTTAAAAGAAAATTATTAAAATCATAAATCATTTTTCTATTAATTTTTGCTCTCATGTTTTTTTAATCAATTATAAATGGTACGACATTTACTTGACAGGGAAATTAGGTGTAAAAGTAGTACCTAGACTAAACCTGTACCTTAGCTATATAAGCTAAAGATGTTATAAAATAGATTAAAAAATAAATAAAAGCTAATGACAAGAAGGGAGGTTTCTATACTGAGTAAATAAGAGTTTATTGTAATTTTTGAAACTAGGAGAAAGGTTTATAGTCAATTGACTACCTGTTAGTGTAGTTCAATACGACCACTCCTCTTTAGAAAAATACCTATACAGACCCAGGAGTTGTGAACTGTATAACTAAATATTTAACAAAACCACAAACATGACATGCTTGACTCTTTTTATGACTAAACCATGTGACAAACATCCTATACCACCCAACCCAAAGAAAAAGAAGCCAAAGTCGTGTGAAAACATAATGGATTTACAACTTTCCTTACCGCCTTATGATTCTTTGAGGGTTTCGTTGTTTTCTTGCTGGTAGCAGAGACTTTTGAGGAAGTGAATCTTGGAGTGTTAGCAAAGCTAGAAGTTCTGGAGACAGCAGGCTTCCGGATTGATTTCACTTCATGGCTATCTCCAATACGTAGTTCTGCTAACCTTTGATCCAAATGGTCAGGAGTACAATCTATTTCAAGTGTAGAGCACACAGAATCTTGATCAGCTCCGGATACACTAGGATTTAGAGTCCGATCATTTCTGAAAGAAAGTCGTTTATCCCCATACATAGAAACAGGGTCATCTTCTGGCACCAAAAATCTAGTTTTCTTCAAGTAGTTCGATTCTGGCCAATGAACTGGCAATGTGCTTCGCCTGGGGCTATTGATTTTGAGATGGACCTTAAGAACGTAAGGTTGAAGATGTGGATGTCCAAGCAGCTCTGTAGCCTACCACCACAAGTACACCTCAAATAAGAAATAGGTCCACGTGACAGATCAGATTTGGATTTCAGATAGGTAGAGCACATAGAAAGATAGCTGCCACAAGGCCACAACCACAGGTAATATCATGGTGAATACAAGCAGATACCAGACAAGGACATATATGGAGACAAAGGATTAATGACCTAGACATGACCGTCATGCAAAATGAATAACATTGCCCACCACTAACAAGAATCATCACTGCATGTAGGTGGCAGTGGCACCACCATCACGTAAATCATGGTTTATAAAGGCAGAAATTTCAATTTTTAGCTTTTAATTTAAAATTTTCTTCACCTGTATACAAAACTCTTGAAATAAGTGTTACTATTTTGTTGTACAGCTTTTATAGAAGTTGTTTATGGGTGTACCTAGCTATAGGTTAAGGAATATAGGTTGTAGCCTTCCCCTTTGAGATATACTTGTACTCAACAATATATACATAACATCAGCTGAGATGAAACTCACTGATTTTTGGCTATTTAGTCTCACTCAAAATGTCCAACTCTCAATGTGAAGTGTGTTAAAGATCCTACATTAACTAGAAATGTGTGACCAAATTATAATATATATATATAGTGAGTGCAAACCACACTTAGTAAATTAGTTTTGTAGAATTGAGTTAAACATAAATCCACTTTCTAAGAAAAACAAACAAAATCAATCTAACCGATGGAGTTTTGGAGGATTAGAAGGGTAAAGTTCATGGCGGCCACACATTAATATAAATTTTCAATTTCATATCTTCAGTCAAGCAGACATCATTAATAAGCCCCAACAGATGATATTGATTATAACAGTGTAGAAATACTTATTTGCAAATTTTAGTATAATTTTTTCAGTTTCAAAAATATTTTCCTTCTCAACTCAATACTTTGCCTATCATATTCTTGTGCCTTTTATTGATGCAATGTAGTACTACAAAGATTTCTCCGGTACCAAACAGGGTTTGTTCATATAAAAGAATGGAAGGCCAAAGTGAAAATCACATCAAAATTTGAAGTAAAATCTATCATCAAGCCAACTCATCTCCAACCCGGCAAGCCAAAAGTGATTCCTTCAGCTAATCCAATCCATTTAGGGAGGAGAAAACGCAGTTTAATTGAAGCAAACTGGAATACTTGTCATGGGCAGTGACATCTTAAATTCATCAAATTTGAGGAATGTTCATTGAATTGCATACTTTTTCTTCAGATGACAGCATAAATTGCAATATCTATTCAATCACAACGGATATAAAATATGGTGCTTGATGTAGCAGCCATAAATTTCAATGGATTATTCTAGGTCAGAGGATAATATTACATTGCAATATCTATTCAATCACAACGGAAATAAAATACGGTGCTAGATGCAGGAGCAAAAAATTTCAATGAATTATTCTAGGTCAGGATAATATTACATACACTGGGCCTAAGCTCTGGATTTTTCCGCAGCATACTTTTAACCAGACCTCGACTGCCAAAAGCAATGACAAATATGACCAGATCAATGATAAATCATATATAGTCCATAATATTAATAATTGATCACAAACATTAACAAAAGAAACTTACTATGATTTATCTTAGGCTAAACCACACCTTATGTTCGGAAAACTTTAGGCACTTGGTTTGTCAAGTGTTAAATTTTACAGAGTAAAACAAGACAATGCAATTTTCAAAATGAAAAGATTAATTAACTTTATGATGGAAGACTATAGGCTTACAATGAACTAGAATATTTTGTAGGTAGTGGAGCCACTATCGATTTATTAATCTTGTTAATCAATGCCTGTATATCCTGCTCAAAGAAATTGAAAGACAATTAGGTACTCTAAGAAAAGTTCACAGATAATGAAAACAGTAAATATATAGTGAATCTGATTCTATATACAGGTATTATGCAGCCAAATAAGTGCTGGTGATGATATGTTTTAAAATTGAAGTTATAAAAAATAATATAACAACAAGTAGTTCGAAACATAATAAATTGGGATACAAAGATAATGTAAATTGACAAGATTTCAGTCTACCGGTCAGTCCACGTAACACTAACTGTCCAAATATGGTAGTTTGGTGATAGTCAAATTATTGACAGATATTTGTCAGATTGATGCTATACTGACATTTGATCATTGATGAATGTATTTAATATTGCATAAAGAAAAAAAATACAGAAAAAAAAAAAAAAAACTTTCAAGAAAAGAAACTTACAAATGCTTTGAATGCAGGCTTATGCGCTGTCATTTCATATATACAGCATCCTGGATTATCAATTTCAGAGATCATACAATAAACCCATAACAGAAAAAGTTCAAAGAATAAAACCATAACACTAGTACTTACCCAAGGACCAAATATCTGATTTAGAACCATAAGGTATATCAGCAAGGAGCTCAGGGCACATGTAGCTAGGAGTTCCCACAACCTACAATACAAGACAACCACTGGTTGATTATTACAAGTCGTGTTAAATTTACAATAACCAAATTCAATTCAAAGGTTGCACATGTCTTACAGAGGAAGCGAGATCATCAGAAGTCAACATTTTGGCAAGTCCAAAATCACCTGCATCATAGTTGATAACTTGTGAACAAAATTTCAATGATCTAAGCCTTACTTAAAGGAACTGCAGAATAACTTACCGAGCCTTATGTCATGATCTTTTGTCAAGAAGATATTTGAACACTGATGGAATCATGTGATTTTCTAGTTAGTGTATAGCTCAGTATAAATTAGACGGAAATAAAAATCTTACTAATTTACTGTTGTGATATTATACTATTACATACAAAGAGAAATCGGTCACTAACCTTCACATCACGGTGAAGAATGTGGTTCATGTGCAAGTACTCAACAGCCATAAGAAGTTGAACGAGCCACTTACAAAGTTTCTGCAAACAAATGGTCGTTTTTAGATTTTAGATGCAAAATTTTAAATTTTACCTTTATCCTCGTCCAAATGAAAGGAATATAAATTTCTGATAGGAGAAAAAAAAAACAACCTCCTCAGGAAACAGTACACCATTAGCTTTCTTTATAGCTTCCGCCCTGCATTACATAAATGGAGTGTTTTGAAAAACATTCATGCTCCAATTTACAAGAGTCGAGAGAAAATAGAACTATGAATTGTCTGCTAGAAGTTAGAGAAACGAGACTTACATATCTCCTCCCTCACAATAACCTATAATGATGCATACATAGCAACCCTGAGAAGGAAGGAGCCAAAATAGATCAAAACTTAAAACAAAGTCAGAGTTTTATGATGCATACACCAAGAGATTTCCTTGCAATCCTATAATCCAAGCTTATTTTAGGCAAGCAGCAAGTAGAAGCCATTCTTCTAATTAACTGAAGAAAGGTAAAAATTAAGAAGCAAAATACCTTTTCAACCCATGAATCTTTGTACTCCACAATGAATGGGTTTCTTAATTTTGAGATGAGCTCCATCTATACAGACCAGAAGCCACAAATGTTAGTTACGCGATTTGAACAATGCAATCCACACATAATTTCACGTCAACATTTGAGAGTTGCTGCTACTTTGACTGCCTAATATTCATATTGAGGCCTGAAACTTGTCTTAAGGCCCATTAGCAAATGACACTTCTCTAGAACTTGGAAAACAAACATTGCAACATGCAAAGGCAAATATTTTAGAAAAAGTCACAAGTATTTTGTGTTCTATTTAGACTGATATTTGAAGCACCAACCTCCAGGTGTGCAGATCTGCGAGAGCGCTCGGTTTGACGAGCAAGGCGAATCTTCTTCAACACATATCTATATAATCAAAAGACATAAGTGCAAAAGCATTACCAATAATGATTTATGGAGTTGCAAACATTGTTGCTTAAATATTTAAGTACACAATTGAAAAGAAACAGACGAGAATAAATAAATAAATAAATAAATAGAGATGCAGGTAGGTTCGTTTCTCACTTTTTCTTTTCATGCTTATGTCTCACAAGAAGAGCAGAACCAAAAGCACCTTTTCCAATTTGCTCAAGTATTTCATACTGCTCCATGTCATCAATTAAGAGAATTCCCACCCCTGGGTACATTCCAAGTCAAACACATTGAATCCATACCGAGGTTAGATGACAAAATAATGGAGGGCAGGTAAATAATTAAACCATATTTGAAGGTTACAGAGACAATTATTGTACTGCACTGTGTGACTAAGAAGGGAAACTGCACTAGCAGCGAAGTTACTCAAGAACTGCATATGCTTACAAGTTAACCTTTTCCCTTTATCCCTTCTCAAGGCAGAATAGGAAAAGTACAACGCAATACAAGGGTGATTATTGCGCAAAAAAGAAACCAACAAATATAATCTATAATCAAAAGAAAACAAAAAAGGAAATAAAGCAGTCAAAAACCGGGTCCAGCAATGCTCGTTAAAAACAGATTACAGAACAAGAAGATCACGCGGTTAAAGAGAAATAAATCACCCTGGATCACACTAAATTAAGCACCAAAGATGAATAATCAGTGAGTCAATTACTTGACAAATAGGTTTCACCACAAAAATGATTCACGTAAAGAGTTACTGTGTTTCTATTTCCTTGCTAGAATCCTAGAGAAATAGAAACTGTACATAATGTTTTCTTCGTTCAACCAGGCGCAATCCACGCTTGGCTACTCGAAGCAGTAACAAACAACTACTGAGATCACTACGCATAATTAACATACATTTCATGAAAGTACAAGTCTCTATAATAATTAAGCAGTAACAGAAACATTAAGCCGAAAAGAGCACGAATCAGAGCTAACGTAGTGGAATGCAGACGAAAAAAACAGCATCGAAGTGAATGTGAACAGTGCAAAGGAAGAAAACGGAGAGAAATCTAGAGTGGAAGCAGGAAGGTAAAATAAGAAGGTGAGTGAAGAGAGAGGAGGGAGAAAAGTTGAATCAGGTGGAGAAAGGAGAGGAAAAGGCAAAATGCACCTGAGTTGAGTGAGTCGGTGGGCGCGAGAAGCAAGGTGAAGCTAAACGGATCGAAGGGATCGAAAATGCAGAAGGAAGAGGAGTCAGAATGCGAAGTTGAGCATTGGCAGAGGAGGTGCAAAACGACACCGTTGTTCGGGAAGAAGAAGCAGTAGACGAAGTTGCAGAAGAAGCTCTTTCGCCATTCTGGTTCAGTGAGAGAAAAGGACAAATCTAGAGAGAGATTGCATTGAAGTGTTATTATTTATTAAACAACTTGGTTGAGAGAGAGAGAGAGAGAGAGATGAGGCTAAAACCAGTGTCCCGTGAGGGTGAGATTTTTACTTTGACAGATGCAGGAGAGAGAAGAGAGTAATGGAAGTGAGTGAAGGAGGGAAGTGATAGGTGAAGTTAAAACTGCCCTCATATTATTTATTATTATTATTTATTATTATTATTATTATTATTATTATTATTTCCTGATAAACAAAATGAGTGTAATTATTAGGACGCTCTTGTTTCCCGTTTTGTGAAAAGAAGCAGAGACAGAGGGAAAAGTGAAGGACTGGAAGGTGGGTTGTCTCTTGTCTCACACCCTGCTCAATAGTAGATCTCTTCACCACTGTTTTCTTCGCTTTAGTTTCAACTTAACTAATATCTCAAATATAATCCCATCAAAATATAAATAAATTATAAAAGTCTTAAAATCTATCAAATATAATCAAATTATATAGTTGTCTCTTCATAGGATTCGACTCCTCCCAACACTGATGCACGTTCTTCAAAAAAATTAAAATTCATGTTAGGGAGAAATAAAACATATATATATAATTATAAGCAACTATAATTAACGAACTATATTTTATCTCAGATTAAGATTAAAATATTTAATGATACGATTCCGGGAAGGAAGGAAAGAGTGGTGTCACACTAACACGTGATACTTTGTGTCGAAACTTGATTGCATTAATATTTTCTTCTTATTTTTAATTTCTCTTTCTATCATATTTGTTTACTCCGAAGTTAGTTTTGTGGTTTTCAGAATACTGCCCAATGGGATTTGAGATGCTCACATATGGCGTATTCAGGTGTATAATATGGTGTCAGATCACTTGTCTCGAGACTTCACTTGAGATTTTTTTTTCCATAGAAACATTTTTCCGTGTTCTTAGATTGTTTTCCCTCATACTTTTTAGGTTAACTATTCATTTTAATTTAAGTTTTTTTATTAAATTCAATTTGATCTTTTACCTTTTAAAAAAATATTTACTATTTTACACTTTAAAATGAGTGATAATGGTTCATAATGAAAATTTTGTTACAATTTTCGACATTACACATATGAAAAGTCAGCATAAAATAATATATTTTTTGAAATTTCATAATGATGATTTTTACTCATCACTAAAATATTGAAAATAAAAGCAAAAAAAATCTTATTCTTTTCTATTTTTTTTTCATTTATCAACTATTTTAATACTTCTGTGACTTTTATTGTATTTTTTAAATTGGCAAGTTTTCAATTCATGTTGTTTACTGATATGGTAAATTAAGTAGATGAGTTTATTTAAAATTTTGACTTCTCGGTAAATTAAGTAGATGAGGTATTTACATGTTTTTCTTTTTTTAAGTCTATAAAATTGGGTTAAGATTTAGATCAAATCAATTTTATTAGTTTTTCACTGTAGAATTTCTTCCATTCTCTTTCAAGTAATAAATATGAACGGTTAGATTCTCTTTTAAAAATGAAAATCTCCAAGCACACGGTTCCTTTAAAGTTGAATCAATTTTCAATTAAGAGTCTCAAATTATTTTTAAGTTTTAAAGTTGAATCAATTTTCAATGAAGAATCTCAAATTATTTCTAAGTTTTGGAAAAATAAAGTTGAATAGAAGGATCTTGTGAGTGAGGCTGAGGAAGAACATGTTTAGATCACTAGAAAGTTTGGGAGGACACCTGAAAATATTTCTAAAAATTCAAATAAATATATAAAAAAAGGTTAAAATAAAAAGATATTATACGAATGAAAGGTTTGTTTGGAACATCAAAGGATTGGCTAACCAGAAATATATGAATATGTTAGGCAATATTGTTAAAGATTGGTAATATTCATAATGTTGTGGTTGAAAAACAACATATTTTATCTTCTGTTCAACTAGGATTATAAAATTATTTGTCTCTGAGATAGAGAATATCTTTTCTTAGGAAGTGTAAGATGTGGAAGATCTTAATTATGCCTTCGAATATCAAGACACTTATTGTAAAGAAAAAGATAATATGTCTCGGTTTCATGATGGTGATGGGAATTCTAATTTTTTTATGCTAGTAGTATTCATGGGCTTGTTAATGGTGATTCTATTTTGAAAGATCATAAGTTGATTAAGGAACACATTTTGTCTTTCTATAAAGACCATTATTTTGAACCTATGAAAGGTTTATCTTCATATGATGCTAATGTTACTTTTATTTATGATATTATTCATATCTTGGTCTATGAGAGTGATAATTCTACTTGATTAAGTGTTATGATTATGAAGAAATTAAGCAGGTTGTTTTCAACCTTAGTTCTTGTGTTTGGATGGCTTTGGAGGTTCCTTTTATCATGTTTATTGGGATATTATTGATGTGGATGTATTCAGTACTATTAAATAGTTCTTTATTTAAAATTGGATTCTCCCTTAAATGAATTCTAAAGTGGATAATGTGTATTCTCCAATATTTTTCTTTTCTTTCTATAATGGTTAATGGAAATCTTGTTGGTTATTTTAATTGTAATAGAATGTTCAAGTAAGGGATCTTTTATCTCCTCCATTATGTTGTCTTGTTAAAGAAGTATTGAGCAGAGGAATTTCTTATTTGATCTCTAATAAAAAAGATGTTGCATGTGGTTGTTCCTAAGAGGTTTTCTTTTTCCTTTCGTGTTTTTTATGTTGATGACATTTTTGCTTTTTGCAAGGCTAATAGAAAACTCTAACTAACCTAATGAAGTTTCTCAATCTCTATGGTTCTTCTCTTGTCACAAGATTAATCATTATAAGAGACATTTTTTTGTTGTTGGATGATTCCTATCTTTTTATTAAGAGAATTCAATTTATTTTTCTATGTAATAAAGAGTTTATTTCCTTTTTCTATCTTGGGGTTTCTATCTTTGGTGCTCCAAAAGCTCAACTTCTTCAAGCTAGCTAGATAAAGTTCGAACCAAATTGGCTTCTTAAAAAGGAAAATATCTCAGTGTGATGGAAAAAAGTTCGAACCAAATTGGCTTCTTAAAAAGGAAAATATCTCAGTGTGATGGAAAAGATTTAAAGTGTCAATACTATATTTCTGATTTTATCTTTTATAGCTTTCAAGTCTATAAATGGCCTATCAATTTGATTAAACAGGTGACGAGATAGATTACAAACTTCATTTGGAAAGGGTGATATTCTTATAAGGTATTATCATTGTTAATTATTCAAAAAAATTATTCTCCCAAATCTGGGGTAGTCTTCAAGTCATTAATTTTCAGGTTGAGAATAAAACATATCTTCTTTTGTTTACTTGGAACTTTGCTTATACTAATGGTTTTTTTTGTTGTTGAACTTCAAATTTCTTAATTTTAAATACCAGATTGCTCCTACTTATCATTCCTCTTCTATTTAGCTTGACATTAAGGATTATTATGACATTCTATTAGTTAATACTTTTTGAGTTATTGATTTGTAAAACACATAAATTTCTAAAATGGTCTTTACTGGTATATTATGTGTTTTTCTTGTAGGTATTTCTTTTGAGGAGAGGATTAAGCTTGTTGCTCATGTTGGTCAATGGTGGAATGAAATTTCTTGAAATTTATCTCTTTCTTACTTGAGATTCAAAACTTGCAAAACATGGTTATTATTCAAGTTGAAGACATCCTTAATTGGATGTATGAAGATTCAATAGTCATGTCCCATAAATCTATTAAGAAGTTATTTTCTTTATATAAAGATTGTTTTTATCAGAGAAAGGTGATTTGGTCTTCCTCCATTCTCCCAATTAATTCTCTTGTCCTTTGGAAATTCATGCACAAAAGACTTTCTTCCAATAGCAGGAACAATCAAATTAACATATTTTCTTTAAATGTTCTATTGCTTACATATATAGTCTTGGTTGCATCATATTTTTTTAGGATTTGTCTTTCATTCTTCATTTAACTTACTCTTTTTGTGTGACTTTCTTTACTTGGATGATATGGAGGATGAAAGGTTTCACTAAAGTATTTATGTGAATTCTACCATTCACACTATCAAAAGCTTAGTCAGGTAATGTCTCTAATAAATTTATGCATAACAACATTGATGATTATTTTGTGTTGAAATTTTTTGGTATTAACACTCATTTTGAGAAGTCTTCTAGCTCCATTAAAGTTCTTTGGAGCTTTCCTCTTGTTGGATTGGCTAAGATTAACACTGAAGATATTTGTCATGATCATCTTGGTCTTATTGCTTATGATAATATTCTTGGAGGGAGTCATGGTGAATATATTGGAAACTTTTCTTCTTTTATAGATGTGAAGATTGCTTTATATGTTGAGATTAGGAGGGGCTATTGTAACTATTGAATGTGTTAATTATGTTAGTTATAAATGTGTTTAATTAGAGAGTGATTCTTCTTTACTTTGCCTTGTTTTTTCTTTTCTCTAGATTGTTCATTGGATGCTTAGAAGCCTGTGGAAAAAATGTTTAAAGATATGTAAAAATATGAAGTTCAAAGTTTCTCATATTTTCAAATAATTAAATTATTATGGTGATAAGTTGACTTTCCTTAATCTTGAAAATAAGTTAGATTATAAATAGTACAATTATTCACACCCTCTTTCTAAACCAGATTTTGTACTTTTTTATGATATATTTAATGTGACAACATATAATTGTTGATTTTTGAATATCAATTTAACTGATATATTAGATCTCCAAGTGATACTTTATATGAGTTTTATAAAATAAAAAAGACAAAAATTTATATTACTTTTTTCAAATATAAAAGACTAAATTGAATATAATAAAACATTAAAGAACTAAATTAAGAATTTAGTTTAATTCTTACTATATTAATAATTATCTTTTCAAACAATTTTTTCTTTTGATATAATTTTATTTAAAAATTTGTTAAATATAAAATTTTCTAAACTTTTTTAAAAGGAAAAGTTCAAAAATAAAAAAGATAAATTAAAATTTTCATAATTTGTCATAATACAAATAAGTGAAAAGTACAAAAAAAAATATTTTTTAAAATATTAAATAACTGGATTTGATTCGAAGAAACACGATAATAAAGATAGGTAACTGAACAAGAATATGTAAAGAATAATAAAGTAAATTTTACTATTTTACAAAATTATTTCTTGTTCTTACTTTATTTCCATCAAATACATCACATTATTTCTCTTCTCGTTCCTAATCAACCAAAACAAGGCATTAATAAAATTTTAGATCTAAAAAAGTAATTTTCAAAAGGAAAATTTTATCTTGAAAAGAATATTTGATTTAAACAACTATATGTTTGCATTTATTTAATTTTTAATAATTTTAAACGTGTTATTTACCTTTTCAATTTAATCAGAATTAAAAATAAATAAATTCTATCTTAATTTTCAAATTAAAATAATATCTTTAATTTTAGTTGAAGAAACAATATAGTGAGACTGAAATTATTTTATATTAGTTAATATAAGATGTGACAATAAAATATGATAATATTGATCAAGTGACCATTAACTATAATTTTTGCTAAACGAACACTCTTACATATTGTAAATGGTATATTTACTCAGCGAGAGGTGAGAACATTTATTTTAAGTTACATAATATTTATTTACATTTCTAAAATAGAAAATATAATTTTAATATATGGATAATTATATCTTTATTGAGAAATGTGTAAATAGATTTAACCTTTTAAAATAAAAAAGTTTTTGGTAGCTTTATATTAATTACTTTTAATATTTTTAGATTAAAAGTAGTATCATAATTTTTTTACATATTTGTTTATGATTTATATGTGACAATTTTTCTTAATATATCTCTTTATATTTGTTTATGATTTATATGTGACAAATTTTCTTAATATATCTCTTTCAAATAGTAAAAAAAAAAAAAGTTCTTAATATATCTCTTTCAAATCTCTTTCAAATAGTAAAAAAGTGGTAACAAAGTTGTTAGATTTTTTTTATGATGCAAGTACGATATGAAATAGGTGATGAATCCGTTAGATTTGTAAATTTCTTATATTTAAAGTCTTCTTTACAAGAATTTTATCCAAATATATATTTTTTTATGATAAAGGATAGATTAATTAAAGGTCACTCTTACGATGCCTTTGGATACAGCGATGAAAAGACTTTGCAGTGAGAAAGGTGTAAAAAGTACATAAATCAACAAATAAAATATTATTTTATTAGAAAAAATAAGAAAAAATATTTATCTCTTCTTTCTTCGTAAATGAGCGACGATTTCAGCAGAAAAATAAATGAATATAACAAAATAATAATAAAAATAATAATATTAATAATAAATTTACAAAATAATAATAAAATTAAAATAATTAAAAAAAATAAAATATTAATAATATTAGTATAAAAATAAATAATAATAATAATAAAACCAAGATTAAAATAATTTGATAAAAATAATAACATTATTAAAAATAATAATTTAATTTTTATTTTTATTTTAAAATAATTTATAATATTACAATTATATCAATTAAAAATAATAATTCATTAATTTCACTCAATAAATCAATTATATTTAATTTTAAATTAATTTAAATTATAATTTTATTTATTAAAAAATTATTTTATCAATCACATACATCTTATCACTCACAAATTTTTATAAATTTTTTACTCAACTCTCACTATTTTTTTTTAATCCGAACAATCAAACTTTATAACACACTTTTATCTTAAATCATCTCAAATTCATTCTTTAATACAAAGAACTTTAATACAAACAAAATATTAAAATACTTTTAGTTACATAAAGTAAAAACAAAAACTACTATCTAAATTATCTTAAAGATTTAGGTTATAAGTGAGATTTGTTTATAGCTCATATGGAATCTTTAAAGAATTCACGAGTGAAATTTCGAATTGATAAAGAATTGGTTATAAGGAAATTTTCTAGAATTTCTAATAACATATCGGGTAATCAAGGAAAAATTACATTAAGAAGATTAGAAATATATGTTATGAGATTTTGAATTTTTTTTTCAACTTAATATCAATTGCTTCAAGTCAGTATTCCTTACAGAGTTCTTATGCTATAATTAATATACCACTCTAATTGTGGATTTTTATCACATCTTAAATAATTATTAATCTTTTTTAAATTGAAAACCTTAACCAATCCTGACCTTTTGACCTCTTTTTTTTTTTTTCAAATAAAATTACTTAATAATACATAAAGCTTTGAGCCTAATTAGGTAAAAGACTTAAGTTTCAGTTTTGTCAAAAAGACATAAGTCGATATTTTCAGTTGGGCTAAAAGTGGGAACATATCTTATTATCGAAGTAAGGTCATTTTCATTGGAAAGAGTCATAATATAAGATTTAAATTTACTTTTTGTGGGTTGACTTAAAATCTCCTTATAATTTTTATTATAATCCAAGAATCTTATAATAGAGATACTTTAATTATTTTTTATTTAATTACTGGTAGAAAGATGCGTTTTTAAGATAGAAAAATATACTTTTATTTTTATGATTTAAAGTCTTGAATTTTATTTCATGTCAACAAATTTCAAAGGAATGTTTTATAACATCCAAATATTAAATTTATAACCACAAATGCTACTTCTATATTTAAAATATCCTAAATAATGGATATGTTGCTAACTATGATATAATGGTTAAGCTCTTTACCTGGGATAATTGTAGATACAAAAGCTCGGATGATAAACTTGTATAATACACATGTTCTCCAAACCCTAAACTTAAGATAACGAAATATCTTACTATAAGATATTTTTTATGTGATCAAGCTTCACTGTGCCTTAATATTAGAATATTTAACTTGGATTCAAATTATTTTTTTTCTTATATTTAACCTTAAGAAAAATAAGTTTAGACACAATGTTAGAGAATTGAAATAAAGAAAAATCAAATACTATTGAATTGAGTGAAATTTGGTTCTAGTAACTTATCTTAAGGTTAACTTCCTATTAGGTGTTTTTAAAAGGTCAAATACTGGTCTAACAGTAGCATTTTTTATTAGCTTCAGCGGGGACTAATGGATGGATTTTTCACCAATTAGATGTCAACATTGCTTTTCTTCAGAGAAACTGTTAGTTTGTATTACAATCTAGGTAGACCATATACATATTATACAACTTATACTAAGGTATTTGAAAATTTGTTCTGATTTTGGTTTCGTACTTTTCAATTATAATGATTTTACTTATAGAAATTTTTATTTATTTTGATTTGGCTAATGGCATTAGTAATATAAAATTAATATCTGACTATTAAGCCTACTTGATTTTTCTCTTATAAAAGCAATATACCATTTATTGTTCTTCATCCAAAACTTATCACGGATTCGCTTCTTTAACTTATAAGCTTTAATAAATTTATTTTCTCTTCTAAAGTTTATATATGTTCTTTTTTTTTCTTCTTAGTGTTATTGATAATCAATCAGCCATCCATATTAGGAAGAATCCAACATTTCAGAAAAAGACCACTCATATTAAGCTAAATTGTCATTTTGTATGAATTAAATATTAAGAGGGATTCTATCCATATTGGATTCTGATTCAAATGTCATTAAAGCATATTTATTTGCGACAAATTGGCCATGTGTTAAGATATGCATGCAACACAATGGTCTGATAACTGGTTTCAGACATTTAACCAGGATTATGACATGATAGCGTAATAACATAGTTGTTCATAAAATAATGACATATAAACAAATTAAATATAATAAGTAAATATATTATGATGCTTGCCTCCAATTATTTAATTTGTGGGAGCATCTTTTTGTACTATAATTACTATTTGTGCGTTCCATAATATAATTACAAATCGCATCATAACATTTCAATAACAATGTACACTCAAAAGAGCATTGTAAAATATTTACAAGAATTATGTTCTACTGCGTAATAGTTTGAATATATTTAATTTGATTAAATTACTTTTAAACTATTTGAATTATCAGTCATAAAAATCATATTTCAATTTAATAAATTGTAGTCTAATTTAATTCTAGTAGTCTTATTTAAAAATAATAAGTAATCAAGTTTTTAAAAGCTAAATTAGTATAATTTTGCATTAACATTTCTATTTGAATCAATTTTTTTTTATATAATTCAATATCAATTTGTTCAGTTAATTAAAAAAGCTTTCTCATATTGATACGATATCTTTTTATGTACATTATATATAGCTTTCAAATCATAACATAAGATGTGCATTGACCTTCTTGAGAATATTATTTCTCGTATAAAAGATAAAAGTAGGGTGGACTATTATAATGAGTAAGTACACTTTGGTATTAAAAAATTTGAAACATATTGATCGATAGAGTCTATAACAACTTTTTTTTTTTTTTTATGTAAATGAGTTGTTTAAATTTTTCCCCTCGTACATTTTATGTCTTTTTTTTATGAGAATCTTCATAATCATTTTCCATGTAAATAGGTTATTTAAAAATTTGCTATCCTACATCTTATGAGTCTTAACACATTTCCATACAAACAGGTATTTGAATAATTCACCATCTTACTTCTAAGTCTTTGTCTTACTTTTAAAATATTTTCTAAATTTGAAGTTTTCATTATTCTTTTTCTTTCTCCCATCATTTATAACTCACTTGTACTTCAAATTGAAAGTTATAAGTTTAGAATAATATTAATTGTTGTCATTAATTTTTGTCTTTCTCCCATCACCATAAACCTATTATACTTCAAAATCAAGATTATAAGTTTAGGATAATAGTTGACAGGTATAATAATTTTTTTCATTCAATTTTCTAATTCTACAAGGATTAGGCACAAAATAAAAGGAAGTAACAAGGAAAATAGTGATAACATATCCTAACAGGTGCATGTATATTACACGGAGATTAAAGAAAGTGTCAAGTATTAAAAGTCACTAATATATTTTTCTTCATTATTTGTAAATATTTTAACGGTTATTGCTCATTGTGCTCTTGAACTTTATAAAATTGACGTCAACATTCTCATTGGAACTACAAATTTCATCATACTCTAACATTTATTAACAAACTAGTTTATTTTGAGACAGTTAGGTTCCAACAGAGCTCCATAATGAAGATGATTTTCTTTTTTTCTTTGTCATACAAGTTGAAGGTGTCACGACCTTTCATATTATTGCCATTTGCCTGGTTGAAACACTAGAACACAACGAATTCCAAGAGGTTAATGCAAGAAAAATAACGTTAAGACTCGTACATTTTTATCGACGGAAACTTTTACTAGTCTCAAATACTTTTATATTTACTATTTGTTAATTATTAAGAGACTTCTAACATCTTGATTACTTAAAATTTATTTATTACTGCCATTAATGCTAAATTATAGGATTATATCTGCTAAATTATTTGGTGGACTAATTTTTGATCACAGACACAAGTTGTTCTGATTTGGATTGGAAAAAATTGAAAGCACAATAGGAAAGTTGAGAAAAGAATGGATTTGGGCCGAAAGGTATTTTGTAGTGGAGTGGGGTGGGCTTGGGTGAAAGGCGTTGACTTTGACGAAGACATTGAATGAAAGGTTGGAGAGTAGGAGCAGGAGATGCACGTGCGAGGGTGTTGTTGGTAGCGTGGACGTTAGCGGAGAGAATAAGACAAGGGAAAGAGCAGAAGCACATGTAAGGTGTATGAGATGTGTGATTGCAGACATGGGTGTGGGACCCACTCCCCAACAGCAACCTTACACCATATGCATTCCCTGTCTTGTCGCTGTATGATGATGCATTGCTTCATCTCATCCCATCTCCCTTTTCCCCTTCCCTTCATATCAATTGCATTTACTTTCTTTTTCCTTCACTCATCCACCTCATTTAATTTCCACCTTAAACTCACCACATTCCTTAATGTCAAACTTTATTTTTGTACATATCTTAATCTTAATTATATTTCATACTTTTGAACTTTATTCTATTTAAATATAAAGCAAAAATAAAAGTCTCTTCAGAGGAAAACCAATGTAAAGCTCTATCATTTGTTCATCAATCTATTTATTTCAGGTTTATATGTTTTATTTCATGTGAATATGTTTCTGTTTGATTTTAGTTACTGAAAAGAATGTTTTATATTTATAATATTTATTTATTTTTTTACTTCTTATCATTAACCAAAGCTATTGTAATATTAAAAACCATGAATTAAGATAAAATGATACACAAATAATTTAAATTAAGATAATTAGATTATTTTAGGTACATAATTGAGTTCAGTAATAAATTTATTATTTAATTAAATAAGATAATTACATAAGATAATTAAATATATTACTTTGAATTTTTATTCGATGAATTTCTTTTAATATTTAAAAAATAATAATTATAATACACTTAAATGCGTGTGCGTTATTTTCTATATGTTATTCTTGATATTATACTTTTTAGTTTTTGTAAGATAATTTACAATTTAATATATCACAAACAATTATTTTATTTTTAAAAGATATAAATAATAATTTTTTTATAATTATTGATTATAATCTATTAAGAATTATATGCGATTTTTATAAATAATCGTTACTCTTTTATTTTCTATTTTAACACAATTCAAAGCTAATATGAAAAAAAATATCTGTATAATACATTAATTACTTTTTATCAATAATAATTATTTGCTTTCTTCCAATAATAATAAGATAAATGATTATTTAAGAAAAATAAATATCAGGTTAAAAATGAATTATATGTAATTATTTTATCTATACAAATAATTAATATAACACTTAATTTTATACTTAATATTAATCTAATTATTTAAATTTAAAAAATTATTTATTAATTTAGATATCTTCATTAATGTTTTCTAGTTTTAATATTAAATTAATTATAGCTAACTAGGCAAACAAATGGTAAAAACACTAAATAAGTGTAATTTATTTTCATTTTTACAAAAAAGGTGCAAAAAGATTATTTTTATGAAAATGGATAAGTAGTGTCACCTAAAAATGACTTCTTACCTTAAAGTCATGCTAACGTAACATAACTTTAATGTAAATTATTTATTTTTTCATCGTGTAATGTTGATACGATTTTAGTTTATTTCTTTAAACTGAAATCGTACTAACATAACACAACTTTAATTATATTTTTTTTAGTTTTATGTTTGACTAAAGTCGTATTACCATCACATACGATTTCTTCTGTGTCATGACTTATCTATTTTTATAAAAAAAAATAAAAATTCTGTACCCTAAGGAAAAAAAATTGCCCCCCGAACAAAGAGGCGTTAGAGAAATGTAGGTGAATTAAGAATAACAAAATATTCCATAAAAATACAAATATAAACATCTATAAGGACTTAAAATATATCTAAATATATAAAAAATTATTTTGGAAACCACTTATTCAAATTAAATCTTTTGACATATATTAACTTAATTTTCATATTTCTGGAAAACAACCACATAAAAATATTTAATCACAACTATAATAGATAGTGTGAGCAACATCTTCACCTTGTCAAATGTAATAGTTAAAGCTTTCTTGTCTCACCCTCGCCAGATAAAGAATGATGGTAACATTCAAACTCTGAAGTATTATAAAAAATTTCATGAAAATGTACGTTGAAGTATATAAATATAATAAATTTAAAAGAATGTTTTAAATATAAGATATTTCATTAGATAAACTTTTTGGTTATATAAATAAAAAAAGTTATTTTCTTACAAAAGTTGTAGTTGAATTAAAGTATAAATAATAAAATTATAAAATATGAACTTTATAATACTTTTTATCTTGGTATAAAAGAATTTTACAAATAATGTCAAATCGTAAGATCCGAGAAAAGAAAAGTCATAATATAATTCTTATGTAGTGTAAATAAAAAATTATAGAAATGAAAGTATTATAGAACTTTGGTATTGAAATAAAATCTATAAAAATATATTATAAAGGATGTGACATAATAAAATTAAAAAAATAAAATAAGACTCATATTATTTTATATAGCTTTCATTTTTATATTTTTATTGTATTATTTATCATACTTTTTTCTTATATTTTTTTATATCATTTTTTTCTGTTCGTATATATCAAAATGGGGAGTAGGTTTAGCATTTTCTCCCTTTTTCTCTCTTTTAAACTAGGTAAAAACACAACAAATACAAACACAGTTTTCGGAACTGCATCCCTTATATTTTAATGTGGTTAAAAATATAGTTTTTCTTTTTTTCTACACTTGATTCCTCATCCAATGGCCATAACTATTCTTTTTGTCACTTTGTGACTAGTGAAAGCCATGAGATTGGGCCAATAATTAGGATGTTCAACAATTTCTGGATTCATAATCTGAAAAGGAAGGAGAAACAGGCTAAACAAAAAGATCTCTATTTAAACAAATATAGGAGATTTTATTTGATGATATCCACTAGCCTAAGTCCAAAAAGTACAAGGGATTTGTCAAAGTTTATTAGTCATAGATTTGAATTAATATATGTAAAAGAAATGCTATGTATGGCAAGGACAGTGGAAAAGAAAAAGCATAGAAATTATTACATTGATTCCACCCTTGTTGTATGTACATATTTTTCTCTTTGCATTTTCACATCCTTTTTTCCTTGTTTCTTTAGCTTTGTCTTTGGTACTTTCAGAGTTATATGTTAAAGCATAGAAAAAGGCTTACGTTCCAGAACTTCGTCTAACTTTAACATCATTATCAAGATTTCACCGTAACACGTGTTCTTGCAGTCCAAGTTGAAGTCTTGATTTTGAGGGTTGTCACACTTAAAAAAAATTTCTTTATCACCCATTACTTAAAAATTCAAATAAAATTTAAAAGAAATTTTTGATACAAATAAGTTGTATGTTGAAAGATGCTTTGATTTTTAATTAATAAGATGTGTTTTAAAATACACTTTTATTGTTTATTAGTTTTAAAATGACACTGAATTTTTATATTAAAATAATAAAAAAAACATTTTACTTTTTTTTTTAAATTATTTTACATCTATTTTTGTTTATTATTTTTTAATTTAGAAGTCTAGTTTAAGATAAATATTTAGTCTCTTTTAAAAGAAATTGTGTTTTAAAAATATGATTTTTATTATTACATACTTTTCTTATTAAAAGCAATTTCTTTTGTAAAAGTTATAAAAATAATTGGTATTAAATGTACTTTTACCATAAGTTATTTGGTAGTGGATGTAAAATGTTTTTATAAAGGTACATTGATATTGGTTTTTTCTATATCGATTTCTCAATAAAGTAGAAAGATATTTATAACCTTTTATTCATGAACATATTTGTGTTTTTTTTTAATATATGAAAATCGTCTTGGTTCACATTTTCTATGGTTAAGATTGGTATGATATGATCGTTTTTGAATTATTGATTTTTGTTTTTATTAATAAAATATTCTTGATAAATGTTTTTACAATTATTTATCTTCCATCCTTTTAACCAGTTTGGAGTGGTGGATATTTCTACCTGATTAGATTATGATTAACATCGTTCGTTAAGGTTAGTGGTTTAAGCTTCCAATTTTATTTTTTTTAAATTGATATCATTATTAGATCTCAATTATGATATGAATGTCTATTGTTAGTTACTTTGATATTGAAATTATGCTATTTCGGTGTTTAAATTTGAAATATTGAATTTAATTTTTAAATTTAGTTAACACAAATGGTGGATTATTAGATGTTTAAAATTAAAATTATAAAATTATAGGAACTAATTAATCAATTACTTTAATCTTTAAGAGTAACTAATTATTTAATTTTTAGACATTAAATTGTAGAAAATTTATAAAATATATTGTAAGAAAATTATAGGAAAAAAATGTAAGATTGCCTATAAAAGTAAGATGCATAATAATATGTTTTGGTAATACTTTTTGTTGTTATTATACTAATTTTATTTAAATTAAATGTTTCATTCATGTACAAAGTGAGAGAA
>Ga0099825_1000279_pt1 | contig 48840 bp, 27 predicted proteins | sample SiratroredBW_FD_76838 | JGI IMG/M metagenome (GOLD analysis project Ga0099825, IMG submission 76838) | Root nodule microbial communities of legume samples collected from California, USA - Siratro red BW | ecosystem: Host-associated > Plants > Roots > Nodule | place: USA: California | collected...
AAAAATAAACAATATATATATATATATATATATATATATATATATATATATATATATATATATATATATATATATATATATATTGAATGAAAAAGAAAGTAAAAAAACTAATCTTAAAACACATGAAATAAAAAGAGAACGTTGAACATTAATACAAACAATCTTATTTATTCGAGATGTGTTATAGAGATAATTTGTGTAAGAATACATTCATAATAATCTATAATTAATTTCAAATATATCAAAATCAATTAAGTTATTTTATTTATTTATGAAATTGTTTTCAAATCGTTAATCTTTGACTCTATTTGAAAAGAATTCAAGATTAAATAATATAGTTATTGGTATTAAAACATTTTTTATCATGTATTTCATTTAGAAAATTATTTGAACACTTCATTTCGTACTAATTAACAGATTATATTTTCATTATCAAAATTTCATAAATCACATAAGAATGTTTAATGCAATCTAAAGACATACATGCTTAGATAATCTATATTAAGCATTACATGCCAAATAAAATACTTATATTATACTTATAACACATATATCATGGATATAATACTTATATTGTTTTTGTTATTATCAACACTTTCATACAAAGGTCCTCGTATCATCAAATCATATAAAAGTAGATAATTTAGTTTAAGTTTTAATATATTTTTTTTAAGTTGACAAAGAGCTATTGTTTTTTAAGAATAATTAAGGCTAGTCTAAAATGTTATGTACTCAACTAGACTCTTACTAATAAACATGTAGAACAGAAACTTTCCTATATCTATTCAATTCCTAAGTACATGAATTCATCTCCTTCTTTTAGTTAACCACTCTTAGAATTAATTTTGTAAAATATATTAGCTCCATACAACTCATCCAACATCGTCTAATATATGGATTAAGTGTCTATATTTTATCTTAATGATGTTGATGGTCCTACAATTTGTACACATTCTCCATAATTCATCCATATGTTAAGGATCAACAACAATCGAACAATACAAGAAGTAATACTCTTCTATATAAGAAATATCAAAATTTCTCATAGTTAAATTTGTGGGAAATACTCTAAATTGGTATAAAATGTTGTTTTTCCTAAGGATTTCCAATAACTACAAATCTATGAATAATATTAAGAAATGTTTCGTACATATTTTTACCTTTTTAAATAAATTCAGACCGATTTTTTTTTTTTTTATAGGAACGGTCACAACACTTCCGTGGGAAATTTTCCAAAGATTTATTCTTTTGAAAACATTACTACCTTTCCACGAATGTTTTCCAAAGAATTGGCCTAATAAATTCTTGCACTTATTTGTAAAAAAAATTAAAAAAAAAAACATGTGAATTGTTTAATTTTAAAAAAAATCAATATTCAACTTATAACATGAAGTGAGAATGTTCAAAAGGTATGTATATATCACGTGTGAGGTAATAAAGAGAATATATAGATTTTCAAATAATGTTACATAAGATATACCCTGTGACAAATAATAACATTATAAATTTCTCTTACACATATGGTAACATCAAATAGCATATCGAGTCTTTTTTTTAACTTTTCAAAGATATAAATTATGAAAAGGGATCAAAATAGGTTGTACGTTCAAAATACTCATTTTTGTTTGCTATCATTTGAATGATAGTTTAGGCAAACTGTTCTCAACAAAAACAATACAAAAGAAGGAATGCAAAGTTGATGGAATTGCATGAAAATAAATTATCTTTGAATGAAACTTCATGCAGTTCACTGAGTATTATTATGCTGAAACAAGCAATTAGTAAGCAATAATATCATGTTACTATTATTATGTAACCCGAGTATACATATACACAATATTCATTATCTGCACTATTTTTGTATTCGTATGAGGTCAATTGTCATATAATTCCCCCTCAAACAAAAGAGGATACAATAAAAGCTTCAAGATCAATTGCACTGAAAACAAGCATAGCATTAAATTATATGCAACAACTAAATGGAAAATGTAAGATTAATACTCCTTGATTTCTTCATAATTCTTCTGTTTAATGCCGGAAGTAAACACTATCCGATCATAATCACCAACCGCAAACCTGTAATTAATTCACAAAATCAGATTAACAACAAATATTTCAATGCCATAAGGTTGAAAGAGACTAGACATGACCATAACGAACAATCAGGATATAACCTCATTAAGATTTGAAGAATTAGCTTTTTGATTTTGATTAAAACCAAGTACTTTTAGCGATTTCCCTCGACCTTCCATTAAAGGAAGTGGCTCTGGGCTCTCTGTTGTAAAAGGGTGAAAGAAAATTAACATCACAGTCAAGGACTAATATTGAAACTCAATCACTATTACCAATCAATATTGAAAAAGTAAACACTGATATGTACCGCCAAGATCCACTTCTTAATTGTCGTCTTCACCAGCTTAGATCTTCCACTAGTAAAAAAATGACATTTATCATTGGTTTTGAGAGGTCTTTATCTTCGGGTCCTGAACTGACGTTGACTCAGGAGATGTTGAAAATGACGTCGATTAAACAATCAATGTGGAAAAAATCATCACCACGTCGGTTAAGACAAGAAAACCGATGTGATGTTGTATCTACACTATTACGTCAGTTGGAAGCCCCACAACTGACGTAATAGGGTTGTTTTTTTAGAAAAAGAATCAGGAAAAAAATTTCAGAATTTTCCAGAAATGCTATGATAAATCTTCAATATATACAAAGAAAAATCACAACAGTTTATAGAACTTTTTGGGAAGTATAAATAGATGAAATAGTAGGCTAAAATCTAGAAAAATGAAAAAAATACAAAGGAATTAAAAAAATAGGGTAAACAATGGAATTTTGGATTTTTTTTTTCAAAATCCCCTTTGGGGATGGCCCAGGAGCTTCATTACGCAATTTCGAGAAACTTTCATTTTTGGAGCTTCTCAATCCAAGCTTTCTATCAAAAGTTATAGTCATTTGAAGTTTTTTCGTCCAAAAAATTTTGAAACCCTAAATCTATGATACAAACATCCAAAAAGCATTCCAAGCATACAAAGATAAGAAAACATACCTCTTATAGATAGTGAGAACAAAACCAGTGAACGAAAATCAACCCAAACGAAATCTATTAAAACTAGAAAATGCAAAAATGGAGTGAATGAAACCACAAAAGACAATGAGAGATGGAGAGAACAACACGCGAGGGAGAACACCACGTACCAGTGAGAACATGAGCAAGAAAGCGAAACAAAATGTAAGAGAGAATGCGTGAGCGAGAAAATGACAACGTGAGCGAGAGAGAATTGTGAAGAAGTAGCGCGCACAAGAGTGAAAATGAGAGAGGGAGGCAAAGCGTAAAAGTAAAAACAGTGAAGCTAGAAGCACCACGTCAGTTCTTGGCTTCTAACCGATGTGGTGTATGGTCTGAAATCTCCAATTTTAATTATGATGGCCCACCACATCGGTTAGAAGCCCAGAACCGACGTGGTGCAAACCCACCCAAGTTTTTCCTCAATTTACTCAGCGTGACCATGACGTTGGCTGGAGTCTCATAACCAACGTCATGGTTGGACACAACACGTCGGTTGGTAGCTCCTAACCGACGTGGTGCTCACCCGCCATTTAAAAATTTTTAAATTTTGAATTTTTATGTTTTACTGATATATCCATGACAGTTGTTTTGTTTAACCGACATTGTGTACACATCACAATGTTAGTTTTGGTTTAACCAACATTATGAATGTTGGTTTATTTACAAAGATGCTACCGCATTTTTGACAACGTCGATTTTTGGTTTAACCGACATTATATTGATGACGTAGAAGCCCTTTGTTTTACTAGTGTCCCCAACTACTATAACCTTCTCGCTTAAAAGAAATCATTAGGCAATCGGGAAAATCATCAATATGATTCAACCTTACAACTAAAGTAAGATAAAAAAAATTAATACATCTGAAAAGTTAAAAAATGTAACCCAGCCTACTTGGGAATATATAATTAGCATACACTAATGTTTCGGTATGACAAAATCAATTGAGAACTCGATTTAAGCCCAATTCAATTTTACAAAATTGGGTTGTAAAGTGAGATTTGTATTTACTTAAATATTATTTAAAAATTTTATCTCTAGTTGATGTGAGATTTTCAACAAACTCCACTCATGTCTAGATTGCTCAACTCGTACGTGGGACTATAATTTAAAGATGATCCGATAGGCCCAACAACCTTGCTAAGATAACATCTAATATCATAAGAAATGAACTTTAAGTCTAACTTAACCTTATAAAATCGTCTTGTAAAGTGAGATTTACACCTACCTATATACATCAAAAGACTTTATTCATAGTCAATATAAGATATCCAGCCGGTGATAGTGACTACTGTTTCTTATATCATATGAATATGATTATTTTAATTTGGAAAGATCCACTGTATGTGTAAAAAAAGGTGATCATGGTTGTTAAACATGTAAAAAAGCTACCAGGAATCCAAGAAAGACATTTGAGAAAAGTAGTGAAAATGATCTTATAATAAGTAATACTCCTATGAACTGGTTTTTAACGAAACCCAATGGCGTGTAGCAAACTACACCTAGTATGATCCATGATGTAATTTAGAATAAAAAGGAAAAGAAATGTTGAAAAAGGTAAAGCTCCACCTGTCATGGATAATAACTCTGTCAGTTGTAAGTTTTTATCTCTAATCCCTTACTCTAGTAGAAAGAATAAAGCAAAATCTTGAAGAATATGTAGCATTAAACCGATTAATCTTACTCGTATTTTAGCGTAGGAAGTATGTATTTGTTGTATTTGTGATACCACTTGTTGTAGTTGTTGGAAAAATATGAGAGGCATAACTGGGAAAATCTCACAAAAAGGAGAAATGGGCCAAACATACATAAGGGAATGACACCACCTTTAACCCAAAACCTTAAGGCAATAGGTTTATGAATCTTCTTTCTTATATATTGCTTAACTTTCTCATTTTTATTCAATATAGGACTTAGACTCACACTTGGATACCCAACAATATTAACCATAAAAAAAATGTTAATATGACTTTAAAGATAAGAATATTAAATACTTTAGTTTAGTTGCAAAAGTTAAAAATTATAAACTTCATATAAAAAGAGAAACTTCATATATGGTAGCATGCCTTCCCTCATAGATGCTAATGATGATCAAGGTTTTACAATTTCCATGCCAGCTGTTGTGTAGAAAGATTTTCAACTTTTTCAATACAGGGCTGGTCAAGTTGAATTGAGAAGGATTTACAGGAAGTGAAGAAAACAAAATAATGCTCAAACTGATATTTCTAAGCCTCGAACTAGATCCCGGGATGTTTCTTCCTCAACTTTGCCATGATTTCTTTATATTGGAATATTAGAGGGCATTGCCTCAAAGCAATCTCAAATTGCTCCTAAAAATCGTTCAACAATATAAACTTGATTTTGTTTTCATATCCGAACCAATGACTGATTTGCATAAAGTTTCTTCTTTCCTTTGGCAAGAACTTGGTTTAAAGTTGTTTGCTCTTAATCAAAGCAATGCTAAATGGACTATCTAGTGTTTTAGTTTAAAGGCAATCAATCGTACTGCTATTATGACTTCGGATCAATATGTATCTTTCTATTTTAATGAGAGTCTAGTCACTTACTGTAAAGGCTGTTGTTTATGCCACTACGGATTATAGGAGATGGAATCTTTGGAAGGAGCTGGATGATCTACTAATACCTAATCCTAGTGCTTGACTACATTGGCAATTTTAGCGTATAACTGGTATACAAGATAATAGAGGAAAAGGTCAACCTTATGGAAGATCCATAACAGAATTTAATGAGTGGATAGAAGGAATTGAATTAGTAACTATAACATGTTCTGGCAATATTGCTCTCAAGATTGATATAAGAAAAGCTTTTAACACTAATGGAACAATAGTGGAAAAAGATCGCTCTTTCATTGATTGTCTAAATCAATAACCTCATTTTTCTTTTGTTGCCTTTGGTAGTTTCACTCTTTTTGACCAAAACCAATGCAATGAATTAGCTCTTAGGCTTGACTTGACCTCACCAATAAACCTTTTCTTTGGGTTGTAAGACAAGACAATAAGATGGCACACCCCTGTGAATTCTTTGGGAGTAAAGGTAAGATTGTTGGCTGGACCCCTCAACTGATGGTGCTAAACCACCCTTCCATTGCTTGCTTTTTTAGCCATTGTGGTTGGAATTCTAGCACAGAAGGTTTGTCTAGTGGGGTGCCACCTGGCCTAATTTTACTTACTATTAGAGGAATTAGAAGCAGCCTTCTTTCCTGCGTCAGCAGCACAGTTGGTGTGTGGGATTGAGCATCCCAAAGATTATTGATAATGGATCATAGACATCACTCGTGAGTTCATATTTCACTTATTCTCTATAGCTGCAGAGCATACAACAATATATTTATTTATATTTATTTCATGGCAGTTAATATAGCAGTTTAAGCGTTTTATGGACTCAACAAAGATATGAACCAGTCAGGCAAAAGAAAACCTCGAACACATCACTATACTTTATGATCGAGATTACTGCAAGTATTTTGAATAACCAAAATGCAAGAAATAACCCAATGAGAAACAAACTGTAAAGCACAAATAAGTCAAATATTTGAAGATTTGTGGTACGAAATGATATGAATAATTTGAAGTGTTCACAACAACTGATAAAACACTTGACAGTTGTGACTAGTCTAAGACAAAATTTGCGAAAACTTGACTCGTTCCGTACAAATAACCAAAATAACAATTCTATTAATGACAATTTTGGCAACTCTCGGGCATAACCAAGATGTTTTCAGTTGTGGAAAGGTATTATTTGCAAGCTAAAACATGGAAAGAACATTTTATAACTTATCACTGTGCGATTCAATGACAGAAAGAGGCCACTGCAACATCAATGCAGAAAAATCATGAAAAAGCCCAAAGATGGACATCTAATCACACAAGGAGAAAAAAATTCCTTGGCAGAATAAAGATATATTACAGCAGTTCTCACATCTCACAACATTTCCCATATTCTTTAAGAAATTCATATTTTAGTTGACACTGAGAGAAAAGCTACATCAAATTAGCCATTAGAAGTTTTCCTATGAAAAAACCGTATAAAATTGTAGACTAACAAGCAGTTCATACTCGCAACTTCACAACATGAGCCAATATAGCCACCTCCCCATCAGTCCCTCCATCTCCTCCTTCTACAAAAATATAAATTCATTTATGTATAAAGTGTCCTTCCCTAGAAGCTTAACACCACCTTCACCATTCCCTCCATATTGCTTTTTTTCCCACCACCTTTTCTCATGTAACTATGTGGCTTAGACAACGTAGATAAGGCATAAACATCACACCCCAATTTGACTTAATATTTTCTGAAGAAGATTCACTAGACCACCATGCTGTTCACCAGCTCGGTCATTGCCACTACTTTGGTGTCTACATAAGAATTGTATTTGTTAAAATATTATTATAAAAGAAATAAATCAGTAGAATATTAAAAATAATCAAAGAAATATCAAAGAATATCAGTATAATATTAAAAAATATCAAATATATTTATTTAGAATAATTTTTATATTTAGTTTTCTAAAATTTTATATTAAATGAGCTTATTTTTTTTTACAATAACTCACTTAATATAAAATTTTAAGAAACTAAATATAAAAATTATTTTAAATAAATACGTTTGATGATTTTTTATATTCTCTGATATTTCTTTAATTATATCTGATACTGTTCTTATTTGTTTATCTGATAATAATATTTTAACATTATTTCATAGTCAGATTGTCTGCAAATAAAATGACATAACAAACAACCATAGAAGCATTTCGAACAAGTTTAATGGTGTCAAACACATTGCCGGTTATCAAACACCCACAGGGTATAGAAGTAAACATCAGAGAGTAACTCCAGTTTCCAACTCCATGAATGTTAATGTCACATTTTAAATAACGAGTTGAGCTTAGCAAGCATGTGATGTTAAAAGATCCTACAGCTTCCAAGTCCTCGCAATGGGAATGGGAAGGTGATGTTTCAACAAATGCATAATCATGGAGTTGAGAATCATCTCGCACAAGTGACCCAGAATAACCCAACCAACTTTCTAAATCAGTAATCATATTCAAGTGATGTACTGAGCTAAGAGAAATATAATATATACGAACATATCCCAAATGAATGAAACACCAAGAGGTTCCAATGCATTATAACAAAGTGCAGCACCACCTATGCCAAAGTATTCATCAGTATAAATCAGAATACGTGTAAAGTTTAAACCAGCTCAGTGGAAAGTACTTAGGAACTCATTTCTTAAAGCTACCTCCATAGGGATTAAACCTTAAAGAAGTCACTTTTAAACATTTATTCTGAAACTAAATACGGAGGAGATATAAAACAAAGAAAAACAGGAAGGTAAGCGTACTTTAGTTTTATGTTTTTGCTCATTAAGGATTAGTGGATAATCATTAAGCTATAGCCACATTAAGAAGCCTTGTATCATGAAACAACTAAATTGAGATGCTAAGCTAGTACAAGTTGAAGTTATATTCAATTGACTGACTAAAGTTCAATTTAACCACTACAGCCATTATAAATTTTGAAAAATCTAAAGTGAGAGGATAAGAACATTTCATCTTCGGAGATTTATTTTGGAACTTTCCTTTGATAATGCATCTAACAAGTTTAGAGTATCCCTGGTCAAGCGATACCACCCAATCCCAAGAGATAAGGTAAAACTAATAAGATTGCACGCCACCGAATCACAAGATAGAAGGTTAACATAGTAAAATCAAAACTCAAAATATGATTAGGAAGATAGAAATAAATTGCAGCTTCGGGTGTTGTCATTTTCGTATACAGATATAGTCGTCTCAAAAGAAGACCTTTCACTGGGATTCTTCAGAAGTTGGTAAGTGTACTCTATCACTCATTCACACATATAATCAAAATGTCTTAGAAGTTATAATTTAGCAAATAAAATCACACCTAAATATCTTTATTAAAAGAGGAGAAAAATTCATATAAATAGGAAGATTAATATTCAGGTTCCATTTTGTATTAAAAACCACAATCTCTATCAAAAGTTGTTCTTTCCTTTTTTTCTGTCTTTTTCTCCTAAAACTTCGTCTTTCTTCCTTATCAGATTGACTATCGGAGATCACCCTTACATTCATTCCTTGTGTCAAATAGAGTAAGAGTGTCTAATCAAATTTTTGAAAAAGTAAGTTTATTTTCTGCTCATCTTTCTCATAGTCAGTTTTAGGTTAATTATGTTCTTGGTAGGGGTATTTTTAGTGTGTCTTATGATTTATTAGAATGAGTCTCTGTTGGCCCTATTATTCTAATATTCTAGTCTGATCATTAATCAGTAACTCTTGGTGCAGATTAGGTTGTCAGTGATTTTAGATTTTTGAAACTCCTTTTAGGGTCTCTACATTATACAGGTAAGAGAAGTTAGTTTGAATGCTTTTAATAAATATTATGGTTACTTGTTTTATTTAGTATGAATTGGATGAATTCGAATTAAATTGAATGAATGTTTATGTATGGTGTCAGTATAGTATAAATATTTTTAAATCATATAGAATGCTAATCGAGACATGACATCTTCAAGAAAGGAGATATCCGTGTTGAGATTGTTAGGATGTGAATTGTTTGAGAATTTGTCGAGAAGGAGATATCCTGACTCTATTGGTACCTTAGAATCACATAGATGAAGGGTACCAGGCGGTGAGAGTTAAAGGAGGTTCATTTAACTAAAACAACAATTTGAATGAGCATGTCATGACAAATATATGGATTAACCCTGTCAGATGAGGTTATTTCATTTGGGACTGTGTGGATTCACAATTGGAAGGGTCAGCTGACAGTTGCTAGCCTTTGAGTCTAACTCAATGCATGAGTCTTCTGGAAGTAATAGAGAGTCAATTGTCTTTGTATGTGAGTCAGTATATGTATGATATGAGTTATTGTAAAGATGTGATAATGACAATATGATGTATGAGATGAATAATGAAAGTCTTATGTTTGTAGTTTGGTTAGAAATTTAATTTATGAATATACATATCTTTAAACTCCCTAGCTTATTTGTATTTTTGTGTGGTGCTTGTTTTATTTTTAAATTTGTAATGATCGTGTGTTACACGTGAGTAGAGGATTTGACAGGTGATGTGATCCTCGGTAAACTGATGGACAAGTTTAATTTTATTCTATTTTATTTTGTCATTATATGAAGATATTTTTATTCAATCTCATGTAGAGAGGTATATTTTGAAATACTCTTATGAATGTGAATGTATTGAGATTAGTATTTAGGCTTATTATAGAGTTTCTATGTGGTAGAGTTTCTATTATGTGAAAAATATGGGATATTACATTTGGAATCAGAGTAGTTCGTCCTTAGGATGACTTGAGGGTAGTGAGTTTATTGTGATTCTTCTGCGTATATATTTTGTTGAAATTTAGTCTCGAGAAGTGGGCAAAATGTTTCTAGTTGTATGTTTAGCAATATGATCTTTAAAATTTTAGTTGTATTTGAATTAAGGGGATTGTTATGAATGAAGATGAAAGTATTAAGAAAGAATAAAGAATCTTGATTAAGTAATGAGGGTGCACACTCATAACCTGGTCAAGTTGGATTTCTATCTTAATTCTACACGTTTATAGTATGTTTAAAAGTCATGTTTTGAGTGATTAGTTGTATTTTGTGTGAAAATTATACATATGTTGGATTTTATTGTAAGAAGTTTTCTTGTATTAAATGTTTTAGTGGAACTGGAATTCTAGATATAGTGTATTTTGTGAAAATAAAAAGAAAATGAATGGTGTAATGTATGTTATGTGCTCTGTTCTCAATTTTTGTTGTTTGGGTGAAATTTTTGGTTTTGTTTTCATTCTGTAGGAAATAGAAGGAAACATTGGAACTGCATCTTGCTTTATGGTTAGTGAGATTGTTTACGAAGTAACAATTTGATTTGTGTGGAGATGTATAATTATTCATATTATTCAAACAAGTCTTTTAAATACCATGGTCTTTTGTATTATTCAACACAATGAGACTTAATATGCTCTAAATATGTATAAAAGATATAATGTCATCCGTTAGCAAAATTTATTTTGTGTTATTTTTTTTTTAAATCTTTTCAACTGATATATGCCAAATAGTACTTTTAATACACTGCAAGGTATTTCACCTTCAGATTTTATATTATTTTAACTTCAACATCTTTTCTAGACCAACATAAATGTTGTTATGAATTTATTTTAAATCCTATTTAATCATAATTCTTTCGTGCACAAATCATTTATATTCTTTATTCCATCCTATCACTCATTTGTTGTGAAATTCTTGTGTATTTGTCACTCAATTTCCAACAACATTCTCTTTCTCTTCTTTGTGAGCTCTTTTACAAGTTTGAACTCAAATCACCCTCAACACATTGGCTACCAACTCAATTTCAAGTTCCTTGTCCAATGTTCTAGTTCATCATAAGGTCACAAAGTAAAAATGGTAAAAGCATAATTTGGAAAAAGCAAAACTCAAATGGATTATCAAATGACAAACTCAAAATTTGAAGGAAATGATAAGCAAGAAATTTAGGCACAAAATGGAAATACAGTACACAAATGAATTAGTTAGGAATGACTCTAGAATATATTTAAAAACACGAAAATTTTATCTCAAATACTAAATACTTCACTGAAGTCCCTCACAAAAATTCATATCAAACTAGTCAAGCAATCGCTAGACAAATTTGGAATAGAGAGCCTTTTTTCTAAAATTTTGTTCTTCTATTTCTATGCTCTGAAGCTCCTGGCAGCATGATTCCACAATTTATTGTAATTAATCCAGATTGAATGTAGCCACCAAATTTTTATCATAGATTCTCAACATGTTTATTATCACCATGCAAAATTTGAGTGCAAAACAGTCATTGGATCAGATGCAGTAAATCATTTATAGAGAGCAAAAACACATTACCATTAGAATTGTTCAATCGCTAACATTCAGGCTTTTAGCATTTATCATTTTTTTCTATTTTGTTTCACAATGTGCCTTTTTAACAGTACACTGTATACATCTTGATGTAATAGTACACAAAATTTCAAGTTAAAGTACGTAGTAATTCATCTTGTGTAAATTTTCCAAAATCTATTGCACTTTCCACAAACAGTTTTTGTGCAAGGAATGGAAACCTAAGGAATTCAAGCAAACTGAACGAGATAACAAGACATATTGGAATTTTGGACTGAGGAACTCACTAATGATCTAATAGAAAGTATTCGGACTCAAAAACATATAATTAAAAAACACACGAAGGCACAACTTATACTAGACTTTTTATCAAACACTTAGTATGTAGCAATTTCCACTCACACATTTGATCAAAGACCTAAACTACTAGCACACACTATGGAATTGATGACATTTTGGAAACATGACATGAAAACATGTATATAGTTTATATCGTGCTGGAAAATTTGCAGCAAAATTTCATTAATGTGAATCAAGCTAAATTTACACTTTTCCTACACCTCTATTTATAGAAGGAAGGAGAAAGAGAAGCTTCTAGGATAAGCTCTCCAAACCTAACTCATATGACAAGCTTCTAACCCTAGCTTCTATGACAAGCTTCTCAAACTTAGCTTGCACTCTAAGACTTGCAGAAGGTGATGACAAGCGGCATAAGGAGAGAGTTTTTCCCATATCCTAACTTAGACTCCTTAATCACATCCAACATTATTTATGGGCCTTAAGGCCCAAGACTTACACTACAAGGCCTAAACATACAAGGCTAAAATCTTTTCTACTTGGCCCAAATAAAAGGCCCAAATTATTCTTAAACTATTCTAAAAAATCATACAATTTAGAGGACTTCTCATTGGTGCTCTATTTTCTCCAAAGTGATTTTCTTTAGTTTTGTATTTGGGCCCGAGCAGCTGATTGAAAGCCCAAATAGGTTGAGATGGGGCCAATCTTACGAAAAGCTCTTGATTCACACTTTGGCTCTTTGTCCTCTTTAGTCTTTGACTAATGTAGATGACGCGTATTCCATCACTTAAGGCTTAGGTGACGCCTTCCTAAGGCTTATGTAGGGCTGAAGTGGTGTCTTTTTTGGAGCTTAAGATATGACATGTCATCAATCCATGCCAAGGCCACATGTCACCTCGATAATGGAGGGGATCCTCTCCATTCATGGCTTGACAAGTGTCAGGTCCTAGTTAGAGAGACTTAGGGTAAGGGTATGTGAAGAGTTAGGGTACAGGTTGACCTAAACTCTACAAATAGAAGCTTAATGTAATTAATTTTTTAGATTTGAATAAGTAATGAAATGCTAGCCAATTTTTTCCTCTCCACTCTTGTTCAAAATCTCTGCTTAGAATAGTCCCTTTTCTAGACATGTTTTTGCTCCTTCCTAGGTGTGTTGGCTCAACCTCCCACTAATTCACTTCCAATTTCCCTTTCCAACATTCCGCTGCCATCAACATCATTTCACACCCAAAGCTACAAACATCCAAGGAAGAAGCTAATTGAAGCATGCAATGAAACTAGAATTGCATCAGAGTACCTCTATTCGACCTAGGACAAAATTAACATAGAAATAACAAAATATCTCACTCAACCCTATAGTAGTTTGAATCCTTGATAACATTTATTTTTATCAAATTTTGGAGCTAATTTTTATAATGAAATCAACTCTTTCTAAACTTTAACCCTACTTATTTCTTTATTTAAATAGGTTTTTGTTAATAATTGATTACTGAAGTCTAAAAATGGAAAGTTACACTAATTACTTTTATTTTGCATAAAAATTGAACAAGAAATATTGAATTCAAATGAATAGGAGTGCAACCCATGAAGAAAGATTCATAACCAAAAGAGTTGTTCTAGTGAAGTCGTGCCTGATGCATTCTATTTAATGAGTGCCTATGTTAGGATTTATACACACACAACCAAAGGAGAAAAAGAGTCAGTCTTTGGCAGTCGGTTTAGTGTTTCTTGGTATAATCATCTTCTTCCTCCATTGTTCATCTTGTATGCTTAGGGTTCTTATGACTGTGAGGAACTAAAACCATTGTTGTTGTGTTTAGATGTAACCTATCAAACTCTCATGTAATAAATATTGGTTATATATATATATATATATATATATATATTTTATTTCAATGTCAGTATTTTGATTTTGTGCTTAATGCCTATTATGTTGATTCATGGCTTGATATTTGATTCTTAGGGTATTGGGAAATATCATTTATAATCAGTATCTGAATTGAAATACCTAATGAAAGCTTGTTTCTAAGAAGAGAGAATAATTATTTTTTTGTCTTAAACCCTTATGGCAAAAGCAAGTCTTTTCTATATAATTCATCAAGGAATAGATGGTTAAAACGAAAGCTTAGGCTCATTCACCTAAGGAATTCGGGTTTGGGTATTATTATGGATTGACATTGGCATTTGGAAGGAAAAAAGATAATTGTTTTTATACATGAGAGAGTGGTATGGTGAAGTCTAACCCTAACAATTTCATTTCATCAATCCTTATCTTTTTTTTTTTTTTTGCAATCCAAGATTTAACAAAAAAAACTATATAAATATTTATTTATTTTTTGCATAATTTTATTTTCTCTCAAAACTATAAAATTGTTCTTTGGTCTAATTTTTTTTATAATTGTGAATATTGTTGTGTATTGGGTAAGTTCTTTAACAAATAATAATATTTATTATTTGTTACATTTGCGACTGGTGCACTTGCCATTGGAAGTGAAAAATGCTAACAAGTTTTTGGCCTCGTTGTCGAGGATTCGTGTGCCAATACATAGCTATTTTGCTGTTATAATTTTTTTAGACTCATTTTCTTTTTTTTATTTTCATTATTTTATATAAATTTTCTTTATACTTAATTCTTTTATTTTTAATTTTTATTTCTATTTTTTTATTTGTTTGTAAGATTTATTTAGACTAACTTGTTATTATAGTCTTTTGTGTTTCTTTATTCTTCTAATCCCAAAGTCACTAGAAAATTGAACTACTTGTTGAAAAAGAGATGGCGGAAGAGAATTAAAATCATTTGAGAACCATAAGTCCTGGAGACTTTTCTAGCATTGTGAGGCCCACCATGAATGAAAAGATTGCTATGATGAATTGTGCTCTCTTATAGCTTATCATCACTCACCAATTTGCAGGCACACATCATGAAGACCCACATTCTCGACTTTACACATTTTATGAAATATCTGGTTCAATGGGAGTAACATAGGCTGTTGAAGAGGCATTATTCTTGAGATTGTTTCCGTTCTCTCTAGTTGGAAAGCCTAAGGTTGGGTTCCAATCATAGCTAAATCAAAGCCTAACTAGTTGGAAGGATGTGGAGACTAGATTGTTGTCTCAATTTTTCCCTCCATCTAAAATATTGAGACGAAGGCAACCATAGCCCCTTTAGTGCAAGGAATTTGTGTGAGGTATGGGAAAGATATAATTTTTTGTTGAGGAAGTGTCCTAACCATGGGTTTGAAGAAGAGATACAGGTGCATACTTTTTGTAATGGGCTTCAACCCTAGACTAATACAATGCTCGATGCCTCTTTTGGTGGTTTAGTATTGTTGAAAACGATTGAGGAAGCCATTACCATCATTGAATATATAGCTTTTACTAACATGTGAGGCCAACATTGGAGGACACAGACCTAGGAAAGGGCAGTGCTACAGTTGAATTCTCAAGATGTCATTTTAGCCAAACACAAACTTTTATCCTCAACAGATAGAGGTTATGAATCAACAGATGGCTAAACTACCTTAGCAGTTACAAGCCATGCCGGTTGCATCAGTTCCCGCCCAACCAGTACTAAGGTGTGGTTTTTGTGGAGGTAGTCATTCTAATTTTTATTATCAAATGCTTAGTGGTTCCGAAAGAGCAGAAGTAAATTACATGGGGAATCAAGGAAGATTACAGTTCTCTAGCAACCCTTTTACTAATTCTTATAATCAAGGACGAAGACAAAATTTTGGTGGAAAGCAATATGTTGATCATTAAGTAGATCTGACCACCAACAATACTTGCCATTGTATGAACGACTCAACAAAATTGAAGATACATTTCAACAATTCATGCAACTATCTCCTCAGAATCAAAAAAATACAAATACATCCATAAATAATCTACAACTTCAATTAGGTCAATTGGCTAAGAAAATGACAAACCATAAGGGTGGATCATTCCCTACAAACACCCACGTCAATCCTAAAGAGCAATGTAAGGCAATTGTCACTAGAAGTGGGAAAGAAGTTGGGTTGAATGAAAAAAAAAATTGATGGTGATGACAATAAGATGAATCAATAAGAGAAAAAAAATTAAGTTAAAGAATGGAGTAGAGGAAGAGAAAAATAAAGAACAAAAAATAAATAAGAAAAGAGAAAGAAAAGAATGTGAGAATGCCGTTTGTGAAAAAATATCCTTATCCTCTTACACCTCCCAAGAAGGACATAGAGAGACAATTTATTAGATTTAAAAAAATTTTAAAACAACTTCATATTCATTGTCTTTTGTAGAATCCTTGGAGCAAATGTGCACATATGCAAAATTTATGAAAGAGCTCTTGATGAAGAAGAGGAAATTTACTGAGGGGAGACCATAGAGTTGGAGGTAGGTTCCAGTGCTATTATTCAAAAATCATTATCCCAAAAATACAAGGATTCTAGTAGTTTTACTATTCCTATAACCATTTATGATTTATCTGTGTGGAAAGCCCTGTTGGATTTAGAAGTTAGCATCAGTTTAGTGTCATTATTAATGATGAAGGGGATTTGAAACCTGGAAGCTTGATCTATTAGGATGACATTAGACCTTGTTGATAGGTCCCTTAAATATCCTCATGGGGTGGTGGAAAATGTGATGATGAAGGTAGGAGGATTCACTTTTCCAATGAATTTTGTTATTATGGAGATGGAAGAAGACACGGAGGTGCCCTTGATCCTTGGTAGACCTTTCATGAAGATTGCTATGGTAATCATTGATGTTGATGATGGTAAGATGAGGGTGAGAGCATAAGAAGATGAGGTGACATTTGATGGTTTTGAGGGTTCATCATCCTTAAATACACGAAAGCATTGTTTGAGGATAGATATTACAAAAGAAGACCTTCATGTGGTAAAGAAGCAGGAGAACACCTCAGGCATATGGAAGAAAGCTCTTAGATGTTTTAGGCCACAACAAAAGCCTGTGGAACTTGATGATTTCAAATTACCATCATCAATGATGAATAATTAAAGATAATTGTGCTTAGACCTATCCAACCCATCATATTTGGTACTTCAAAGATGAAAACACTTTTCAAGAGATGGAGAGCAAAAATAGACAAATCTATGGGAGGTTAAGAAGATCAAAGATGATGGAACTGTAGAGATAGAGTCAATATCACAAGAGAATGAAGGTTGTCACTAGAGAGATGTTGCATCCAATGATTCCTCTACCTTGATATATCTGTCAAGCTCGGGACATTAAAGAAACACGAAACACTGCTTTGGAGGCAACTTAGTGTTATTTAACTTTCTTTTCTTTAAATATTTTTTTCTTTTATTTAGGTGTTTATTTTGTGTTTTATTAGTTTGATTTATGCTTGATTGAGGTTGTTTAATTATTGTTTATTTGTTAGTGTTTGAGCAGAATCCAATTAGCTCCAACTAGTATATCGCCCAGCCTCACTTCTGGCGCATAACTCAAAGATAGAGGATCATTCACGCCTGACTAAACATGGATGGAGCTCGATGCTATTTTTTATGGTCATGCCTAGTCCAACATGAGTGACACCCAACGTCATACCAATAGAAAAGTATATGCAGGTGCAGTACTGATGTGGCGCCCTGCTTGGAAAATTTGGTGTATGGTTTCGTTTCGTACGAAAGACGGGTCTTCTTGCTTATTGTTCTAGTGCCTATGCTGCTTGGCCGTTTCATACTTTTGTAGTGAAGAATGATACTTTTAGTTGTTTACTAACACTATTTTGTAATTGAATTTTTTTCTATACATTTACACTGTGAGCACCACAACTGATTCTTGACGAGAAAACATTTTCTTTCCCTTTTTGTGATTGATATGAGCAAAACCATACTGAAAATACTTTTAGGTTGAGTTTAAGAAGGGGTAAATTGAACTTTACAAAAGTTGAATTGAGGAAGTAAGGAAAAATGCTTTAGCAAAATGAGAGTTTTTAAGAATCACTAAGATCAGTGACTCAAGGTGTAGCCCAGAAAATCAATCAATTTCAATGCGAATAAATTGATTTAAAAACTGAGATTTGAGAAAATTAGACTTTTCAAACATAGTGATCTTGTACAAGAAATGCAGAACACAATTGTAGAATTAAGCTATGTCTTAATACAATGAATCGAAAAGCTTAATACAAGATTCAATAAGGAATTAAGACAATGCAAATAACAATTCAATCATTCACATAAAAGGCAATGAACAATTTAGCAGTTGGGCTATTTAATGGTTTTAGTGAATGCAAAGTTTTTATTCCAGCAAACAATTTAAATGAAAAACTATAACCCAATAAGCTAAGACAATGGATTTAATCACGAAATCAAAGCGAAGAAAAATTCAATTAAAGCTACCAGAGATTCACTATCTAATTATGCAGACAAACACTCAGAATATGTTGTAAATCAAACCTGTATTAAGCCAAACCAAAATAGAAATTAACACTTAAATCTAAACAATTTTGAATTTTCAAGAATCTTTGTAAAACAATTAAATTAATTAATATGCTATTTGTTGTTCAAACGCCGAATGACAGAACCTCAAGAAGTGAATTTAGGTGTACTAAATAAATGAATGGCACTAAACAAAATATGATGCAGAGAGAAGGGTCAAGAAAAAATACATAGAGCAATTATACTGGTTCACTCTTCCTTAAGGGCTATGTCCAACCTTTCTTGCAACCCTAGCAAGAAAAATTTCACTATCAAACACTCAATTATACACACTTATAATTAAGAACACTTCTTGTACCCTGCAAGCTCAAAAACACAACTAAATACTTAAGCTAGCACCCTACAACACCAAATATTCAGATTACACCAATGCTAAACCCTACATCATCACTAGTATACAATTTGAATCAAAGATTACAATTACACAAATTTAAAACACAACACTTCAATCACACAGGTTCAAGAATTAAGTTGTAGAAACTCCCTGATTTCCAAAAGAGATGAACTAGCGCAAAGCTTTGAAGAACTCTAACGACAGAACATGAAGTCAAGACTTTGAATTTCTTTCAAGAATAGTTCTTTATCTTTTGAAAACCAACCAACTTTGTTTTCTTTCACTGAATTCTTTTTTTTCTTTCATGTATATCTCTTCTTTTTAAGTTGTGTATTCGCACTTAGAAAGTCCAAGTGTTTGAAACAGAAAAATACTCAAACTATTTTTAGAAAATAGTTAACAAAGTTATGGTGGTGTAGTGCGCGAATGAATCGATTTCACAAAAGTGGAATTGATTTATTTTCTATTAAAAACTGAATTTTCAAATGATTTTCCTCAAAAAAAATTTGCTCAATTTTATTACTTGGTTTTAAGTATGTTTTAACTATGTCAAGGATTTTCTTCTCAGTTGTGTATAGGTTTACCTCCTCCTTTAATCACACTCACTCACACCCACTAAGACAAAGACTAAGTTTTCATCTTCAACGTCCATGCTTCGCTTTGCTTTTGTCCAATTGGTTGACTTCATTAAATATTGAAACTTTTGAGATTCTTAATAATCATTTGACGAAGACAACTTATTGTGTGAGTGGTTGCAGCTTCATCTACACGAAAAAAAACTTGTGAAAGCAACAAGTAAAGAAACTCATTATCTCCACTATAAGAAAATAAAATGATTTGATTTCCTGACTTTTATGATGAAATCAGTCATACCTTACACTCTTTCAGAGTTTCACATTTGTGCTCATAGCTTGCAAGTATTGTTAGAAGTTGCACTTTGTAAAAAACAGACTTGCTTCATTAACCATATATCATTACAACCATGATAGATTAACAAACTCCATAAACATAACATCAATAGAAGCAACAGACAAAACATAACATCAAAATAGAAAAATTAGAACCAACTAGAAACAAATCAGAACCACATAATAGCAGCAACAAACACACACATAATAACCTATCCTACACACTTCACTCTTCTCCCCCTTTGTATTCATCCAACAGGAGAGCATAACTAGGTGTGAACTAGAATGCTTGTGACAGTTAGAAATCCATATTATTCTTTTGGTTCATTCCAAGTAGCCATCACTGCCAGTTGTTTTTGCACTGCCTCAATCTGCATATCCTTATGTTGAAATCTGGTTGTGCAGAATTCATGGTGGTTCCTCTATTCCATTGTCAAGTTGTCCAGTTTTCCTATCACTAATTGTTCAAAGTTTGAGAATCTAGAACTATGTCCAGCAACTTCTCCCATATTCACATCAGCAGCATTTGCAGCCATGTCTTCCCAGCTTCTACACCAGCAATCTCTGCATCTGCTTGGCAAATCCAATGGTCATCATTGATCTTTTTTATCTTAATTTCATGTAGAGGTGTAGTTGTGACCTCATGGTTTTGCTCGACAGGTTCTGATAATTCTCCCTCAAGTGGTACGCGAAAATACTCAATGAACTTTGAAACAAGCACTACATATGGAATTTTGTAATCCACTAGCCTTTTGAACTTTCATCGTCTGCTCCCCCAGCACATATGCCTAGTTGACCTCCATTTGGTTGAGAATGCAGTACATCAGTATGAGGTCTTCTTCATGTAGGACAACATGGTTATGTCCTCTTGGTGTGATAACCCAAACAATGATGAATGCTATGATTCTCGGGTCCCTCAAACAACTTCTGAAGAAGTGGATTTTGTTGAAGTCTTCAAGTGCTGCAATGTTGCCTTTCCCTACTTTCAGTCCTTCACACTTGATGCTAGCAACTTCCATTTATATTGAAGGAGTAATCTTCATGGTGACTCCTTTCACTGTTGTCTCTAGCCTATCTTCTTTCACCTTTAGATTGGTAAAGAAAAGCTTTACCAAGTTTGGATCCCAATCAACCCAAGGAACTTCTCCAACCCCTGTTGTTCCAGCAATGTACTGACCTCTAGCAGCTACTCAGATATAAGTCATTCCATCCTTAGGTACTTAGGTGTGTTGATAATCTTTCTGCTATACTCTCGAAGATATTTTTCAATCTGCTTGGATTTTTCTGAACAATTTGAGCCAGCAAACCAATTCTCCAGGTGCCCTATTTCATCAGAAAATCTTCCAGAACTTACAGTTTTGTTGATTCTCTTCCCTGGATTGCTTGAGAGGCCATGGCATCAGTGTGTTTTGACGAGCTCTGGGTTGGTTTTTGAATAGGTTGAATGTTTAATGTAGAATGAATGTATGACAGATGCACTATATACATACACAGCACAGATAGCAGTTTGCTTTACATTAAAAAAAAAAAACTAATTTCATTTTACCAATACTCTACTTATGGTTGAAGCTATGTACCTTGTAGCTTAAATGGGACAAGACAATTTTGTATATGGGTACCTACTGAATTGGTTTCTTTTCAGTCAATACCTTTTTTACTTCCAATGGCATTAAGACATGTGGCATTGTGGGGCTCAATATGGTCTAACATGAGTAGTTGGGCAAGGATTTGCTTCATTCAATTAGCTTTGCATGCTTGAGTCCACTGACCACAATCCACCAATTTATTATAAACACATTCCTTTTCTCAGTAACCAACTCATAAGCAATTAAAAGATCAAATTCCAAAGAAAAATTGATTGAAATTTGAAATCAGCAGTTCACAACAGAATACATGATGCAATTTTCCTATTATGTAGTGTTTGATAGATCCAATATTCCTAGTTCAGTTCTAAGATAATTGAACCTATCTTTAGCAAGTGGCTTAGTAAAGAAATCTGCTAATTCTTTTTCAGATCCAATAAATTTGATTTCACAAACCCCATTATTAACTTGTTCTCTAATGAAATGATGTATAATCTTTATATGCTTTGTTATAGATTGATGAATTGGATTCTTTACGAGATTTATAGCACTTGTATTATCACAGGATAGTGGTATCTTTGTGACTTTAAGACCAAAGTCACTAAGTTATTGTTTAAGTCAAGAGATTTGAGCACAACAGCTTCCAACAACAATGTACTCAACTTCAGTAATAGAGAGAGCAACACATGTTTACTTCTTGCTATTCCATGATATTAGGCTTGCTCCAAGTAAGTGACATGTACCACTTGTGCTTTTCCTATCTAATTTCCATCTTGCTAAATCTGAATCTGAATATTCTTTAAGGTTGAGTGTACCTTCATTTAGATGCCACAATCCCACATTAGTTATTCCTTTGAGATATTTGAGAATCCTCTTTGTTGCATTAAAGTGAGACTCTTTTGGATTGGCTTGAAATCTTGCGCACATGCATACACTGAACATATTGTTAGGTCTGCTAGCTATGAGATAAAGCAATAATCCAATTAGTGCTTTGATGTTTGTTTGATCCACTGCAGTTCCATTCTCATCAACATCAAGATAACAACTTGTTGAAATTGGTGTTGAGGCTTCTTTGCAGTTTTCCATTTCAAACTTTCTGAGCACATCTTTGTCATACTTTGTTTGGCTCAAGAAGGTAATTTCTCACTTGCTTGATCTGTAATCCTAAAAAATAGTTAAGCTCTCCCATGATTGACATTTCAAACTCCCTCTTCATTGTTGAAACAAAGTCTTGGCAAAGTAACTCATTAGTTGATCCGAAAATTATATTATCAACATAGACTTGAACAAGTATTATGTCATTTTCAAATTTCTTAATGAAGAGAGTTTTGTCTACTTGACCTCTTTGATAATCTTTTAAGAGCAGAAAAATACTAAACCTTTCATACGATTGTCTAGGAATGTGCTTTAACCTATAGAGAGCTTTCTTTAGTTTGCAAACATGTCCAGGAAGCTAGTGATCCTCAAAACTTGGTGGTTGTGTAATATACACTTCCTCAGTTATGAACCATTCAAGAATGTACTCTTCACATCCAGTTGAAACAATTTAAAATTGAAAACGTTTTAGGCTGAGTTCAAAAGGGGATGAATTGAACTTTGAAAGATTTTTCCCAATTTAGACCTTTGAAAATAGTTTTTGCAATTTGAAAAACTTTAATGAATCTCGGTGCTAAAGATATAAGGTGCAGTAAAAAAATAAATTGATTCAAACCACGAATGAATCAATTTCTTTTATAGGCAGAGAGAAAATTTCAAACACCACACACAGCAAATTCACAATCACACAACAACACCTTATGCAGATCAAATTCACACAGTTTCAAGAGCAATATTATACTAGGAAATGAATCACACAAAGTTACAAATTTGATTAAGAGCAATGAAGAACAGAATTACAAAATACCAGTTTGAAATACTTAACACAACTTTATATTGATTTCAGTCAATATTAACAAATCTGATAAAGTTTCCTAACACCAGCAAGATTGTAGAGGCTAATTATCAAAATCAAGACTCAATTTTAGTAGTTGATACAAACTTTAGATTATACAGAATGTAATTTCAATAGTCCAGTTATACTAAGAACTCAGAACAAGAACACAAATTCTGTAGTACCACACGTATTCAACACAGTTTCAATTCTTTGTAAAATCACAGATTCAGAATTTTATATGTAATACAGAATTTGAAAAGAAACAATATGTTAAGCAAGATTTCTTTGGCAACTACAACAGATTTATCAGAACCAACAACAAGTTCAAGTTATAAGGAACAATTCAATATCCAACAAAGAACTTAAACCAGTTTTATCAAGATTACCAGAAATTAATTCAATCTTTCAATTAAACTCAATGTGCAGTGCAAGAACAATACAAAATTGAAAGAGAAGGTTCAAGAACAGCATAACACAGTCAACTATACTGGTTCACCCTTCCTCAAGGGCTACATCCAGTCTCCTTTGCCCCTCAAGCAAAGAAAATTTCACTAACTTTAATCAATTGTTCTCACACAAACAATTGTACAATTCTTACTCCCCGTAAGAATTAAACACCCACTGAATTGAGTACCTACTCCCTGTAGTCCCCACTCAAATCAGCAATCACACACAGGCTAAAACCTATAGCCTACAACAATACACAGTTTCAAAAAATTCATAGATTTACAACCAATTTACACAAATCTTGATAGAGAAAGGGATCAAGAATGGTAAAGAAAAGAAAAAATCCCTGATTGAAGCGCAGAAGAGGCCTTTGCATAATATTGAAAAACTCCAATAGCACAATGTTGGTCAAATGTTACTCTTCAACAAAAAGCTTCAATTGATTTTACTCAAGAACTCTCAATTGCCCAAAAGTGTTTTTCACAATTTTCTGCTGTAATGATTCTCTATTTTTCGTTTTTCAGTAAGTCTGTATTGTGGCGCATTCTAGAAACCTTGTTGTTTTTATAGAAGAAAAATCGCCAATTCTATTTTCAAAAAACTGTTAATTCAGTTCTGCCAGGCATCGAATAACTCGATTTCATGAATACAAAAATCGCTTTATTTTAGCCCAATGCAGTATTTTAAAAAACAGTTTAAACCAAAACATAGCTAACTCTTTTTGTTTAGATTTTTAAACACTTTTAGATCGTTGTGTTGTTGGATTTCTCCTTGACTATGCATAGTTTCTTTGCCAATCAAGCCTAAAATCACTCACACCAGACCAAGACCTAAACCACATCAAATTGCTTGTTTGCTTTGTCTTGTTAGGCTTGTCTTGCATGGCTTGATCAAATCATTAGTCTTGTGAAAGTACTAACAAAAACCATTAAGGCAAGCATAAGAAAGTAGTAGTCTAACAACTTCAATCCTTGCAACAGGTGCATAGGTTTCATCATAGTCAATTCCTTCCTATTGATTGTAGCCTTTGGCTACCAATCTAGCTTTGTTTCTTACTATTATACCTTGCTCATCCTTTTTTTACTTTTGAACACCCATTTTGTGCCAATCACATTTGTCTTGCTGGTTTTGGGGACCAAACTCCACACATCATTTCTGGTGAATTGGTTCAACTCTTCTTACATGGCATTGATCCAATGATTATCACTCAATGCTTCATTTATTGTCTTAGGCTCAATCTATGAAACAAACACCATGTGTTCAAACAACAGATTAAGTGATTTCGTGGTTGAAACTCCCTTCTGAATCTAGTCAATCACATTGTGCAAAGACAAGATCTCTTGGAACTCTCCATTCACGAGGAAAATCGATTTGATCTAGATTGGAATCGATTTCAAAAATTCCAAATTTCACTTTTGCAGTTTATTGTTCATCTTGTGTTTTTACGATATATTTTAGCCCTTGAACACCTTCTATTTCTTTATCCTCTACTGTAAATTTTAGGTTCTTCCTGCTCCTTTTAGTTAGTCTCATCAAAGTTTATATGCATAGTCTCTTCAATCAACATGGTTCTCTTGTTGTATAATCTATATGCATAGCTATGTGATGAGTAACCTAGGAATATGCCTTCATCTGCCTTTGAATCAAACTTACCTAGATTATCCTTTACAATTGTTTAAATAAAGCACTCGCAGCCAAAAACTCCTAGATGAGGAACGTTTGTTTTTCTTCCTTTGAAAAGTTCATAAGGGGTATTCTTTGGAATTGGGCTTATTAAAACTCTGTTCAACACATAGAAGCAATATTTACTATATCAACCCAAAAATATTTTGGAAGATTTGTTTCATTTAACAAAGTTATAACAATCTCTTCCAAGGCTCTATTTTACCTCTTCACAACCCCATTTTGCTGTGGAGTTCTTAGAGCTGGAAAATTATGCTGAATGCCAAAATTTCACAAAACTTTTCAAATCTTTCATTTTGAAATTCTCTCGCATTATCAATTTTTATGGAAAAAATGGTGTAGTTTTCTCATTTTGGATAATCTTTGCAAGTCTCTTAATGGCACCGAATGCATCATCTTTAGTCACTATGAATAATGTCCATGTGAACCTAGAGAAATCATTTACAATGACAAGACCATAATATTTGCCTCCTATAGTCATAGTTCTAGAAGGTCCAATTAAGTCCATATGAAGCAGTTCAAGAGGTCTAATTGTTGCAACAAAGTTTTTTTTTATTTAAAAGAACTTTTAGTTTATTTTCCCTTTTGACATTCTTCACAAACTTTGTCCTTTTCAAACTTGAGTTTAGGTAAACCAATTACAAGCTCCTTAGATGCAATTCTATTTAAATGATGCATGTGAATGTGAGCAATGTGTCAATGCCTCAACCAAGTTTCATCACTCTTAGTCAACAAGTAATTGATTTTAGAATTTATGCCATTTATGTCTAACATGTAAACATTGTTAACCCTTTTACCAACATCTCTGGTTGAAATGTGACTTTCAAGCCCTTGTCACATAGCTGGCTAATGCTCAACAGATTTTGTTTTCCTTAAAAACTTTTTGCTCAGTTTTATTACTTGGTTTTATATATGTTTTAACTGTGCCAAGGATTTTCTTCTCAGTTGTGGATAGGTTTACCTCCTCCTTTAATCACACTAACTCACACGCACTAAGACAAAGACTAAGCTTTCATCTTCAACTTTCATGCTTTGCTTTGCTTTTGTCCAATTGCTTTACTTTATCAAATATTGAATCCTGTGAGATTCTTAATGTATACTAATATATGATGTGACTGTGTGAACTTTTTTATGAGCTTTTATACCATTTTTGAGTAATGTTGTTCTGTGCCAAGTTACCTTTGCTTTAGTACAAGGAAGGTTTTTGGGGAATTTGATAACATTTATTTTATCATATTTTAAAGACAGTTTTTATAATGAAATCAACTCTTTCTAAACGTGAACTCTGGTTATTTTTTTTATTTTATTAGGTTTTTGTTAATAAATTATTATTAGAGTCTGAGAATGGAAAGTTATAGGAAACACAGAGTTATAGGAGTGGACCCCATGAAGGAAGTTTCATAAGAAGACGAGTTGATGTAGCAAAGTTGCGTTGTGCGCTAGTTCAACCATGGACCCCTACACGGAAAGCTAAACCCAGTGCCATTGAAGTTGGGTTGGGCGCGAATGTCGTGAAAATTATTTTTAATGAGTGTTTGTATTAGAGTTTAGACACATAGAGCTAGAGGAGCAAAAGAGTCAGTCTTGGACGATCGCTTAAGGATTTTTTGGTGTAATCATCTTTGTCTTCCATTGTTCATGTTATATGTTTAGGGTTCTAATCACTATGAGAAACTAAACCCATTATTTTTGGGGTTAAATGTAACCTAGCAAACTCACATGTAATGAATATTTGTTTTATGTATATGTCTTTTCCATCAATGTCAGTATTTTGATTTTGTGCATAATGTCTGTTGTGTTGATTCATGGCTTGATATTTGATTCTTAGGTTAAAGAGAAATATTATTTTAATCAGGATCTAAACTGAAATACCTATTTGAAAACTTGTATTTAGGGTTTGGTTATATTTTGGGTTGCAATTGGCATTTGGGAGGAAAGAATGTGTTTGTTTTCATACATGAGAGAGAGGTATGGTGAAGTCTAATCCTAAGAATTTCATCTCATCGACCCTTATCCTTTTTTCTACAATCCAAGATTTGACAAAAATCTATAAACATTTAAATTGTTTTTGCATAATTTTATTTTCTCGAACGTCACTCAAAACTATTGAATTGTTCTTTAGTATAATTCTGTTATAATTATGAATATTGATGTGTATTTCACAAGACTTTTGGGAAAGAATAATATTTATTATTTACTACATTTGTGATTGATGCACATGCTTTGAAGCAAAAAAAATGCTAACATTCCTCAACGTGCCCCTCACCGAAGACCTTATTCCCTTGCTTTTGGGTAAGGTTTGCTTGCTTGCATTTTATTGAATGCAATATTGCATTGGTTTCTAATGTTCATTGTCTTGTTCTATAGATATCATGGGAAAAGGATTTGTGACTACAAGAAACTACATGCCATGGTTAGGGCTCCTCCCTTGGAGAAAAATATCCTAACTTATTCTCAAAATCCAACAAAAAAAAAAAAGAATGAATGGAGAAAAAGGATGAGACATATTCATGATTCTGAACAATCTGTGAAGCTGAGTTCGACACACACAATATGTGCCAGGCTCAGAGAACGAAAATTTGAAACACCATTGACCAAAGTAGCGAAAACCACCCAAAACATTCTTCACAACCAACACAATGTATTATATCATAGATAAGACCCATAGAGACTAACATTAACCACTAAAAACAATTTATGTTTACTAATTAAAAAATATTAACAGAAAAGAAAAGCAAGAAAAGATAACATACCTCTTTTTGATGCACTTGAAACACACAATGTAGAATGCTCAGAAACACTACACACAAATGTCATTCGATGCTCGAGAAAAATTTTAGGTTAATAGTTAGATTCTTTAAAGGATCCTTCTTACTCATGTTTAGGTTGGGCTCATCTAACTGGGCCTATTTTTAACCTAAGACCTCTGTCTCTTACCTGCACTAAGCCGTCGTACTTGAGCCGAGGAGATCAAGACCCAAGAGTTATTCATGAAAAACGAGTCAGGCTTAGGAACCTTCATTCGGCTTAAGAGCCATTAATTTCAAAATTTTCCTATCTCTACAATGCTTCATGAACAAAACAAAATAATACTTTCAAAAATAAACTATTCAAAGCAACCCAAGCATCCAAAAATAAAAAAAAGATAACAATCAATTGTCTTGGGTAGCCTCCTAGAGAGCGCTTGTTTAACGTCACGAGCCTAACGTGAAGCTTCCTCAGGGTGAAGGAACTTTGAGTTGAATCATTTCTTTGGTGACTATCTTTACCTTCCTGAATGTGGATTTTAAACCTCAATTCTATTGCTTGAATCGATTTGATCACCTAAGGATTTGTCAATTTGAGTAACCATTTTTTTTGAAAATATTTTTACTCTTTGATATCCCAAAAGTGATAGGTACCCCAAGCCTCAAATCTTCAGCTTTCAATTTCGGATTAAGTCTCTCTTTTGAATAAAGTTTGCAAATTGTAGTCATCCAATTCTTCAGGTTCCAGTTGTGTTAGCTTCGAGCATCCAACAACCTTCTTCCACGTGTTTGATTTGGTCCTTTTTTGTTACCATAGGATTTTTTTCAGTCAACATGCAACCTCTTCGGGTTCCAAGAATTGGCTCCCCTACTATTACTAAAATATTAAAACTTGTAGGATCTTCTTATTTGAGGGACAAATTCTTCTAAATGATAGCACTACAAGTAGCTCCTTCTTCAATGAGATTCTTTTTCTTCTTCAATATATATGCTCCGTAAACCTGGCATACATCATCAATCTCTTTGGCTATTGAAAAATATCACTGTGCAATTGCTTAAAAATTTCCTTAAATTTGAAATTTTTTTTTTCTATTTGACTTTGAAGGTATAAGAGGATAAGGAATTTTTTTTCTTCACTACGTCTCTATACTCCTGTCTCTCTCTGTTTTTCGTTTTTTTCTCCAATTTTTCACTTTATTTTCTTTTTCAATCAAATTTTCTTTCTGTCCCACAACTGACTCACTCTCATCAACAATATCTTTGACTTCGTCACTAAACCCTAACTCTTTTCCATTATTAATGATAATAAGCTTACACTACTCATTAAGGTTCACCTGGGTGTTGGCAGAGAATGACTGACTTGAATGATCTACATCGACTTCGTCAATTGCCCCACCTGTACCTCCAGATTCTTCGATGATGCATTTGTCTTATTTTGATTATGAAGGGATTGAGGAATAAATAGTTGAACAATTTCTTCCAATTTGTTTACTCTCTCATATAATGGTGGGAATCGTTGTTGGTGGCCTCCACATACTAAAGTTCCCTCTTGTTTGCCTACAAAGTTTAAATTATTTTGTCTCCAAGCTTGATTCCCCATATAGTTGACTTATGCATTCTAGGAATTATTAGACATCTGATAGAATCTGTTAGCATGATTTCCTCCACAAAAGTCACAAATCACAACCTATTGAGTAGGAACATTAGCAACTTGCATGGCTTGAATTTGTTGAGGTATTTTTCCATTTGTTGATTGAGAGTTTCAATCTTCTCGTATAAAATTTTGAGTTGTGCCAAAATTGCATCTTGTGAATTCAATCCTAGCATTCCCCTTTTATGTTGTGTAATTGTTCTCCCATGGTTCCCTCTTAAATCAGTAGATGCTATAGGTTCAATGATGGTGATGACTTCCTATGCAGTCTTTAACAACATTTATTTACCAAAAAAATAAACATCTAGGATCATCTTGATGTGAGTTTGAAGACCAGTGCAAACTGTCTATACTTTCATCTCCACCTCAAATCCATGGTTTGGACATTTTCTTAACAGAGCTTTAAATCTCTACTAGGCTTCACACAATGGTTCATCAACACCTTGCACAAAGGTTGTTATGCTACTTTAGACTTAGTATTCTTTGATGGCGGAAAGGACATGGCCAGAAACTTTTTGTCCACATCCCTCCAAATGGTCAGACTTTGATTAGGTTGTGATTGCAACAAAACCTTAGGCTTTCTAGTTAGTGAAAATGGAGACAACCTCAAGAAAATAGCCTCTTCGTCTATTTTGATGACATCAACTGAGGCACGCAACTCACAAAAAGTGTAAATATGAGTGTGAGGATCTTCATGATCTGTGCCAGCAAATTGATGAGTTAATCAATTGTAACATAATAGGCTTTATCTCAACAATATTTCCCTTCATGGTTGGTCACACAATGCTTATGCAATGTCTCAAACTCACATATGTGAATAAGTCCCCTATGGTCCTCCTTTGATTTTGATTTAATCCATCAATCTATTTTCAAAAGAAAAGAAGTTTCATTGCACGTAGAAAAATAAAAACAACTAGAATAAAATGTGACTTTAGAAAAAAATTGAATATAATTTAAATAAATTATTACCTAAAAAATTAAAAAAAAGAATAAAGAATAAAAAATAAAAAAAAATAAAATGAATTTAAAAGAGTTATAAATGCACAAGTGTGATTCTCTCTTTCATTGCCTCTCTCAATTCACAAACTGTTTCGATACACTTTTAATTTTACTAGTATAAACAGCCATTAAAATCCAAAACAACCTATTGTTTTTCTAGGCAGATTCATTTTCTTTATTCTGGCAGCGATTTTAATCTCTTAAAAGCAATTTTAACCTGTTTAAATTTTGGATTTTTATTGCTGCATGCGAGTATTGACTTCTTGATTGTTTAACCCTACGTTTTAGGTACAATTGAAGTTGTTTTCATTTAGTAATATCACTTTTGGTTTTGTGTTCTTAATCTTGTCATATTGAAACTGTTTTGTTAAGGGATTCTAATGTTTTGATAAATCTTTGAAGTGATATTGATTTTACAGTTTTGTTGTATTAACTCTAGTGCCTCTTTTCAAACTTGACTATTATAATTGGTTTAGGTCCTAATTGATTCATTGCTGCACTATTTCAAATTTAGCACACCTTGTTCTGGTAGTTTTCATTAATCATTTGACCCTCATATCAGCTACATTAAACTGCACCTATGGTGATATTTCTTTGCATAACTGGTTTTACTTTTCTTGCAAAAAAAATTCTTCTGGTTTGTTCTCTTTCAACTTGTTTTAGATTTACTGGTTTGCATATTTGTTTACTATCGTAGTGCATGTGTTTAGCTAGGCTTGTTTAGCAAATTAACTTAAAAGTATATTTTCTTTACACTCTTACATATCTAGCTTACTAGACTTTGTGGTTTCATTTTTTTTAATTGTTTTAAGACCTGCAGTGTATTCCTTTTGTGTGGATATTAAATTTGTACTGTTATATTCTTTGCATAATCTGTCACGTGTGGTTTATTAAACACAGTCACTAGTTTAGTAAAAATAACCTGTTAAAATCTGTTTTTAACACGTTAAAATTCTGCTACTATTGAGAAAATTTTTTAAGTGTTGGAATATAAATTTTACAAGTTGTTTTAAATTTCAACATAGTATGTGCGTGATTCCATAACTACCATACAAATTTTAACAAGATGTTTTTGCATTTCAACAAGTTGTTTTAACTGGTTGTCCATATTAGGTTCTATTTTAACTTGTTGTTTTTCATTTTAACTTAATGATTCGTGATTCAATTGGTTGTTTTGTCTTTCTATTACATTGTAATCAAGATTTAATAAAAATACTCATTCATACTTTATAGTTTTCTCGAAAAGAGTTATAGTTCAATTCACTCTCCTCATGAACTTTAGCCATTATATTTTTTAACAATTCAAGTAGAACATTATATGAAGTGTGGGCATCGGCTAATAGGTAGTAAATCCTAATTGATCTAATACTATTGTTTCCAATGAACTAAGTTCTCAGCTCAATTCCGTTCATATCAATCCTCTACCTCAAGAGTCCTATTATTTGGTCATGGTAAGGTTTTAGGAAATAGTCACTTAATTTCATTATTACTCATTTCATACTTTTTCATATATTCTTTAAGATCTTACTAACTTAAACATTGAAAAATCTTATGCAAGTAATCAGTCAATGTTTCATTAGCAAGCTCGACAACCATTTTAAAAAGAACTTCACTGGACCAAAGCTCGACTTATGCAAAGTCTCTTTGAGTTTACCTAGGACAGTTATAGCTCAGATCTAGTAAGAATAAGCAGAATTATTTTGACTATCATCTCTCATCACTAGTTTTGTCGGAATTTGAAAGTAAGCTTCAACAAATCTTTGTCAATCAACGCTTACTTTGCACTAATTAACAAAATCAAAAATAAACAATTTCGATCAATACTAAAACAACATCATATTTGAATTTAATTTGTAGAAAATCCTTGCGAAAACAACTTGTGCAGTGCAATCAAAAGAGAATTTCAGAATCAATTTACTTTATCAAGACTCTAACCGATTCCGTCAAAGAATTCACAATTCTGATGAATGTTTTGATTTTTTTTTTTTAGTTGCACTCATGGACTCAAAAGAATTTCAAAACGCAACTTTGAAACACAAAACAATGATCAAATAAGATGAAAGCAAACACTAATTGAGTGGTGGAAAATGGAAAAGCAATCACTAAAAGTTAAAAAAAATCCATAACTAACTTAAAATATTTTATGTTTAAGAAATGATTGTCAAAATAATGAAAAACTAACCTCGTGTAGGATCATTGTCAATTTTCATCGAATTATTGGCAAAGTAGAAAATGCTATACAAGTTAGTGATGAAAAAGCTCTAATTTTTCTTGATTGATGCCATAATTAAAAAAACAAAAATATATTGAGTAAAGAAAGATTCACCACTTCAAATTGAAAAATAAGAACCAAAAATATAGTGAAAAAATTAGAGAAAATTCCCACTTTAAGGAAATAATTCAAACTGGACAAATTTTTTGCAAAGAATCTACACAATAACTTATATAAATAGGGACCTTGTAGTTATGAGCTTAAATATTAATAATTAGAGTCTAAATATTTGTAATTATAAAAAAGAAATAAAAAAATATACAAAACTTAAGAAAGACCTAATACAAACCAATAAAAAAATAATTACAATGTTCAAAATAAAAAATTACAAAAAAAATTTAAAAAAAAAATATTCAATCTCCAAATTCACGTCGTGATCCTTAATAATGTTGAATTTCTAATAACATGATAAACATCAAATCTTCAAACATGTAATTATCATATCTGTAAATTTAAATTTTTTATATCAACACTCACTCTCAAAAGTTAATTACTAAGAGAAAGAACGAAATACTTACTGAGCATTCCTTAATGTCGCGTAATTCATTCCAAAAAATACTATGATAACAAGGATGCATGTGTTGGATATAACCCAGTTTTTCATCAACATTTATGTTGCACTTTACACCATGGACCCTATTTCATTTTTATTTTTTCTATCATGTAAAAGCTTTCTTATGCTTATTAAAAATAATAATAAATAAATTAGTGAAAACAAATATTTACTAAAATATCTTTATATTCTTCTCTATTTCATTCATTATAATTATTGTGCATTTAAACTAATAATAATTGCATTTCTTCTATAAACACAACTATTATTATATATGTTTTTATTAATAAATCTATTTTGAAACGTAGAAATAATTGTTGAACAATAATTTTTTATTTAATTAGTTTGTGTAACAAGTGAAAGAATTTATATTAATATGAATATTATGTAAGATTCATTGGAATAAATTTTTAATAATTGTATTAGGCTAAATAAATGATTATCATATTTTAAAAACTTTTAAAACTCAAATGGCCTAAATGAAGAAAATGTTGTATTTGTACACGAGAAGAAAAATAAGAAGATCATAAAGTAAAATCTTTTCAGATTCACTTCAACTTTAAATAAAAGCTTCACTCAATTATATTATAGACCATGTGCTTCTTGTGCATCGTCTTGTCGTTTCGTAAGCAGTATATAGTTGAGTATACACAAACTAAAATCTAGCTTTACCCACATATCTTTAATAATTAAAATCCAAAAAAAATATACCTACTAGATATTGGTAACTAATACCTACATCTACTTAATATAACTAAAATTAAAAAAATATATATAAATCCATTAAGACTATAAAATAATAAAAAAATTTGAACCTTATTTTAGAAACTTATATAATTATTATGTATTCATACATTATTTAATCCGTATAAGACTCATAGGTGAGAATCACGTGTGTTGGGTTTAGGTATGATTAAAAAAAAAAAAAAAAAAAGGAACAGAATCAGTGGGAGGATAAGTGTGAATCAGGTGGGGAGCCTTTTGCTTTCCCTTTGAGGGAATGCAGAAAGAAAACAAAATGGAGGCTGTGTCTTCAGCTTTTTAGGTGATGATGAGATTGGCTAAAAACTGGAGAAAAATATCAGATAATATAAATTTGTTTCATTTCATGTATCATTGTTTTCCTTATAATTATTGAGATAATATAAAGGATTCGAGGTTTGCTTTTAATTTTTTTTATTCTTAGATACAATATTAATGTTTGTAATTTAAGTTTATTGAGATTTCAACATTTAAAATATTAGCCACTTTGAAATCATAATTTTATTATAACTTTACTATTAAAAGACTATTCATGTCATTAAAAAATATATTTAAATTATTATTAACCTCTCCTCTTAATTTATATAAGACTTTTAGGTGTATTCAAAATAAAATTTAATCTTTTACAGAAAAATATATTTTAACACTACTGTTTTTAAATTACTTTCATTTGACACCAACTTGTTTTAATAAAATATTATATAATAATAAAATATTAATTTATTTTGATATCAAGTTATTGTGTTTTACTATGTATAATGTAAAAGTATAATGACTCATCTTTTACTATCTACCATATATTTTTATACAAAGAAATTATCTGCACGAAATTATCTGCACCACTACATTTTTTATATTATAGCCAAAGTGTTTCTTCTATTTGTATGTCTCATCAACTCATATTAAACTTATTAATGTAATTTCTTGAATTAAAAAAGGAAAAACTAAAGTTTTATTAATGTTTAAACTTCAAAAGCATTGTGTTTTTAATAATCGCAAAGGACTATTTATGTAGAATCATTAAGTAAATTATTTGCTAATGTTGAATAGTTGGAAAGAATTCTTTATGTATAGAATCATTAAGTGCATTAGTGGCTAAACTATTAGATCTAAGACTAAAACCCCCTATATGTTCTTTGTTAGTTGTAAAATAAATTTTTTTTATGAAGTATTTTTAGTTATAAATATATAATTTTTTTAACATATATATTTTATAACTATATTGTTTAATCATATATTCAATCTTTATTTTATATCATTATTTCTTAGTTACATTATTTTTAACATGTTTTTTTACAATATTAGTAAGGATATCTGTCGCAAATGTAAAAAGTAATAAAAATATTATTATCTTTCAAAGGACTTGTGAAATACACTACAATAAATATAATTTTAATAAAATTAGACTACAATTAATTTTAAAATTTAAATTTTTATGTGAAAAAATTAAAACAATTGAAATATATTTTTCTACTTTTAATGAGTATTTAAAATTTGGAAAAATGACAGAAATGATATGGAATGTTATTGTTAGGATTAAATTTATCAATCCTCACTCTCATGGATAACATCAATTTCCTTCTTTTCAAATAAATGATAATGTCAACCCATAATAATACTCAACTCCAATTCCAATTCCTCAACTAAGATTAAATATTAATTGTCAATTATTTGATCAATTATATGAACGAATCTTGTTTTTGACACAAGGGTCTTAAGCCAACAAATGAATATTGTTCTATTCATAAATACAAGCTTTCATCTAATATTTTGATTCACTTCTAGATTATAAAAGATATTTTCCTCAAGAATTAATTATCAAGTCACAAATTAACAAGACAAGTCTTAAGCACATAAACAAAATACTAACATATTGAAAGAAAAGCAACATAAAATAAAAGCAATATTGATTAGATGAGAATTTAAATGGTTACATTTAGGAAGACCAGTATACAAAGAGAAGAAAAAGGAAAATCCTCCAAATCATAATCTTAATCACAAAGTTAATTCCCAAGACAAATATACATTTTTATGACTGCTAGGTGAAGTCTGACTCTAAGATGGGGTGAAGAATCCAGAGTATCCAAAGTGTCTAACCCCAATTCAGATAATCTTTTAAATCAATTTCATTCATGCGACACCCGTACCCTGCCTAGGCCAGATGCGTTAAGCACCATTGAATTCTATTACAAATCCAAGCTTCGAAATCCAACCTATACCGGGTCCATGTTTCCTACATCTAGCACATTTTCACTAAATTGTTCTCGGATTTGATTTGGGTAAAGAATCAAGTCTTATACCCAAGACTCAATTCTTTCTTTTTCAATCTAATAATTTTCTATTCAAAAATAATATAGATTTAAAATAAATTTAATTTTCATACTTTGATAATCAATTATTAATAAAAAGTATCTAAAACTAAAAAGTAAACAAATTTAAAACTTAAAAAAATTAATTTTATCTAAAAAATTATCATATAAATAAACTCTCCCAATTATATACTCATGGAAACATTAATTTCTAAGCCATATAACCATAATTCTCTTCTTTTTAACGTTAATATTTTTTTTATTTATACATATTTTACTTAATAAGAAACTTCCTATCTTGTTGGCAACATTGTTAAAAGTTATTTACTGTCCTTATCTGATCTTCCTGATATGAAGTTTTTCCCATAGTCAACCAATACCAAATATACACATTAAAAAAAAAAAGTAACACATACATATGTTAGGAGCAAGAGCATGAAGCTCTTTCACAAATAATTTGTCTAACTCCTAGAATTAATAGTTCACAAAGGTCGTAAAAATTTGGTCGTTTCTAACCAAAACATCTGACCGGTTTCCATATTTTGGACTTATATTTGTTGATATATTATGCACCTCTTAATCAGTTTTCTAAATATGCTTTTATAGTAGACTCCTTTATTTTCTCCATATCTTCTTTCCTCCATTCCATGAAAACTAAGTTTGAAAAATAGTAACAATTGAAACACTTTGCAAAAACTTTAACTTATGGAATTATTTAAGTGAGCATAATATTTTAATATCATAGGGAACAGATTAATGATATTTTATTATTTATGAATAAATTTAATTTCGAATGTCTTTTAATATATAATTTTGCCACATTTCGAATATATGGAAGGGTTGCTACTACCAGTGTTTGGGTGATGATTAGGAAAATCATCAATTGTGGGGATTTAGATGCCTTCCAAGGTGTACTATTTAATGTAGATGACTGAACAATCAATCAACAACAAGACAAAACGAAATTTATTATTATAATGATTAGTTTTATATGCAATAAGTAGTTTACCAGAATAATTTTATTTTATAGAAGGTTGGAAATGTATATATTTATTATGTATATTAGGTAAGATTGGTTGAGCATGTTTTAATATTAATTTATATTAAGATTAAACAAGTATATCATTACAATAAAAAAAAAGTTATTTATTGATCAATTTTTAGTTACTAAATAAAATAATTATTAATTATGTTTAAAATAATTATCAAATTAGGTTTTTATTGTCAAATAACAACAAAATAAGTAATGCTTGAATTTAGTGACCAATTAAGTCAAGATAATTGACATCTAACATTAGTTATCAAGATTTTAGTCACTTATACTATTATATTCTAAATTGGTATATAAATAAGTTAATGACTAATTTAGAATCTAATGATATAAGTGTCTAAAATCTTGATAACTAATGTTAGATACCAATTGTATTGATTTAATTGGTCATTAAATTCAATCATTATTTCTATTATTTTTATTTTATAGTTATTTAACAAAGATCTGATTTGGTAATTATTTTAGTTAGAATTAGTATTTATTTAATTTGATAGCCAAAAATTGATTTTTATATAACTTTTTTCTTGTAATTTATAATATATTTTTTAAGTTCAATTTGTTAGAAAACTACTTTATGAGATGGATGTAATGAATATTATGTTGACGAATTGGGTAATTGGAAAATTTCTATTTAAGAGGATAAGTAACATATCGAAGATAATCAAGGAGAACATTTCATATAAATAATCATTTTCTTCTTACTGATGGATGATGTCATTTTAAATGTTTTATACAATATTGAATAGATTAAAATTACTATTTATAATTTATATATAAACTATACGTTTTTTTATTTATTTTTAAGTATAGACTTTAGTGACAGATAATATATTTTAATATATGTTAAAAAATTATTTCTATTCCTGATATAAAAAATGTTAACATAAGCTATTCTAACATTTCTCTAATTTAAATTATGCAAATAGTGACATTTGTTTTTAGTTTCACATTTCTATTAGTAATTCTGCACCATATTCTACTTTGCAATTCAAAACTGATTGATTCTAAAAAGCATATCAGATAATTAAAGAAAAAATATATTTAAATTATTTTTTACTTCAAGTTTTAAATAGTGTGAGATTATCTCACATATCGAAATGAACTGCAGTTATTTATCATATATATGTGAAATATTATTCGTTTTAAAAGTTAGAATTCTATCATAATTTTCTTCTTAAATAATGTCTCATAAAATTTGTCGTCACTTCTTAATTAATATGACATACGTATTCAAATACTTTTTTATGAATTAAGTGCTAAAAGGTGAGTGCAGGTTACAATTTTCTCTTTTAGGTAATAATAGAGTTGAATTTGAATCTCACTAATGCCCGAATAATTCAATGGACGGTGGTCCCTATATATCTATCTCTCTCTATATATATATATATATTCCATAATTTTTCAAAGACTCTATCTGTCATTCAGTTTTCCTATATAGATTACTCATAATTTCAAACTATTGGAGACAGAAATCAACATGTAAATCACGTGATTCTTTGAATAAATAAAGGACTTGGTGCTATGCCATCTTGTATTGCATTTGATTTGATATGGTAATAATAATTAACCCACCAACTTGGGCCCTTAATTATTTTTTTATTTGCAATTATGGTTGACCAGGACTACAAAATTGTTAAATTATTTCTTATCTTTTACATTATATTGATAGCATTGATGAAGGTGGGAGTGCTTTGCCCACATTCGTTTTGCTGTGAATCCTAGCCACTACCAAAGGCTTTGGAGCTTAATTAGCATTTGACCACAACCTTGTTGAATTATAATTTTCATGACTCTCCGCAGGGTTTTGATAACACAATTATCAAATGAAATTGGTTGGTTGCAGTATTATCAAGTTTTTTATTATAATAATTGAAGTCGTGGCAAATGTTCTTTTGGTGTTGCTCTAGCTGTATGTAACAAAAATAAAATAAAAGGGGAGAAAACTGCAGCACAATATGCATCATTAAGATCACAATACAATAAAATAAAATAAAGGGAGAAAATTCTAACTCTGCGGTAGGAAACATCATTAGAATCACAGGGTTTTGTTAGCATTTGGGCCACAATAGGTGGGAGTGGTTGTTTGCCATGACAGGTGTGGTATGTCTTATAGGTTACATAATAAAATTTTAACACATGGTATAAGCAAATTTATAACAAAAAAGTGCTTATTTAAAAGCATATTCATTTGAATAAAGTAAGCACATTTTATGTTTTTGTGTATTTATTTGTCTACTCATTTTAAAATAAATAAATAATTTTGTGTCTTCTTAATCAACAAATCTTACATTTTTTTAAAAAAGTAATAATTTTAAAAACACTTATTTTTCCCTATTAAGTCAATCCTAATGAGTTCTCATTAGTGTTGTATACCGTATGGAAGAAAGGGTATATGAGATGTCATCAAAATCAACTAGTTGTAATTTATTACCCTAATGAGGCCGTCTTGTGTTGATTCACTATAAAATAATACATAAAAGCTTATATTTAAATATTTGAAAATATAAATGTACGGTAATCTAAATAAATATACTCGTAATTTTACATAAAACTATATATGATAATTGTAACAATTATAAAAATGAAGCAAGAGTACTGTAGTGTTTGTATTACTAAAAAAGGGAAATGTATCTTATCATCAATGTAACTGAGCTGATAATAACAATGGAAATTAACATCAACAACGGATTAGTGATTGTAAGATGTCGTATAGTCTGTAATGCCCATTACCAGATAATCATTCCTGAATAGAAAATAAAGAAAAGATATGAGATCAGGGTGGTGGAGGTTTCAGAGAGAATGTTCAGAGAGGATGTTCAGAAAGGGGATAACAGAGAGAGAGAATCATACCAACCATGCCTTCATTGAGTGTAGTCTTGCAATTTAACACTCTCCCTCTTCTTCTTCCGTACGCTTTTGCACACTTCCTTGTGCTCTGCGTCACTTGCCACGTTGCCATCACACATAATCAATTCTCCCACCATCTTTGAATTTTATTACGCATGTTACAATACTCCCTTCTTGAACAACAACCTTGTCCTCAAGGTTGAATTTTCGATAGGATTGTTGTATTTCTTCCCAGTCTTCCCACGAGTTGTCATCATTGCTTAATGAATGCCATTTAATCTGTCATTGTTCAATTTTCTTCCCATTTCTGACAATTGTTCGTGAATCTAAGATGTTAACTGGTTGTAAAAGTGGCCCAAACTCATTTGTAGTAAGGGGTAATGGGAGGTATTGCTTCTTCTGATCTCCATGAAATTTTTTAAGCAAGAAAATATGGAAGATGAGATGTATTTTGCTGATTCTGGTAACAGTAATTTAAAAGCCACCTGGCCAATCTTCTCAATGACTTCAAATGGACAAAAGAACCTTAAACTTAATTTTTGGTTCTTCCTTAACACTACAGAATGTTGCCTATAAGGTTGTAGCTTGACCAAGTTCTAATGGAACATCTCTTCTCCTTTTATCTGCTTGGCTCTTCATGTAATTATGAGATTACTGTAGTTTAACCTTCAACTTGTTCAATAAAACGTCACGTATTTTCAAGCTATCTTGTATTGCTGGTGGATCATCTTCATTGTATTCATACCTAATGAGTGATGGTGGAGGCTTACCATAAACAGCTTGATAAGGAGACATGCCCATACTACAATGGAACGCAGAATTGTACCAATATTGGGCCCAAGGAAGCATCTCAAACCAATTTTTTGGGTGATCAAATACGTAGCATCTTAGATACATCTCTAAAATTTTATTGAGATTTTCTGTTTGTCCATCTGACTAGGGGTGATAAGAAGAGCTCATAGCCAATTGGTTGCCTTGTGAATTGAACATATGTCTCCAAAAGGAATTGATGAACACCCTGTCTCTGTCAGAAACAATTGACTTGGGGAAACCATACAATTTTACAATGTTCTGGATGAATTCTTAAGCTACAATCTTACTATTAAAGCCAGGTTTTAATGGAATGAAATGAGCAAATTTGGAATAACCCCTCGATAAAGGCAAATTGGTTATAAAGTCCACTGCAATTTTTTCCCAAATAATATTAGGAATAGGAAGTGGTTGATGGAGACCTGCTAGCAAAGATTGACTAACTTTTTCTTGGTGACATATGACACACTCTTTGATAAATTTTCTGATATCCTTTCTCATTTTAGCCCAGTAAATCTGAGCTCCAATTCTTGCACTTGTTTTAGTGGTACTGGCATGTCTACCCACCTTAGATGCATGAAATTCAGCTAGGATCGTGTTGATTAATGTATGGTCATTAGACACCACAATTCTCCCCTTACGTACAATGACATCTTTGTACAATGTATATTCTTTAAATTTACCTGCATTTTCAACACAATTTTGGTAGATATGTAATAAGGACTCATCTTTTTTTGTTGCATCAACTACTGTTTTTAACCAAGAATTCACTGGTTCTAACCATGCCATTTTGAAGCTTCTGGATAATGCATCTGCATGTATATTTTCTTTCCCTGAAGAGTATTGTATAGTAAAATCATATCCTAGGAACTTGGGCAACCATTGCTGTTGTTCAGGGGTTTGTAGTGTTTGATCAAGCAACTCCTGCAAACTTTTTTGGTTCATTTTTATGATGAATTTATGACCAAGTAGATAGTGTCTAAATTTGGCTAAAGATTCGGTAATGGCATAAAATTCTATTGTATATGCAGACTGCTTCTGCATTCTAAGTGAAAGTTTTTCAGAGAAATATGCAATTGGGTAATTGTTCTGACTTAAAACAACTCATATCCCCTAACTTGATGCACTTGTTTCCAAAATAAATGGTTCAACAAAATTAGGAATTGCCAACACTAGAGTAGTAGTCAAAGCTACTTTTAAAGCTGCAAATGCTTGCTCTATTATATCACTCCATTTAAAGGAATCTTTCTTCAATAAATCAGTAAACGGAGTAGCAATATTGGCATAACCCTTTACAAAGGCCTGTAATAACCAGACAATCCTAAAAAACCTCTTAACTGTTTCAGATTTGAAGGTTTAGCCCAATTCTTTATAGCTTCTAACTTTTCCACCTCCATAGTCACACCATCACCCGATAATGTGTGACCATAGTTAATCTGTTGGACTCCAAAAGTACATTTTGAAATTTTTGCAAACATTTGATTGTTCTTAAGAAAGTTGAGCACCATTTCAAGGTGTTGTAAGTGATCCTTCCAGTTTATGTTATACACTAGTATGTCGTAAAAAAATAGTAGTAAAAATTTCCTCAACATACCATTAAATATCTGATTCATTAGACTCTGGAAGGTTGCAGGTGCATTGGACAACCCAAATGGCATTAGTAACAATTCATATAAACCTTGATGTGTTCTGAAAGCAGTCTTGTGCCTATCCTCAGGATTCAACAGTATTTAATGGTAAATTTCATCATCGGTAAATTCATTAGTAACTAGCAACAGATCAAATCTATTGGTAAATTGAGCGTAAATTTTTTCGTCGATAATGACATTTTACAATAAATAAAATTTTGTCGGTATTCATCGGTATTTAATGTTTTTCTTGTACTGAAACAATTATAATAATTTCAGGTGCAAGACGAATTCAAAATTTGATAATATATCCAGAAAATTAAAAGGACAATTTTTATCCTTTTATTAACAATTAAAGCAGAAAAAGGCTTAACAATAATATGATCAACTTGTCATGGTTAGATCTCACAAATCTTCACTCTCGTGTATTACAAAATTTATCTTCTTTTCTAACAATAATCAATGTTAATCTACGAAATTAGTCAAACCTGATTCCTTAACTGAGGAGTCTGGAGATTCTACATTACCAGTCAATTTCTTGATCAATTATATAGATGAATCTTGCATACGATCGGTATCTTAATGACAACAAATTGATCACGCTCTACTCATAAACACAAGCTTTCATATAGTAGATTAATCCAGTTTTAGATTCATAAGATATTTTTCAATACTCTTAAGAATAAATATTCAAGTTATGGATATGCACAACAAGCATAAACATAAAATTAATGAACTAATATATTAAAAGAAATTTGATAAGACATAATATAAGCCAAAATATGATTACTTGAGAGTTCAAAAATGATTTAACCTAACACCAACAATGAGTGATTTAGCTCCTCATAGGCATGAATGATACATATAATGATGGAGCACCTGACGAACAAGAGGAAGAGAAGACATGAAGAATAAATAAAGATGGAGTATGAAGAAATGAAAAAGAGAAGAAAAAGTAAAACTCTTGGAAATGGAAGGAATTTGAGAGAATGCAATAAGAGAAGGACAATAACTTGTGAGAGAGAACCATTTTAACTTTTGGAATCTCCACCAACCAAATTGAAGCACAAGGATGGCCACATCATCAACTCTCATCATTACACCTTCTAACTAAATGCAACTCCCATCATTACACCTTCTAACTAAACGAAACTTCTATTGATACAATGCCACATCATCTTTTAACTAAATGCAACTCCCATCATTACATCCAAACTACCCCATGCACCTTCATGAATCTTTAAAACCACCACTTTCTCATTCATGCACCTTCCTAACTACTGCATGCACTTCTAGGAGATTTGTTACTCTTAATCATAGTTAACTTTGTTAATCTTTTAACCTTTGGATGTCCATGAACTATTATAAATAGGACCCCAACCTTTTGTACAAATCATGAAATGATGAATTAGAGAGTGAATCAAAGTACCTTTGAAGGTGTTTCATGAATGTTCAGTTTCTCTTTTCTCTTGTTTTTTGGGTTCTTGAGAAGCTTTCTCAAGTGGTGGCTCCTCTAGCACTTATTGTTGGAATTCTTTGCATAGGTGGTGTGTTCTACCTTTCATCTTATTCCTTATTACATTTTTTATTTAATTTTACATTGATAGTTACATGTTCTATTATTTTTCTACATTGCCACACCATATGCTAACCGTTGTCTTCCAATGTTACGACTATTTCATTCCTTTCATTGTTAGGTTTTGTTCATCATCTTCCAAGAGGTTAATCTAGATCATAAAAACCCTCAATAATCCATATCATTGAAGAAACCAAACATTACAATAAGAATGATGATTACTTCAAACGAAGCCTAAAGATGCCTTCAAGAGTCAATTTCATTCTTTGTTCTAGCCAAGGATACCTAACCATAACCCCAAAAGTCTGTTAAATAAAACATGAAAATCAATGCTCGCGTCCGACTCAAAATTCTGCACCGGGCGCCACTAGATTCTATTACTATTCCAGTACTGGGCTCATCTGTGCCGGACCCATGTTTTTGGGTCGGGTGCCACTGCTGCTTCCTTGCTTTTTTTGTTTTCTCCAAAGTAGGCTCACGTGGTTGAATTCGGCTTGGCTTTATTTGCTTCTTTTTTCTCACGTCTTCAAGGTTTCAATTCTAGTTATTCTCATCCAATATTTTCTTGATCAATTTCACCAAAAATAAATTGAATTAATATCAAATATTTATCTTAACTCTCGTAATCAACTATTAATAAAAGCTACTTAAAATTGAGAATTAAACAAGTTTTAAGTATAGAAAGAGTTTATTTTTGACCTAAAAGTGTATCAATATCATATAAATTTTTCTATCACATGACTAAGAAATATAAGGACGAGCAAAGAAAGAAACATTTCGAAGGAATGCAAGAAGAATCAATACTTTGTGGCAAGGAATAAAGCAAATAAGCATGTGCAATCTTAGAAGTTAGAAAAAACGAAGCAAAAAACTTTATGGAAACAAGTTGAGAGAACTTCCATGACCATTGGAACTTTTCAAGTTGGAGCTACCCATGTGCCAAAATTCCATGTCATCACTTTTAATTATTACACTTACCTAGTTTTCAGGAGCTAACATGTACACTCCCTAATTTCAAGGGATTAGGTTAGTTAATCATGGTTAACTCTTGCTAATCTTTTTGACTCTTCACAATCTTCATAGGTCAGGTTTCTTTACTATAAAAGGAGTGTTCTCTTTGTAAATTTTATAAGTTGAACATATGAGAATATCGGTTATTAAGGTGTTTTGAGAGAATTTGAGAGTGTCTCTTATCTTGCTTTTGAGTTCTTATCTTGTCAAGCTTTCTTAAGTGGTGATTGTCTATGCACTTATCCTTGGAGTTCTTCCTCTAAGGTTGCATGTTCTTCCTTCCTCCTCCCTTCAATCCAATTTTGTTTTAATTTCTAGTTGTTTTCTTTTTCTACTTGTATTTCCAATATTGTCATATGTTTATAACACCTATGGCTTGCATTGTTACACCTAATGCTTCTAAACTTTTATAAGTTTTGTTCTTCATATCTTATTGAGTTTATTAAGATCATACAAGCCTTGTTACATCCATATGATGGTTGGTGTAGAAGGTGTGGTAGTTGTTTGTGGGTGGTGGCCTAGGTGGTTTAAGGTTATAAAGGTCTTGCAACATGCTATAAAAAGAGGTTGGTAAGCTGACCTCTGGTTGGGTTGGTTAAGAGGTGGAAGATGTGGATTCTATGGATTAGATTACAAGGTAAGGGAGTGTTACCTCTTTATGGGTGTGGATGGTTAGGCCTAAGATAGGCTTTTAGACAGGCATTTGAGTGTTGTAAACATAAATTCTTAAGAATTGGTGATTTTATCATTTATGTGATGGTCAATAATGACATTTTCTCTTCCATAACCTTTAAAATTTTCATCATGCTTTCGTAAAGGGTTGCTTCCTCTTTTAACTGCGTAAGGGGTTGCTTCGTTCCATCTTGGATGGAGATACGATCACTTTAGGTGTGGGCTTTTTTGGTTGTCTTTGCTTCTTGTTGTGATAGACCTTTTAGTGTACTACTACTCATAGATGATTCAGAGACAAAAGAGGGAACAAGAGGACTACTAGCAATGACTAGTTCCATCTTCATGAGCTTTACAATTCACATATGTTACTCATCTTACACCTTTTCAATCTTATCTTGAACTCAAGATAAGCCCTCAAAGGCTCCTAAGTGAGAAGGTTTGCACTACAAGAAATTCTTGATTTATGTACAAATCATTACATACTGATTTTTATTTGTAGATAAATTAATTTTACATACAGATTTATTATGTATGGATTTTACATACAAATTTATTACATACGAATTTTACATACGGATTTATTACCTACGGATTTTACATACAGATTTATTACCTACAGATCTAGATTCGTATGTAATTACACAGGGATTCGAATCTGTATGTAATTATCTACGAATTTTACATATAAATTTACTACATATGAATTTTATATACAGATTTATTATATACGGATTTTACATATGAATCCAAATCCATATTACTTTAATATTATATTGATTAATATTATTATTATAATTAATATTAATATTAATATTAATATGATCATTAATATTATTATTAATATGATTACTATTATTATTAATATTATTAATAATATTATTATTTTAATACTATTAATATTATACTTACTAATATGATAAAAATAATAACAACAAGAGTCATAATAAAAATAATATTAATGAGTATATGATCGCAAATTTGATTTTGGTGTATGGTTATGACTTGTGTATGTATCCTGAAGAATGTAAGTGTTATTAATAATTAAAGTATAATAGTAAATAATAAGGTATAATAATAATTGTAATAATAAATAATTTTTAAAAAATATTTTGTACTTACATATGGATTTAAATTCATATGTAATTACCTACGGAAAAATCTGTAAAAATCCGTATGTAACATCCGTATATTAAAGTATAATAATAATTCTAATAATAGTAAATAATAAGGTATAATAACAATTGTAATAATAAATAATTTTAAAAAAATATTTTTTACTTACATACGAATTTAAAAATCCGTATGTAACATCCGTATATAAATTACCTACGCCCTTAGTATATATGGATTTTTTTCGTATGTAATCCTTAGATAATTTTGAATTACATACGGATTTTGTTTATTACATACTGGTTTTTGTTGTAGGTAAATGTGATTTTTCTTGTAATGTTAGTGTAATTCTTAAAAGGATGATAGGATATTGATCAGTTCAAAAGGTGTTGTGAAGAAGAATTCCATGGAAGAACAAGGTTTGGTGGCGAAAGCATATGCCATGGAGAAGATTCAATTCAATAAACATAGTAACAAAAGGGAAAACCAAGAACAAGTTGTAAAAGGAATCGAAAAAAGGATTGAAGTAGGAAATGTAGTAAGAACACACCACCTTCAATAAGATTCACAAAAAATAAGCGCCATAAGGATTCACCACTTGAAAAAGCTTTTCAAGATAAGAAGCAAAACAAGAGAAGATAACTTTGAAGACTCACAAAGAAATATCTCATAAAAGTAATTTTATATTATTTTCAAAAGTGATTGACAAGAGAGTCTTAAATTTCATTTTATAGACTTATGCCACAACAAGAAGTGGGAAAGTTACCTTCGATGTGTTTAAAATAAAGAGAAACCGAAGTTTACACCTAAGACTGACTAACCTAATTATTACTGATCAATGTCGCCTCACGAGCAAATTAAAAGAATTCCAATATTGATCACCTAACGTAGTGCTAGACCGTCTAACACTAAAGAGTTGATAGTATAGATAGGGGAAAGTTAACCCCAAGTCGTCTCCTAACGAATCCAACAGTAAATTCAGATAACCAATATTCAAAATTTATCTACAGCAAGGAAAATTGTTGAGTAGTAAATTAAAATAGATGATTTAGAAATAATAAAGAGAATACGTTGACTCTCAAGTTCTTTCACAATAAATTCTTCCTTGCTGTCGCAACCAGGGTCACGACGGGGACGGCGAACAAAAATAATTTTCATTTTCAAAACAGAGGAGTCGCCACCATAGTTTATTAGGAAAAATTATGGAAAACCAAAAACAAGATAAGGCAAG
>Ga0099825_1000285_pt1 | contig 48632 bp, 15 predicted proteins | sample SiratroredBW_FD_76838 | JGI IMG/M metagenome (GOLD analysis project Ga0099825, IMG submission 76838) | Root nodule microbial communities of legume samples collected from California, USA - Siratro red BW | ecosystem: Host-associated > Plants > Roots > Nodule | place: USA: California | collected...
AAAAAAAAAAAAAAATTAAAATTTTATTTTTTAAAATTTTTTTAAATTTAATTTAAAAAAATTTATTTTTTTTTTTTTTTTTTTGTTCTTACATGAATGTTATGTATGGTTGTCCATATCCCCGCACAAACATATATGCCTATTTAGGATTTATCTTGGTGCAGAAAACTATATGTTATAAATAAAAGTCACTGCTTCTATAAACAAGTACTTAGTAAAACACATGAAAACAGTTGGTTATGTACTATGCAGATTTCAGACATAAACGAAGAATAATATGTTATAAAGAAAAGGAAGAAGAAAAATCTTGGTATAAACAGGCATCGTGTCGCATGGGTGTGCTTTTAAAAGCGAAATCTAGACCATAAAAATAAAGTGGCAAGATCACACATAATGATAAGATTGTGCGATTTTGGAAGAATGTAGAATGAAAAAGATTGAGAGAGTACACTAAATACGGCACACACATAATCTCTGAGAGCACACTCTTTATGGAACGCACATATATATAAAAGCCTCAGAAGGTAGCAGAACAGAGATATCATATTCAGATTCATTTTCATTTTCATTTTCATAACCGACCATGAAACTTGCTGCGAGTGTTTACCTTACACTGTGTTTTGCCTCTTCCATTATCATGGTGATGGCCACAATACAAAGGGCGAGGTTCTTGTTGGGCACCGACGATTACTACGTGAGAGTGATCAATGGTTTCACTGACAATTCCTCTGTGCCGTTGGTGATTTGGTGTTCTTCGGAGGAGATGGATCTCGGGGGGCGTGCCCTTCAGGAGCACGATGATTTTAGCTGGGTGATGAGGCCGAGTTTCTGGAGCAGCAATCGCATGAAGTGTACCATGAAATGGGACAGTACGAGGAAGAGTTTCGAGGCGTTTAAGGCTTCCCGAGACACTGAGCGATGTGGGATTCATAGGACCTGCTCCTGGATGGTCACTCAAGATGGCTTCTATTTCAGCAATGATGAGGTTAATTGGAGGAAGGATTTTTTATGGTGAATGTGTCAGAACTATGTTGCCAAGGTTTTCCCCTTCATCTTGGATTTAAATCACAACCCTGCTTCTATCTGGGGAGGGTTTTAGGGAATGTGAGCATGGAAGAGTTTGGTATAATTACGTAAATGAAATTAAAAAAAAAACATGTGTGGGGTTTTTGTAATGGTAGAAAAGGTGATGAGTTTTGTTTTTTGTTTTGTTTTGTTTTGTTTCATCGTAACATCATATGTATCGGTCGAGAATCCAAATGTTTTGCTTGTAGAATTCTGCTATGATCGTGGGGATGCCATTGTCATATATTTTATGTTTGAAGGGACTTAGAATTAAAATTTTATTCAAAGAGTTCTTCGAAGAATAAATCAATCCAAGTGAGCTTTTAAACTAATAGAAGTGCAATATAGTGATCATACCAAAAAGAAGAAGATAATGGTGAAAGATTTATGTAGCACACAATTTTGAAAAGTTCTGCCAAAGATTGCGTCCAAAATAATAATAAATGAAGGAAATCGTGCTTTTGCGGCGGCACGAGAAACTTAACTTTCTAGACAATTTTTTTAAGTATAAATAAAAGATAGAGTATTTAAGAGTTTGAATTCTGATTATTTCTATAGCCTTTTTTTTTTTTTGTCAAGGACAATTCATCCATAAGTGTCTTTATATATTTTTAAAGGAGATTAATCTTGATTAAAATTTGTGATAAGAAAAGTGTAAAAAGAAAATTGGGAAACATTTATGATAATGGAGAAAAGATTTAAGTTGTAAGACTCTTCCACTCAAATTTTAAAGAAGAATTTTTAGATAAACGTAATTTTTAAAAGTTAGTGGAAAAATCAAAAATAAAAATAATTTTAAAAAATGTAATAAATAAAATTCATGAAATAAAAAAATTTAGATTGGTCACTTGTGACCTAGCTCATAAAATAAAAATTAATATTAGAAACTAAAAAATCTTATTCTAGTTAAATTCATGAGATAAGCAAAATAGTAATTATCACTTATGACATAACTTACAAGATAAGTAATCTAAAAAAAACTCTCTACTTTTTCTTTTATTAAATTATGAAATATCATTTTAGAATAAGAAAAAGACGTTGATACTTTGACAATATACAGAATAAAATACAATCATTTAACACTAAAATAAATTATTATTTAATTATTATATAATATTTTATTAAATAAAACAAAGATTAAATAGAAGTAATTCGGAAACACGGTGTCAAAGTATAATTTTTTTAAAAAAATTTTATTCATTATTTCAAATCTTTCAAAATAAATATAATAAATATTCTTATATAAAACTCGTGATCAATTTTTCAAAGCTTGAATTAAACACAAAAAATAATTTTTTTTCTCAAATCACATCAATGTGTAAGATATTACCATGAGCATTCCAAATATTTTCCTACTTAAAAAGTAGCGAGTCAATGTAATCCTTTAAATTGTATTCCACCATCATACTAGTCCATAAAAACTATACTAGGATAAGTTTGCATTTAAAAAAATGTAATTAATTCTCTAAAATTAATGTTTTTGTTCTCTAAATTTTGTGTGTAGTTGTTCCATGTGTATATGGTAATGAAGTGATGTTAGAAGATGTTTTTGAAGCACACCGTTGGGGTGAAATGATAGCAGTTGTTGAAAACTGTTCGACAATATCAAACAGGTGATAGAGATCACACTTACAAAAGAAGATGTAACCATAAACAATACAAGGGTCAATAAATAGTTAATACTAACACAAGTGGCTATAATCAGCTTGTCAATTTCACAACACATTACTGCCAAAATAACTACTATACAATCTTATCATGGGCCTTTTTTCTTCTTATTTTAAATATAAAACGCATGTTCAGATAAAGGTGAAAACGATGCATCCATGCCAAAATGATAAGGTGGGGGATGTTTCTCTTTACAAAAACAAATAATTTCAATGGATTTCCCCTCCCAAATTATAATTCAATCGAGATATGCTTCCCAAATTTAACACTTTTTTTCTTCTTCTCTTTCACTACACGAAATAAACTTAATTTAAAAGTGCTTATCTCATTTTAGTTTCTTGATTTTTCTCTGATTTTTAACTGATAACATAATACATCATTTAAAAGTTTTACGTAATATATAATTTTAATAAATTTCGTTTCTAATCACTAATCAAATCATCTTCTGTCATCAATTTATATGAATACATGACCTATTACAAGTACTGGCTATTTCAACGTGAGATACTATTATTATTTTTATCTGTCTAAAATATATTATAGACCAGGTCAAAGATACACATTAAAGTTTAAAGTTATTTTAAGTAATTTTCATTTTTATATCATGAATTAGAAGCTACAAATAATGGGGAGATTGAAAGAGGGATTAATTCCACAACTAAATAATGTAGGGCCCTATACATATTCTCTAAACAAAAGTGTATCTGAAGCATGTGTTGGTCAAGATTGGGTTTGAGTATTGTATATATGATGGGTGGTCAATTTAATTTGTGAGTGCCTCTTTGGATATAGCCTTGTCAACAACAACAAGACTAGTGCCTCCCATATATGTACATGTCTCCATCACCACCTACAATTCTTGCATAACCTCTTATGTTTCTCATTAAACAACAAACTATGCGCTCTCATAAACAAACACATTCTCTCATTCACATCTTTTTTGTTTGGGATAAAAAGATCACCAATTTTTGTTATCAAAACTTTGTATATATCTTAAGTTCTTTGAATAGATTTTGATGTTTCATCAACTTTGAAATTACTCAATAATTTTTCAAAATCAAAATATTTTTTACAAGAAATGAGATAAACAAACAAAACTGAATATTTGATAATTCTATTTCTGTGGGACATACTTCTAATATATTCTACCCATGAAGTTAGTTATTAATTTATCAAAAGTTAAAGAGACAGTAATTCTACATGTAAAAAAGCATTTATTTATAGAAATGATACCAAGTTTTCATATTATGAGCTAATGTAAGATATTGTTTACCAAGACCCGTAATTATTAACTTTCTTAATTTTAATAATTTATGTTAATTATCTTAATATATATTTTTTGTAATTAATCTTAATATTTACAATATATTCTTACATTCACATTACTAACTCAACTCATTATAAAAAGAGAAGTCGATCACAATAATATTTTCAGCCAGTACTTTTCAGACTTCTCTAAAATTGAAATTTATCTACATAATATACAATTGATGAATTTAACTATTTTCATTTATTTGTGTTTTATATTTTACTAAAGAATTGAGAAAAAGAGTACAGTTTTAGTTTAAATAAAATTAAAATTTGTTCAAAATTAGTTTATGGATTGATGTAATGATTATATATTATGTGATTATGTTGTTGAAATAATTTATGTATTAAAGATTTTGTGTTTGAATTTTATTGTAAGGGAAATTTTCTCAAGTAAGCAAAAATCATCTCAATATTATAGGAAAAAAAGCTTATGTAATTTATTTAAGTTTGAATTGGATTTATCACTCTAGGGTAACTTTTTCAAATCGTAAGTGACTATAATCATAACTTTCAAAGAATAAAAATAGACACGTGTTTTGGAATTTTTATTATTTTTTACTTTACTTTATCTAATTTAAGAAATAGAAATAAAACTTATTTCAATCCTTTCGTCTAAACGTTATTTAATCGTCTCAAAACATCCAAAATTAGAGTTCATGGTGGTATAAATAGCTTGTAATTCGTGAATACATAAGTAATAACTTTCATGGTATTTGAAACAGTGGAACTGACTTTTTAAATTACAAAAACTAAAAATATCAAATTTAAATTTAAAAGATAAAAGCAAACATACCACAAACTTAATGGTCCTTTTATTCAGAAACAGAGAGAAATAAGAAAAAAAAGTAAAATAATGTTTTTTCTAAATTAAAATTGGTTTTTCATAAATAAATTTATGAAATTTATAACACTAATCCGTTTTAGTCTTCACTGAATTAGTTGCGGAGAGACCAAGACCACGTTGAGTTAGGATTACCGGGCTTTGGTGCCACAAAAAATATATAACTAGTGGATAAGCACCAATAAATTTGTGTTCACTGCAATTTATTCATAACTTAGTTAGGAACACAATTATTTCATACACAAATATCATATTTAATCAAATAATACTTTTATTGATTGATTTTTATGAAACAATTATTAATATAATAGTTAAGTTACCTAATATTATTCTAATGAATATTTATATCTGATTTTAGATCATCCATATAAAACTAATTTAGTGATGTAAATCTGCTTGTGTTTGCAATATTATATGGTATATTGAAATAAAGTTCTGTGGTTAAGTATCAATTACATTCGTATTTAAATTACATTTAGTTTTTTGGATTCTGTACAATTTAAAACAACTTTTAGTGTTCAGTTGGATTGTTTTTAATAGCCTTACATGACCTTGTTGGAACTAGTTATGGACACATTTCAATTGAGAAAAAAATAACGTTTATAAAAAAATTGTCAGAAGATGTTTTGGATAACTTAAATGTAGGAGTGTTCACGTTTAATCGTATTTAACTTGTTAATAACTTAAAAAGTTAATGGATTATGAAACATATAGAAAATCTAATTTCATTAAGTTTTAGATATCAGTTATATTTTTTGAAAATAAATTTAGATTTTGTTTGGATAAATTTTCCTCAAATATTTCTATGAGAGAAAAAAACGATAAATTTTTTTGGTTGATTGGAATTAATTTATGTACAATTTAAAAATTGAAAAGTTAGAAAAGTTATATAACTTTTTTTCTAAAATAACTTATTTATAATTTAATTTTAATTTATGAAAAAAATATTTATTTTATAAATGCTCAAGGAGAATCTTGTTCGGATGTAACCTTAATCTATCTTGAAAAATAATGCCTTCTGATAATATTCACCATCTTTATAAAAGAAAAAAAAAAAAAGAAGCACCATTTTTAAAGAATCCACCATGGGTGCACTATAGTTATGGTTAATAAAACTCCATAATTTTGTAACAGTTGTTTCTTTACTGGCCACAATTAAAATAACTTATGTGGAATCCAAACCCCATGGTCAAACTTTTTTCTTCCTTTCTTTTATATGACTTACTTTATTGGAACTTCGAGAAAAAATAGGTTTTTATTCGTGTTAACTATCTTTCGTTAATACCATGGTGGTTTTACTAAAGATCAAGATGGACTGAACTCTTTCAGTTTTTATTCAATTTAATTTAAAAATAAATAAATTAGATTTAAAATTTAGATATATTTTAACTAATTCAATTGATTTTGATTATTTTTAATTTACTTTAAATTAGATTAAATTTATTATAATGTTAGATTTGAGGTGAAATTAATTTATATTAACATAATTATGATATAATGTAAAGTTTAATTTATTAATCAATTATGGATTTAATTTGACTTGAGTCAACTTAATATAATCTATATTTATTATATTCAAGATTAAGTTAACTTAGGTTCTAACTAATTAAGATCAACTTGACGTATGATTGATTTAACTGAACTTAATATGATTCTAACTTAATACTTAAATAATGTCTCGATTTAATATAAACATAACTCGACTTGATTCAATATATTTTATTTATCTTAATTTCATTTAATCTTGACTTAGTTCAAATTATATTCAAGTAACACCACTTAATTTAAATTTAAATATTTAGGTTTGAATGTGGGTTGAATTGACCTAAATCTTATAATTAGATTAAATTTTATAATATTTAATATTTATTTAAATTTAGTAAATGGTATTTTTAATATAACTATAATAATATTAAATTAATCTTTTTAAATTGTAAAAAATGAAGTGTAGATAAACAATTTCCACCATTTAAATAATTTTTGCAAAATAAATTTAAAAGTGATGTGCATTGTGAAATTTGTTTAAAACAAAAAAAATGAGTTTTAGAAAAACCTTTATTACAGTCTCTTGAATATTATTACCTCTGGACTTAATTACCATAATCCTTATCAAAAATACGAATTAAATTCATTTAATATAATTGTTTTGATACAGTAAAAATGTATTTTTTTCATAAATTATTCTTAATTTATATATTTAGAACGATACTTAAGATTAATATAAAAATATTTTAAAAGTAGTGACAATAAAATTTGAAATTTGCTTATATATTAATTCACTATTATATTTTTCTTATATGGACACGCACCACTATACACTGCTCCGTTCTCTCTCTCCACTGTCACATGCCATCCTCGTCCACATCTTATTAATTGCCACATTCGATGTTATTTTTATTAATAATAAACTTATCTACAATATTCTATTTTCACTCATTTTCACAATTTTTTATCTATTCACTCTTTCTATTTCTTTCCTCACGCACAAAAAAATTTGAATATAAAAATAACCAGCAGTAAATATCAAATTAAAATGAATGATAAACTAAAATATATTTTATAATAAGTATTTCAAAGAAAATATATCGTAATATTCAATCTAAAATTTAACAATCTATTTTTAAAACGGTCCAAGTATAATAATAATCTATTCCTTTTCAAAATCACGTTTTCGCCGTCAAATCAATTAGAAGTGTAGAATTCGCAAAAGTAAGCATTTATAACGTGGATTTAACATGCAAATTCAAGTGGTGATCCCCGATCCAAACCAATATCAAACAAGTATAAAATATATGTGAAGGTTAAAAGGGTAACGATGGGGCATGCAGCTACGTCAAGGGTATTTATAAAATAAGGCTGTTTTTTTTTTTTTCATTTTTGCCCGTGTGAAAGAAATAGTTACATTTGTTTTCTAAATTTACTACTTTTTAATTTTCAAAATTTAATTTATAAAAAAGGAAAGTAATAAATTGAGATAAAGTTAAAATGTCTATAACTCAGGGAAATTTTCTTATTAATGATATGAGATTAATTTTACGTAAAATTTACTAAAAATATGGATTTATTCTTCATTTAGTTCGTGGGATATTTCTTTTCCTTTATAGATTTGTGTGTCGACACGATGATCGTTTGTAAGAGCTGAAGTGTGCAATTCTAGATTTGATCGATAAAAATTGATAAAGAAAGAAAAAGCTACTTAAATTGCAAGAACATGTTTTTTTTTCTTGTATTTCGGAATTTATTGTTACTTTTGAGGTTAATTGAGAAAATGTAGTAAATAATTATTGAATTTGAATGAGATTCCCTTAAATGACGACATATAGAAAGCGCTTTTCATTGATGAACTTATTCTTTGCATGTTCTACACTTTTGAACAAAGTACCACTCCACAATAATCATCTTTATCCTTGTCTTTACCACACAATCCTATCTCCTTTTTCCTTTCATTTTAGATTTGTTTGACAAAATATACACTTTTTATGTTATGGAATCCACCTTTCAACAACTTTTTTGGCAGTGATATTTGCTTGTTACTTCACATAAGCTTTATAATTAAACGAAACAAAGAGAAATTCAAACGAAGAACAAAAACTTATCCTCGTACTTAAAAGAGAACATAGGTTATAGGCTGGTCGATTAGAATCTACATTTAATCTTTGGTGGTGGGAGAAGATAAAAACAAGTCCACATTTAGTTGTTGGTTGAAATTTAGAAGTGGGGAACCAAAATTCAAATCAAAGCATGAATAAAAGTCTGACAAAATTACAAAGTAAAATAATGGCACTTCCATGTAGCTAGGTAGGAGATAGCTATGGTACTAAATGCTGCTTATTTAATTGAGTTATTTTGCATTAAGAGTGGGAAAATGTTATTAAGAGGTGAAATGTCTTTTGGCATAGTAAAAGTTAAAGAGATATACCCAATTGTACAGAACCTTTGTACAATTTAAAATAATATATATATTTATTTTATAAGATTTTTTGTTTAAAGAATAAAACTGTGACACTATCAAATAATTATCGTATTTATATTATGTATGTGTTATTTGAATTTATTAATTAACTTAGTTATAGAAATATAGTATTTCTTATTATTATTTGAAATTTATTTAAGATCATTAATCTTGTTATTTAAAATCTGTTTAAGATCATTAATTGATAAGCATCATCATTACAATTTATTTTTATAAGTCAAATGAAGTTCACCACATAATTCAAGTAATTAACCTACCAAATCTTTAATTGATAAACAAATATTAATTAAGATAATTAATAAGGTTAATAATTATTGAGATAATTAATATTATTCTTATAAATAAAGGAACCAAAGAGATATCACCAATATATTTTTATGTTTATTCCTACATCTATTTAATGGTCAAAATATAAAAGTATCCACGACCCAATTCAAGAAGATATTTAATAAAAAAAAATCTAAACCAGATAAAAAAGATAATACCCATTACTTGAAATGTGTTCCACATCTCCAATTCTTCTATGTTGATAACGACATGCTATTTCTATCGAAACAGTATCATAGTTTTAAAGGATTTGAAAAAGTGTTGTACTGAAATTCAATATATACATAAAAGTTGAAATTCCGCTAACAATTATACAAGTAAAATTTTGTATATAGGATATTTATAACTATATATTTCAAAAAGTATAATAAAACAAATAATAAATTAAACATATTTTCCCAAAGACTCAAGGTTAATTATAATGTTATTTCATTAGTTAATTTTGCACCAACTGTATTGTAACTGATAGGATAAACGACTTATTATTTCATATTTGTTTTATTATCTTATGATAGATTATTAAAATAAATTACTTTGTTGGAAGAGATAATTTATTCATCAGATAGAAATTGATACATTTATTAAAATAAACATTTATTTATCTTGTACTGTGATTTCAAATCCTAGTTAAATCTTAATCAAATAGGACAACCAAAGTCTAAGTTCATATGATTGTTGAAGAAATCAATAATTTTTCAGTTACTAATTTTTATCCTCACGGTTTTCCTCACCCTGTTTTGTTAATCACTTCCACACTTCTCAAAGAGAAAAAACCGCCACGTCTGACAACAACTGTGATAGGTGTCTCCCACTACCATCCATATGCTCACACTGTTTTCTCTTCGCTTCCTCCCTGTGCAGTGAGTGCCATTTCCATTATTTCTATCACCCCATTTTCCATTGGATCCAAAGTTACCAACTTTTCTTCATATCATCTCATAAAGTCACTATTTTTGCTTCCCTTTTGAGGTATCTGCCCCACCCTCTCTCTCCTCCTTCACTGGAAGGGTGTAGCTGTTACTTTCTTTTGATCTATTCCTTCACTTCACCATTTGGTTGAATAAAAAAAATCTTGCTGCAAAAAAAAAAAAAAGTGTGTTTGATCTTGGTCACACTTGCATACTTTATAGTCTAGATAGACCCCTTTTCACATTTTCATATCGTTGAAGTTAAAATAATAAAAAAAACTGCTTTTCAAGTAATGGGGTTTAGTTTTCTTGAATCCCATTTCATTGGATATGCTTTTCTTTTGCTGCTGTTCTATCTTTTTACCTTAGAGACCAAGTGGGGTATATCTCCAAAAACTAAACCTTTATTGGGTCGGGTGTTGGTTTGTGCCAAATTCTGCAGGTGAAGCTTGAGCTGGGGAGCTCAACATGTCTAGGGCATTGGTTCATTGGTTGGGTGTTCTGTGGGTATGTTGGTGGTTGGCATCAACTGGAGAGGCTCAAATAGAGTATCTGAGTTACAAAGATCCAAAGCAACCAGTTGCAACTCGGATTAAGGACTTGATGAGTCGAATGACTTTGGAGGAGAAGATTGGTCAAATGGTTCAGATTGATAGGAGTGTTGCCAATGCTAAGGTTATGAAAACCAGCTTCATTGGTAAGGATAACTGAACTCCTAGCTTCTTTTTCTCTTTTCAGTTGATAGTGTTTGGGTTAAATCTGGAATTTCATGTCTGGGCGCCAATTTTCTGTGCAGTTATCTTTCCTTGTTCAGCAGCTTTTTTTATTTAGAAAAAAAATGGGTATAATAATCATACATATGATTGTCTGGTACCTCCCTTAAAAGAAACTGAGTGGAGAAAAATCCCCATTTTTAGGAAATTGACTACTTTGTAACCTAACTTACAGTTTTCTGCTGTGTTTTTCCTTTTTATTTGCATGGCATTTGATTGTATGCAAGTCTGGCATCTTTCAAATTACATGTTTTAGTGGTGATGAGTCTCCTGTTATTCAATGTTTGTTTGGGATTGCTTGTGATATTTGTATTCACTTATGAAGAAGGATTTCTTCTGTGTAATTATTCTTTGGAAATATAATTCGTTTCCATTGATAATTGCGTGTTGTCCCAGGGCATCAATTTTTTTGGGTAGAAGATATTTTGGGGGAAGGGGATGGTACCTCTTTCTATGGAAAGGAAAGTAGCATTTGTTCATTTCAATGTTACTAATTCCTTAGGAATGTATAGTTTTTTTTTTTTTATCTTAGTTTTATAATCTCATAAGATCTTTATTAGCTAAAATTAGGAAGCTGAAAGAAGCCAGGAATGAGTAATTGATGAAAAAATTGAATTAAGAATAGGAAATTAAAGTAGATCACAACATCATTAAGCATTATCAATTAACTGTTATTTTAATTGTGTGCAGGGAGTGTATTGAGTGGTGGTGGTAGCGAGCCCCTTCCAAAGGCTACTGCCGAAGATTGGGTTAATATGATAAATGAATTTCAGAAAGGAGCTTTGGACAGTAGATTGGGTATACCAATGATGTATGGTATTGATGCTGTTCATGGACACAACAATGTCTACAATGCCACTATATTTCCCCATAATGTTGGGCTTGGATGTACCAGGCAAGTTTAAGATTTATTATCATTTATTTTGTAGGTATGCGTCATGTGAACAAGATTTGATAGATAATAGACCTTTCATTTCTAATTTGATAATTTAAATAGTCACCTGAACCATTTCACCTGCATCATAGTTGGTTGAGAAGTGAGTGGTTATAAGAAACATGACATCAGTTCTGTAGGTTGAAACATAGTTTGTTCCATTCTAATAATCTTTGATGAACAGGGATCCAGATCTGGCACAAAGGATTGGTGCTGCTACTGCTCTTGAAGTCAGAGCTACAGGGATTCCTTATGTTTTTGCTCCATGCATAGCGGTAAATTGAAAAGAGTATAATGATAACCATTTAGAAAATTTCTTATTAAAGAGGTTTGAGGTTAGATGTGTACATTTTTCTTTTATAATTTGACTGATTACTCCTGAAACATTGGTTATAGGTTTGTAGAGATCCAAGATGGGGTCGGTGTTATGAAAGCTATAGTGAGGATGCTAAAATTGTGCAAGAAATGACAGCGATCATACCTGGCCTACAAGGAAGTATCCCTTCCAATTCCAGAAAGGGATTTCCATATGTTGGTGGCAAGTATGTCATTAATTATTGTAGAGCATTTTTTGAAATAAGATTGCATTTCATTATTTTTTCAGCCATTTTTTGGATTCATTTTCAATAATTTACACCAGGGGACGTGATGTATGGCTTTTTATGCCCAATCCACTGTTTTTTTTTTTTGCTCATGATGGACGTGTACTTATTTTTATATCTATCCCTTATTAGGCTTATAAGTTTCTTGTAGGACAAAGGTAGCAGCTTGTGCTAAACACTTTGTTGGAGATGGTGGCACGGCGAAGGGAGTAAATGAGAACAACACATTGATTGATTGGCACGGATTGTTAAGCATTCACATGCCTGCGTATTCTGATTCCGTTATTAAGGGGGTCTCTACTGTCATGGTTTCTTACTCCAGTTGGAATGGTGTAAAGATGCATGCAAATCGTGATCTAGTTACTGGCTTCCTCAAGAATACCCTTAAGTTTAAGGTTTGGCTTGTTTGTATTTTTTCTCTTGCATAATAAATGTTCAGTACAGTTGTTCTACGCCATGAAGCAACTACCAAATGCTTTTACAGTAATGATTTTATGAATTCCTTCTTCAAAGAAACTCTCTTTGAATATCCTTGAAAATCAATATTTGCACTATTATGTTTAATATTGTCCGTCACTGAATCTACTATAAAATTTGTTGTGTCAGTCTTGAGAAATCCATGTAAACTTCTCATAATGTTGTTTACGCCTCATTATCAAGAACAGTGTGAGAATAAACCAATCTGATGTTCTATTACTGTACAGCCTGTCTTTATGCCATTGTCAGATCCTGATTTAAGCAACATGGTTCATATTCTGGATGCTAACAACAAATTTATGTACTTATTTATCAGGGATTTGTCATCTCAGATTGGCAAGGTATTGATAGGATCACATCACCACCGGATTCAAATTACACATACTCTGTGCAGGCTTCAATTGAAGCTGGTGTTGATATGGTCAGTTGCTCCTTGTGCTGAAATTACCTGCAGGACTGGAGTGAATAAAATTTCTGCTAGATAGTAGATCATGAAACCACGTAATGTGAGCTCAGATAAAGGATTATAGAACTCAGCCTTTCTTTTTGTTACCAATCATTGCAGGTCATGGTCCCATACAAATATGATGAGTTCATTCAGGATCTTACACTCTTGGTCAAGAGCAATATCATTCCAATGGAGCGTATTGATGATGCTGTGGAGAGAATTTTGCTTGTAAAGTTCACCATGGGTCTTTTTGAGAACCCTCTAGCTGATACCAGCTTAGTCAATGAGCTTGGAAGCCAGGTGAGTCATTCAAACCATTTATGTAAATTGGAATAATATAAAACAACATCATCTTTCCTTTGATGGAAAAACAAATATATTTGAGGAAATTGTCTTCCCCGATAATGTCTCAGATGGTGGTTATATTCGAAGGAACTTAAGCGATATCAAGAACTTGAACCTTGTGGAATATAATTTTCCTTGCTTCCAAACGCACCTGACCATGTCCTATTGGTGTGAATTAAAGATCTCCTATTTGCGATTGATTCTTATTGTTCAACCCATCATAGATGATCCAGCTTCCTAATAGATTCAGTTGATAACACTTTTAAGAAAAAGATGAAAATCTTGAAACTGACTTTTATTAAGAAACTAAACAGAATGTATTTACATTCATTGTTAATTCTCAATCTTACATCATCATTGGGACTTAGACATCCCATAATACCGAAGTCCCCATCACCACAATGAAGTTATCTGATGCCTGCTCTGATTTTTATGAACAAAACGATTATATATGTTTTTAACGGCAGTTCTTGTTGCCTGTAATTTACCTGAGCATAATTGAGACGCTGAGAGTCATGATTGTGTTGTTTCACTAGGAACACAGGGACCTAGCAAGGGAAGCTGTGAGAAAATCTCTGGTGCTGCTTAAGAATGGGAAAAATGAAAGTACACCACTTCTGCCTCTTCCAAAGAAAGTCCCAAAAATTCTAGTTGCTGGTAGCCATGCCGATAATTTGGGCTACCAATGTGGAGGGTGGACAATCAAATGGCAAGGATTCAGTGGCAACAGTGACACAAGAGGTAAGCGACTATCTGGCATTCATATGAAACAAGCTGAGGTCTAGGTCCATGGAAGCATGAGATTCTGAGCTCTAAATGTTGTGACTTTTTTACTTTGAGGAATGAGACTAGTTAAAGACCATTATTTGAAGTTATCCAAAAGATTATAGTTTGTGAAGCAATGCAAGGGAAGGGAACTATCCATTGTTATAAATATTCACCAAGCTTGTGATGCATATTTTTAAATAACGGGTAGTTGCATGCATGTCAAAGGAGGAGACTAATATTTTTTTTTCCTTGGACAGGAACAACTATTCTCAGTGCCATAAAATCAACAGTTGATCCAAGCACAGAAGTAGTCTTTCGTGACAACCCTGACAACGAGTTTGTTAAATCCAATAACTTTGAATATGCCATTGTTGTAGTTGGTGAGCCTCCTTATGCCGAGACAGCCGGGGACAGCACAACACTTACAATGATGGAATCTGGTCCAAATGTCATCAACAATGTCTGTGGAACCGTTAAGTGTGTGGTTGTCATCATCTCTGGCAGACCTATTGTTATTGAACCATACGTTTCTACCATGGATGCATTGGTGGCTGCATGGTTGCCAGGCACTGAAGGCCAAGGTGTGATAGATGTCCTTTTTGGTGACTATGGTTTCACGGGGAAGCTTGCAAGGACATGGTTCAAATCTGTTGATCAACTCCCGATGAATTTTGGGGATCCTCACTATGATCCTCTTTACCCTTTTGGTTTTGGACTAACAACAGAATCTGTCAAGGACCTGGTAGCAAGGTAATTTTCATTTAAACCGTGAAAGCTTTATATTTTACTCAAGCCGTAGACTTGTTGGAGAAGAAAAAGGTAAAATGACTTGAACCTTCAGCTTTTGGAGAAGTCAGATGAAAAAACTTAGAAACTCAATTCATTTTATCTTCTTATTTTCTTGTCCTATAAATACTTATTGGAAAGGTTATTCAAACAAGACCTTGACCAATGCAGTAGTGAGCAACAACTTTTGATTTGACAAGATTTTGTCCTGTTTACTGATGATGGAGCCACCATTGTGCAGGTCAACTTCAGCCGCTATTGGTGCAAGAGCTTGTACATTTACCATCATGGTGACACTATTCATCAGCTTATATTTAACTGGTATGTTGGTGATTGTGACTTTATACATAATGAAATTGATTTTTGTTTTCAAGTTGCACAGAACACTCATGTTTGATTGTTGACTATGATAGGTTAAGCAGAGTTCATGGGAGCTTATTGGAGCAGGCGGCTAGAGAACTAACTTGGGACACTTGCCGGCTTAGTTTATTAATGTAATTCATTGTATTTGAGACATTATTATTGTTCTCGAACTAGTGATTTGAGCACATTCTTTTTCACAATTTAAAACTTCGTGAAGGAATATCAGACAGATAGGTATTAAAATTATATGTAAATTATTTTAAATTTAATTTTGCAAGTCACTTTCGATGTAAATTATTTTGTTATTATTGAAACCAGTGTTCGTGTATCATGGAGAAACATGACGGTAAGGATTCAAAAGAAATATTTAAATTTTGTCTACTTTGGAAAATGAAGTATTAGGAGCGTGTCATATAAGAAAGTTTCAAATTGACTTAAGTATTGTTTTTTTGAAAAGGTTATTCTTAATTTAAATATTTTTTATTTTAGTCCAATTAATGCATTATTTGAAGAAGTAACATTGTTCCACACACAAAAAAAAAAATGTTTTAAATAGTTGTATATTTATTATTGATTAGACTGAAAGAACCTTTAAAATGCAATGATTTTATGGTGGAGTATTACTTAAAAGGAGTTAATTCCAGTACCTTTATATTGGGAGGTTTTATAAGAGATCTTGCAGTTGCTTCACTTTTCACGAAATTCTATTTCTTTTTCTGTTCTTTTTTCAACCAAATGTTTTTAACTTTTACTCCTTTTTCATCTACTTTCACTCTACTAATATATTTTTATCTAACCGATTTCTCTCCTTTCATTAAACTGAACATAAACATGGTGTAATTGATGTTGTGGTTAGAGTGGTTAAAAGGAGTTTAAATCCGTAAGTCAATGCTGTAATTGATGTTGCGGTTAGAGAAGTTAAAAGGAGTTTAAATTCATAAGTCAATCTGGTTCATCACTGGAGCTTAGTTCCCGTGATCCAAGAACAAGAATCTTTTATCATTTTTTTCATGTTTTTATCTTGTTTAATACTTCTTATGTAGGTCAACAATTTGATTTTTCAAATACTAGAACATGGTCTCATATTTAAATGGTTTAAATACTTAATTTATTTGTTTGTTTAATTATATAAATTGACATTTCTATTTTCACTTATTATCTCTATAATAATGTTTAGGAAAATGGTTAAACATTTTAGTTGTATTGTTATAAACGGATGAGTGAAGTTAATGTATTTTGATTATACTATAGTAAATATATAAAATAAATTAAGAAAACAAAATTTACATAAGTGAATTAATACACATAATCCACCAACTCATGATAGATCAAGGTTAAAATACAAAATTTTTACTTTAGTGATAAAACAAATCTGATTGAGTTTGTTTATTTTTAACCCAACTCATGGTTAGTCAATGCGTGTGAATGCAGTTGAGTCACTTTGACACCTTATCTATGCTCCAACTCTAGTACATCATTGCCCTGCCTTATAAATAATCATATTCTTAAGCAAATTACGTGTGTGAGCACATGCATGAATACGTATTACCAGCTTCAATAAATATATTATTTTTTGAATTAATTTTACTAAAAAAATAAAAAAGAAAATAATTTATTTGAAAACATAATAGAAAAATTAATTATCGTTTCATTAAAAAGTGAGAATATAAACTATTTCGAAAAAAAAACTAAAATCATAATTATTTTGGAAAGGAGTATGTACATGAGCGTAGTAATATTTTCCTATAGTAGTATTTTGGACCCTATTTGCAAGACTTGTATACATATAAAGGGAATTTCTTCCTATATCTCATTTTCAGATCATCTCTCACTGGTTCATAATGGACTTTCTAAAATGTACACTTTTTTTCCAAAAATTTTATTTTGAAGCAAATGAAAAAGCAATCCCAACGAATATATGTAGGAAGTTGAAATCCTAAATAAATAAAGTTAAAATGCTGACCCAATATTATGAAGTCCAATCATAATATCAAATATCCTAAACCCATGAAAATGAAAACATTCTGAAGCACCAGAATTGATACGCAGATTGTTGCTAACAGTGCAAATCATGGGGTTCACCTAAAACTACACCCCACATTTTATCACAAAAGAACATTGCACTCTGGCTCTAGGGAGTGCCATGTAAATACGTCCCTTCTACTTTTACTCATTGAATCTCTTCTTGCAAATGCAATGCTAGAATTTGGCACAAGCCGAGTACAGAAAATTCTACTCAAATATTCTCTCTTTAACATTTGAGCTATTCAACATTAACATGATAACTCATTGGTCTCTCTTGAGCCCCTAAATGGCCTGTTTTTACTGCTCACAGCCGTAGAACAAAGTGTGCTTAGTGATATATTAATGGCAAATAAAACGAAAAGAACAACCCAAGGCCACTTTATAGAAGCTCATATCCTTCCTCTAATTCATATTTTCAACATTTTTGCAAAACATGTCACTTTAAAGACTAGAGCAGATTCAAGTCAAGGATTCCCTAAAGTCGCTAATGGCTCTAAATGCTGAGAAACTCATAATATTTAGAAAAAATAATACATAAATAAATTGTGATATAATAAAAAACAAACAAAAAATAATATTAAAACTAACTGGAAATGAAAAGGAAAAATACGAAGTAAACTATAATTTGTTTTAAAAAATGAGAAACTCATAATGTAGTACAATGAGCTTCTTCCTAGTACACTGCTAAATATCAATGTGTTCTTGCAGTTCAAGGCCCCAATAGAAAAGAGAGTGAAAAAAAGAAACATGTATCATTGTGTGGTTAAGAACTAAGAATTGCAGATATATTCAAATCATCAAAAAATAATCGGGGCAAGTACGTATCGACAAATAGCTAATTTACAAAATTGATATGATATTTGAAATATCCAGTTGCAGTTCAATTCACACCTTGCTTTGTCCTATGCACTCACCAGGAACACACTTTATTAGCCTCCGACAGAAATCTGCATACTCCTTCCTGTGAACTCACAAATAAGCACTCCAGAACAGTATGAGGAAAGGAATTACTTTCCACATTTTTGAAGTGCGTGAGCTTTTACCTCCATCTCATTGCCCAGTGTTCACAAGCAGAGTGGCAACGCTTAATATTTTGCCCAAGTTGGATGCCTGCACGCATGGGCTCTCCACTCAGTTATAGCATCCTTTCTCTAGCAAGCATCCATGGTGAGAAGGTGAGACGATATTAACCTGAGAAGAGAAAAAAGGGTTCGTGGAACATCAGAGACAGATTCAAAGAAGATGCCAAGTGTAAGATTTCTGATTAATTCCAAAACTTTACATTCTGAATAAAGTCAGACGGCAGGAGTATAAGTAGTAAAATCCAAATTAAAATAAAGAATGAGAACATAGAGGTAGGTAGCTATGAAGTGCTGATTCAAGGAAGGAGAGGCTAATGAATAATTATCGGCAGACAAAGTAGTAAGTAACACAGACACAAGTTCAGGCCAATAGTTCAAGTATGACAAAAAATACATGATGAACCTTTCGAAACTCATTTTATGCAAACATTAGAAACACCTTGTATCATGATAATCTCTAACAGGGTCATCAACTCTCCTAAAAGTTAAACTAATAAGTGAAACCACATGAACGGTTTCCATATTCCTAACACTGCCTTGGGCAATACACATTTGGCCTGCTAAGTGGACAATGGCCATACCATCTTTTATTTTATGCTGAAATTCAACTTCATTTAAATGACTGAGATGGTTAGGATCCAGCTCTTGATCTTCAGCTACAAAGTTTCTTATATCAAGTCAAGGAACTCTACTAAAAGCTTAAGTACATCAATGGTTTTTATATATGCAACAGCCATCATTCTTAACACATTTTAATATTTACACTTCATGTTAGAAGGTGTGAAAAACTAGAAAGGAAAAGCACAAGAACAAAAGTAAAGGGACAGAGTGGTTCACCACCCGAAGATCAGGTATAATAGGTTAATACTTGTGCATGCAAGGGAAGGGGATCAGAGAACTAAATAAAAAACCTATATCTCATATTCTCAACGAGTCCAAAATATCCTGAAAGATCCTATTCAAAGACCATACAGATTACAAAACCTTTTGTTACAGTTGTGCTGCATTCATCCTTCCATCATTTTCTTCCACTTTATCTATGTGGTCCTGCTCATCCTGGTTTGAGCCAACTTCCAAATGCCGTTGTCCTACAAAGCTTTCATTGCTCCTTACTAAGGAAAGTTGGTCCATAGCAAGAGAGTTCCTTTTGTAATTCCACACAAGCATTGAAATATAATCTTGAGGTCTAACAAGACCCTGTTCAGTGATACAACTCCGTTGCTCCTCCAAAGTCTTTGGATCTTCCAGTTTTATGTATTCTAGCAACAACTTTTCATGGTCAGGTCTCCAGTTACTAGGGAATGGGGAGTAATCCGTCTCAGGTACAAGAGACATCCTTGTATAATGGAGCCCATCGATTGATTCGGCAAGCCCCATCCTCAACAAATTCTGGTACTCAGGAGACTGACCCTTTTTCTCCTTCAATGGACGGCTCAAGTTACGAGAACCTATCTTGTACACTTTTGCCCGCGAACGAAGCTTGTATTTTGCAGCATACAACTTAGCAAGGGACCCTCTTATGATATAAGAACAAAAGTTCACAATCTTCTTCCTATTGTCCGCATACCTGTACCACTCAACCATGGTTGACAAAAACTTGTTCATTTGAGCATTGGTATGCGCCTGCGTGGCATGAAACATCCTGAAACAAGGCTGGGGATCTGGATCCTTGTCCCCCTTGAGAAAGCTTAACTTCCTAAACTGCTTAATACACTGTTTCAAGCTGGCCGTCACTGACAACAGCGTCCCGACACCCTTCTCACTTATGATCTTACCACCAGTTGCAGTGTACCTAAGAGTTGGATACACAACTCTCCTACACAACACATGGTCCAAAAACATGATCCCTTTTGTTATATGCTCTATAGGGAGGCTCTCATTATCAAGCTTGAGCATAAACTTCTGATCACAAAACTCAATCAACTGCTTCCTCAATGCAGCCGCATCAGCCCTAGGCCCTCTAACACCAATCAAGACATGCCCTCCATACCGAACAAAATCTATCTTCCTGGTCTTATCAGGCCCGCTTGTGGGCACAAACTCCGGCCATGAAGTGTTCCCCTGCTCCTCTTCGGGACTATTCCATATAACATCACTCTTGGAAGGAACATAGAACTCCTTGATCTTCCCCTCCATCCACCTATCCAACTCATCCAAACAAACATTGGCCAAAAGTGGACTAAGCACTCCACAATGACCCCAATTGGGAACCCTCTCTGCCTCCTCCGGCGCAAACCCAAAAAAGGTATCCAACCAATAAGGATCAGGCTTAGGCTCATCCTCTGCCAACACCCTCTTCTTCTGATACTTTCTCTTCTTCTTCTTCTCCTTTTTCTCCACAGCAGTAACAACCACCGGCGTAACCAGCGCGTCTTTTATCAAATCAACAATCAACTTATCCCTAACATCCCTCATAACAGCATTGATCACCAACCCCACTTTCATCCCATCTAACAAAACACTAAAATCACCCTTTATGTACCACAAATAACCAGCAAAGCTCCTTCTGATGACCCTTAAAACAGTGTGGGGTGTTCTGCCTGGTCTGAAAGCGTAGGACTTTGGGGAAAAGCGAGGCTCGTAGATTGGTTCGAGGATCATCAAGAGAACCTCCTGAACGATCTTGTCCTGGAAGGGTGAGGGCTGCGTGGTGGTGAGGATGGTTTTGATTTTGCGCTTGGAAAGGGAATCGTAGTCGGTTTTGTCTCGGGGGGATTTGACGAAGAACTTGAGTCTGGCGCCCCACTTGAATTTTCCGTCGAGGACGGCGTTGCGGAGGGCGAGAAGGTCCTGGAGGGTGGAGGTGGTGATGGAGGAGCGGGGGGTGTAGGAGCCGGTGTCGTCGGTGGCGACTTTCTGGTAGGCGAGGATCCAGAGGTCGAAGCGGCGGAGGAGAGGGGAGAGGGAGGTGACGACGCGGTCGGGGTGGCGGAAGTTGTCGATCCACATGTGGCAGCAGAGGGAGACGCCGTCGTCTCTGGAGAGGGTGGAGGAGGAGAAAGGACGAGGGGAGGAGTGAGGAGGGTGCAGGATAGGGAACAATGGAATTGCGCGCAGGGGATTGGTGGGGTTGGGGAGGAGGAGGTGGCGGAGGCGGTGGGGGAAGAGGAGGAGGCGGCGACGCATTTGGGAATGTTTCTGTCAGAGCATTGAGTGTGAATGGAGTGAGGAAGGGAAGCAAAACCCAGCAAAAACCCTTCTGCTACTCTCCTCTCTTCCTTCTTCCATCTTTCTCCAAACTATAAACCATTTTTTCTACCACTCACACATTTCAATTTAACTATTTTTATTTTTTATTATTGGTAATAGCAACATGTGTTAGTATATGTTATTGGTAAAATTAATTTCAGAAACCATTATGATATCTCTATAAAATGTGTATTTTTATGTATATTAAGATCAACAACATATTTAAAATTTCAACTCAATGTTTACTTCAAATATTGAGATAAAATATTTAACTAAACGATTTAGCAAACAATTTTTCAGGTAACGACATTTAATTATTGAGATAATACATTTTTAAAATCATTTTATCTTTTAAATAAATGATAAGGTGAAGCTTTATATCAGATGCACTATATAAATGGTCCTTTGTCTAACAAAGGATAAAATGTCCTTATCATGTATATGTAAAAGAGTTATAAGAAAATAATAATAATAATATAAAAGTTAATTAAGACATGAAAAGTTGTTGTGTACATTTGTGAAATACATAACAACAACATATCTTACCAAACCAAACAAGTGTCATAAGATTTTTAACGTGGTAGGAAAGAGTTAAGCAAACTATATTATTTTGTATACCTAACTAATTGGTAAAAAACATACATAATTCAACCTACAGTTAAGTGTGTATATATATATATATATAAACTCGTGTTTTCGTTCTTTATTAAATTAACAATTGAGTCTATTATTAAATTCGTAGCAGCAATTTGAGTAAGCCCAATTAAAAATAAACTTTGTTAAAATAAGTTCAATTTTATCATTTTTTTTCTAAATCAGTTTCAAATTTATTCTATAAAATTCTATTTAGATATTACATGTGTCTTCAAATACTTCAAGAAGAGTCTTTATGGGTTTCTCATCCTTGTAGTGTAGTTTGATCATTGATACTTTGTGTTGTAGGTTAATGTGCTCTTATTTTTAGGTTTTTAAAGTTCTTTTGGAATAATATCTACTAAAATCAGGTAAGGAAAGTTGTTTTTAGCATTTTATCAATAGATAATTTAGGTTTATGTCCCTGATTCTTGATAGGATTGAAATTGACTGTTTGATGATTTTTGATGCACAACCTCATTTGAATGCTAAAAGCCTAAATTGTTATGAGTTGTAGAGTCATGTTTGGTTGGTGGTTAATATTGAAATATGAAAATAGACAATATTTACATAGTAGTTCTTTTAGATTGATGGTTGCATGGTTTTGATAGTATCTATTTCAATAATAGGGTAAACTAGTTTATTTTGAACCAAGTATGAAATTAGCTTGTATTGACTGATGACAATGGTAAAAGTAAGATTTTCTGATCCTTAATGTTTGATTTGATAAAGTCTGACATGTATTATGAAGTATTGAAGATGTTTTTTTTTTAATTTAATGAAATTGGATAAGTTGATCAAATTAGGGGTAATAGATGATTTCATATGTAGATTGATCTTATGTGAAAAAAAGAGATTATTTGAGGATGATTGGTAATATTTGAAGTAGTGAAATAGGCTTGAAAAACTATAAATGCAGTTGGTTTTTCTGCATATTTCGCTTAAACGAGAAATTATAGCTAAAGAAAACTTATGTAAATTTAGAATTGCTCTCAAGTCGATTTTCGCTTGAGCGATAAATTTTTTGCTCAAGCGAGACAATATTTTTGCTGAAACTATAATATTCTCGCTAAGCTAACGTATTTTTTTTTGTTTTGTTTTATGTTTTGATTGTTTAATTATTTTGTAAAGCAAGTTATGGATTTAATAGAATAGATTGGTTTATAATTTAAATTTAAATTGAATAGTATTGATGATTTAGTAATTCTTCAAATATTTGAGATTAAGATTAAAAAGAAAAAGTGAATGAGTAAAGATATATGCATATAATATAATATTGTTAAAATATTGATTATGATAGTTAAAATCAAGGTATAGTACTTTTAGAAAAGAAAATATCCATGTCCATGTCAATTAGGATGGTCACAGTCTAAGGATCTAATCAATAATGAGATATACTGAGTGTATTAGTAATAGAATCAAATAGATAAACATTATCAATAATGAGATATACTGAGTGTATTAGTAATGAAATCGAATAGATAAACATTACTATGTGTAGGTGGTGAGAATCGGAAAATGTTTGAACTAAGTGACTGCAGCTTGAAAGATAATTGGTCAGACAAGTCTCAGAGATCTATTTACAACTTAAATTTGTATGACAAGTGCATATTTCAAGATCTATTCAATGCATGAGTCTTGTGAAAGTAGAGTCAAGTTTGTTTATGTATGTGAGAGTCATATAATTTAAATTGTGGATGGAATTGAGTAAAATAAATGATTTTGATAGGTTTATGTGTTGTTGAAGTATGTGATTAATTTTAGATTATTTGAAGATGGTTTTAAATATGTTAGTTTGTCATTTTTTGTTTATATTTACGTTTTTATTATTTATCTATGATGATTATGTGTTATACTGGAGCAGATGACATTGCAGATGAGTATGATCTTTTCCATTGAGCATACTCTATCAGTATTAGATATTTTGAAAAACTTATATATAATTTTTTAAAATATGTTTTAAATTTCAGTTTAGTATGAATATATATTTTGAAGCATATTAACTATGGATTAGTATAACATATGCATGTTTGTGAAATTGTAAAATAATTATGTTAGTAGAAGTTTTATTTTGCAAGGTGTTACGTATAATCTTTTAGCAAGGTTTTGATTTAATTGAAACTTGTTTCTACATTCATTTTATTAGATAATAAAAAATAACGAAACTTACCCTTAATTTAACTTAAACATATATTGTGTCTCTTGGGAAAAAATAAAATAATTGAAAAAATGATGAAAACCTATGTAAAAATATTTGTAATTTGTGTAAGTTATAATAAAATTAGTAATTAAAAATAAGAGTAACAAATAAACAAATTTTTTTTATTATCTTTCAAATATTATTCTTAATATAATCAATGTAGTTCACAGTATAAAAAACTCATATAAAAGTAAGTTATAAAAAAATTAATATAAGAAAAAATATATAAAAGAATAAAATTTAATTTACAAATCACAATAATTTAATTTCATTAAATTGCCAACATAAAACAACTCTATATATCACATATAAATTTATATATAATATATTATCAACAAGTGAAATATCAATTATCTTATGTTAAGTATTCACTTATGATGTGTAATAGCTCCTTATCCAACTTCCAATCACTTAATATCTTGATAGAATAACTACTTACAATCATTCTCATACAACATACATCATTTAAATAAAATCACAATCAATTAAATATACAAATTAATATTTATTTATAATAAATATTCACATAAAACAATAAATAATAACATTTTTTAGCTTATATAAAAATAGACTCACTTGAGTGTAAATCTTTTTACCTGTGTGAGAATTTAGTCAAATAAGAAGTTGAGTTATTGAATATATCCTAACCCTTAAATCTAGTGCAGATCTATTTTTACTTTAACAAAAATTAACTTATTTGAGCGAAAGTCTGACTAAATAAAAGGTCGAGTTGCAATATATTTTTACTTGAGTAAAAAATTCCTCTAATAAAACATAACAAATATATTTTCAAAGTTTATTTAAAATTAATTTACCAAATACAACTCTCAAAAACATGTTCAAAATGTCATAAACGGTTGTTTTTTAAGTCAAAATTCAAAAAACACTCAATTTCAATATTAAAAAAATTCCAAAAAAAACATTGTTCTTTCGTTAAAATCAAAATCTTGTCACCAAATCACATTCACATCTAGGTCACATATCATAAAGTTTTATAAAATAACATAAATAATTTTCTTTACTTGAAATTTATTTATTCAAACAACTTCAAATCCAAACAATAAAATTATTATTATTCAAAATTTAGGACCTTAAAGTAAAATATCCAAACATAATCAAATTTTATTAAAAATTTAACTAAATTTTGATATGGTGAATTTTCTTAACCATCATTTTACAAAGATTAATGACAAATTCATGAGAAAAATAAAAAGATAAAAAAATTGTATAAAATAAATAAATTATCATGTTTAAAATATAATCAATTAAAAATATTCCATAATTTCTAAACTGTTATATAGTGTAATCAAATTGTAAATTAGAATCGAAATAAAAAAAATTATAGAGATAGGAGGACAAATTTCAAGAAATAAAGTGTATTGAAAATAAAAAGCGGATGAAGTTTTACATATTACTTTTAAAAAATATTTTATAAAATAATTATATTAATAAAAACACTAGCAAGGAGGGTTTCGTAGGAAATTGTGTGATACCAAATTGTCTTACGATAATACTTATCTCCATAGTAAAGATTTTGCTCAAGTATACATTCACAAATATTCAGTTTTTCAATCTTGGTTTTTATTCAAATAGAGGAATCATAATAAAAAAGTCTTGTCATTTAAATTCACTGAACTTAATTCTCGTGTATTTTTTATCACCCATTCATGTCCATTCTCATCTATCTATGTTATTGTATCAATAAATGTCATTAGTAACTGATTCTTCAATGATCAAACTCGTAGTTTAGGTTACCAAATATCAATTTTTTAAGTATTTAATAAAACATGTTACTTGAAGATTTGCAATGTTTGACAAATAATGAGTTAACTCTTATGCTAACTATGATTAGGTGAATCAGTTTAGATCAAAATATATATATAAAAAAAATACTTTCCAATTGGTTTTACAAAAACCATTATCAAACATAAAAAATCAGATCACTAACATTAAATAGAGATTAATTAGATATAAATGAGTGCATCAAACATGATACATAATAGTTGACTAGTAACATTTAATTTCCATAAAAAGAGAAAAATGATTAGTTACGATGAAAAAGAGACAAACAAACACATATGTCGCCAAGAATGGGTGGCTATTTACACTTATTTCAAAACAATTTTTGCATTGTGGAGAGAACATCTGCTTATAGTCTTCCCAGAAGTATTTGAAACTTATAATATATTTGAATAAATTTATTTATAAATACATATAAGAAAAAATAAATGAATTTATTTACAAACTAAAATAACTTTGTATAGATATATTAATATGTAAAAAAAATATTGTATACACTTTTAAATATTTTGCAACTCATACATAAGTTAATTTTAGACTAGAAAATTTCATTTTCTAATTACTTCATTGTAAAGGTGTTTATTAAAAGTGTTTTCTAAGAAAACTCCTGATTCAACTTGTTGTCTTATATTTTTACACTTCTTTACAAAAATTAATTAAAACGTACGTGCGTGTTACAAAACGTGAATAAATACTTACACGCAAAATATATATATATATATATATATATATAGAGAGAGAGAGAGAGAGAGAATATGTTGCACGAGGAAAACAAGGGCATTAATATATAATATAAAAGAATCAAATTTTTATTTAAAATATTTAAGATGGATAATTACCATATATCGTCATAGAAGTTTAAGAAAGAACCAACATCCTTGTTCCACGTAAAAGGTAAACCATATTGCATTATCAAACAAAAAAACATAGAATAACATATAAAATTCTAAATGACATTGACAGAAGTAGAAGGTTGAGGTAGAAGATTCTTACGTGTCAGGTTTCTCCAAACAGAAAAAAGCTGAACAAGCAAAAAAAAAAAAGAAAAAAAAAGAAAAAAAAAAATATATATATATATATTGGGGATAAATTGAAGGGATACGAAATTCTTTTGGGGGCACCCATAAAAATCTCCTTCCTCACGTAATGAGATTTAGCGTGAAATATTTGTTTCAGTTTATTTAAAAAATAATTAACCTTTTCATATAAAATATTAGTAAAACTTATTATGGTAAAATATACCTTTCTGAGCTAAATTTGTTTTTGATCAGTGTCAATTTTTTATACAATTTTCTCGTGTATTTCTAACCTACCTTTTATTCATTTAAATGAGTAGAGCTTTTATGTTTCCTTTTTATTTATTGAAATATCACGCTTGTTACCTTTTCTTTATCGCTTATATTCCCCCCCCCCCCCCTCATACCTTATCATCTACACTGTTGCCAACGTAAATCTTGTATTATAAAACACATATTCCAGAAAATAAAATCTTATTACACTAGTTTGATATTTTTTAATGTAGTTTCTAGTATCTGAGTTTATTGTAGCATAATTTATTATAATATATTTATAAAAAATTAATAGAAACAGAAAAAATTAATTGCTTTTAGTCAAGCATGTTCTAGTTCGACAACGAGGAAATAAACACATTGTTAATCATTTGTTCAATTAATCACTTGGTCATCACGACAATTAAATATACTAGTGGATATTCTTTACTCGTTTGGTCAATTTTATGAAAACTAATTGATGTGCATTGCATTTTTTATGCCATATTTTGATAAGTAAAACATTCATTTGTATGACTTCTTTCAAAGATTAAAAATTAATATACAGATATTATATTAAATGAAAGTAAAAAGAAGCTCCGACAACTAGACACGTTTCTTAATCATTTAGTCAACATAACAATTAAATACAATAGAGTATATATTTTAATTATTTGGTCAATTTTATGGACACTAAAACGTGTATTGCATTTTTTGTCATATTGTGATAAGTAAAGCATTGATTTGCATGCCTTATTTCAAACTAGTTTTTCTTCTTATATATATTATTTTATTTTTATATTTTTATTGAAACTGAATTAAAATTCTCTGAAGTGAATTACAGTTGAGTTTTACAAAATCGAGAGTTTTGATTGATTTGAATTCTTTTGAACAATTAGTGTTGAACTTTGTTGAGTTGAAATTTATTTGTAGGAAATTTTTTGACAGATAAGTTAGTAAAAATTTAGAGAAACATATGGTAAACAAAGTGAGTAATGATAGGATTAAGTAAACATTCTTTTATATTTAATTGGTAAATCTTATAACAAAAATAAGTTTTAAGTCTAATTTAAGTTATTTGAATTTGCAAAAGTAATTATATGATAGTATTTCAAACAAATAATATATATATATATATATATATATATATATATATATATATTAATATATCTTAGTTATAATATATTCTTATATGTTCTGGTACTTTATAGTAAATAAGTTTCTAAACTTAACATTATTCATAAATAAGGTTAATGTTTTAATTTCAAGTCTGAATGTCACTAAATTCAATCCCCGTATTTAATGTATTGTTTATTTTTAAAATTTGAAACTTGGTCACAGTTTAAATTTTATCTTTAAAAGAGGACTTTAAAGGTTAAAGAAAATATGTATTTAAATTATTCTTTACTTAATTACTGAACTTATCGAAATAATTTTAGTTTTTATATTCTTTATAATTTTCTTTTTCTCTCTATACTTTTGAAATTAAAAATTATATATGATTTAAGAAATAAACACTTGTAGTTCACCATAATTTTTCTCAATTTTTAATTCTTTTTGTTATATATATGTAATTTATTATTTAACTATTTATTTATTCCAATCTAACTATTTTTTACCTTTATTTTCAAAGTGAAACTCAATATTTTCCTTTCAAATTTGTTATTAATCAAAAATAAGTTTTATAAAAATTTAAATAGTTGGCATACAAATTTAAAACATAATTTACAATTTAAATATATTTATATTTAGCAATATCCTGTCCAATACACATATACATTAATTATAATTTGTGAGAAAACTATACTATTGAGAATGAATAATGAATATATACAATTATCCATAAATATTTAAAAACTAAAATTATATATTCACTTAAAATAAATATATAAATTCATTAAATTTTCGACATAATTATATGTTTTAATTAATCCATAAAATGATATAATGTAGTGATAAATGTTTTTTTTTATCTCCCTGTTACATTATATGTCCCATTCAGAATATAATATATATATATATATATATATATATATAATTGCTAAAAAAAAAATAGGAGGACAATAAACAGTCAGTCAAGTGATGAAGCAACATGGATGATTAACACATGACTACAAAATTACATAATAAACAACCTTAAAAAAATCACAAAGGATCATATCGACAATTGAAGGCACTTTTTGATGGCTTCATGTTGGCAAGTGGACAACAACAATAATCCTCCAACTTTAGAGGAGCAATCATAAATAGTGTATTTTATTACTAACAATATTTTTTTTTACATATTTTTAAATTATTATTTCTCAAAAATTCAAACAAAAGCTACATTCTCTCATCTATCACAATCCATTATTGTTCATCAAATTTTCATATTTTATAAAAAATATATTAATAAAGTGCATAAGGAAAAATAAATCCTGGCACCAGCTATTTAAATTTGAATTTAATTAAAATTCAGAAAAATATATATATGATGGTACACGAAGATGGTTGTGATGCTATTATTCATTCATCACTTGTAAACAATCTTTCTCCCGCGATTGAAGGTTGTTTTTGGTCTCTCTCTATTCGATCTTCCTCTGTCTCGTCGTTCCCGATTCTAGGGTTTCCGTTCTGATAACGATTTCTCCAATTCGATTTGGGGCACATCACTAGGGTTTCTGCGCTGCCAGATCCGTTTTCGGATTTCCGCTTTATCGATTCCCAGTCATTTATTCAGAAATTCAACATGTTTTGGCGGATGGCTGGTCTGTCCACGGCGTCGCCGGTGAGTTCCCCGCACTGTCATTTTTCGATTCTTGGCGCAAGCTGTGCCGACACTGATTCATGTGTGTTTGTGGTGGTTTCGGTTCTTTCCTTGATGCGGTGTTTGCTTGGATTTGATTTTCGGTCCGTTTCTCGGGAAGTGTGACTATGTGGAGCGTTATTGTCTTTAATTTACTCTTCGGTGATGCCAGTGTCTTTTTTCTCTAATTTGTTTAATCAATCGGATGTTTTGAATAATTGAATTGGTTCATGTAACTGTGTACCTGATTGTGAAGCGATGGCTTGCGATGTCTGGCCAGTTTGTAGTTAGTGCCACATCAGGTCGAGGACACTGGGGTAGTGTCTGTATTTAAGAAATTTGAAAGTGATATATGAAGATCGATAACAGGAGTGTGCGTGACTGATTAATGTAGTAATGAGGAGGAATTAGGAATTTTGTTGTCTGTGTATATATTGAATGAAACTAATGTTTCCTGTTTTTACGTGGCCTGTGGTGGTCACAAATATCAGTTATCTTAAAATAGGATAAAGATGAGGAACTGCCATTTATTGTCGAAGTATTTGATTTTAGCAATGATGTGTATATCTTTTTAGTTGTACAGAAATGCCCACATTTTTATGCTGTTTATTTCTCCTTTTGTGAAATAGTTTTGTGTTCTTGACCTTGGTTTGGTGTTATATGCATTGTTTCTGGACAGTTATTTTTGTTTTTTTCTCATAATGGATATGTGAATATTTTGGAGGGCTTGTTGTCGTTGCTTTTATTTGTATTATTTGTTGTTAGGAGGATTTCTTATTGTCTGCTGGAATTTGTTAGAAGGCATTGTACCACTGCTCACAAGTAACTTGAACATTGTAACATCTTCTTTGATATTAGTGTTGACTAAGTTATGCCTTCTTTCTCTTCCTTCCCTCCTATCAGTAAATTATCAATGTGAGGATTTTTATTTATTTTTTGTAAAATTAAGTTTAGTAGAAAAAGAGCCTGAGTAGTAACATCTGTAAACACTATATCATCCAAAATGGAAAAGAGAAGCATATTAGAGAACAAAAAGAAGCAAGAAAGAAAATGAATATGCCCAATTCTTATGCTTACATGTGAGTGTGTCCGTTGTGATGGTTTTGAAAGGCTTGAAACCAATATTTTTTGCTTGCTTCTTGGGGGCTAGAATAGATTTATTTGATTTAATTTTAGTAATATAGGTGCCTATTGGTATGGTGTTTTTACTATTTATTTGGTGTATTATATTGCAGGTGGAGACCATTTTGGATAGGGATAATTTTACTTTGGATGAACTACTTGATGAGGACGAAATTATTCAGGAATGCAAAGCACTCAATAGTCGCCTTATAAAATTGTAATGCTCTTCTTTTCTTCTATTACCAACGGATTTCATATTTGAAATTATTGTAGTGTATTTTTTAGTGCACGCTTTGATAACTGTTGCACCCATTCTAATATTATGTTTGGCATAAAAGATACGAAAAATATTTCACTCTATAAGTACATTCAGCATCCAAAAGTATGTTCAGAACAGTATCCAAACATGCACCCGGTTGCTTTCCGTTTTCTGCTTTTGTTTTTCAGAAACTATCATTAAGAAGTGAATTATAATTTATTTATCAGAATCATAAAAACTGATTTATGAACGAGTACTTTTTGGCTTAATATTATTGTTTAAGGGTGAAGATGAGATCAAGTAATGTGCTTGAATTCACTAAAGCGAGCTCTACTCTGTTTTTTAACAATCTGGACTTGTGCCTCTACGTTTAATTAATTAGATTAGGAAACAAAATATGACTTTGATTTTCCATTTTATCCTAATTTTACTTTGATAATCTGATTCAGAACTTAAAAAATTATCAGCTTGGTGGTGATAACAAATAAGGATTAAGGGATATACTCGTTTTGCATGTCTTAATAGTTATTAGTGTGAAATAGCTAACCATGGAAATAATACTCATTTAGTTGCCTTTGTCTTAAAGTAAGTCTTGTTCAGGAATCAGGAGAGTGAAGAAAGGATGGAGAAATTCTTCTTATAGTATAACTCATACTAATGTTAAAAGTGTAGCCCTGTGCATGAGTTTTTCATCATAGTAAACGTATGAGAATCACTATCTGTTATTTTTGTAAGCAAAATAATTTCATTAGTAGAAATGTTTGGAAGTACAATTTTATAAATAAATGTCTTTTTGTTACCTGCATTTAATCATCATCATAATAATAATGTGAAATGTATAGCGTGAAATTATAGGGCTTTATGTTTAAGGAGAATAGAGGCCAAATACTCTGAAGTTAATGTTGATATGGTTATGTTGTATCACTAATACTTAAACATGAAGAGATAATTTTTTTAGTACTAAATCATAATCCTGGCTAAACAAGGAAGTAGAAAATGAAATATTAGGAAACATGGAAAATGAGGAAATAGGAAAACTAGTCCTAAGTAATACTTGAGAGAGAAAATATGGAAATAATGCTTATTGTTTCATCTCTTAGCTGATTATATATGTTTATATGGGTTCTTATATCAGAGATTTACAAAAAAGATATGAACAACCTACAATTGCTACCAATAGGTAATAGAAAAGATAAGTTAACCTATTCTAACAAGTTAACCTATTCAAACAAGTTAAACAATTCTGACACTCCTCCTCAAATTGGAGCATACAAATTGTATGTACCTACCAAGCAGGAGTATACAAATGGTATGTACCAAGCAGGAGTATACAAATTCTGATACTCTTCCGAAGACTTGTCAAAATAGTTGCAAGTTGATTATTGAAGCTGACAAATTTCGTGCAAATTTCCTTGGACAACAAATTCTCTCGAACAAAATGACAATTATATTCTATGTGTATAATTCTCACATGAAATACAGGACTGAAAGCAATGAAAATAACTGTCTAGTTATCACAATACACATTCATTTGATAAATTTCACTAAACTTCAGCTCTTGAAAGAATTGTTTTATCCACACAAGTTCACAAGTGAAGGATGCTATCGTCCTATACTCAACTTTGACACTAGATTGAATAATCACATTTTGTTTCTTGCTTTTATGGGAAACAATTTTGCCTTAAGTGAAAGCACTATACCCATTAGTGGAACAAATGTTTTTAGGAGATCTTGCCCAATCAACATCACAATACCCGATCATATGAGTATTTGCTTTATTTTCAAATAGTAGTTCTTGTGTTGGAGCCTTTTTTAGTTATCTGACAATGCGAAAAACGACATTTGAATGATTAAGATGAGCAGCCTGCGAAAAACAACATTTGAATGATTATGATGAGCAGCCTGCATTAACTGGTTAACCACTCCAACTACAAAAGATAAGGCAGGTCTAGTACGAGTGAGATAAATAAGTTTTTCAACGATTTTTCTATATCGTTTTAGGTTTGAGAAGGGCTCGCTCTGCATTGGAATTAATTTCTGATTTGGATCCATATACAATCAATCATACCTATTTCTTTTAAGATATCTAAGGCATATTTTATTTGAGAAATTAAATTCCTTTATGCAAATTGATGCATAGCTTGACACTAAATTTCTTCAAATTGATTCAAAACAATGTCTTTCTAGATTTAATTGAGTTTTTTGATACTTATAATTTTGTTATGTTAGTTTTAGTCCTTGTGTTGTCAATTTGTTCTTTTTAGTCCCCCCCAATTTACCACCTGGATGACATATGATTTTTCACCTAAATTACTTTATTAAGAATATAAATGAAATATGTTTTTATACTATTGTTCAATCACAAGTCATCATATTTGTAACTTCGTTAACTTTTACAGTTGTTATTTTAAAAGTCATCGAAGGGACTTTGATTCGCTAACTGTGCACAATTTTTTACACTAACATTGTGTCACAGTTACACGCTCCCATTAAACTGTGAGTGACATTGAATTTTTCCATTGATCACTGATTATACTCTTTAACGAATTTTCCAGGCAATATTCATTTTCACAAATAGTTTTGATGAAAAGCTGCTATAGTGACATCATATGTTATTGGCAAATTGAGGGGCTAAAATCAATGAATGGAAAAAGTAAGGACTAAAATTAATACAGAGGAGTAATACAAGCATGAAAGAAATTTTAATTGACCTTAGTTTTTAATAGACATTCCTTTTCCCACTGTGTTAAAGTTTAGACTTTTAGCGATTGCACATCATTCTTTGTTAATTGTTATAGGGCAAGGGTTGCCTCTTTGGTGCAGCTCTCAGTATCTTTCTCTTCTAAAAAATAAAATTGATTCATCTCTGATTTCTGAAGTATTTAAAAGATTAAGATAATTGGTTGCACACCTAATTTTCCCACTTCAGTTTAGTTGATGGTTGTCTGGAGTATCTTTTTGTGTGCTAGGTTTTAAATTATACGTTCCCTTGTCTTGGATACTGATAGCATAGTTGCGTTTGGGATCAATTATTCCCCTCCTTCTTTTCAATGTGATCTCTTATTGTGTGATTGTCTGACCACACTACCCTTTTAATTAATTTTGACTGAACAATGTTCAATGTTGTTTGTTGCAGTTTGTCTGCAAGAGCACAGGTTGAGCAACTGATACGATACATCATCGAAGAAGCTCCAGAGGAAGCTGAAAAGAAGCAATCTTTTAAGTACGATGACCAAAATGAAAATTGACTAAGTTCCTTTTTTACTGGATGTTTGCTGTGAAACCTTATTGCTATAATTTTTTAACAGGTTTCCCTTTATTGCTTGTGAGATTTTTACTTGTGAAGTTGATATCATACTCAAAACTCTTATAGAGGATGAGGAAGTAAGTCATCACATCTTTTAAATCCTTTTTGGTTAATATTTTTAAGTTGTGCTTACCTCATTCCTTTTTTGGCAGTTGATGAATTTGCTGTTCTCCTTTTTGGATCAAAATCACTCCCATAGTAACCTACTAGCAGGATATTTTAGCAAGGTACTCATTTATTGAATTTTGAAGCTTACTGCATGTTTAGTTAGGCAACAGAATTTCTTTCGGGTGGACACTGTCCCAAAAATAAGTCTGCTGACTAGAGAGTTAACTTTTGCCCTCTGACTCCAAAATTATTGACCTAAAAATTAATCCCGGTCGACTTGACCAGTCATTTCCTTTCCCATTGATATCAGGACTTAGCATTCAGTTTAATTTTCCTTCCTTCTATTTTTAATTTAAGTATTTGTTTTCAATTTCAAAGTTCGTTTTGCAAATAATCTTGACCATTGTATTTATTAAGTTCTTATGCTGCTAGGTAGTTGTATGCCTGTTGTTACGTAAGACAGTTCCGTTCATGCAATATGTTCAAGTAAGTCCACAACTTCTTTATTATTTTATTTAGACATATCCTTCTTACCATGCTGTATAGTTACACATTGAACTGTTGTGTAAAAATGATTATTGCAGATAATAATGCATTTCTGTAAAACACAAGTTGGTTGGTCTGAGGAACGAAAAGTTTTTTTTTTGTCATCTTCTTTTGATAACATTATATTATGATTATGTCATGAATCTGAAAAAAATAGAGGTGTGCTATTGCTTTATTAATTCATATTCCTCAAGTCTGTTAGTTATTTTGATTTAATAAGCCATCGATAACAAATACAGATTTGTATATGTAAGAAATTGTCCTCTCACACTCCTCTCTGATTCAGTAGCCAGCACCCACAATTAGCCTTTGTTTGGTTGAAGGAAAGAAATTGGGGGAGTGGAAGAGAGAAGAAAAGAATAGAAATAGGTTAGAAATGGGTGGAAAGTGAGGTCATATGTCATAATATATTTTTTACCATACTCAACCAAGTTTCCACAATCAACCAATTTGGTAAGCACAATGGAGTAGGCGTTCTGTCGAACTCCATGCTCCCTACTCAACCACGAACCTACACAACAACAACTATTCGTACTCCTGTTTTCTCCATGCACAATTGATTTTGTGATCATTTGCATCACTGTACACGAAATCATCCATCTCCAAAAATCATCACTTTTTATTACTTTTTTTTTTTTTTCTTATTCTTTCCTTTTTGTCTTCCTTGCAAGCTCTTCTGAACACTCCTCCTTCCACAATTCCCTCTATGCCTTTCTCTTCTCATTTTTCAAACTTCATTACCATGGGTCTACTTGAAATACTAGTGCAGTTTGGTAGAAAATCACTGGCAGCTCATCTTTGCCTCCTCTTCCCATATGCTACACGAAAAAAATGCAAGAAGCTGGGACTCACGTCCCTTTTTTCACAGTGCACTCCTTTTCACCTCATCCAAATCACCACCTCTCCATAGTATTCTTTCCCTTTCTTGATTCATCACACAATCTTCCCCACAACCAAACACAAGCTTAGAGAATATTATGAAGAAAAGGGAAAACATATAGTACAGACTCTCTTCTGAAGTCTCCTTACCATCCTTCTTAGTCACTTCTCATATATCTTTAAATCCTGTTTTCCTCCTCCCTCATCTTTCACCTAAATTCTCAATATCCTCCACAAATTCCTTGTTGATTTTCCCTCTATTTCCTAGCAGCATTGGCATTTGACTATCATAAGGAGAAAATGTAATGTTTCTAAAACAAATGGGACGTTTGTGTAGAATTAAAAAAAAAACTGAGGTGTTAGTATAATTCCATAAACCTTGGGGGTGGTTGTGTAATTTACTCTATTTTTATTGATGTGTTAGCATTCATTGGGTTGCACTCATCAGTTTGCTGATATGTTGTCCTTGTTTCTAACCAGGCTCACCAGGAAATTGTGAAGAAACTAGTTGACTTGATTGGAATCACATCTATCATGGAGGTTGGGTTTTTGACATTTTTTTTAATTGTTATACTAACCCATTAACATTGTCTTTGGTGCTGTAAGTTCAAATCTTTTGTTTTACTCGTATTTATTGCCCAGACTTGTGCATGGGAATTAGTGTTTTTAGATTTTAGAAATAAGTTACTTTCATTGGTTCGAATTTCTATTCCTCTGTGTGCATGTCTTTTTGTATATTCGTAGTTTTATTGGTAATTTTTCTTCTAATAACAGGTTTTGATACGCTTGATTGGTGCTGATGAACATATGTATGTAAGCAATGTGAATGCAATGCAGTGGATTGAAGATACTAATGTGCTTGAGATGATTGTGGATAAATTCAGTTCTTCAGTAAGTATCATCAGTTTTCTGAAGTCTACAGTGGAGGATTTGGACATGTTATTATTTCTAAATCTAAATGTGTTACGGGGTTTGGATGAATTAAATTACTAGGTAATTTTTTTTTTTAAGTTGATATTTGAGGTCAATAAGTGAATTAAATATGTGCACATTGATGCTATACAATTTTCTATGATCATATGGAACACATGATCTTTAAGTTTTATTTGTCACTGTCTTTTCTTATTACTTTAATAATAAAACATGGTGCCTCATTTGACTTGTATTAACCATTTTAATTTCGGAGTGATGGAGTTCTACCTGTATCATGTTCTTTTCCGTGTGGTATTATTTTCTTCCATAGTTGGCAATAGCACATATAATGGTGCTGTTGCTGAATTATGTTGTTAAGTGGTTGGAACATGCTTTAATGGTTGTACAATAGCCAGGCACAGTGGCGGAGCTTGATTGAAAAATTTTGGGAGAGTCAAAAGCTTGAAATAGAATTTTGGGGAGCCAAAATATAAAAATTTAGAGAGAAAAGTATGGGGGGGAGCCATGGTCTCTTTTGGCCCCTTAAAAGATCCGCCACTAGCCAGACAAAATCCTGGAAAATTGCAGCTGGATTGAGTCAGTGGTGTTGAAGTGTGTTGGAAAAGTGTACTTTAATGATGAAAGAACCTCATAGCGGGGGGTTAGTTAAGGATTTTTTTTCCTCTCCTTTGAATCAGAATTGAAACTTACTCTTGCAGTCACTTGTACGCTCTTTGTTATGTGGTGAGCATGACCCAATTCAACCTGCTAGACCCGATGTATTTTTTAAAGATGAGGTTAGATTGTGTTTCTAGCCATTTCCACATGGTTTAGTCGGAAGATTCTCTTGAAGTTCCAAGTTTTTTTGAATAATTGTATATTAGTAATAACCTTTTTATTTAATATTGAATATTTTGTATAACATGATATTATATTTATAGGTTAGGATTCTTTACACCAGATGAAAAAGTTATTTAAATTACACCTTCCATAACATTTTATGGATCACAAATTTAATCAATCCAACTGTTGAATATGATTATACATTAAAATGAAGTGATGTAATAAACTTCCAAATATCTTTAAAATTGTGTGAAGGTTTGGATACATGATCTAATTAAAAAGAATGTGAAATTCAATAGTTGGATAGATTAAAACTGCATTCTATAAAAATTATTGAAAGTGTGTTTTACTAACCCTTATAATTAATGTAAATAGATCCTAGCCCTATATTTATTATCGATTTATTATTTTAAAATGTAGCTTAATGTAAGTTTTATAATTATTTTGTTCGATTGTTTAAATATATGTAATGTTAAAATTTATATATTGTATAACAGAGTCGGGTTAACCCAGTATTACCTCACTTATTTAGGGTCTATATATTAGGTTGGGTTTGGGTTGAATAAATGGTTTGGTCACAATTTTGGGTTTGGTTGGGTTGGAAAAAGGGTGAACCCGCCCCAACCCAACCCATGCTCAACCCTAAGTATCCACCCTGCTCGGGCAACAGTTCTGCCATTTCACTGCTTTTTCTGCCTAGCTGTGATAATTGTTCGCCCCCAACGTCTGCAGCCTCTTCTCTCCGTAGTTTGTTAACGTCCCTGAGATCTGTTAGGCAATTTTTCTGGCAAAATTGTCTGTTTCTAGCTGACATTGACCTTTGCTGCCTAGTGTTTTTCTTTTTTGTACCCTCCTTAATAATCATTCTTATTCTAATAGTTACAACAGCGGCCATCCTGCTCCCCTCTAGCCCCCAATGGCATTTAGTGGGTTGGCCACCTCAAACCATTATTTGGGTATGTTAAACTTTTGTTTATAACTATTACTTGAGGAATAACGGAATTTTATAAAAATGTTGAATCGAGGCCTAATGACATATTTACTTGCATTACTATTACAAATATATAGAACATAATTACATCAGAAAGTCACCCAACTTAACTATGAAAGCCCACAAAGTATTTAGGTTAAGAGCAAGCAATCATGTAGATTAAATTCAAAATATATTTGTGATACATTTAGATTGTTGTTTTTTTTTGCTTGGATTATTTCATAATGTTTGCTGTTTGAGTTTTAGAACAAATAATACAATGGCAATTTCTTTTTCACTTAGGCGGTTTTGTTTTTCCTGCACATAAGGATATGTATGGCTTATACTACACCTTTCTCTGACGAAACATCCTTAAACCCCTAATGACCTATAAAGACGAATACAGTAATCATGGACAATAAATAGAATACGGATAATGTTTATAAACCGAATTCTCTTTATTACGAAGACCGGCCAACATGTTCTTATTGATTATATATCCTTTTGGTTTGGCTTTTACAGGATTCTCCAGAAGTACATTCTAATGCAGCAGAAACTCTCTGTGCTATTACACGATTTGCTCCTGCAGGGCTTTCTGCAAAAATCTCCAGTCCTAGGTAGATTTGTTTGAGGACTTGCCTTTTGTTATTGGTGCAATCCTAGATTAGTTTTCATCACTTGGAAGTTTATGCATCTTTTTCTTTAACCAACATTTTTCATTGAATATCTGCAGCTTTATAGGAAGATTATTCCGTCACGCCCTGGAAGTCTCTCGGCCAAAATCTGTTCTTGTAAACTCCTTATCTGTATGCATATCTTTGTTAGACCCCAAGAGACATACTTTTGGAGCTTATTATACATATAACCGCCAAATGACTAATGGATCTACCGTAACTGCAAATCCCGAGACTGTTGAAGGCATGCTAGAAAGCCTAGGTAAGACTTCCTCCATCCACCTTGACCTTCAAATAACCTGTTTATTCTAAAATCTTAAAGTCATCTTGTTAGTATTGTAATGTTGAGCATATATAATGTTCTCAAATAGCCACCATGGTAAATGGTAGTTTCAGATTTCAGCCAAACTGCCACTGAAATGACATGTCGTGGACCCTTTCTCATGACTGCCACCTGTCTCATTCTGGAATAGTGTTATGGTGCTATCCATGATTGCAGCTGGATTAAGCTGAGGCTAATATGTTTGTGGTTGCCTTATTTAGGGCTATATTGGATTCTTTGTTAGTTCTATCTTATTAAAAATTCAAAGAAACAACTGAATAAAGTAAATAGTGAAATTCTGCCAGTGGTAATTGCATATCATAGGTCATAAATTCAAGTTACCAATTTGTGCATGCTACTTAGACTATATTAATAATATAATATGCCTTCTAGTGTGTAGTTGATTTTAATGTAATATAATATGCTAATTCTGAACGGCTTAATGTTTTTTGGGAGATGTATATTCCTTTTCTCTGAATTTTTATGTGACTGATTCTATAGGAGAAAAAAATGCTGATCTAGCTCTTACTCTGTAGGTGATTTACTCAAGCTATTAGATGTTTCTTCTGCTGAAAATCTCTTGCTAACTACTTTTGGCAAATTACAACCACCTCTTGGTAAACATCGGTTAAAGGTAAACTAATTATTTGAAATTGCTCTGTTTGTATATTTGATTCGAATCTGTTCGAGCTTGGTAGACTCGTCTTGAACATGTACGGTCATGATGATACCTTTGCAAGTAATTGCCTTTTTAATGTTTGGGGTTCACGATCTTTGAAGATGTTGAAAAGTAATATTGTAGCTTTGCTGTAAATAATATTAACTGAACATTTATTCTTTCAGATTGTAGAGTTCATATCAGTCCTAGTAACTGTTGGTGGTGAAGCTGCTGAGAAGAAATTGATTGATCTTGGAGCAGTGCAAAGGATTATACACTTATTCTTTGAGTAAGTTTTGCAATTCTGGTATCTTGTGCCATGTCATTTAATCTCATGCCTCGCTACAATGCTTGAATTTGGTAGGTACCCGTACAATAACTTTTTGCATCACCATGTGGAAAACATTATAACATCTTGCTTGGAGAGTAAGAATTCTTCTCTTCTGGAACATCTTCTCCATCATTGTGATTTTGTTGGGAAAATTATTCAGGCAGAAAAGCAATTCACGTTGGAAGCTGATTCAAACAAGGTAAATGAGTCCCCTGCCCCCTCTCCCACAAACAAAAATATTGTATTGCAAAATTGTTTTACTTTGCTTATGTTTTGATACAATATTTAATGAGAATTAGAAAATCTTTTGGGATGAATACATATTTTAAATTTTCTACGTCTGCAAATATTCTTGCAGGCAACAATACCCGCTGAGGGTAAATCAGCACCCAGGATAGGATGCATAGGACACTTAACCCGTATAGCTAACAAACTTGTCCAGTTAGGGAATAACAACAGTGTAATTCAGGAACATTTGCAGGTCTGTTACTATGTCTCCAGCAAGTTTTGTGGTATGATTTTTGAATGTTTAAACTTAGTTGTGATATTTGATCAATTCTCTTTCTTTTCCCAGTAAGTAATTGTCTGATTTTTTTAGTATGTATTTGAACAAAATGAATGTTAAAAGTTTACTACATAATCTTGAAGCTCATTTTCAAACTTAAATTACAGGGAAATAGTGATTGGACAGACTGGTACCTTGGTGTTCTATCCAATCGCAATGCTGTGGAGAATGTCTATCAATGGGCTTGTGGGTATGTGGCTTTTCTTAGCTGGCACTATCTTGTTATATCCCATGGTTAATCCTACTGTCTGAATGAGCTGAAAAGTTAAGACTTGCCTGTTTCCTTGAATGCCATCATGCTTTTGAAAGTCTTGGTTAGAATCTTTAGAGTCCAGATTGATATTCTATTATTTTTCCTTAGAGCCATAAACATAGCGTCATAGCAACCATTAGAATCATCATATTATAATATACCTTTCTCAATCAGGAAAAATGCTCTCATTACAGGAATAGACCATTGCTCGCTGAACCAAGAAAACTTTGACCTCTAGAACACGTAGTCCCTTTTCAAAAGTCTTTTTTTATGCTACTGTATTCTTGCTGATCTGTCATACATGCTTGGAGCCTCAAGCTTGAGCACGATCTTAATTCTTGTTACTGAATACTTTCCTTATTACTGTTGGGGTTGAGTGTATTTTGATGTAGCTTCAGTGTAGGTCATCATGTGGTTCTGTATTGGGCTCTTTTGATGATTCTTAATTAATTGATTGTTACAGGAGGCCAACAGCATTGCATGACAGAAATAGGGATAGTGACGAAGATAATTATCAAGATCGGGACTATGATGTTGCGGCATTAGCAAATAACTTAAGTCAAGCCTTCCGTTATGGCATTTACAATAATGATGTTGAAGAGGTACAGTAAAGTTATTTCAGGGGACCTCCTGTCTGCCTGCAGTTGAATGTGCATTTTGTAGTGTCATTCGTTATATAGCTCTGAATGGAAGAACAGAAATATCTGGAATTTTTCTGAGATTGATAAAGAATTATTAAGATATATAAACGTCATTAAGACTCACTTTCTATGGTGTTGGTTTATATGCTCACAAGGCCCTTAGAATTGTTTTCTTCATAATGGCCAGAAGTATACCTTCAAAAATTATTTCTATGGCGTGTTATATATATCAAGAAGATTGACAGAGAATGGAATGGCTCAATCTGGGTTCAAAAGAACTTTTCGATGTCTGAACTTTTATGTTAGGTAGTAAAGGCAGTCTACAACTTTTCGAGAAAGTGATTTGCAACAGTCAAAGCCTTCTCATTCTTAGCTAATCAGAGACATTTTTAAATAATAGCTTTACCAGTTAATAGTTTGTTCTCAAAGTATGTAGACCAGCTGATGTAGTGACCAATTTGTTCATTGCGCATTGTAGAATGATAAATTCCGATGGCTGATATCTTTTTAAGGAAGTGATAATTCTTTATTATGCTCCTGTTTATAGTTGGGTTGACACTACTGCTTATCAGATTGTGTCATTAGTAGTTCTATGCTTAGCTTTTGATTCCTGACCAATGTATGTGTTTCAGGTCCATGGCTCTCTTGAACGAGATGATGAGGTATACTATTTTCCTCTTTATATGTTAAAATCCAGTCTTGGAATTTAGGTGAAGTGAATATATAGTTGAATATGTTCAGGTTAGTGCTTAATATAAATATGTTTCAAGATGGAATGAACATTCTTGCTTGGGTGTCTTATAGTGACTCGAACTTCTCCATCACATAAAATTTGCCTATCTGCAGCTTTGTGCTGAGCAAATTAATGGTTTTCATCATAAAAGTCTGCAAGTGTGGCTGATTTCTCATGTTTATGTAAATTAATGGACATCACTAATGTGTCATAGGATTTTTGGTTGAGATTTGATTTACTATCATAATAAAATATCTAAGAGAATATGAATCTTGCAGGATGTCTATTTTGATGATGAATCTGCAGAAGTTGTTATATCTTCTTTGCGGTTGGGAGATGACCATGAAAGGTAAATGTTGTGCTTTTCTTGATCGTACGTGTGTCAGTTTTCTACTTTGAATTTAACGTCTTGGCTAGTTTTTCTTCACATTCTTTGGATGTATACCTTATGCCTTGGCATATGCAGTGGGTCTCTATTCACAAATTCCAACTGGTTTGCTTTCGAGGAGGATAGAGATAGAGTAGCCAATGAGCGCTCAACAGGTTCCCTTGCTTCTCCATCACCTAATGCTGAGGAGGGTATTGTAAAAGCCAGTGGAGATGATGTTGCTGGTGAGGATGAGGAGTTAGCTGACACTGCAACATCTTCTCCCGAAGCAGCACTAAAATTAGAACATGGTGGGACAGATAAACCTGTTGAGTGGGTTGAATGGAGGGAATCTTCAGATGCCAATGACCCTTCTGATATTCTTCCGAATGGGGAAATTGGGAACAATGATCCTGGTGCAGCTGAATCACCATCTCCATCATCCAGTGTTGCAGTAACAAAGGATAAGCAGTTAGCTGCTGATTTGCCATCAGCGCCTCTCGATAACTCCAGTCCTGTAACCTCTGAGACAACTAAAACAGTAAGTGAAAATCCAAGTTCATGTGCACCAGCTTCTGTGGATGGGTCAGTCGCTGAGGTTGGAGGAAACAGTAACAAGGACACAACTGACAGCAATAAAGGAGTCGAACATGAATAGATAATGTAAATTCCTGTGAACTGGCTTGGGTTGCTAATCATGCAAAATTAATCAGGTGGGAAAAGTACATCCTGGAGTCTGGCTGGGCAAGAGCGTTTAGACCTCTCTGCACGCTTTTTTTTAATAGGAGTGTTGAATTTTATTCCCACCAACTTCTGAAGCTATAAATTCAATGTTTGATGTGACTTTATTAGCTCATGCTGTTAGGTGCTACTGAATTCTTCACCTGTTCATATCAAATGTTTAGCTCGCCCAATTAGGTGCTACTAAATTTTCCCCCTTTTCGTATTAACTGTTCATATAAATACGTCTCTCCGATCCAAGTGTTCCGGTATGAAAATGGGTTCCTTGCTTGACTTTTTCAATCGCTCAAAGTAACCTTGTATGATGATTTTTATAGGAAGTTCCTTGCCCAAGCTCAAATGATGTGGGTCTTTAGCATTGAAGAGCTTGAGATGGTTGCTGATAAGGGCTTGAACCTCAGAGCATACTGATAATGGAAAAGACCAAAACATGGGGTGTAGGGGAGGACGTTTTGTAATTATCAGTTTTCTGAGAGCAAGATTCGTTTCATTGTTACATGAACCTTCGGGTTCTGAAACTTGTATTGACTTGTCCCAGCATATTGTATAAGTTGCTTCAGAATCAACTTAGGAAAGACTTCCTGGTTGGATTTAACAATTACATTGAATTTCTATGCGTTGATCCTTTGTGAGTAGTGTTTCACGATTTAGGTTATATTACTCTGAACATGAAAGTGCAGTAATATACCCATCCAGTAATTTTTGAGAGGAAAAATAAACATAATAGATTGATTGAATACACTGTCTTCAATTTTGGGTATAATTTTCAGTGATTTTTACTGCGTAGTAACATTTTTCGTTGTTAATTCTGGTCAGACCCAAGTTCTGGTAATGAAATGGTATAAAGTAAAATCTCTTAATACACGAACATAAAACCCACATTCAACTAACCACCGTCAGATAAGCGAACAAACAAAATGATTGTTGTAAATTTATACAGGAACAACAAATTGTCTTTGATAAATAGAAACCTTATTAGTAACCGCTATTGTTATTACGGAAAACAACCTTAATTGTCTTTTATTCACATACACACTGAATTTTTATAGTTTTAATTCTCACTCACAATTCATACCATAAAAGACGGTTTGACAGGCCAAATAGCCAATAATGTCGGTTACATCTTTACTGACACGGAGTTTAGTTGAATTGTATTTAAACAGGTGGATTAGAGTCAGGGAAAAGGTCTTTTTTCCGAAGTTTAGTAGTCATTACCTAAATAAACATTTTGCTGAAAAAATCATGTCAATATTTCAAAATCATGTACAAACGTGAAAAAACCAAGAAATTATTTATAATAATAAAAAAAATGTAACCGATACATATAGTTAAGATCACGGACGGACATTGAACTCAATGTTACATTTCGTATGTCAAAATTGAGGAGGTACAATGTTCATTGCCTCATCTCACAATTTAAGAGGAAGAATTGAAACTCCATTTCGTGCTTCAGGGTTACGTCCCCACCTTCCTAGACGAGGTTCCTGCAGACAAATACATCTTTACTGAGAAGAAAAACCACTAATTCTAACACGGTTACAAAGGCAGGAAATGGGAGTAACAATTAATCAAGATAATAAACGGATATTCATGTATAAATCGGTTGTATGTAAATTTTATTAAAAAGTATTATTTGCTTAATAGAGACGATTATGATGGTGGTTAAACAAACAACCCTGTGTGAATTAAGGGCCCTAATGAAAAAAAGCAGAAGAAAAATTAAGGATCGGGGCAAATGTGTCCCCACCCTACAAAATGACCAAACACCTAGAGAGCTGAATCGCATTATAGTTGAAATCCAAATAAGTGCAAAATTTAGTTATAGTCCTCTAGGTGTACTTGACAATGTTATCAACTAGAAACTGGGATTTCACCTACGTAAACAACTCAATAAAAGTTTGTATTAAAAATCATATAAATTACTTATGTGAAACTTATTATATCTAGAGGACAATTAAAGAACTACATCCAAGGTTAATCCCTTAAGGCACATACGCAGCTCAAGAATTACTGAATACCACAATCATGTGGGAGAGGATTAATTCAGAACCAATGCCTGAGACTATTATATTGTTCGACAAGGTATTGAATGCGTTGTAACCCCCCGAAACAAACAAGATGCTAAGAAATGCACTAATTATGCTTTAAAAGTTCGAATTCCCCTTCATTCAATAGCCGATCATATGTTCTCCATGCTCCATCAGAGATGGACCAAAATGGAAACTAAAGTATATGCAGATCCATAAATTTATTATCAAAAATCACATTTATATGAACATAAACTTGGACAAAATTCGCTTATAGCAAAAAATGAAATTTCACAATATTTAGGGCAGACAACATCCAATTGAAAACATTATGGCAAAAGAAAGTTCCTGGGTCAGTTTGCAGGCATCTAAATAAATACGAGGTACAAGATATTTTCAACAGCAAATCTGGTCAAGAAATTAAACTCCCCAAAATTAACTCATGATTTCAGCCTGAACTTAATGTTGGAGATCACACATTCTAAGACTTAAGTTTAAGTGAAGTTATGTACTTGTAGCTGCAATTATTCGGTAAATATGCAATTTGTAAGACCATAAGAGTAAATAACATCCAATGATGTAAGTGGTGTTTTCATACAATTGAAGCAATTAACCATGCTGTATTTAAAAAACTGTATTCCATTCAAAGCAAGCTATTAACTAAATAAAGCTAGTCAATTTCATATACTTAGCAAAGAGCAAGAGAAAGGCAATGAAATTTGTCTTCTCAGACATCAATATGTAAAGCTCCATTTGCTAAGGATGGACTAGTTTTGGGTTTTACAGTCTTACAGCTGTGGACAGATTGACACCTGAGTGCAACCAAATGAGGATGTGTGAAATCTTTAATCCTATAAATCCTGTAGTTTTAATCACATAACACGAGATGCCTCTCAATCACAAGCTAAAACTGGAAATTTGTCAGTGAGACAGTTTCTTATTAAAATGTTGGAAGTATAGAGAGAGTTTTAGGGAGGAGAGTGGGGGACAAAGGACACAGACAACAAGATAACACAAAAAATTGACCTGTTACTATGAACGAGAAATATTAATAAGAAAACTTCACACCATGTCAATTCCCTTATTATCATACTATTACCAATCCTTGACAACTAACTGTGAAGCATTAAAACTAGAAAGTTGAAATGCTCAGAGTTTTTCTGTCAACGACAACATTAAATATAAATTTCATTAAGTGTTATGACAAATAAAGACAATAATATTGCTAGTAGTACATAGTATGAGTAAATTCACCTGTCCAACTCCAGCAATTAAGAATTCTGCTGATTTTGCAAAAGCCAAGGTATTCACAAATCCAACCTGAAATGTAAAAAAGGTTTGATTAAATGCCAGTGGATTCTTAAACTGCAAATAACTCGGTACAAATATAAATCCAATACTAGAAAGATGAAGAATTACGTGTTTTGAAATTAATTTTGACTTCAAAAGTAAAACTTGATTTTCTATGAAAAAAAATAAAAAAATGCTATGTACAAATTGATAACTATATAATGGTAGCAGGTTTTCCATGTTGAGTATCTACCATTCTCTGAGCAACATTAATGATACATCATCACATGGCATAAAAGTAAGGTTTGTACAGAAGGGGAGAGAATTGTTCACTAAAAAACAGAGCTCAACAGAGAGCAACATTCAATAGAAAAAAAAAAAAAAAAAAAAAAAAGCCTTTTTCAACAGAGGCTAAAAAAAAAAAAATAATACAAAAAAAAAAATTTTTTAGGAAAAATAATTTTTTTTTCACCAAAATTTCTTTCAAATACAAATGGAACTTTTTGAAGAGTT
>Ga0099825_1000289_pt1 | contig 48466 bp, 30 predicted proteins | sample SiratroredBW_FD_76838 | JGI IMG/M metagenome (GOLD analysis project Ga0099825, IMG submission 76838) | Root nodule microbial communities of legume samples collected from California, USA - Siratro red BW | ecosystem: Host-associated > Plants > Roots > Nodule | place: USA: California | collected...
ACTCTACTAGTTTGCTAATGAACAACAATGTTATTATGAAGCTTTTTTAGGGCTTAGAAATTTTGGTAGTTTCAATACTTTGCAAATCAAATCATGTTGCTCTTCTTTTTGAATGATGTCTTTAAATAAGTCTAGAAGAAAAAGTTGTGGCAAATCCTTTTCTGAATGTTGAGGAACTATAACCAATTCAAGTGTCTTCCTTGCGTCTAATTAGCTTGAATGTGTTATTTATAATGTGTTTTCTTATTTTGCTTTATGCTTGTTTTGGGTGTTTATTTCTTATTGGTGCTTAAGGATTGAATGCAAGAGGTTCTAAGGTTGAGTAAGATCCGGTGGAGTGGAGGTCTTTTTTGGAGTTGAGCACCTTTTTTTCATTTGGCTTTACTTTTCCACTATCCAGCTCAATCCCCCCTACACTTGACACAATTCCAACCATTGCTCTTGATGTCTATGCATCACCCAACGCAATTGATCATTTTAGTCTCAGGAATTATGGTGTCCAACCTAATTTGATTTGCACCCAATACAATTCTCACACTCACTCTCGGGTTAGTACGGTGCCTAGCGGCATCTATGTGGTGCCTAGTGCCAAATCAGTTTGTTTTTCTTATGCATCAAGTCCTAGTAAGACACCCAACGTGGTGAGTAGGGTGCCCAATGTCGATTCTCTAGGTAGTAATTTAAGCGCTGACACCTCACCAACTTTTCATGTACTCTCAATTGAGGAATTTGCATAATATGTTACTTGGCCTGGGGCCTAATCCCATTTATATGACAGGGTGAGCATGTTGAAGAAGAAGTTAGAGTTGACATCGGAGAAGCTGATAATGGAGAAGAAGAGGACAATATTCCATGATGATTAGGATCTGTTGGAGACTTAACTTTCACAAAACTTTATTTATTTTTTATTCTTTATACTTCAGTTTTTTTAAATTTCATGATTGATTGTGGTAAAACTATGTGACTTGGTTGGTTTGGCATATATAATGCATTAGGTTATATGACTTAGTAAGCTTTACACGTCACTAATGGCCGCTATCAATTGAAAATTGTGAATTGAATGTTATTGTTCTTGTTGAGTATAAGTTTATGGATGCTCTTATGTTATTGTGTTGAAAGTGCATTCATTGTTTTACTTTTGATTAATTATTGTCACAAATAGTGACAACTTTTGAAAAACCAAAATTTTAACCATGTGAGAATTTGTACTTCAAAGTTTAGATTCATTGAGTGCTATCATTTTTTACTTACAATTGACTTTGCTTGAGTTTCAATGTTAATTAATCATCTGCATATCTACAATTGGGCCAAATAACCAACCATGTTATGCAAAAAAATAAACCTTTGTGCATCTATTTGAGCATTAAAAGAATCTTTTCTTCTTCATTCTTGAGCCTTGTTGAGAAACAAGTGACCACCTCACTTTAAGTTGAGAGAGCAAGAAGATCATGGTCATTAGTGTGATTCAAGTTCAAGGGATGTTATTAAAGGTAGTACATAGGGAAGCATAAAGAACAAATCAGAAAAGGTTGTGGTTCATGTTGTATAGTCCATTTAAAAAACACCAATAATTAAAATAATGTGGGCATAAGATGATATTGGTTCTAGTATGGGGTTTTCAAATAAAAGAGAGTAGAATGTGATAAGTCATGAGTTTATCTAATTGTTGTCTTTGCTAAAGTGCCTTTACTACCTAGAAAAACCAATTTCCTTTTTAGTCTAGCCACATTATAATCCATAAAAGTCTTTGTGATGTTGCATACTTATAAAAAATTGTGGCTCTTGAAAGAAAAAACTAAGTTAAATTGTGTGAAATTAGTGGTGAAAGAGAGAAAATCACGTCCTTAAACACTAGTGTGCTTGCGTGAAACACTTCTTCTGATAAGAAATTATACTCCTAATTGTTCACTGAAAATATTTTGTCATGATTGTTAGTTTTGAATGAAATAATTGGATTCATTTTGTTGTTAAAATTGCATTGTGAACACCATAACCGAGTCTTAATAAGGAAACATTTTTTTCCCAAAGTTGATTTTTGAAAGAGCATATATAATTGACATCTGATGTGATTGCTTTGATCACTTCAGATGTTTTGATATCTTTCTTTAATTAATTGGATACTTAAGTTCTATAATCGAATTATACCACTAATCTTTATGAATATTGTCTAATAAATTAACAATAGGAACTTTGGTTAATAAAAACAAGATTAGAATCCATGAAGGAGTAAATAAAGGAGAAAATTTTGAACGCTTATAAGAATTACGCCCAACACCACAAGATTTGCGCCCAATGTTAGTAGACCCGAAGGTTGATGCTGACAATTGCACCTAACACTAGATGAATTGTGTCAAGTGCCACTGGAGCAAAGAGCTACTCATATCAATTGTGTCTATTGGAGAATGCATAACATTAGGCACGGACGTGATTGATATACCTCTGAATGTATTCAAGGAGGTCTTTGTGCTAGGGTTTCGAGTAGTGAGTTTTGGGGAAAGAAAAAATAGGCTTGGAGTGGCACTAGGGTTTTGAGGGGTTCTCTTTTCTCCAATTTGTGTAACCATCTTTTTCCATTGTTTATCTTTTTGTTTTTAGGCTTTTCCTGACAATGAAGAGCTAAATCCATTTTTGTTGAGGTTAGATATAACCAATTAAACTCTCATGTAATGTTTTAGATATATTTATGTATATGTCTTTTTATTTAATGTTAGTATTTTGTTTTTATGATTAGTGCTTTTTGTGATTTGATAATCCATAGCTTGATATTTTATTTATGGGGTATTCAAAAATGTTTTTCCTAATCTATAAAACTGAATCAAAATGTCTAATGAAGTTTGTCTTTAGAAATAGAACTTGACTCATTAGTTATTGTAAATCCTTGTTGTAAAAATAAGTTTACTTATAAATTGCTCAAAGAATTGACTTTTAATAAAAAAAACTTAAATTCATTCTAAAAAAATAAGGGTTTGATTTTAGTATTAATTTGGAAAGAAGTTGATAGGAATAGATAATGTTGCTCCAATATCTAAGCAAAGAACAACTACACTATCAGTCAAAAAGATACTGACATTTATTAGATGGCAAAATGAATTTTAAAATTTATTAACATTCTCTAAAAAGAGTTCTAAAAAAAGTACTATTAGTAATCTCATAAATACCGAAATTATTAAAAGAACCTCCAGTAACTTATCATGCACAAAAGGAAGATTTGGGGAAGTAACTTTAATATCATTTTATATCTTTTCTACAATTTAGATGTTCGATACAAATCTAAAAAGAATTTAATTGTTTATGTATTTATCACTTGTTCCATGTGTCACACCTTAAAGGTTTAAGTATTATATTTTCATATATTTTTTGGTTAATTAGATTTGAAAATTTGAGAAGACAAAGGAGAGTTAAAAGATTCAATCACTATTGAATTTATTTTATATATTTAATGTGTTTATTTTATATATTAAATCATCGTATTTTATATATTAAATCATCGAAGTATTTGGGTGCTTTTTACTGCACCCGAATAGAGTGTAGAAATAAAAACGAAAAACAAAAGTCACTATGAGCAGGTATCGAACCTGAGAACCACATCGACATGTCTAACTTTAAAAAGGCGGTTTCTAACCAATTAATAAAAATGAGTTTAATATGATAAAAACAATTGACCATTATTCTGGAAAAAAAATTGGCCGGAAAATATTTGGTTGCAACTTTGGAATATAGCTTCTGGTCACTACATTTTCCAGTGAATTATTATTTGGATATTTTCTCGAGAAAAATTAACTTTCCGGGAAAAGTCTCGCCGGTCTTGTAATTCCAATTCCGAAACGGCAAGGGTAAGCAAGCTCAATCCTTCTTCTTTTTCTTATTTTTAGATTTTTGTAGAGGGCATTCGATTAACCAATCGCTAGGTTAAAATAGCGGATTGAAAAGTCGAAAAATAAATTAAGCAACTTGCACGATCTTGGCGTTCTCGATGCAATCAGAATCGCTATCGGAAAAGGTTTTGGTGCTCGCGGAGGAGGAGGGGGAAGAAGAAGACGATAGCGCGAGCGTTAGCGTGGGGATTGTTGGTTCCCGATGATTCCTCCGAGACGGAAGAAATGGACAGAGGCGGAGGAGAAAACCCTAATCGACAAGTACGGGGAGATGTTGGCGGACGGTTCGCTGTCGAAGATGCGGACTCGCGAGAAGAAGTTCAAGCCGATTGCTTGTCACGTGAATTCGGTGCACCACGTGCGCGATCCCGTGGCTTACCCCTGGCAATGGAGTTGGAAGGACGTTTCGACGAAGGTGCAGAACATGCGGCACCAGTATCTGCTGGTGAAGCAGAAGATCAAGAGGCCTGAGTTTTCGGGGTCCGGAGGAGGAGGGGATTGTGATGATGGGAGTGAGTTTGATTGGGTGGAGGGGCTTACTCATTGGTCTAACTTTCTAAGGTACAAGGATGTGTTTGGGGATGTTGCACTTGTTGTTGGTGGTCATGGTGGGAATGAGTTGATGGTGATTGAGGATGGGGATCACGGGGATCGCCATGGGGATCATGGAGATGGGTTTCTTGCTGGTGGTGGGGGGATGGACATGGTTGAGTTTGGGCAAATGGGTAATTCTGGGGATGGGGATTTTGGGGCTGCTATGGATGGTGTTGACAACGAGGTGATGGCGTTGGGGTTTGAGTATGAGGCGGAGGAAGGGGAGGTGAATTACAATGGGAGTGGTCGGGAGAGGGAAGATGCGGCGGAGAATGGTTTTGTGTTTGAGGAAGGGGAGGTGAATGGGTCAAGTTTGAAGAAGAGGAAGGTGGTGAAGGGGATGGAAAAGAAAGTGTGGCGGATTCTTGGTAACCAAATGGGGCAGTTGAGGGAAATGGAGGCAAGGTTTGAGCAGCGTGAGATGGAGAGGGAGCGTGAGAGGCAGAGGAGGGAGAACTTGCGAGTGGAGCTTGATAAGCAGTGGGAGAAGAAACTGGAGGAGAGGGAAAAGGAGAGGGAGGAGAGGGACAAGGAGAGGGACAAGCTTAGGAGACAGAGGATGGCGGAGTGGGAAGCTATGGAGAAGGAAAATGAAGAGATAGAAAGGAAAAGAAGAGATGAAGAGTTGATTCATGAGAGGGAATGGGAGGAAAGAATGAATTGCAGGAGGTTAGAATGGAAGAAGAGGGTTGACGAGATGCTAAGTCAGCACCGAACAGAAATGGGCCAGATGCAGACTCGGTTTCTTCATGAGCAACAAAATCTTACTAGCCAATTGCTTGGTCTGTTCTCTCAGTGGCCTGCCCAACCTGCTGGCCTATCTGATCATACTAGTGGCAGCAACCATTATCTTTCACAAATGATGCAAAATTTGCATCATGTGAATGGAATTGTTCATGGTGACACTAGGGTCGATGGAGATAATCAAGAAGATCAATTCATTGTTGATGGATGATGCATCTCTTCTGCCATTTTGAGCATCTCTCTATGCTGGGGAATCCTGAAACATTTCTGTCACAAGAAGTGTTGAAAAAGTGCACATAACTGTTGAATGCATTTTTCATTGTACTTTCTTAAATTATGATTGTATACCTTGTAGTTTATAATATTTTAGTGTAACTAATTGATATAAATAATGCTTTTCATTCCTTGTTTTTGTCTGTATCGAACTATGTAACCGAGTGTAAAGGTCACATTTTTTCTCCATCACATGTTTTAATGCTTCTATTCATACTTTGTATAAGTTGAAGCCTATAATATGTTCATGCATTCAAGGAGTAATTTTCTGATTGATTTTTAATGTGCTATTCAGCTCTTTATAATGCTAAGGAAACAGCAGATGATATCTAGACTTATTCATCCTATGTTTCTGTTTCCTGCTATACTTTAACTGAGTTCATATCCTATATTCTATTCAAATATGAACTGTAAGTCAATCCTGGCCTAGTTGTAACCCTTGTGCACGTCTCAGATGCGTAGCTGTGCGATTACAATGAAATTTAAAGGGGTTCTCATGGAGTAAAGAAATTGAGAGGTGTACTTAGATTACATTTAATTGTCCTTTGTCTTCCTTACTCCTACACTCTTACAGAGTTAACTAGTACTCTGCCATGTTCTCTTTGTAATGTTTAGTTATTGGTCTTCTTCATTTTTGGATTTTCCTGTGTTGATTTTCTAGTTTTGTTTTACAAGATTATGGTGAGGAGCTAGGAATGAAGTTGGTCCATAACTCTACTAGAATTTTTCGTACAATATATTTTAATTTATACCCATACCTGAGTGAAGTGACTGGGGGTGACTATTATTAGCAAACAATACCTATTCACAACTTTCTGTCCCCTTTACTGGAGTTCCATATTCTTTGCTAGTTGTCTAATCTTGCGACTTAACATTTGTTTTATTTTACAGTTGCTAACTTCAACTATTGGCATTGACTTTTAACTTGCAATCATGTTTATCCCTGTATTATGTTTAATTATCAAATGTTGCCTAATGATAACTTTTGGTCTTTGGTCATAATATCCTAACTTCCCTATACTTTTTTGGGTAGAAGTTTCCATTTTTTTTAAAAATATACACTTACGAGTAAGCTTGGTTAAAATTTCTTAACAAGCATTTATTGATGAAGAAAATTTATTTTACTTCGTTAGTTTTTTTCAAGAAAGAAAAGAGAGATTGAACTTGTTAGAAAGATGAGGTAAGTTAAATTTTATATTAAAGGAATAAGTTATTTTATGCTGATATTTTCTTATTCAGGTAGACTTATATCCTGTTAACTTGTAATAAAATAATAAAAATAACTCCCAAGTCCTAACTAAAATGTAGTTTGCGAGAGCTCCACCACAAGACCGTGGACCGACCTGAAGATTTAATAATTTATTTGGTTTTACAATTTTTGGTTGGGACAGGGGAATTCCTACGGTGCCCTGCATTCTGGTGTTATTTTTTATCGAACTTTTTCATAAAATATTTCTAATAGAAAACAAAAACTATTTATAAGTTAACTTAATTTATACAAATTTTTTGTGTATAAGTTTTTTTAAAAAACTATTTTTAACTTGGAGATAAACTAGTTTTAACTTATGGAAAATTAATTTAATTTTATTTTATAATTTCTCTTCTTGAAATTCGTTTTGAAAAGGATGGACTCTGGAAGGATTTAACCGTCTAGTTATCACTTGTTATGGTTAGCATTGTATTAACATCAAAAACACACATCTCCAAATAAAGAAGATTGATTTTCTGGGCAGACAGCGAGATTCAAATTTCTAATTACGAACCCAACTTTTCAAGGAGAAGATACATCGAAAATAAGAAATTTTATGTTTCACCAGGTCTGGGAGAGTTATTCATTGTGGATTGATTTTGAGCTAAAATAGAATTTTGGAATATTTATTTTCTATTTGAGTGTCTTAATTTATGTAAAATTTAGCATGGCTAGGTTGAAACCCGAAAGAAAGTTGCGATTATTAGTTGCGAAGTTGGGACCAGATGAATAAATGAAAACGGACGAGGGAGGGAAGTAAATAAAAAAGTATGTAAGGAATTTTTTTTAAAATTTATATAAAACTAAAGTTATGATTATTAGTTGGTTTTAAATATAAAACTGATTTAATTAAAATTTTGAAAGCATAATAAAAATATAAATAAAATGAAATGAAATTTTATATATATTTTAAGCTAATTAATTATAATGGAAAAATAATAATAATTTATTTAATTTTTATATTTTTATAATAAACTTAAATTGAGTTGAATAAATTATAATAATTTTGTAACTGAATTTTTATAACAAAATTGACATTGGAAAGAAGAAAAAATGATAATAAATTATAATATTTATTATTTTTTGAATTAAATTTTGTATTTTTAATTTGTTAAAAAATCTAGCAAAAATAAAATACAATTGTGGAGTTATTTTTTAAAAATAAATATTAATTAAATTCTTTAAAAGTTGGGTAGAAACGTGACTTATATGAAAGTCATGTGTTTAAAACAAAAGATATTATTGGGTGTGTAATAGAAGAAAGATGAAGTTATTGAAACCAGAATTTAGAGTGAAGTTGTTGATAGGTAATAAATGAAAATACTGTATTATAATTTGTATTTATAACTGAAGTTAGTGGAAATAAAGTTAAAATGTGACATGTTTAACCCTAAACACTAAAATTATCACATATTTACCTGACATTGGACATAATTAAGTTTAGTGGCTCTCATACTCAGGACCACAATGTACCAATGCAACTCTCTGGCATACAATTTTCTGCATAAGATTTTCTCGTTTAATAAACAATCTTGAATGTGACTGTTTCTTAAATTCCTTTTGGTGTTTATTATGGAAAAATTATCCTTAATTCATGTGATACTTTTATAATTAAAAAGTGAAAATAGAAATAAAATTACAAACAAAACCCTCCATATATTTTTTTCTCATATGTATATATTTATATATAGTGATAATGATTGAAAACGAAGATAAATGCTAAGACCAAAACAATGGATAAGTGCCAGCCAAATTTCATTGTCACCAACCTACTAGCAGAAAGAATCAATCGTTTATTCCAATTTTTCTATAGCTTTCAACGGTGGTTCGGTTGCGAACTACACACGAAAAGTCGCTTGCAGAAGAGCAAGGTTGAAGAAGATGTTGCGGAATTCCAATTCCAAAAGAGGATTGGGAAACAATAGTGAGGAGATGATACTGGCAGTGATATTTGTTTTCTTTTGCGTAGTAACATTTGAGTACGGAGTAAGAGTGACGGAGGCAGAAGAGTATTTCAAACCGTTCAATGTCACCTACGACCACCGCGCTCTCATCCTCGACGGCAAACGCCGCTTCCTCATTTCCGCCGGAATCCACTATCCACGCGCCACTCCCGAGGTCTTTATTCCTCATCTCAATTTAACTCTTCGCCGTGGATGAAATGAAACTAATATAGCAGTAACATGAAACCGCAATGTAACTGAATCATCGAATTTTTCTCTTTTATTCTCTATCTTTTTTCTCTCTGTTTAATTGAGTTCTGTTGGAGCTAGTTTGCTCTGGTTTCTTTTTTTGGTTTTATTTCAGTGCCTCCATGAACGAAGTTCGTTCTCAAAAGTCGAAAATCGTGTTTGCGTCTTTGAATTACCTTTTGTTTTAGAAACTAATGCTGTTTTTTTTCTCGGTGTCGTGACTGAGCTTTCGAAAAAAAAAAAAAAAAATTCGATTACTATGAACATCCGAGATTTTGCATTGTGGCATTTTCAGCACAAGTGAGCTTGCGTTTTGAATTTCTTACTTGTCTGCGTAGAAAATTGAAAATTCTTCTGAAACTAAATCGACAAATTAACAGCAATTCTTTTATCAGTCTCGTTTAACCATAGTAGGATGTGAAAGTGTCTTATTGTGCATTTGGTATGATGTTAGATGTGGCCCGACTTGATGGCAAAGAGCAAGGAAGGTGGAGCGGATGTGATTGAAAGTTATGTTTTCTGGAATGGGCATGAACCAGAGCGAGGACAGGTGCAAAATTATATTTCTCCCCGCTATCCGGGCAGTGACCTTGTCTTGTATCGTCAACTATGTATTTGATATTTGTTTATTAATACTAAAATATCAACTTCCTTTTTCATTTGATGTGTTTGCACTTATGCAGTATAATTTTGAAGGGAGATATGATCTTGTGAAGTTTGTGAAGTTAGCTGGTGCTCATGGACTCTATTTCTTTCTCCGTATAGGCCCTTATGCGTGTGCCGAGTGGAACTTTGGGTCTCAGCCTTTCATATATCATCATTTAGCATTTTTTTGTTTCTTAAATTTGATGTGTCCATATAGCAAAACAAGAAGAGATTACATGATGATAAATACACTTCTAAACAGGAGAAATCCTTAATTAACTTTTATGCCATGCTCTACCATTTTTACATTCTTTTCTAGTTGAAAGTCCTTGTCGTAATGTTTTGGAGTGAGAAACAGTTTTCATTTAATCATTTACATTTGAAAGTTGAAAGTTAGTACATTTTTGGGTTATATATATCAGGAATGGAAAGTAGTGTTAAAATAGAGCCAAAGCACCAAAATGGTGCAATTTTATTTGAATATTACTGATCTGGTTACCTTTATAAAACATTAGGTAAATTGCTAAGTTATGCTTTTAAGTAGGACTTTGATCTTTTTGTTCATTTATTTCAGTACAAAAGTTATGCTTTGAAGCAAGATTTTAGTATTTTTTTAATATAGAATTTGTGTTTTGGAACACAATTTTAATATTTTTTAATGTAGAAGTTGTGCTTTAAACTATGATTTCAGGTTTTTCTAAGGTGAAGTTGTGTTTACAAGCATGATTTTAGTGCAAATTAAATTACACTAAAGTTGTGCTAGCATGATTTTCATTTTTTTCTCAAGATGAAGTGGTGTGCACTTTTATATGGCATCGGATGAGAATATAGAGAACCGCTAAATTATGAATGGCTACTACTAGCCAGGCCCAACAACAGTCACCCAGTCAGAGGCTGTGCTATGCTATGTGACAAACATGATATTAGACTAATTCATAAACTGCTGTATGTATATTAGCACGGGTTAAATGAATTGTTTCAGTTGCTGCCCTCTCTTTTCTCATCAGGTGTCTGTATAAAAGTGCACGAATATTGATGGTTCCAACTGAAGTCATACTTCTAAGCACAACTTTAGGGTAAATGAAATTACATTAAAGTTATGCTTACAAGAATAACTTCTTTGCAAAATCGTTCTTTTAAATACGACTTATCCATTATACGCCATAATGAATTGCACTAGTTGTACCTTAACAATGATCCTCACTTTTTAGTTTTAAAACTGCTTTCCACTGATTTTTCTAATGGTTTGTTGCAAACTTATTTTAATTGTGAATTATTTTTAACATGTTAAAAGTAAATAAACTTAGTATATTCTGAAAGAAGGTTCTTTTAAAAAGAAAATCCAGAGTGAGGATAATTTCTGCTTCACACAAAGTAAATATACACAAACTTTGTCCTATGCTGTTATTATTATTGGTACTTGATGGAAACATAAATTAAGTTTTGTTTGTGATCAATGCATGCTGATCTGTCCTATTTCTCTATTTGGATATTGCCTGTTTTGCAGCACTACTGTCTTGATGCTATCCATCTGTTATGTATTGAAATCTGTGTTTAGTTGGAAAAGTATGCATAAGGACATCAGATTTCACGTCCCTGCTACACCATAGATCCTTCTTTGATTTTGCTTGTGTTTTAGTTGTTTTCCTTTCGGTTTTGTTGCTCGTGGGTATATTACCCTCACCTCTAGTTTGCTTATTTCTCTTCAGTAGTGCTTATTTTTCTCTTTAAAAATAGATTGAGTATTTGACAACTTGTTCATTGATTTATGAGCTATGTTGCAGGGGTTTCCCAGTGTGGTTGCGTGATATCCCTGGTATTGAATTTCGAACAAACAATGAACCTTTCAAGGTGGACTACTTTGTTGGTTGACATTACCCTCTTTTATTTTTGTTTGTAAATAGATCTATCATTCGTTTTCTGTTCTCCTTTTCCCATTGGTGATTCTCCCATTTATTCGGTTTATTCAACATTCTCAATTTTTTACTGCGATTGACTTGACAACCATTTGTTCTTTATTGGGAAAAACCCAAATTTCTAATGGGCTAGAATATATAAGAGGGGTTAAGCTAGAACTAAACCCACATTCTAAGATTCTTGAGTTAGCTATATATCATATAATGCACCTGTATGTTTGAGGGTAGGGGTGGGATTTTCGTGAAGTCCTAAAATCATGGAATAAATGTAATTGGAAAGGATTGTGTTAACATGATTTTGATAGACATTTTTTTTTTTTTTTTTGAAAACTAGGAGGAGATGAAGCGCTTTGTCTCCAAGGTGGTGAATATGATGAGAGAAGAAAAGCTGTTTTCTTGGCAAGGAGGTCCTATAATTTTGTTGCAGGTGGGGCAAGTGTAGATTTTGGGCATTATATACATTAATTGATTTTCTTTTTCGTAATTTGAAGCACATTCACAGTCCTGCTGGGGACAAAATTGGCAATGAAATTGCAACTGTCTCTATATTATTGTTTTAACTCATTACATTTGTGTTTCTGTTGGATCTCAAATACTTGATAAACCTGTAAGGTTTATCATAGGAGAAAGAAGGGATTAAATAAAGGAGAAATATAGCTTTTTATATTTGTTAGTAAGTATTGGTTGGAATTCTTTTATTTTTCTGCTATGGGTTATTAAGGAAATTATTCTTTTTCACAGCGTCCTGGTGAAACCATGTAGGGGGCTTATAAAATTGATTATGTGTAAAATGGAGTTTCGTGTAGAAAAGAAGAGTGCTCCTTTTGGGGATAAACTCGTTTACCTTGGTTGTTTGTATTGTTGGATACTTAGAGAAATACAGGTATTTCAGTGGACTTTTTTAAGAACAGGGAGGAGCTTTTGTTTTCAAGCAATAATTTGGTAATTCAACAAACGGAATCCTAACAGTTTCTCTGCTATGTAGGTTTTATTTTTAGTAGGAGTGAACTGCTTTTTATTATTGATAACTGAATACACAACACTTTTCCTAATTTTCTCTTCTAATTTCTTCAGTGTCTATTGGAATCACCTAAATAGGTGATGTTATATAATATAGGTATAAAATATATAGAAATTGTATGCGAGATTTTAGTTATTGATGCTTGTTATGTGGTTCGTTTTCTATACTGATGTATTCTGATTACGACATCCAATTTTCAAATTACTTAATTCTCAAACTTATAAACACTTAATATTCTGTGTTAAATAACTATTGATTATGTTTTATTCTGTTATCTTGGAAATTGCTCATGCAAGTGTTTAAAGATGATGCTTCACTTTGTAGAAGGAAATCCTTAACTGAGCATGTGACTGGATTTTCAGATTGAGAATGAATACGGGAACATTGAGAGCTCCTATGGCAAAGGAGGTAAAGAGTACGTGAAATGGGCGGCTAAGATGGCTCTAAGTCTTGGTGCTGAGGTCCCATGGGTCATGTGTAGACAACAAGATGCTCCATATGATATCGTAAATTATATCCCTTTCCACAATTGAAAATAACTGTTACTGGCATTTACCTATACTTACTAAAATTAAAATGTGTGCGGGTCTTTCTTAGATTTTGACAAAATAACGTAAAATATTTTGTTTCAAATAACTAAAATTTCAAGTGGTTAATAAATCAATATTGTTTGTACAGATTGATACATGCAATGCATACTACTGTGATGGATTTAAACCAAACTCTCATAACAAACCAACGATTTGGACTGAAAACTGGGATGGATGGTACGAACAAATACATCCTTTGAGGGACTACCTTTTAATATGAGCGATAGGGGTACTGTTGTAGCATAACAAGGCGCAATAGAGGACACCAGTAGCTGCCAGAGAAGCTGCTATTCTCTTTCCTGAAACCCTATATTCAATCATATCAATTGGCTGTTTTACTGAATTGGAGTTCTATGACATTGCCTACAACAAGCAGTGGTCTTTGGCAGCAACTCGTGGCCCAGTTCTCTGTTCTTATCATGTTAAATTGTCTATGTGGTTCTCTGTACTCTGTATGTGTGTTGTTAATACATGTCTATATCACCTGGAGTTAGGAGAGATTATATTCTTTATATTATGTCTTCGATATGCTTACTTATTTTGTACAGTCCGATGGTTTTCTATCAATTTTCTGCACAGAACTATCAACTCTCTTGCCTTCCTTCTTTGCTACTAGCTACTTTCCGATTTTCTAATGTAGCATTTTAAGTAGGTGACTTCTCTGTGCTACATTCGACCATTACCTCCACTTTCTATATGTACTGCTTGCTTGTTCTGTAATTTTGTAAATTATGTTGTTTGGAGAAGTATCTTAATAATAGGAAAGTATTTACTAATAGGAGCTCCCAAAACAAGGAACTAAATGGTATATGTCTGACTATACTTTTAATAACAATATAAATACAAGTTTAGCAGCCAATGTGTTTATATTGTTATTAAAAGCACAATGTGTTTTGGTTATTTATATTGGCTGCTTATAAACCCTTCTGGTTAGCCAATGTGTTTGCGTTTTGTGCTTTTGTATGTGTACTTGCATAAATGCATGTTGAACTGTTGATAGGAAATAGAAGGTAAAAGAAACAATGCATTGAGAGCTTATTCAATATTTGACTGTGGTGATAAATATTTTGGTTGTCTCCAACTGATTTTGAAGGTATACACAATGGGGTGAAAAATTACCTCATAGACCTGTTGAAGACCTTGCTTTTGCAGTTGCACGATTTTTTCAACGTGGCGGAAGCTTTCAAAATTATTACATGGTATGGTAGCTATTTTATTTTTTTTACTTGGAGTTTTGAACTAACAATTCATTTTTGGCTTCTTTGATGTTTGATGTTCTAACCTGATGGTTGTCTCACAGTATTATTGTCCAATGTTTGTACAGGAGGGCTTTTTATTATATAGTTGTTCTTTTGGCACATTTTGCTACATATGTTCCATGTTTCTACCTTACTATTTCCCCATCTCTTATTAATAAAATTGCTTTACATTTTGAACATTAAATTGAAACTGATACGCAAGAGGACGAACTACCCAAACAACTTTAAAAGTATATGTTACAAGAAAGAATAAGAGAGGAGATTAGTGGGTGTAGTGTAGTTACAGGGTTTTATTAAACCAGAGGTATAGATATGGTAAATAGCTTCAATATCTTTATATTGGTGAGGAGAAGATATTTTTAAAATCTTTCTATTCATTTTAACATATTTTTATTTTCTTATTTTAAAAAATTTAATTGTTATAGAGGTGGTGATAATGCATTTCTTTATTTCTTTAAATAGTTCTAGTATAAATGACCCTCTAGGACTAATAAGGAGGGGTAGCTTTCTCGTATAAAGAAGACGAAAATAACTTTTTTGGAAAGGAGTAACCCCTTGGATGGTTAGCAAGAGGAAAGAAGTTCTTTCAGGTGTAGCGGTTTAGCCCTAAGTTTAGGTTGGCTTTCACTTGTATGGAGGGAACAATAGTTCATTGTTTCTAAATTTGGCATAAAATCGCTAGAACCGTTCGTGGAAGGACTTTTTAGCACTGCTGTTGAGAAGGTTTAGAGAAAATTGTCGTGACATAGTGTATGAGATGTTAAGGACGTTGATGCAGAGTTCAAGTGTGGAAGATTGTGTGTGAGAATTTGAATTTTTAGCTGCTCAAACGATGGCCACATCTAAAGAACAATTATTGGGGTATTTTTGGTTTTGGTTGTACAAAGATATCAGGCGACTATTTTGCCTCCATCCTAAAGACTTGATAGGAGCCATTGAGGCTACTTGTGATGTTGCAGAGCTCACATTTACTAGAGATAAAGTCAAATCATAATATATAGGTAAGTGCAAATCTCAATTTAGTAAGCCGACTTTGTGAGGTTGAGTTAAGCTTAAATTTAACTTTCTTAATATAAGAGTCAATCCTAGTCAAGTTTGTTAGGTCATGTGCCACCCACTATAGGGTTCCCACAGTCCCACGCTTGAGATGTCTAGTCTTCAATATTAGAGGGTGTGTTGAAGAACTCACATCAATTAGAGATAAAGTTAAATTGTACTATATAAGTGGATGCAAATCTCACTTTATAAATCAGTTTTGTGAGGTTAATTTAAGCTTAAATTCTACTTTCTTAAGATGGTATAAGAATCATTCAAAGCCTGTCCTAGTCAAATTTGTTGGGACTCGAGTCACCCACTATTGGGTTCACCTCTAGTCCCACACTCGAGATGTCTAGTTCTTGGCATGAGGGGTGTGTTGGAGAGTTCACATTGACTAGAGATAAAGTCAAATTAGTATGTAAGTGGGTGCAAACCTCACTTTACAAGCTAGTTTAATAGAGTTGAGTTAGGCTTAAATTTCACCTTTTTTAAGACATGACATGGAGGAAATGATGAAGGAAGCATACAATTATGGAGGTTCTTTAATCAAAATAACAGTGGGACGAGGTTAAAATTGCCACAAGCAGGTTTACTCAATGCTCAACCATCTAGTGGGACTAATCATACCATACTTGGAGAGAGTAAAGTGGTTTTTATATCATAAACATCAAAACCCAAAGGTGGGGTTAAGAGTGGGGATGCAAGGAACCTAACCTACTTGGAATATCTTAAAAGAAGGGAGGAAGGCAGATGTTTTAGATGTAGGTTGGTTGTTGGGCTTGGACATAAAAGCCTTCAAAAGAATTAAGGCCCGATGACGAGCACGTGAATGAATTAGGTGAAACATCCCAAATTGAGTTATACACAGGCGAGAAGAGTGATGACGAAACAGGAGCTGACTGCAAAATTTATTGTTTCATTTGAGAGGGGTTGACGTGATTTTTGGGGTAGCCTGGTCAACTACCTAAGGAGAGGTTAAATTGGAGGTTGCTGAATATGACTTTTATGAAACAAGGAAAGATAATCATAATAATGGGGATCATAGTTTGGCTAAATCATTAGTATCAGCCAAATTCTTATTGAAGCTAACTGAAGTTGAAGTGCATGGGTGATTATGTGGTGGATTATGGAAAAAAGAGAAGAAAATAGAGAACTCCCAGCAGAACAGGGAGAACAAAAACAGGTATTATCAGAGGAATGTGTCCAAGTTTTTATGGAACGTAAGGGATTACTTCCATGAAGAGAAATTGATCATACAATACTTGCCAAGGTTGGGGTGGATCCTAGTAATGTGAGGCCATATTGATACTCAAATCTTCAGAAAAATGAAATCGAAAAACAAGTAGCTATTAGGCCTAGTAGCAATCCATATAGAGAGATTGATTATAGAATATCTGTCAAGGCTGGGGTGGATCCCATTAATGTAAGGCCACATCAATACTCACATCTTCAAAATAAATGAATTTGGAAAACTAGTGGCTGAAATTCGGCCTAGTAACAACCCATATTCCAATTAAGTTATTTTAGTGAAGAAAAGAGATGGAAGTTGGAGGTTATGTGTAGACTATAGGACATCCAACAAGGCTATTGTTTAAGGTAAGTTTTCTATCCCTGTGATTGAATAACTGGTAAATGAATCAAATGAGGTTGTATGTTTTCCGAAGACGATTTAAGGGCAGGATACCATGAAATAAGAATGTGTCTTGCTCATGAATTTTTAGTTATGTCATTTGGGCCTACTAATTCCCGTGCAACCTTCCAATGTGTCATAAACATCATTTTGAGACCCTTTCTTAAGAGATATATGCAGGATTTTTATGACATTTTTTAGATAGAGAAGGTATTGGAAAAAACACATGCAACATCTGCAACAAGTCTTTGAAGCAAAACGAATTTTGGCCTAAAGTGAAAAAATGCACCTTTTGGAATACTGAGATGGGTTATGTGGGACATGTTTCCTAAACAAGAGTGTCCATGGATCTACATAAAATTGACGCCATATTGTAGTGGTTCGTCCCTAAAACAATCAATGTTATAAGGGGATTTTGGGCTTGATGGGTACTATATCACATCATATGCAAAATCTTCAACCTGGATTTTGAAAGTTCTGGAATAATTTTTCATTCATACCCCATGGGAAGATACTTGGGAGTGTACAGAACTTATCAAAGGTTGGCTCAATCTCACTTTCTTGGATTGGGATGAAAGGAATAGTGACATAGTTTGTTGCGGCTCTTTGTGTTTTCCAATGCAACAAGTATCAATCTTCGAGTTCAGCTTGACTCCTGCAACCATTGCCTTTGATGGTTCAAATGTCTTATTTTGCTTTTCTATAGGATGCCTTGTTCTTTGTTTTGTTCTTCCATTTGTTTGTTTATGGTAATTAATTTTTAATGAAAATAAACTTAAAAATCAGTGTGGTGATAGCTTCTAATAGGTACTTTTCTTTATATATTTCAAAATTATTTAGGATGAATATATTCTGTTATACAACGTTTATATATATGATGAATATTTTAGTCTCTGCAGATGAGTATTAGTAACCCACATCTTGACAGGCCATTTTATGTTACAGTATTTTGGTGGAACAAATTTTGGCCGCACTGCAGGGGGCCCCTTGCAAATTACAAGTTATGATTATGACGCTCCAATTGATGAGTATGGTATGTGGAAGAATAACAATTAGAGCCAGTTGTTTAGATGGTAGCTACTACGATTATATGGCCTATAGCAGTTGACATGGTTGATGAACCTTGTTTTCTAGGTCTGCTACATGAGCCAAAATGGGGTCACTTGAAAGATTTACATGCTGCTTTGAAGCTTTGTGAGCCTGCCCTAGTGGCCACTGATTCACCAACATATATAAAATTGGGTCCACAGCAGGAGGTTCGAGCCTAGCATGAAATAAAGATTTCATAGAAGTTTCAAGCATTATGATTTTCTGCATTTAATATTTTATTGGTAGTAGATAATGACTCAGTAGTAGCTTATATCTCCACCAAGCCTTTTGATGCAAGTCCCTTCGGGATTTGTTAAAGGTATGATTTGAAAAGATAAAACATCAAGATCTAAGAGCCAAGAAAAATGAAGTTTTGACAGCTCCACCACCCATTTGACTACCTACTTTTAGGGATAATATAGTCATTATGAAAATAAACTTTTGTATTTGTAAAAGAAATGGAAGGTGAAGAGTAAAACAGTGATTGTCAGGTAAGTGTAAAATTTTATTGGGTGTCAAAATATCATGGTCTGCTATAATTAAATAACTCTTTGGAAAATGTTTTCTAAAATCTATTTCTAAAAAATATTTTCCATAAATTTTACATTCCAGAAAATGTTTTTCAAAATTTCCAAAATATATTTTTCAAAATGTAAATTTATGTTCCAAAATAACTTAAAATTTACATTCCAGACAATATTTTTTCAGAAATAGATTCAAATTATGTTCCAAAGTTTTCCAGAACTTATCTTCAAAATAACACTCCTTTGTGGATTTGAAATAAAATATCAAGGACATTTTTGGTATTTTTGAAATTGATCGGATGCAGGTCTGAAGGACCATGATATTTTGACATCTAACACCTTTATGGATAATGCTTCTGCATATTATTCTACTTAGTTTATTACAATATGTCTTCACTAGCACATGTAGCCAATCCCAACATGTGCTATAAGGTTTGGTTGTTGTATGTAAAAGTATATAGGTGGCTTTATTTTCTGAATGGCTTTTGTTCTTCAATTTCAGGCACATGTATACGAAACAGATGTTCACCCTGATGGATTGAACTTGTCTCTATTTGAATCTCCAAACATATGCTCAGCATTTCTTGCCAACATTGATGAACATAGAGAGGCAACAGTGACATTTCGTGGTCAAAGATACACTATACCACCATGGTCTGTGAGTGTATTGCCAGATTGCAGAAATACAGTCTTTAATACTGCCAAGGTTGGTTTATGCAGGGGAAATTTTTGGGTCCGCAAAAATGTTGGCATAAATTTGTTCTCTCCTCTCTATATTATATGTGTGTGAAAGTTATTGCATTAGTTATTTACTTAATGATTTTGTGATATCCACCTTTATATGCATGTATGTATGTGAGAAAGGGATAAAGTTAGTCAAAGAAACCTTTTTAAAGTTATATTCATTCTCACCCTTTACTTTCTTAATCTAATTGTCAATACTTATTGGAACCATTAGATTAAAAAAAGTTAAAGGGAAAAAATCTTATTGTTGAAATAACATGTGTGTACTCTCAATGTAGAGCTAAAGAGTAACACATTCAAATACGTACATTATCATAATCTCAGTCAAATTTCCAACATCTTAAATCTAAATGCATAAGAATAATTTCCATATCCTTATCCAAAAAATATCTGAAAATTTTGAAACATAACAAAAATGCCTAAAACCTCAGTTTTTTTATCAAAAGATGGAAGTGCTAAAGCATCACTATGTTATTTGGAATCCCAACTATGTTGGCACCCCAAGTAACATCATTCTTTTTCTGCACTCCGTGTTTTTAAATCACCAATTGATTCCTAAGAATCAAGACAAGACTCTAAGAGAGCTCTCACTCTGAATGTATTAAAAATGCTCACTATTTCATATATCTAAAGTGTTTTTACAAAGGGTGAAGATGGCTATTAATAATCTTTGCCATCCCAAATTCATATCTTAATTACAATGAAATGAACTCTAAATGGGATGTAAATGCTAATCCATATAGTTGACAAAAAATTTACAAATAAAATAGGAGGTATCTAGATCAGGGGCCGTGATTAATCCCATGCTTTACATGCTCGTATCATACTCTTTATGTTTGTGTGCCACATTACCCTTGCCTCTCTTGTACTTCTTGACCAAGAAATGTATCTTCTTTTGAGCTTGATTGAATTACAAATTAGGCCCAAATAAACCTATACTACAATCTATTTGCACCTAAAATTACAACAAAATAAATCCTAAAATTTTAAAGAGAATTACGAGACAAAATACAATGAAAGTAAATTCTAATTTAAAAATTACAATCAAAGTAAATTCTATTATAAAAATACAAACAAGTATTTTTATTTGGTAATAATGATCTTTCCCATGCATGCACTCGTCAAAGGTGCATGGTGAAGGGGATTGTCGGAAATCCATCTTGTTTGTATTTTGACTGTTCAAGTGAAATCCTTGTTGTCTATATGTTTTGCAATGTGCATTGTGAAAATGCTCAATACTACACTTATATCATAGGATTATTATGTTATTTTGGGGTTATCTGAAACTTTCTTCTTTAAATTTGCACAGGTTAGAGCACAAACATCTGTCAAACTAGTAGAGCACGATTTGCCCACTGTCTCCAATATTTTCCCAGCCCAGCAAAGTAGGCACCACAACGGTATCTACTACATCTCAAAGTCTTGGATGACTACAAAAGAGCCACTCAATATATGGAGTAGCAGCAGTTTCACTGTCGAGGGTATATGGGAGCACTTAAATGTAACAAAGGATCAATCTGACTATCTTTGGTATTCAACCAGGTCATCATTCACTCCTGAATACTCTGCAGTGATACCAGATGTTTACATGTTATATATTTTTTCTTGTTTTACTTTTACTTTCTGATAATGCGATCTGCTATATTATGCCTTACTTTTATCTACAATGAATGTTTTACCTGTTATCTGTCTTCTTTTACATAAAGAAGAGTTCACTGTAACTATAGGTTTCAAGGAGCAACTTTCTTGAAAGCTTAAGCTTTTAGGTGAAAGGTCACAAAGTGCTGAAGTGTGGACAATGCACAGGCCCACACTACTGTCTTAAGTTTAACTATTTGTAGAATGGAAATGACAAACTACATGGTCATAGAATGTTACAATGTCAACTACTAAATGTGCTGAAAGTTGAAGTTAGGTGATGGCTTAAGAATGATTTTATTTCTAACAAAAGAAGCATAAAAGATTAAGGAGAAGAAGATATCTTCTATACAGTTTTCCCTTTGTATATCTGCCAAAGGAATTCAATAGATCAAAACATGATCTGAATTCCATAAACCTGCAATAAAAGAAAAAGAATCATCAAATGGAAAGTATCTTTAAATATTGATTCAATGGTATTCTAATTGTATTTTCATTATTCGTGAATATAATGCAGAATATCCGTTTCAGACAGTGACATCTTGTTTTGGGAGGAAAATGGTGTCCATCCAAAACTTACAATAGATGGCGTCCGTGATATACTACAAGTGTTTGTCAATGGACAGCTTATAGGTAATTGCCGTATTATATGTCTTGTTTATTTTAAAAAGAGCAAGTTCGTGTTTTTTGTTACTTAAATTAATGGAAGTTCTATTCTGGATGATGCACTTTATTATGTAACTTCCCTAGAAAGATTCTTGGAAGGAATCATAGTATGTGCATTTTCTTTTGAAGTTAAGAGATGCTTGAGAAAAATAACACTCACGATCTAGATAGTGTTTGGGAGGAATTAGATTCTGTACAAATGGTTTATTTGTGTTAATTTAGATTAGAGATATGGTTTGATTGTATTAGAGATATGATATGATTTGATGAGGAAATATCTTATCTAATATTTCCATTATTAAATATTGATTTTGTTCATATTATTATATATCTTGTACATTATAAATAAGAATACTCGTGTGCACCACACAATTACAATCAATCTTTTGAATATGATATCAAAAGTCTTACATAGCAAGCTTTACTGAGCCTATCATGCCACCCATTTTCAAATCCACAAGTATCTAGTCCTATGCTTTCATACCACTTAGAAAGTGGATCTAGGCCTAACTCAATCCTACAATTTGCGGTTGAGTTAGGCCTAATTGCACATTCTAAGAATATAGTATTTTTTGACTTTTGTTGTTGTTAGCTCTTGACTGAGACTCTCCCTTTGAATCTGTCTTTTGTTATAAGCATGTTTTCAAAACAAAGCATCAGTTGTATCATAGTTGTTGTGCTTTAGAGGTTTAATATTTATTTCTCCTGTTTATATATATTCATGTAGTTTCATTTCCTGTCCAAGTGAAGGTAATGCTGTTGGTCACTGGATCAAGGTGGTCCAGTCTCTTCAATTTGTCCCAGGATACAATAATTTAACACTGTTAACTCAAACAGTGGGTTTGCAGGTGAAATTCTTAGTATACTTTTAACATGTATCCCTTTCTATAATGCAATTTTACGAGTGTAACGTGTTGTGTGTAGGTATTTGGGAATCGCTTAAATTTCTTAGTTCATACACTGTTATAGTCTTTGATCAATCAAAGTGGTTCATTTTGATAAGAGGTATATTAGTAATGTAAAAGAAGAATTGAAGAGCATAATGTCAATTATTATGCCTACATAATATTATTTTTGCATAATAAATAATTTAGTGTGGTTGGATATAACTGCTACCTGTTAGTATGGCAGTTTCTTAAGCTTGCAGTTTCTTAAGCTTGCAATGACTGCTTTTTCTTAGGATGAACAATTTAAAGCAATTAATTCTGCAAATATATATTATTTTTTTTTAATAAAAATGGTAGCACTAGGGCATCACAATGTTAATCATCATTCCAACTATGTTGGGACCACAGTTAGAAACAATACAGAGTGGGGGGACTAGGCCAGAATATTGAACCTATAACGTGGAAGATTGAACCTATATTTGAAGAAATCAGGGATTACGAAAGGTGTATTATCCTTACTATGTGTTACACTTTGGCCTAAAGCCATAATTTGCAAGTACATTCAGTAGACTGAAGTATAAAGAAAGGGGTGTATAGGATAGGAATTTTCCAAAAAAAATCTTGAGTTTTTACTTTTGTTGATTGTTGGGTTTGTTACCAAAATAGGACGTGTAGGCAGAAGTGAGAAATCTGGTGATTTACAGCTAGACTTTACTATTCAAGGCCCTATGAGAACTACAGTCTGGACCATATAAAATTAGTATCAGAGTCTAGTTGGTGTGTGGAAATCAGACCATATCAAACTAAATGTTCTTTTCAGCAACATTCACAGTCTTTCCTCAAGTTGTATTAGGAAAATCCCGCAGGAAACCATCTTGAAAGAGAAAAAAACCTTGCAACTATGGCATATGTGAAACAAGGTCAGCGAGGCGAGAGATGGCATTGACAGCCCCAACCATTCTAAAATATTGGTTAGCAGCACATGTTATCTAACTTTCAGGCAAAGGATATAGACCCTATGAGCTATTTCTTGAGAATTGAAGTTAGTCAATTTGACATAAGTATAGTAATTACTTAGCAAAATCATGCATTGGATATACTTTAAGACAGTGATGTTGGACTTCTACCCTAATGATACACCGATGCATTCCAATTCCAAACTACCATCAAATCGGGAGGAGCCCTTGAAAAACCTTGGTGATATAGACATCTTGCTGGCAAGCTTAACTATCTAAAAGTAATCAGGACAAATATTACTTTTATTGGAGTTTGATTCATAAACCGAATCAGAAGGAGAGGATGAAGGAGAATCAATAGGTGGAGAACTAGACTTAAATGTAGTAATTTGTGGCATTTCAGCGGAAAAGATAGAAGACGAGTGTAGGTTCAAGACAAGTGGAATAGATGCATAAATACTAGAAACAGTTCGAGATACCTGATTGCCAGGTGAAGATGAGGAAAGAAAGTAAATTTTTGCTCATTAAATAGAACATCTTTAGAAATATATAACCTACCTGAGGAAGATAACATTTCTATCCTTTGTGACATATGGAATAACCAAGAAAGACACATTCTTGAAAACAAAATTCAAGTTTGAGAGTTGTGTGGTCGAAGACGAAAAAACAAGCACATCCAAAAGCTTTTAGAAATTTATAATCAGGAACAGTATTGAGTATAATAGCTTAGAGAGCAAGATAAACAACAGTAGTAAAGGCATGGTCCCAATAGGATAAAGGGAGAGATGCATGATTAACTAAGTAAGACCAATGTCAACAATATGATGATGATGATGATTGCATTCAACATCACCATTTTGATAGTGTGAAGACAAATGAGTTTATGAGATTTGAGAAACGTAGTAAAGGCGAAAAATTCTGCTCCTCAACCAGTTTGAACAAAAATTCTGCTCCCCAACCAGTTTGAACAACTTTAATAGGTTTGTTAAACTGTAATTCGACCATATAAACAGCTGAAAATAATGTAATTGTTTCAAGTTTTTGTTTGAGCAAAAAAGTTGAGGTAAGCCCTGAGTATGCATCCACAAAAGAAATGTAATAGGAGAAACCATTATATGAAGGAAGGAACAGATGAAGGTCCCATAAGTCACTATACTCAAGCTCAAAAGGGGATTTATAAGTAGTTAAGGAAGCTTGAGAAGAAAGTTTATGTGTTTTACACATGCAACAAGTAGAACAAAAGTGCATAGAACATTCTAATCTAAGATGTCAATTTTATGGACAACTAATATTACGATTATTGGAAACAATTGTATTATTAAAACAGTTAACAAAACAAACAAATAAAGTTTAGGCACAAAAGGAAGACTTCAAAATTTTATAGGTCATTATGTCTATTGGAGATTCCACGTTGACTAGAGATATGACCAAATTATAAGGTGGGTATAAATCTCATCTTGCAAGCCGGTTTTATGAGATATAGTAAGCTTAAAGTACACTTTCGAAGATGGTATAAGAGCCTCCTAAAAATGCCCTTATATGGTTAATCTCTAAGAACATGGTTTGGGAGATTTAAGAAAGCAATGGTTTCCTTGGGATACAGGATAAGCCAATGAGATCATACTTTATTCATAAAACACTCTTTATACAGGTATACTATTAGACTATGTAGATGATATAATTATCGTAGGAGATGATGAAACAAAGAAAATGGCTTTAAAAGAGAAATGGGCAACCCAATTTGAAATAAAAGGGTTGGGATAAGTCAAGTATTTCCTTGGGACAGAGGTTGTTTATTCCAAAAAAGGGATTGCATCCCTCAAAGAAAAAATATACTTGATCTTCTCAAAGAAATAGGTAAGTTGGGATGTAAAACTTCAAGGGTTCCTATCCAACAAAATCATAAAATTGGAAATGAGGAAAACTCTTATGTAGAAAAGACCCAATATCACATATTGGTAGGATATCTTATTTATCTATCATACAGAAAACCAAACATTGCTTATTGCAGATTATTATAATTTACACTTGGGGTTTAGTTCTACCTGGCAAAAACAGTTTGTAAAGTTAGGACTATACAAACATTACTTAAGCCTTATCTCTAGTTAATATGGAACTATATCCATTTATCAAACCTTTCACAATGAAGGTACGAGCCATATTTTAAGGCCAAGGGTGTCATCAATAAAGGAACTTCCCAAAAAATTGTTAATTGATACTCTATAGATAAATGGTTTTAGTTATATGTTATTTTCTTTTCCATCAGTAAGTTGATGACTCAGGATTATCTAATGTGTTCACATTAATATGAACAGAATATTCCTGTCCATCTGTATGTGACTTTTCTTCAGCTTATTCTCCTATGAAACCACCGAGGGATAAAGATTACTGACTATACATATTCTCATTTGAAACAATGTTGCAGAATTATGGTGCATTTATTGAGAAGGATGGAGCAGGGATCAGAGGTACAATAAAGATCACTGGATTTAAAAATGGAGATATAGATCTTTCAAAATCATTATGGACCTATCAGGTTTGTATATAATATTTAAACCCTGAACTGATCCCAAATAACTGTGAATTATTAGCTGTAATTGTAGTACACTACAGCTTTATTCTGAAAGATTTAGTAAATACACATGCCCAATGCACTCTCGTTTTCTAGATGGTTCCTTTGAATTTGGACATACTACAATTGACCTTCTGATTTCAAATGACCAACTTTCAAATATTTTGTAGGGTCAGTCAATGAGTTAGTTTCGCATACAGTATTAATATTCAAGATTATTCCAAAGATAATTGACGCCAATTCGTTAAAACAATTTACAAGAGAAAAATGAAGATACCACTACTTCCTAAGATGCATTGAAATTATCTATACAAAGCATCTAGGCTACCTGCTAAAATAAACATTAAAAACGCTCTGATCACCGCATATATTCCCATTTCTAACATTCCTGTACAAGAATAGGATTTTGAATATTAAGTTTCCCTTACATGCCCTTGTAAGAATAGGTTTTAAAGTTGCGTGTTTGAGGTTATTTTTATATCTTTAAGGATTTCAACCTTGTCATGGTAATCTAAGAATATAAATTTGGAAAAAAAAAAAATTCTTAGTTTTGATTCTTTGTTCAACGTGAGTTGGTGATTATAGTTATGCCTTCACTCCATAGAAATTTAAAATGCTACTTTAGTGGTGTGCGTGCTAGGTTTGTCACGGTTTTGTTATCTTTATTCGAAGCTCATTTACTTGTTCTATATTTTTAATCTATGTCATTACATTCTATATTTGTGGCATTGTACTTCTTATATTATGAGGAATTTGAAAATATTAATTCCACTTTATTCAATTTTATCCCAGGTTGGGCTTCAGGGAGAGATTTTGAAATTTTACAGTGAGGAGAATGAAAATTCAGAATGGGTAGAATTAACTCCTGATGGCATCCCTTCCACATTTACATGGTACAAGGTAATTATGATCTGTTGAAGTGATTTATCTGTGAGAACTGTTGTACAACGAAAGAAAACAGAAAAGGAAAAGAGCATACAAATTATTTACATTGATTTTGTTATAAAATTTATAAATATAAAATCATTCATGAACCTCCATAAGAGCTTAAGCTCCTTAGAAAGTTGGTTCTTGGCATAGTATCAGAGCCTCTATGACCAAGTTAGAAGTTTCATACTAGCTGCCCTCTTTTTCTCTTGATAAAGCTTAATATAAGCATCCCAGAATACTAACAAAATATTTATAAAAGAAGAATCATGCAAAATGATTAGGATAATTTATGTTATACTGAAAATTGTATTACCTAATTTTTACTATGGTAGACACTCAGAATACTAACAAAATATTTACAAAACAAGAATCACGGAAAATGATTAGGATAATTTATGTTATACTGAAAATTGTATTACCTAATTTTTACTATGGTAGAGAAATTCATGAGTGACAAATAGAGCGTATGGTCAAATATTAAGATGATTATAAATTTGTGCACATGCTAAAGTTCTTTAAGGAAAACATGTGATTTGAAATTTATCAGCTTCTATCTACTCTCACAATATACTGTTATTTGGTTATATGTGTTGAGTTATCAAGAAATATTTTGTTGAGTTACAAGTAGATATTAACAATCATTGTAAAAATTACAATAGAGATATTGTAGGGATTCAAGAAATTAATGCAACCATTTTTCTAGGGCGGTAGAGTTTTTTATATATCCTTGTTACTCATTTAGAGAGTATCAATTAAAATCATATCTTTTTTCTCTTTTACACTTCATTCTCAAGTTGGTATTAGAGCTCTCAATCTTAGGGCTTATGTTATTTGATAAAAAAATTTAGAAGAAATTAAAAATTCTAGAAATCTACGAGAGTAATTTAATTACTCAAATTTATATAACAGTAGAAAACAGTTGAGGAGATCGACATTGCCGTAACTGAGTGGGGAATTGATATGACCCGTCCACGCCTACAGAGCCTTCAAAAAACACTTCACAAGTGTCTTGTAATTTAATTTTACAAGACAAAATGTTGGATGTAATTCGAAACGGTTATTCTTATCACGTGCATAATGACTAAAAATCATTAAGCTCTTTTGTGATTGAAGGGACACAACAAATTATGTAGGGAGAGCGACATTTTAGGGGTGATAGGAGAAATTAGAACCTAGTGTACATGACAAGATTTGGTACACAACTGACACTGAAGCGAGATACAATTTTCACACCAGCAGACAGAATTGATAAATGAAAAATGCAAGTCGTTAAGTAGTAATATTGAATCCATAAGAACCACGTGTTTGACTTTGTAATTATCATAATTTAATATTATTTAAAAGGAAAAGAAATTAATAGAAATTATTGAGCGTCGATTTTGAAATAAAGAATTCAAGGAAAATAATCAAAAATTGAATTAATAAACAAATTAATTAGGATAAAATTATTATAAGAAAACTTCCAGGTTCAGGATTCCCACCCAGTCTATTGATTCAAATGTCTTACCCAGTTACTCTTTTGATTCTCTTCGAAGTTGAATTGGCCCGAGGTAGCATATGTTTCCTCTCGGACAACGGAAACGTATAAAGTTGACCCTACTCTTGTGTAGCTATATTTAATTCAACTCACTGAGTATTTCGATAATTTCCTGATTTGTCGAAAAATTAAACTTAATCTCGTGATTTAATACCTAAGTCACTTCCCTATAAAATAAGTGTCTACAAAACAAGGCGGCCCAAGGCTTACCCTGTACTAAGAAAAATTGGAAAAATAGAATAAAAAAGCATGAAAACAAAGTGTTCCGTGTGTATACGATGAAATTGTTGGAGTAAGACATGAAAGCTAAGTTACGGGGAAATGGATTATATTTGTAGTAAGTCTGATACATACGGTTTATATGCATCAGCTTTAGGAAGAGTGTTAGATATAAAAGGCTTTGGCTCGTATCTTCTTATTTTCTTTTTTGTAAATGCACAACCCTATGTGCACACAAGGGATTCAATCTATACCACTCTCTCTTTTATCTTAATACTTATACTACATGGGGTCATGGCCTTCCTGACAAGGTTTCCGTGTTTGATTTTCAAAGATTGTTTTGACCTGATATAGTTCTCCTTTTCAATATTTTGTGATCTGTTTTAGGAAGATTCGTGATTCTCGAGCATTTTACATTGTATGAAAAGTCATGTAGTGGGATTGGAGTCACTCACTCTATTCTATGGATGTTTTTGTGTTCGCCTTTCAAAAATCGTTTAGTTATCTATTTATTGTAATTATTATGCCGAACGCATTACTACAGAATTAGTGAATCTAAAATCATGATATGAATACTGAGATTATGTAGGTGCAAATACACCCACTGGCCATTCTTTCATAATGCTATTCTTTTTTATCTTAACGCCAATGTAACAATACCAACTATTTATTTTAAGCAGGCATACTTTGATACTCCTGGTGGCCTAGATCCAGTTGCTCTTGACATGAAAAGCATGGGGAAAGGTCAGGCTTGGGTGAATGGTCAACATATAGGAAGATACTGGACTCGGGTTTCTCCAAAAAGTGGATGTAATGTCTGTGATTATCGTGGAGCATATGATTCTGACAAATGTTCAACAAATTGTGGAAAACCAACCCAAACATTGTATGTAATCTCGAAGAGGCTAAAACTGTTGGTTTCATGATTTCATCTAATTCCACAAGACTTTATTGACGAATTATAAATATCCGCTCACGGCATCATTTATCTCATGTTGATTGACATCTTTGTGTACATTTTTGTACTGGAATAACTTTAAATTCTCTTATCCAACCCTCCTGATAATCCTACTAATCACTAAATGAGGAAAATATTATTTCTGTTCCTATGATAATTCAATAGTTCCTTTATTATGTATTGCAAGGATTATTAGAAAGATTTTTAGGAGTATACAGCATTACTTATTGTACATGGCTACTGGAATTTCTATTGCGCTTTCCTTGACTTCTGATTTATTGGTCTACAGGTACCATGTGCCACGATCATGGTTGAGAGCATCCAACAATTTACTCGTTATCTTAGAAGAAACTGGAGGAAATCCGTTTGAGATTTCTGTCAAGATACATTTGTCCGAAATAATATGTGCTCAAGTGTCAGAATCCGACTATCCACCTCTGCAGAAGTTGGTAAATGTGGATCTCATTCGTGAAGAAGGTTCTGCTAATAATATGATACCTGAACTTCAGTTATATTGTCAAGAAGGACATACAATTTCCTCCATAACATTTGCTAGCTTTGGTACCCCGCGAGGTAGTTGTCAGAATTTTTCTAGAGGAAATTGCCACGCTGCTAGTTCCATGCCAACAGTGTCCAAGGTAAACTAAATCTATATTGGATAGCTTTTCACACTAGTCCTTGCCTAGTACCTCTTAAAAGTACAATTGTGGACATAGTTTTCTGCAAGAAAGCAAGTGCTCCACAAGATTCTGGCGTTGTAGACTTGGGTAAAAGCGATGATGCAAGACATCTTCCAAAATGCTTAACCCAATAATTTGTCTAACTATTACAATTAAAAGTTATTGTTATCACTGAATAATCTGTAGGCTTAGAAATTATTGCTATCACTGAATAATCTGTATTGCGATTAGCGTTGTACGTTTATTAGCCGCAGACTTGTTATGTTTTGATGAAAAAAATATTGCGGTTCACTGAAAGAAGAAAAGTGGGGAAAAAACTTGCCTAATAACAGCACTAGGCATGTTTAGCAAAATCTCCAGTGCCAAAATTAGTGTGGCCTTTTTCTATTTGATGTTACCTGATTTTGGTTGTAGGCCCTCCTGACACACTTTTAATATTTTGCAGGAATGCCAAGGGAAAAAGAGTTGCTCCATCAAAATCTTAGATACTGTATTCGGAGGTGACCCATGTCCGGGTGTTGAGAAAACGTTGTCTGTGGAAGCAAGATGCACATCGCCATTGAGTGTTAGTTTCTTTCAAGAGGCTGTAAGTAGCTTCTAAAATGAGGTTCGGTGTGAATCTAGATTGCAATACATAGGTCAACGAGCAATACAATGGTAGTAATCAGAAAGGGCCTTTCATTGTATTGTGTGTTACAATGATGTTTTAATATTCAGTACATAATACTTGGTCTTTGACTTTTGAGAGCAAATAAGTAATCCCTGATGATCAATGGTTACCTGTTCGATCTGATTATCAGTCGTTGGCTAGTGTTCAATGAAGGTTACAGAATCAGTAGATCTATTCCGGGCGTTCTTCCATGTACCTCCATGGAAGAACTTAAAATACCGTTTTACTCTGTTTATTCTCTTTGCTGCAATTCTCTTATTTTCTTCATTTTCTTTTAGGACGGTATAATTTGAAATACAACTTTTTATATTCCAAAATGCATAATATAGAAAGTTATATTTTGGATTTTATAATCTAGAATATAATATATATATATATATATATATATATATATATATTGAATTCGAAATACATTTTGAAAAGATACTTTTGTATTTTTTAAAATTATGGATGTCCAGTGCAGAAAGAAGTGGTCTGTATACCGATGTGTGAGATCTTTGAAACGGAAGGATTCCCAAGCAATCAAGAAGATTAAAAATTGACCATTTTTCATTACTGGAACACCCATGCAACGACGACGTACTGTTTAATCTGGAAATTTTATCAGTCATATTTGATTTTTCACCATTAAAACTGTCTTATTTTTAAAATAATATTCACACAAAATAATTTAAGGGTAATAGACCACAATATATAAAAGATATATTATTTGACTAAAGTGAAATTTGTTCTTTCGAATTCGAAATGTGCACAGGCGAAAGTTAATCACTTTTCTAAAATTTTAAAAGTCCTGAGTTCATAAAACAGTAGCACTTTTTATCATGATCATCGAATGGTAGTTGAAACCGATAACTCAGATTATAACTTCAAAGAACACATACGACTCTCCATACAAGCATTTTCGGAAAGGCATAAAAAAGCGTCATTTTACGTATTTCCATTAGTGTTTTCGGTAAAATCATAAACTCGAGAATTACCTTTTCAAATCATCGCGACGACAACCCCTAACACTAAGATGCTTGCCAACGGTTGTTAAAAAGCAATTTCCTAGACGTTAAGCTCCCGGGGATGCAAAATATTATAGTACTTAACTTTTTCGTATGCAAAAGAACAAACTTCTAAATTATTTTCAGGAAGAATAAATTTAAATCTTGCTACAAGATCTTTCTACAAATAAAAGAAATAGAATTAAATGCATTAATCTTCCAAGAATTCTAAAATATTTTCAGGAAAATTTTCAGGGTTAGCCAAACATTTAAACCAAAAATATTGCGTAGAGAATAGTATTCACAGCGAGCTACTCCAGGGAATGTTAGCTAAACCTTAAAAGTTAAAGCAAACACCCATATGAAATAAAGGGTGACAGTGCTACAATATAATCATAAGTTACCTATACATCACTCTAGACAGTCCAATACACAGACAGATCAACGACAAATATTTAGCTGGGATGACTTCCGCGTTTGAGAAAGCAAGCATATCATCATTTCACACAGATGAAAAGAGTTTCACTTCAAACGTCTGATCTTTTTTGACGCATTGATAATGTTTTGACCAATCTCCGGGTGTTTAAATTCCAATAATTTATCAAGTTTAATAGAAGCTTCAGAGAAACAGTTATCCTCAATACAGGACTCCGATTTGAGGGCAAAATGAACCTCATTGACGTCTTCATCAAGCTGGAGACAGAAGAGGTGGCTGAAAACCTATACAAAAACAGGACAAATAAAACAGTGCTATAACAGAATTACTAGACTCTAACCACAGTAAAACCTTGATTTCAGTTGACAAGACAATGAAAAAACCTGTTCCACAATCAATAACTCATAATTAACACAGAATAAATATTTACATACTCAATAACAAATCCTGGGGAAAAGGTGAACGACCTAAAAAAATGCCTATATAAAAATGAAATAATATACCATAATACATAAAATAGAAATTGTATTGTTCCATGCCGAAATTATGTTGGTCACCAAGAACGATATCATCTCATATTAGCTACATAACTAAGATTATCCACTTAATCACAAAGTCAAGCACTAATCAAGTATTAGGATCATTGAATCAGGTTAACCTAGGCCCATCCATATAAAAAGGCCTATCAAAACTCTTAACATTTTTCATTGATTGCACATTTATCACTCATGCCTGCCTATCAAACTAATAGAATCCATGAAGGTCTCGTCCAAGTTGGAACAGAAGACATATTCTTGTAGAAGGTTACCATTCGTCCATCTCATTAATGCAAATCAAGGTAATTAAACTAAGATTCAAGTCGTGAATCAAAAAAAAAATTCATAATTGTAAATCAAATTATGTATAGAAGGCATAAAGAAACAATTGAGAAATGAAAACATACAATCTATGTTTCCACCTCGTGTCTATAGGCAGTGTTAGGGTTGTTATATCTGAAGTATTGTTACTAGGTGATTCTGTCACGATCTCGTTCTCGAAAGGCACTTTGATAGGTCAAGGAATCAGGTATATAAACAACCCTTGACTTAGATTTCTAAATGATACCGGATTTTAGAACTAGTCTAAACGGGTTGGAGTGACCTCGGCATCTGCCTAGCAAAGCAATATTCTAACCTCATGTCCACTTGAATTGTGAGAGTCATCATATCTGAAATATTGTTTGTATCAATCATGAGTCATCTGATCTGAAATATTGTCGACTTTAGAGCTTGATAGTTTAGTCACGGTTTGTCCTTACCTCATGGAATTAAGTAGGGTGTTTATAAACTATCTTTGACCTAGACTTCTAAACTATGAGACTTTAACATTTTGAGGTCAAATAGCCAACAAGGTGTCATATAATTACAAAACAAATGGAGACTAAAGAATAACAGACACAAGATCAAACTAGTGGCTTCCAATAACACAAATTCAACATGTACTCCGAAAAAAGACAGGGATGTTGCAACAAAATGGGCTAGAGAGAGCTCTGCAGCAGATACGAAGTTAGAACAATTAGGAGAGAAGTGCACAGATCAGCTGTTGGGGGGCGCAAATAAGTTGCTTTTCTCCCTTTCTACACAAGTTTTCCAGAAAAAATAAAATAAACTAAATAAATAAATAAAAAGCAACTTTTGTTAGGGTTAAGAAAGTTGGGTCATATGACCCTACCCGCTTCTGTCCAGAATCACATTATTCTGACTAGGAACACGATTCTTCCTATTCAGACTGCAGTTCAGCCTCCGGAGGAAATTCAAAAAGCAATTCGCATTGCCAGAGGTATCAATAGAACGAATCATATTGTTTACTTGATACTAACTACACTGATGCAGATGATATCATTAATGAGAAATAAGCATGAAAGCTTACAACTGTTACGCTAATAACAGGTATTTCCATTTAACAAAGGAAATATGGTCTGATACTAACTTGAACACTTCAAAATAATTACGAAGTTATCTCGGTGCATATTAATTTATGTTAAAGGATTGCAATTCAATTCCAATAAAAGATAAGTTATAAATGTTAGAAACAATCTTAAAAAATAGACTTTAAGTCAAACTCAATCTCACAAAATCAACATGATAAGATGAGGTTTGAATGCTGTTTATATACCTGTAATTTAGTTATATCTCTAATCAAAGTGAAATCTTCAACAATCCCCCTTATGCTGAGGATTGGACATTTCAATTGTGGGAATAGAGGGGTCCAATAACAGGTGGTATAATAAGTCTAACAAATCTTGCTAAGATAGATAATAATAATAATCTCTAATAACATTTTAGAAAGTGGATTTTAAGTCTAATACAATTTCACAAATTCGTAAAGTGAGGTTTGCATCCACTTATATACTATAATTTGCCTATATATTTAGTCAATCTTGGATCTCCAACAACTAGTATGATTGATTGTTGCTACAACAATAGTACTATGAATCCTATTTTGAAGCTTTTTTCGGGTAAAGGGATGCCATTCAAAGACCTTGAAAGATATCATCACCTAGTAGGTAGACTTAATTACCCTCAGTGTCACTAGATCAGACATCACATATGCAGTTAGAATGGCTAGCCAATTACTAAAGGCCACATGTGAAAGTTATTGGAATGTTGTTATACACATCCTTTGATACATCAAGAATGGCTAGCCAATTACTAAAGAGCTCTCGTATTGACCACATTTGTAATAAATTTGGCTCCTATGACGCATTAATTCAACTTGAGAGGAAGTGTAAAAGATAAGCTTTGATTTTAGTAATTAGGGAAATATCTATAACTGATAATTAGATATTATCCATTATTATGTTTCCGATATTATACTTCGAATGATTATAAATAAAGGATTTACATGTGTGATTCAACACACAATTCACAACAGAGGAACTCTTTAATAACTATTAGTTAAAGCCTCAAAATTTGAAGTACTTTTCATGGACAATTTAACCGGTTTTAGCATGAGCAATGTAAGTGAATTTTTCGCAAGTGCGTTGAAAGTGCTTGGTGTTTGCCGTCATTTCATGTCATTAATTGGATAGAACAACTTCAAAGGAAAACATAACTCTGCTCCCGAACGATGGTAATGTTTCCATGGCCACTTGGGACTTTCATGTTTATACACGCTTCCAATTCACACACAGATTCCCGTAGATCTCCTTATATTACCGAACCTGGGAACCTTTGGCCATTATAGGATAAGTTTTGCTTCAGACAAAAAAGAAAAGGACAATCTTATACGATTTTAGTATTGCTTTTCAACTATAATTAAAATTTTACCTCCGTAATCCACATAATAAAGGTCAAGTGGTCAACTAAGTTTCAGTGCAAAATACCAAAAGCACCAAAAGAACTGCATTTAAGTTTTTGTCCAAAGGAAAAGAGAGGGAAAAAATAGAGATGCTGTTAAACATGCTAATAATAAATCTTTAATCAAACAAATTACAGATGCAGACATTAAAAATCAAAGTTCAAACTGAATATTACGGCACTCATTTGTTTTTTTACCTTTTTCATTTTTGAGAGAGCCATATTCTTAATGGCTTGGGACCTTGACACCAAATTGACAATGAAGAGACCGTTATCCGACAGCTTATCCTTTACAGTCTCAAGAAAAAACTCATCCAAAAAATCCGGAGCAGGGCATGTCAATCCCGAGCTGTACAAAATATGTAATAAATAAGTAGGATTCTTTATTATAGAAGATATTATTTCAAATCCCTTGACGGCCTAATACCATTTTTCTTGGCTATTCTGTAATATCTTGATGTAATAACCAAAAGCATAATTCAATTCACCTTGGGTCTGAAGAGTCAACATCAACAATAATAATATCAGTGCCAGTATGAGACATAGCAGAACTTTCACTTAAAGGAGTCTCTTTATAGCTACAGTCATTTCTTATTCCATGAACTTGGGCCACTCCAGAACTCTCAATCTCTTTGACAAATTGGATCCCATCAGCTACATGCACCTGGATTCCCCAAATTAACAAGACTCAATAAACGATATTGTGATCTCCTATGAGACTAATTCAAAAAAATCTTAATTATATTATGTTTTAGTATTCTAGACACAGTCCCCCGGCCCCCACAAATAAAACAGAAGTTGTTCAGTCTGTAGTTGCACATTTTTACATACAGTCACATTTGAAACTGGTTTTTGGAAAAGCAAAGAAAAATCATGAAATCCAAACTACTTGCAAGAGTCAACATGGTATGATTACTAGGGATGGATAATATTTACTTAAAATATTTACTGTTTCATGTGGATAGTTGCTTCAATGTAAGTTAGCAATCAGCCTTCAGTTTGGCCAGTACTAATTTACATTTATGTTCCACAACACCTCAAGAGAAATACAAAAATACATATTTAACTACCTTTAAGTGTTTATCCTCAACAAAACCGAAGTACTCCTTGGCAATATCAACAATCACAGGGTCTAACTCCACAGTCTGTAGATAAAAATTGTTATCAAACCATGTGATATTAATCATTCAGAAGAATAAATCATTAGGGACAAGATCTGAAATCCAATTATTTCCCCTCCCTACACAACAGGGAAAAACATATTACCTCAATTTCTAAAAAGGGGACACAACCACGAAGAAACATGGGAAGTAAACCTGCTCCAAGACCTATTATTACTGCTTTTACCTGAGATATGCCACTTGAATATATCAGCAATAATGAACGAGAGAATCCTTTAGAGCATGTAAACTTGCAAAGAATTTGAAACAACTTGATTTGGCATGTATTTACAATTACAAATTATTGGAAACAACAGTACTTAATGTAACTAGGAAATAGTTTGTGCATCCCGTGATAATTTATCCTTTCATACATGAATTTTGACTCTAACAAAGACAAAATTCCCTGAAGTTGATATCATATCAGACAAGTGAAACACCGAATCAGCTTCAGGATAGCCAATTCCATCAACTTTATCCATCATACCTTCCCATCTACTTCAGATATGCACCAAAAAATTGATACTTACGTAGTTGTTCCAACACTAATCTCTCCACTCACAAAAGACACTCACTTCAACCATTAAGGTGGTACATAAAGCCCCTAAAGAGAATGGTTTTCTACATTGTTAGGACTAAAGCAATTAATGCTTAAAATTTTAGGGACTGAGGGTTTACTCTTATAAAACTCCTTAAAAAATTAAGATACAGCAGAGATTGCACCATAAAAGGTTCTTGATAAAAAAATTCTATAATAATTAGAGAATAGTTACTGTAATAACCATCAACTACTCTTTGAACATATCATTAACCAGTTGAATGATTAAATTTACCAACAGTGAAAACATTTTATCGAAACCAGAAGTTCCTTTATTACAATTTCCCTAAATAAAAGCCAGAAATACTTGCCATTTTCCCACTAGATGCCACATTTTCCATATAAGAAGATATCAAAGTGAATCCAGAAATAATTCCAGTATGATAAGAACTAGCTACATAGCCATGATAGACTGTCAACTGGTTACTTGCTCCTGCAAAATCAGGAAAAAAATTACAGTGACAAGAGAGACACAGCAAATATTACAAGCTAAAACAGGAACAGTTTTGAAACTGTACAAATCCTCTCTCTAATACTGTTGTTAAACCATTTTTAACATATCATTTTCATCCAAAATCCTTTGCATGAAACGAACATTTTAAGTACTAATATTTTATGATTTATCTATACTATATAATATAATTATATACTAATATTTTATATTTTTTAAACAGTTTTAAATATTTTAAGTATTTTATAATCTTTAATAGAATAAAATACAAAAAACCATCCCGGAAAAAAAAAGTTGTTCTTATCTATGATTAATTAATATTGTTTGGGTTGGATAGTGGCCAATCTAAAGTGCAGGCCTAATGCCTACTACAAAGTCTCACCCAAAAATCAACAACCATACCAAAACACCAAAGAAACCCTAGTATTTTTCTTCCTCCCATCAGCCCCAACTATCCACCATCTTTCAGAAAAGTCTTCTGCCTAATCCCCTTCTCTTCACAAACTTCTCACCGGTGGCATGACCGAAAACACCACAGGAAACATTGCCAACATATCACATGGGAGAGAAGTGTCTCATGGGAATTGAGATCACTCTGCCTCACAACTACCACAGCTGCTTCGACCATATCATGAAACCAAGACTCAACAGCCTTTGCATAGTTGGACACAGCTGCACCATACCATTGCTTTAACAGATTATTAGAATATACTAGAATAAAAGAAAATAAGTGATTTCCTTTTGTTAAAGAGCGCACATCAACTAGAGATACAAATTAAAACATATAAATAGGTACAAATCTCACCTTACAAGCTGGATATGTGAGGTTGAGTTGAGTTTAAACTCCACTTTTTTAAGATAGTATCAGAGTCAGTATATCCAAATCAAGTTTGTTGGGTCTTGCGTCACCAGTTATCGAGTTCCCCCTAGTCCCATCTCGAGATGTCCAATCCTCGGGATAAAGTTAAATTATAGTATATAAGTTAGTACAAACTCCACCTTAGAAGTCGGTTTTGTGAGGTTGAGCTAAACTAAATTTTCACTTTCTTAAGACTTTTCGCTCTTTCGTATCTTCCTATCACGTTGTTTGTCTCTCTGGTTTGTTATCTCTAGTTGTCCCCTTAGATAAGTATGTTTAGGGGTATTTGGTCTTTTTGTTTTAAAGGGTAGCTTTTATAAAGGCTCCCTTTCAAATTTAAACAAGATAGATGTAACAAAATATATATCACATTAGTTTCTCTAAGATGGTATCTCGTTCCCTTTCAGATTTAAACAAGATAGATATAACAAAATATATATCACATGAGTTTCTCTAAGATGGTATTTCAAGCCTTCTTGTGGCACTACTTAATTTTTTTAAAATGGCTACGATTAATCCCACCACTTCCACATCTTCTTGTCTCAATTCCCTAGCTGAAAAACTTGCCGACTCCAACTATCTTCATTAGCATCAATAAGTTGAGTCCACTATTAAATCACATCTCTCAGCGATTTGTTGTTAATCTACTATTCCTCCATGAGACCTCTCTAACCACGATCATGATGTTGATCGTGTGAATCTTGCATAGGAAGCTTGGGAAGTTCAAGATCAAATGCTTCTTATGTAGATGAGTTGATTCCATTTTTACCCAAGCTTCTTACAAAAGTTTAGGTCATCCTATTCCACTTGAAGAGCATGTTGATGTCATTCTTGAAGGTATCCACCAAAGTATGCACCAATCATCTCTGTAGTTGAAAGCAAATTTGATACTCCTCCAATTGCTGAAGTGGGGGCACTTCTTCTTTGCTCGAGTCTCGAACTCTCCATGCCAATAAGAAAACCTTTTGTCCTCCTCTTCACTATACATACGGATTGTACCATCCAACTCTCCTAATCTTGGATCTAGTTCTACTAATGACTATGCTTGTGCTGGTAATATGAAAGAGGCCATGATCATCCTTGGTCATCATCATGGTGGTCGAAGTTGTAGTAGATGCTTTGCAAAATTTCAATGTCGAATCAATTTGAAGTATGGTCACACTAATAATATTTGCTTCCACAAGGCTAATGCTACTTATCAACCACATGAGTCTCTTCTTCTCTATGATCCTTCCTCATTGCAACCTATCCAGTTCACTTCTTCTTAGACCAGCATCAGAACTCCTAACACTTGGTGATCCTAATTTAAATCAAGATGCTCCTGTTGTCACTCCAACACAATGCTTGCCAACACATACTCAAGGTGGTGTCAATTCCACGTAGATTCCTAATTCTAGTCTTTTCTTTCACGTTACTAGAAGTCACAAAATATATCAACTTGGTCATTTTGAGGAACCAAACAAAATTTTTCTTAGAACTAATCAAGGTTTGCAGATTCATGGAATTGGTTATTTCTCCCTTTTGTCTCCCATTAACTCAAGTATTTATTTCAGATTAAATAATATTCTTCATGTTCCCTCTATTACCAAAAAATTATTAAGTGTTAGTACTTTTGCACAAGACAACTCAATATTCTTTGAACTTCATCCTAATTATTGTCTTGTCAAATATCAGGAGACTAAAGATATTTTGATCAAAAGCATTGTTGGTCCTGGTGGTCTTTACTCCTTCCCAAATCACCAGCTTTAACGGTTTCGCCATCTTTTGCAACTGATTCTCCTTCAAATTCCGATTATGTTAAAATCACAAACTGATTTGTAGAAACTCTCATATAGTTTCTCCAAATTATATTTTTAACTTGTGCATAACCTCATTTTAACTTTTGGGAAAGGCAATTTCATTTCTTTCTTCATAATTTTCTCTTCTAAAAGTCTTCATGAAGCTTTTCCCAATAGCTCTAAGACAGAATAATGATATCAATGTTTTGACCAACATATCTATTGATGATTTAATATATAATTTTCAAAAGCCCTCTCGTTGGATTCACATTGTTATGGAAGAGATATCCAATTCTACACTAAAAGGTTTGTCCAATCATTAGTATGAAATGAAGCATAGCAAGGAAGTATGCACAATTAAATAGATTACGCAGCATTATCCACAACCTTTTTATAGAAGAAAAAAAATAACAAATTGAAGGGTTACAATGAGATCATTCCTCTTAGGCCTCGTTAAATTTACATAGAAAATGAATTTCGCATCATGAACACATTCCAACATAAAATATGTGGCTAAGATTAATTTGGACATACATCTCAATCATTTTCAATGGTTCAAATGAATTCTACCCAAATATTAAGCACTGTATGATATGCATCATGTATTTACAAACTTGGGCTTTGTTAATAATGCCAAAGCAACACTTGCAGGAGTTGCATCAATAGTAAACATTGAATAATTTAAATACACCAGAGGCAAGAGGAAAATAATTACCAACATTGTGCCTCTGACATCCACTTTTTCTAGATTTGGAAGTTGCATTGTCTTTCTTCCTCCCTGGCTCACTAACCAATTTTTCAGGCAGCAGTTCACCTTTTAGAAGAGCTTCAGACTGCACCAAATTTGCAGCTCTCTCGAAAACAAGGCGACGAAAGACCAACTCTCTAGAAGGAAAAATACAACTGACTTCACTATCAACATTTTCATAAATTACGTCTTCAACAATAATTGATCCAGTTAATGAAGATGTGACCTGAAAAGCACACAACCATAAATGATATAAAGAGAATACAGGGATCACTTTAAATCGAGCAAGCCTTCACAAGAATGAGCATCCATATAAAAAATAGGAATCACACAAGTGAAAGACTACCGGATATTTCATTTTCATTTCTTAAAGACAAAAGTAGCATATCAAAAAACTTGAAACAAATATGTAAAATTATTCTTAGATCAATGAAGGCGGTGGATAAAAAGAAAATAAACATATTACGAAATGAGACAAGTAGAGCCCCAACTCCCTCTAATGACCAAAGAAACCAAGGGTTGAACACTATAAGAACAAGCTTGATAAGAAGTAAAGAATGATGTTTCTTGCATAATGTAAAAGATTTGGACATACTACGAAAAGGTGTTTCAAACTCGATGGAAGAGATAAAGTCCTGGAGTGCTTGGGAGGCAACAATGGAACACTAAAGGGATAGGCAAACTGTTAAATGTAACAAGCTTAGCCCATGTTCTCTATTATTCTGTTACTATTTCTTACCTATAAATAAACAACCCTATGTGTGTATTTTAACAAGAGAAATTAACCTTATACCTATTTCTTTTTATTTTAATATGGTATCTAGAACCTAGGGTTAGGGTTAAATATTTTTTCGATGAACCCCCTGTTTACCGTCCTCATCAAGTTGCTCCCGCTGCTGTCACCACTCTCGCCGTCGGCGCCATTATATTCGGTTGAGTCGGCAACATCACCGTCAGGAGCGCCTCACCTAGGCAACCACCGTGCCGTTGGAATCGCGGTGATCACAACAGCGACGCACCTTCACATGTCGTTTCCGTTCCCGTCCCTGTTGCTGTCGCGCGTGGCGGTGCATTTGGCATCGTTTCCGTCAGCGATCAACGTCGTTGCAATCGTCGTCCTGTGAGTGTTCTGGATCTATCCTCATCATCTTGAGCGAAGCTCGTTTGTTTTTATTAGGACTTTTCTCTCTCCTCTATGGCTTCTTTTACGACCGCCGCTACATCCGCTACATCTTCTGCTGCTGCTTCCTCTACTGTCATTGTACCTGATCACTATACTAATTACGTCAATGTTCATATGTCAACTAATAAATTGGATGGTACAAATTATGATACTTGGGCCTCCGATATTAGATTATGGCTTAAGAGTCAAGGCTATGTTGATCATCTTACAACGTCTATTGTTAATGTTCCTGAGGATGAGGTCTCTCGATGGTCGAAAATTGATGCTCAATTATGCATGGTTCTCAAATCAACTATTCACTTATCTTTGAAACAAACTTTTCGCTCTTATGAGACGTGTTCAGAATTTTGGGAGCATGCCAAATTATTATATATGAATGATACTCAACGTCTTTATGGGATATGTCAAAATCTCCTTATGTTGTTGCTTCGAGACTTCTTGATGGTATATTGTCTGAGTATTTTGGTAAAATCCATGTTCTTTTTCATGATTTTAATGAATTGTTGCCTCCTGCATCCACTCCGTCTCAAGAGATAGAACAACGGTCCAAGTTTTTCATGTTATTAGCCTTACATGGGCTGTCTGATGATTATTCTCCTGTTCGTGATCAGATTTTGGAACCTGTCAATTTTGTGACCAAGTTTGGCCACAAAATTGACAGGTCCCCTTAAATGGTCACACTTATGACGCTCTTGGCCACAAAATTGACAAGTCCCCTTATATGCACCAGTGGTCACACTTATGGCGCCCTTTCCTTGGCTTCCGAGAACAAGTGCAATCATCCCGTTGAGATACCAAAACGGAAGAGTCGTCAACTGGATTAGATATATCAATGTGGGATTTACCTGATACACGCAGAAGGGTGGAACAAGTAGAAGTAAAGGAGGGCACAACAGGAGATCCCAAAATCTAATCACGAACAAGAGAATAATCATCAGGAAGCCCATGTAAGGCTAACAACATGAAAAACTTGGACCGTTGCTCTATCTCTTGAAACGGAGTGGATGCAGGAGGCAACAATTCATTAAAATCATGAAAAAGAGTATGAATTTTACCAAGATACTCTAACATTGTACCATCCAGACGTCTAGAAACAACAACATGAAGGAGATTTTGACATACCCCATAAAGACATTGAGTATCATTGGTATATAATAATTTGGCATGCTCCCAAATTTCTGAACATATCTCATAAGAGCGAAAAATTTGTTTCAAAGGCGAGTGAATAGTCGATTTGAGAACCATGCACTATTGAGCATCAATCTTCGACCAACGAGAAACCTCATGCTCAAGAAGATTAGCAACAAACATTGTAAGATGATCAACATAGCCTTGACTCTTAAGCCATAATCTAATAGTCGAGACCCAAGTATCATAATTTGTACCATTCAATGTATCAATTGACAGATGAACATTGACATAATTAGTATAATGATCAGATATGGTGATAGTAGAAGAGGCAATGGCAGAAGATGCAGCGCCAAACACAAAAGAAGTCATAAAGGAGAGAGAAAAATCCTAAAAAAACAAACGGACTTTGATCAAGATGATGAAGACAGATCTAGAACACTCACAGGACGACGATTGCAACGACGTTGATCGCCGCCGGAAAAAACGCCAAACGCACCGCCACGCACAGCAGCAACAGTGACGGTGACTGGAACTGCACGGTGGTCACCGGGGTGAGGCGCTCCTGACGGTGATGTGGCCAACCCAATCGGAGGCGGCGGCGGGGTGACAGCAGCAGTGACGGTAGCAGTAACACCAGTAACAGCAGTGACAGCAGGGCCAGCTGGATGAGGACGGTGAACAGTGGGTTCACCAAAAAATATTTAACCCTAACCCTAGGCTCTAGATATCATATTAAAATAAAAAGAAATAGGTATAGGATTAATTCCCTTTTGTAAAAATATACACATAAAGTTGTTTATTTATAAATAATAAAAATAACATAAATAATAACAAAATAACAAAGAACATGGGCTAAGCCCGTTATATTCAACAATACTCATGGTTCAAGCCATGCACGAATTTGAAGATTCTTCCTCTTTCCCCGACTTCAACGTGTGATGCGGCATCTCCATTATACATCTTCAAATTTTGGTAATGATTTAGTTCAATCCATAACCATTTCAAAATTCCACATATTTTGATAGAGAGAAAGGACCATGTTTCGTATTAAACATTATGCTATCAATGTCATGGCAAGCACGAAAATCTTTTCTAAAGAGAAAGTGCTATTTAAGTCATTCCACATCTTTAACAAAGGGATAGAACATATAGTTTCCAATTATCTCAAGAACCATGGAATGTCACATCCAAGCCATACACCGTCAATATCCCAACTTCACAAAAGTAGAATCATGTGACTTCCTCCATCCTCCACCCTCAATGTTGTCTAATCTTAACCATCCTTTGAGAATTTTCCAAATTTACTACGTTCACTACAAATGATTCCAACCATCAAACCAATACAGATCCACTACATTTACAAGACCACTAAGACCGACATTGTAAAAAAAAGAAAACAATGTCGTAGATATACTCAAAGAAACCCATTTGGCAAGAGAACTAAAAAAACTCGAATCTACTCAAAATAGGGCCAAATGGGAAGTCATCATCCCTTTTTACGAAATCAAGGGTGAGTTGTCTATGGCAATGGCGGCAAGTGGGTGTTGGCGAACTAGGCATCTGGGTTACACGTAGCAGTATACGTTGTGGCATAATAGAGCTCCAAGGTTGAGAGCTTTGATGCCAACCGAAACTACACAAGGAAACAAGAAAGCACTTTTGTTGATAACAATCACAATTATTACATTGAAGCTCCTCTATATGTAACAACCGATCTCTCTAATACTGAAATCTTGAAGATATTTTTATCCCAACAAACTACTATTTACATCAGAGTTCGCTAGATCAAATACAAAATATCAAAACAGAAACAGCACTATATTTATTGTTACTAACCTTGTGAATGATGTTTCGTTCCTTGATCCCCTCACTTGCCATCATGAAACTGTAGGCATGTATTCAAGAATTTGTGAGAAAAAAATATAATTCATTTAGTGTTTAGTGTGAGTTTGTTTCAGCTTATTTTGAAGAAACAATAGCTTGTTAGTCAACTTCTAGAGAGAGATTTTGACAAAAAAAAAGCAATTCCACAGGGATAATATGAACCAAACATGCTAAAAGTAAGGCAACAGCACCTGTAAAAAATGGTTTACAGTATAGTAACTACTATAATGCATAATAGAACATGCTTAATATTTTGGTCTCCATAGAAAACAGGAAAAAAACTAAATATTTATGTTAACATAAATAAATGACAAAACATAAAAGTGCAACTGTACGAGATACAGACGGTATTTGAGCTCCATTCTCATTTCCTGCAGGTGCCAACGGTGTAACCAACGGAGACAAATCCTTCTAAAAAGGGATGAGAAACGCCATTCAGTAAAAAGAACAGCTCAGTTAACACATGTCCATGAAGTATAACTTATGAGGATGTTTGTACCTGAATCTCCTCCATGCTGGTATCTGAATGGCTGGCATCCAAGAAAACCTAAACTCGCAGATCAGCAGGGAAGCTTCAATTACAAAAGTAATGTGACATACTAAAAAATACGCGTATATTGTAATTTTATTAATAGCATGGTACCATTATGAGGCGAGCAGCTTTGGAGCTTCTGACCACCATCCACTGTCCTTCTTCAGAATAGAAAAGCCATTCCCGTGCACGAATCTGAGTTTCAACATTCAGTCATGAAATTCAAACAGAATAACTTCACAAGTAGAAGCCGAAGGTGTAAACCGCAGATAGAAATCAAAGAAGATTTGACATCATGCGGAATCAGCTCTATAAATACATATTGATGCACAATGTAATCAAAATAATAGATAAATAAAATTAAATGCAAAAAAATAACCTAAGAAATAGTCAAAACTCCTTCTATCTGTCAACAAACCAGTATCCCTACCTCTATAATAAACATGCACATTTAAAAACAAAACAACAATGCAATCAACAAAAATGTAAACGACACCTCTGCTAAAACACACCTTAGGCACAATGAAAACCCCACAATGATAGGTAAAAGGGTCAGCCAGTTCCTCAGCATCAAGAATTACAGCTCTATAAGAAAAAGTAGAGTACCCTTGTCCACCCAAAGTTATCTGCAATCGTCGACCTTGAGAAAGCTTTAGAAGATCCTCTTGCAGATCTTCCACAGAATATAATTTCCCAGAGTCACTAGAGTACTTTTCACGAATTTGATTCTCATTTTGAAGGGCTTCACTAAATCCAGAAACCTTGCAAAAATGAAAACAAGAACATAAAAAACAGAAATGGAAAATAACTAAAAGTTAAGTTATAAATAGAATATCTACAAAATATCTTATAAAACCTTCACAGTATTTTTAAAATATCGTGCATATATTATATGACTAACTGGTCCTCCAAAAGAAGCAATCTAAAGAGATGTCACCAATTTTATTGTGTTTCGTAATATATTTTCTTGATGAGTTTAGGATTAAAAATCTTTTTATTTAGCGGTTTGAACTTTTGCATTAGCAGTACTATTTAATACGTGGACTAATTCTCTAAACAAATAAGCATAAGTACATCAAATGAATTCCATATCACAATATTCAGAGCCCTTTATCTACTCCTCCTTCCTATATAAACCTTACAACTTTAACAACTAATAACAACAATAACATTAATCATCCATAAATCCTTATTTCAAGAAGGCTCTTATGGCCATGCGAACTCAACAAAAAGTAGAAATAGTGCAGATATTCTACCTGTTTTGAATTACAATTAAATGAAGAATTATGAAGCAATGATGTAATCTGATGCACTATAGTAGATAGCTCCTTCTCCACAACCACCATAAACGTTTGAAGGCTGGGTTTACTAGAAGACTTTAAAGGTATGGCATCAACATTCATTTTCCACCCAAGTCGGAACTTTGAGAAAAGTAGATCTGGAAATTGTGAATTAATTATATTTCCAGTCACACAAAACCAAGCATGACAAAAAAATGAAAAAGATAGCATGAAAAAGAGTAGCACATTATTTCATTGCAATGTATACGAAAAAAACACTGCTACAATGAATTGTATTAAGGATTAATCTCCCTTGTGTAAAATACACATATAGGGTTGTTTATTTATAGATAGAAATAATAGAAAAATAACATAAAATATGGACTAAACCCATTACATTCAACAAATTGAAACGGAAACTAATATAACAACAGCTTATCCTCTAGTTTTGATAGTATGTTTCTTTTATAGCAAGTCATACAGGAGTTAGGAAGGTTATGTGCTATAACTAGTTTACAAGCGTAACTAACAACACCAAAATGCAAATTATAACTCCTTGTTTTGTGGAGTTTAGGAAGTGGGTAACCCATGCAACCTTCTTCCAAGTATCACTCAGCAAGGATTCTTATATTTCTAATACATAAAGGAAAGTTTGGAATGCAAGTACCACGTATGAACATTAATCCATGTATCTTTCACTAAGAACTATTGTGGCTTACACACAAACAAAGTGGAAGTCAAGGATACATGACATCCAATATGAAAAAACAAATAGAAAGGACAGTTAGGTTGATGTTGTTAACATGCTTAGGAAGTGATACTTCCTATGATAAGAATGGTTTGAATGGTGGCCGAAAAGAACAAACTCAACACTAGAACTAAACCCTATCCAGATTCAATTAACAGAACATGAGGCTTCAAAGTTCTATTAAAGAAAAAAAAAAAAAAAAAAAAATTATACAATTTTATCTATTATTAAAAATTAAACAAAAAAAAAAAAAAAAAA
>Ga0099825_1000290_pt1 | contig 48453 bp, 27 predicted proteins | sample SiratroredBW_FD_76838 | JGI IMG/M metagenome (GOLD analysis project Ga0099825, IMG submission 76838) | Root nodule microbial communities of legume samples collected from California, USA - Siratro red BW | ecosystem: Host-associated > Plants > Roots > Nodule | place: USA: California | collected...
TTTTAGTCAACGGGAACAAAAAAAATGAAATTTTAAAAAAAGTTTAAAAAACAAAACGGAAAAAACCCGAAAAAAGAAAAAAAAAAAAAAAAAACAACAACAACGTCCAGCAATAGGAGCTAAAATCAACTTATGCAACTAATCTTTTACAGTAGTTAACCGAGAGAGTTTCTATGAAAGTTAAGCGCATAAGTTAATTTTAACTTGTCTCAGACACAGTTCATTTTACTTAATTATATTCTACTCCTCTTAAGTGTTTATAGAGAAGCTTAGTTTATCATGATCGCGATCAAATTATACAGTTTGCCTAATAATTAAGAACAGAATACATTATAGACTGAAATTTCACCCTACAATTCAACTTCCTAGATTATCAATCATAATTTCACGAATGCTCCACAAAGAGGACCAAGTTCGCGACCTAAAGATGATATAACTGGACTAACGAAAGAGTGTGGAACAAATTGTGACACCTGAGAGCTTCCAGCAGAGCGGAGGGAGGGATTAGTGGCGTGGAAGCTGCGGGTGAAAGATAGGGAGAGGAATTTGGCGGAGGCGACATTGCCGGCTGCAAGTGCGTCGACAATCTGGGAGCGAGAAAGGACACTCGGAGAAGTCTCAGAAGCACGAGTGATGGCGGAGAAGAGTCGTCGCGCGGACCGGCAGCGAGAGGTTCTAGAAGCAGTTACGGCGGCGAAAAACGATTTTGCTAGCGTTGGAGTTCGTCTGGTAGCCATCGACGGTGAGACTGGAGATTATTTGGCCTGAGTCGCGTTACAGTGCAGCTGTTAGCATTATCAAGCAACTGAAAAACCTCAGGAATGGAAGTTGGTAGAATGTTCTACTGTTTACCTTCATTTTATTTTTCTTTTTCTTATTATTCTTAAATTTAGAAATAAGTCTAAATTTTCTTACATCTTATTAACCTCCTCTTATTTTCTTTTTTTGATAAATGTTAAAAATTCCATATTTTAAGATATTAAATATGTTTATTATCATCTGAGAGTTTATTATCACAATGAAAAGAAATTCTTTTAGAGACACTTTTAAAAAACTTATTTAAAAGTATAAAATTAAGATAATTAACTAAAGTTTAACTTATCGTTTTGTATGATTATAAATCAATTTGAAAATTAGCAAGCTAGAAAGTGTGTTTCTTTTATCTTTTATTTATGAGAAAGTAAAAAACAAAACAGCTAAGATTATATATCATATACATATTTATTCAAAAATTACATATTTTAGTAATAAGTTAGCTACAAATTGAAATGTATTGCTAATAAATAATAATAATAATATCTATTTGGTTTATTCAAATTTATTTTTAATTTTGACTTTTTTTTGGAACAAAAATGGAAAATAAAGAATGTTAAGCATTACTTATACTTAATTGTCACATTTACAGTGAAATTATATAAATCTGTTTGTTTCGAAATTTTTTTGAAAAATACAACTATCTTCTTAAAATATTTTCAGTGGTAATATTAGATTAAATATGATTAATGTGTATTGTGACGATAACATAGGCTTGTAAGAATATTTAAAGCGAAATTAAAAACATAAGCATAAAAAACAAATTAATAATTTTAACTGCTCTCATTTTTACGGACTCTTTTTTAAGAGAATGTTATGAATATATGTGGGTTCAATAGTATTCATTTCCCTGGAACAAAAATTCTCTCCTTAAATTTTGTATAAACAATAAAAGATGTAAAATAATACGGTTGACAAAAAAAAACTGAGAAAAGACAATAATATAACAAAATAATGAAAATGGTGAATAATATTTTAATAAAAATAATTATCTGTCAAAGAAGTAATTTATTAAGCAAATTAAATTTACATTAGGAATGGAAAAAATATACACAAAATGCTTTCATTGAGAGTCGAACTCAAGACCTCCCGCTTACTAAACGGGTGCTCTAACCAACTGAGCTATGAAAGCAGTTGCTACAGGTTCGAGTAATTTACATTTTCTCAAAATGTGTTAACGCCCACAATGTAACCTTTTTCATTCCTATTTTCATCATTTAAATTATTATATAATCAATTAGATTTTACTATTTAAAATGTTTCATTATTTAAATATTATATAATATTTTTATACATTATAATATATTACATGACTTAAACGTGTGTTCTATATATAATAAAACGGGATGTGTTTATTAATGCTATATTTTTCTATCTATGAAAATCAATTGTCTAATTTATTAAAATTAGAAAAAATAAGTGAATTTGTTTAAGTGATAAATTTATCCCGTGTTTTGTCTTTGTAAAATTGATATTGTTGTTAATACTCCTTTCTTGAAAATATTTTGAATACATAATAAGTTCTTTAGTTTCAAAGTGTAAATTTTATTTCCAGAAAAGACAAGTAAAATTTAAATACAACTTTCCGTATAGAAAATTCGATTAGAAAACAACACAATAACGTATTTCAGTATTATTATGTATGCAGTGACAATTTTGGCGTCATAGTTATTCAATGAACCACATCCCTCTCAACCACCATGGCCGAAATTCACGTTTTCCAAAACTAAAAGACAATAGTACGTTGGGAAAAGCATGGTTTACGTTAATTGCAACGGTTTTTTTTTTTCAAACACATCCGTCATAGTAACTGGACCGTACAACAACGTGTTTTTGAAAACTAATTGGAGAACACAAAAAAAAGTGGCTTTTTCTTCCTGCAGCTCCATAATTTCTAATTGCAACCCCGAATTTTACCATTTTACCATTTTACCTTTCATAGTTTTTATAAAAAATCTTCTAGAACAAGATTTTTAGAATTTCTGAAACATTTTATAAAACAGAATTTTCGGAACAAGATTTTCATAACAAGATTTCTAAAACAAGCTTTTTAAAATGTATAAAATACATTTTAGAATGAGCTTTTTATAATATAATTTTTAAAACAAACTTTCAGAAATATATATGATATCTTTTAGAATAAACTTTTTTAGAATAACTTCCTCTCTTCTCCTCCTCTTCCTACGTAAGAGTTTACCTAAGAGTTTGCAGCACACAAAGGAGAATGAATGTATAGACGGCAACAAAACAACAATGATGAGAGCGCACGTAACGTGATAAAGGATATTTTTTATTTTTTCTCTTAATTATTAATTATGAAGATATTGGAAGCAAAAGCGAAAAAGTTGAGTCAATGAACTAGACCAAATCATCATGGGGAAAACAAAGTTCATAATTACCAAGGAATGATTCCATTACCCAAAAACTCAACATTAATCCACCAACTATATTTCTTATATAATTGTTTCCTCGTGATTTGATAGAGTAAAGTAGAAAAGTAGTCAAATTCTTTTTCTATTTTGGAGAAAGGTTACAAAATTTGAGTTTTAAATAGATAAAATTCTAAATAATATATATAAAATAAAATTTCTATTTTTATCTATTTGAAATTTATCTTTAAATAGAATTCTCATCTATTGACAACTTTGTCTCTTTTTTTTTCTCTTTTATTTTATAGTAATCGGTGATTTTGGATCATGTTTTAGTAAGGTTGATGATTTGTGGTTATGGGTTGTTGACGCTGTTTACAATTATTTTTAATTTCTTCAGATATTCCATCTTTTTTTAAAAAAAGTTTTCGTCACAAATTTTTTTTACATCTTAAACAGTAAAAAAAGTCTTAAACTATCCCTGGTGTGGTGGGAAAATCATGGTAATTTGGACATGCTGACAAACAACCTATGAAAATGGTAAAACAACGTATTTGTAGCATTTGTGAGTGGTTTCGGGTCTTTGTGCGAAAGAACGTAAATGTGTGACGGCGGTTACATGGGAATGGCATAGGCATTGGTCTTGGAATATTGCGCTGCCATTTTGGACCATGTTGAAGGGTATGGGTATGGTGTGTGAATGATGAAGGTGATGTGGATGGAAACTCAGAAATAACTTCATATTAAATTATCATTATTCATTCACGTTACTTGACCCTGGCCCTCTCCTGATAGAGACCCACTTTATAAACATGATAAACATTATTGCTATCAAGAGATTCCAAATATAATTGTTTAAAGAAATGTCACCATTGACCTTAAATTAATAATTTCATACAGAGTAAAATATTACTTACTCATTATCGATTAACACAAATGAAATCTTTTATAGATTTTAAATCCAAACAGGTCTGCATAAAATATAAGTTTAAGTAATTTCTTTTAAAATGTATAAAATTAAATGTTAAATTATTTTTCAATTGTTAATGTTTTTTATTGGTAATATTTTTATTACTTATTCTTTAAAAATTAAATAAAAAATTAAAAATGATAACTGATATTCTTAAATTAGTTATGATGATACCTGTATCCATTCCGTGATTAACAAAGAAATAATTAAAATACTTGTGCATAAACATATGTAAAAAATAATAGATTCATATGTAGTCCTTCTAGATACTTCCATCATTTCTTAGGAAATCACAGAAGGACAACCAATAGTTGCACTAATGGTTTTGTTTATAAATTTAATTTTAGGTTACTTTGGTTTTGTACAATTAATGTTAATTAAATGAGCTTAGATAAAGTAATTTGTGTTTTTTCAAAAGTATTTTCACCGCGTTTAAATTTGGATTTAAATCGCTTTAAATAAACTAATGCTTGTTTAAATTTGAAATCACCTTTTTAATTTAAAAATGGCAAAGGTTGAATGAAAAGTCACCAGAGTCACTACCAATGCCTATGTGGTTATGCCATTTATTATAAGACTATAGAAATAAAGTAATTCCACAGTCAAATATTTTAATAGTTTTTTTTTAAGTTTTGAAATAAAGACTTAATATTCATATTTGTTTACAATCAGACAATCATCTATTTGAAAGAATAAACTAATCTGAATTTACGTCAAGTTATTCAAATCAAACTATAATTTTATTCACATTTTACATCTTCTACAGTTCTTTCTAAAACTAAGCAAATATTTTACCTTACACTTATGATTAATAACGACGCAAACAAAAGTTATATATTCACTTAAATACTTTATGTTCCATTTTATTGCCTCCTATTATTTATATAACTCTATAAACTCCAACGTCAAAATCAATTTAAATACATTTTTATTTTTACTTTTAAGAATAAAATTGTAATAGAGTTCCAATTTTAAAAGTAAAATATTTTAGATATGTTAATTAATTAATTTGATGTTAGAATATTAATTTAAGGTCAGAATATTGGTATCTTTTTTGAAAATATATTTTCTTAACTATCAAATATGATAATTGATCTTAGGGATATCATCTCAATCAACTTAAAATTGAGATACTTTATATTACATTAATTATTTTAAATATTTTTGTTTTTTCTTTTACAATACTTATTTTATTATTTTTATATTGTATTTCAAGAAAATACTATTGGTAGATAATGTATTCATTTGTTTTATTAATTTTAGTATTTTATATTAGATGGGGTATTTTAATCATTATATTATTATATTTATTATTAGCATTATACTCTAAGGTACTCTAATCACTGTATACATTAAATTTGATTAGAAATAAAAATGCTGTAAAATGAATCATTAGATTGATCAATAACAAATACTCAACCTTAAAAGTATATAACAATGGAAACTAAACGGATATAATTTAATAACTGATCTATATTATAATAATTTATAAAACACCTCTGTTTTTAACGTTTTATATTTGTCAACTGCTTTAATGATTAATTTTAATAAATAAATAATTTATCAATTTAATAAGTTTTATATTATTATTTTTTAAATTTTGGGTTAACTTTTCAAATACTTTGGGAATCATAATACTAGTGGGATTATTGGTCTCTCCAAACACAGTGAATCACAATTGAAATCCCCATAATAGTATTTTCTTTCAATTTTTAATCACAAAAGAATATAAAAGTCATCGTTTTTGGTATTTATTATAATGTGATATGTGTTAACTTCTGTTAAGTGAAAGGTTAAAAATTCACCTTATTAGCAGACCTGATACAACCTCAAAGGTTTTTAAAAAATGTTTGTGTAAAAAATAAATATTTTTCATTTGTGCAAATATGTTTGATCAAATAAACTTCCAGATATAGTTATTTTACATGTGTTTTGGGGTTACTTTTTCAGTTAAAGTTGGAATTCTATTTTGATAATAAAAAATTACACTTATACAGGACATAGAATACAGAGTGAAGTTTAATAGTGTATACAAAACATTTAAAAAATTGCATCTAAATTTTTTGTTACACAACCTCTAAATTTTATTTGTTTCAAAATTTTGCTTTTGTAGTGAGACAAACTGTGGATATAATTCAGAGATAAATTCTATTTCTTCTCAGCAATTTAAATTTGATCTCTCTAGAAAAATATTTTTCATTTCAATTTAATTTATCTTCAAATCTTGTTTATGAGTATTTTTAAGAGAGAAAAAAAATACTATTATCGTTGTGTGAGATAGATACGTAGTTAAGAATCTTTTGCCTCAACACTGTTTAATTCAAATTAGTAAAATATAATAATTTATAAAATGAAAAAAAAAATAATGTTTGGTTAAGAAAATTTTAAAACTGCTCAAAAATAAATAAAACAACTAAATTTTGGCATATATATTTACAAAAATAGGTAAAATCTAAAAACAATCAAGACAACGTTAAAATCTATCCAATGAATTGATAAAATCTAAAAAAACAAGATAACATTAAATTCTATTTAATAAATTAGTAAGATATAAAAATTGATCAAATATGTAATTCAATTTTAGAGTATTTATTTGTAAGTATGGCCAAATTAAAAAGAGGTCAATATGAAATTAACATAAAGAAAATAATTAAATTATTTATCTTTGCGTTTTCTTTTTCAAAAAGGCTATATTCACTAATAATCTAAAATTGATGAGGCTGAATATAAAGAGAGGTGAAACAATTAAAAATTTGGTATAAAATTTTCTACATTGAAATTTTATTTTTTAATACCTAACAAAAACTACAACCGCTAAATTTATATTTGTTAGATTTTCCCAAGTTTCAATCTAATTAACATCATATTAATTATTTTGTTACTTCTAAATAGATAATGCATTATACTACAAACAATCATGGTAACAAAAATTTATTTGTTTATAGATTGTCTCAAGAGCAATTTAACATTTAGTGAAGTTAAATATGTGTTTGAAAAAAAAAAATATTGAAAATTTGTGAAGTATGTAATCTTGGATATTTATATTTCAATTTCGAAAATAAACTTATATATCATCTTCCAAAAACAAGGTTAATTAATTATAATTTATGAAAATTAATTTTTTTTGGTAATATTTATATTTCATTAAGAATGAAATAATCAATTATTTATTTAAATAACATTTAAAGAACCTTAAAATATTTGATTATTTCTTAACTAAAATAAAAAATGAATTATATGCCTATGATTAATAATTTTTTTATTATAATTTATTATGGACTAAAACTAATTGATTATATTATAAGTATTTGTGTTTTCATATTTAAACATTTTTAAATAATTAATTATATTACTCTTTAATTATTAAATAGTCATCAATTTCAAAAACAACAAGTATTTACTAATAAAGTATATATTGAAAAAATATTGCATACAATTAAAGATTATTTGAAATACATTTTAGATGATAAAAACAAATATTTCTAACTATTTATTGAAAACTTCAAGAAATGACAGATTAAGTTGTTTTATGATTTTTTCCACAACAAAATTAAAATATTGAAGCCACTTATACCAAATTATTTTGCCAAATAATATTCTCTCTTTTTTTTTTTTTTTATATAAGTTTACCGTTTGAAACTGAAACATGTTTGTTTATTATGCATCGAGGCAAATAATGTTACATTATTTTAGAGCGATTTTTTTTTTTTTTTATGGCATTTTATTACATACATAGATTACCATGGAGTGATGAATAATCTGATTGTGATATGATGTGGTTTTTATGAGAGTTAAACACTATTTTTTGTAAACATATTAAAATGAGTCTGTGAGCATATCCATAACAACATTGTTCATAAAAGTTTTTAAGCAAACTTTAATATTCTATTTGTATAGTAAAATTATATAATTCCATAACACTTCAAAGATGTATGTATTAATTTAATTAATGATATTATGTTAAACTTATTTTAAATTTAAATATGAGCAATATTTTCAATATAATAAAAAAGTTAAATGATTTAAGTATTTTTCGTTTTGATTTTTGGTTTTGATTTCAAAGTAACAATCTTAATAAATGATTAAATTTACTAAACAGTATGTATTTTATGAAGAGTAATGATGAGAGGACATAAATCTATTATTATGATATAGAATATTTAAAATATAAACAAAGATATTTTAATTTTATCGACCAATAATTGAAATAAAGCACTATAATTTTATGTACATATGCAAAAAAAAAACTAAGAGGAAAATAAGGAGGAAGTAATAAAATAACGAAGGTCGGTGATTTGGTTCTAGACAGATGTTAACGACTGATAACATAATGTCGCGTTTCAGCTCAGTTGTAAACGACACCTCCCGTGTTGTTGTTGCTAACCAAAACGACCCCACGCCCTTTACCCAGTACAAATCAGGTCTCAACCCTCGCCCCCAACTTCCTGTCTCTTCTCCTTCTTCGCTGCCAATCCCCTTCGTTGACCCGACCCTCCCCTTCGTCGGAGCTCAAATCTCCCACTCCTTCGCTCAGATCGCACCTCCTTCACCTTCGATTCTTCCGTAACAAGGTTAGATTCCTAACTTCTCAACTACTTCAATTTCTAGGGTTCCTACTTCAACCCTACTTAACTCCAAAATATCTTACCATCACTCGCAAACACTCCTCCTTCTCTAACGCCTCTTATACTCTTCCTTTTGTTCCAGATCTACTTCAATCTCGGTTGCGGATCTCCAATTCCAACTTTTCTACTCACTCATATCCGCTTCAGGTATGCTCACCCTTAGATTTGTCGTTTTGTTCTTCGTTTGTTTAAATACCGGAGTTGTTTGTCTTGAATTTGTTAGGTTTTGAGATCTGAACCGTTTCCGCTGTTTTTCTTGCCAGATCTGGGGGGTTTGGTTCCTGTTATAATTTTGTTCCTCGGATTGGATCGTAGAAAATGTCGATTATACCGAAAGGCGATTCGGTTCAAATCAGGGAGGTTTGGAACGATAACCTCGATGAGGAGTTTGCGTTGATCCGTGAAATCGTGGACGAGTATAACTATGTGGCGATGGATACCGAGTTCCCCGGCGTGGTGCTCCGTCCGGTGGGGAATTTCAAGAACATCAACGACTACAACTACCAAACGTTGAAGGACAACGTGGACATGTTGAAGCTGATCCAATTAGGTCTCACCTTCTCCGACGAGAACGGGAACCTCCCGACCTGCGGCACCGAGAGTCCCTGCATCTGGCAATTCAACTTCCGCGAGTTCAACATCAGCGAAGACATCTTCGCGAGCGATTCGATCGAGTTGTTGCGCCAGTGCGGGATCGATTTCAAAAAGAACAGCGAGAAGGGAATCGACGTGAACCGGTTTGGGGAGCTTCTCATGTCCTCTGGAATCGTGCTGAACGACGCCGTTCATTGGGTTACCTTTCACAGCGGCTACGATTTTGGTTACCTCCTTAAGCTGTTGACATGCCGAAGCTTGCCGGATACGCAGGCTGGGTTCTTCGATTTGATCAAGATGTATTTCCCGATGGTGTATGATATCAAGCATCTGATGAAGTTCTGCAACAGCCTCCATGGTGGATTGAACAAGCTTGCAGAGTTGTTGGAGGTGGAGAGAGTTGGTGTGTGCCATCAAGCTGGGTCTGATAGTTTACTCACTTCTTGTACATTTAGAAAGTTGAGGGATACATTCTTCAATGGCTCAACGGAGAAATATGCTGGTGTGTTGTATGGTTTAGGTGTTGAGAATGGACAGACTAATTGAAAGAGAAAAAAAGAAAGAAGAAATGGATATAATTGGTTGTAGAGTACGTCTAAGTGTGAGTCTTTTTACTTGTGTACACTTCTGCCAAAAATGGTTGTTGTTTACTTGTAACATTTTCATCATCCTTGCTTGAACTGTAACTCAAACCGTAGCTGGTTTTGTTAGCTTGAGTTCTTTGTAAATCATCACTTCAGTTTAGTGCTTCAAATTTCAATAATAATTTATGATGATTCCTTTAGTTTGCAGCTATTTGTTTCTTCTAATTGTGCTCTCGACTCATTTGACCAATGCCCACACAGTTCTCTGATCTCTGAAAAACTGAAAATGCTTACCAAATCTTGTCTGTTCGAGTGAGGAGTCATGTTTGTGATGGTTCTGGTTGACTTGGTGCAATGCATCAAGCGGGATCTTCTTTCAGAATAGTCCAAGGTTTTGCTGGCGTTGTTGTGCAAATTGAGTTGTCCTTTTTGTTATATGGTCTTCCAAATTCCAATTATGGCGTGATGCATTTGGCTTGTAATCGACGACGGATTCGCAACTGGGTCGAAGCATTGCACGCGATTCATGAAGACAGTAGTACCAAGATGTGATGGATGAGATGGCGTCGGTGCTTTTCATAATTTCTCTCGGGGATGTATTATTTGCGATGCGCAGACACGCTTTTCCAGACCGTTCATGTGATGATTTCACATTTTCACTCATTAGAGGTATTGATTGCTTTGCGTTTGCAATTAGCAGCCTCACCGCGATGAAGAGATGACCCGGCCGATTTACATCGAATTTTGATGCTTCTTCCTTGTTTTCGAATTCAATAACTCTTTTAAATGATGCTATTATTTCACTACCACCGTTTTACTGGCGACAACTGATGCTATTTTGATTTGAATAGGTTTCCTTGCAATTTCTGTGGACCCGTCAAATTTGAATTGTGAAAAAAGTATCCATATAAAAATGTTATGCGACACTTTCTTACTATCCGTAGCTTTCAATTTTGGATTGTTGTAAAAATTAAAGTCTTCGGAAATAGAAAAAAAAAATACCATCTAATTCAACGTGTAGTAACATGTTTGGCCTATCGTATGGAAAGCAACTAAGATGATCTTCTCTTGTTTTGGGTTGAGAGTGTACTTATTGGTACACTTCATTCATTTTCATTATTTTCAATCAAAGCACTTGCAGGAACATTCATTCATTCACTTCTTCTGTGCAATATTTAACTTTGGTTTCTTAAATAGGTCTCATACGAAAATCACGCATCTTTATATTTCATCACAATAAATATATTTTGTCGTTTATTTTACAATCAAAATATATATTTATGTTTCATCAAAATAAATATATCAGTAGTTTTACAATAAATATAGAGAACGTCTAAGAATGAGGGTGACTTGGGAATGTTCTAAAAACATGATTTGGACAAAAGAAATAACTATATATTTTTGAAATTTTAATGCTTGTTTGTGCGCTGCTTGTAGTCAAATTTGATTTATGTTCGTTGGAAGCGAGTAAGCTCTCTATATTTTGGTCATTTGATGTGATGAAGGACCACGACGTCCCAAATAATTATTATACACGCATTATTGGGCACTTGTGGTTGAGATTGATTTCAGATATATATTTGAATTATGATTGAAGTTTAAACTTTATTATATTTAAATTAATTCTACAACCTTCAAATCAAATTGGCACTCCATGAGTACACGAGTTTGATGTTATAAATATGTAGCATGTGTTATTACCAACCATCCAACGTGCTATTAAATCTAGTAATTAATGGACTAATTTCTAATTGTTTTTTATTTTCTAGAAAGGGTATTTTATGTTAGTCTCATTTGCACTAGTCTTCAATCTTCAAGTTTGGAAATTGGATATTTAGTATTCGGTTTTCGTCTTTTTTAGGAGAATATATTTGTAAAAGGTTTTCCAATGACAAAATAAGTGTTTTGAAAGTTGAAATTATAATGTGAGGTATTAAAAGAAATACCTTTCTTCCTAACCATCTTGTGTCTTTTATAAAAGTAAAATATTATAGCTTTAATGGAATTGATTGATGTTGTATAACAATTTTTTTCCATATTATTGTTGTGAGGGTGGTCATGTGATTATGTACAGGAGAACAAATATTTATTATATGTAATTGTTGGTCCAGAAGTATCTTGTTTGTCACTCATGGATGACTTTTCGATCATGATATAATACACTTGTCCCCTAAACTTGTGGGAACAATAGATGAATTTTGTGCAGTGATCATTGAAATAAAATTTAACACTTTCTCTGATTTGTCATATCTAAGTTGAATAGTTCCAAACTCTATCCATACACTTGCTTCCAAGCTTGAAGTCACAAGGTGAATAGATTTAAAGATAGAGATTAGGGTTGAGGTTAGTCCTTTATGGGAATTTATGATTGTTAGATCCAAGAGTTGGGATATTAAGGGTCACATTCCTTCAACCATTACCTTTTGAACACTATATTGAGAAAGAAGGTTCATTTGGTTGACATCAACACTCTATTTTGTTTGGTCTATGTGAGACATTCAAAGAGTTTAGCTAGATACACATAAAAGACATGGATTCTATTCACTTTTTTGTTTGTTGTCTAAAATATGTATGTTAGATTGTGTCATATTTAACATAGTAGACAAGAAAAATGTGTTTAGGAGTTAAAATAATAACAAGTATTTAAGTTAATAACTTATTTAATATTTTAATGATATATTTTAATTTTTTTGTTATTTAAAGTTAAAGTAAATATGTCTTTTAATTGTACGAAATGAATGATCATCTATTCTAAATGTATTTCATGTCAAGTTTACGCTTAAATTTGATTTTATTCATATAGTTTATAGAGACACGAGACACCAAAACATCACGAGATTACGAGGATAAGCATTGAAAATAAATAAAAATAAACAAACTAACATAGAAGGGTCAAAATTCTTAAACCACCACCTTTATGAATTTTATTAATAGCCAACAGAGGTTTCTCTCATTGACATCAACACTCTATTTGGTTGGTCTATAACCAACATTCAACAATTTTGGCTAAATGCACATGAAAGATAACAATTATATTTACTCTTTTGTTTGTTATATAAATTATGTATGCTAGATTGTTTTGTATTTAACAATATTAAATGTGTTTGGGAGTTAAAATAATAACAAGTATTTAAGTTAATAACTTAATTAATATGATATATTTATAATTTTTTTGTTATTTAGAGTTAAAGTAATAATGTATTTTAGTTGCACCTAATGGATGATTATTTATTCTAAGTATTTAATGTCAAGTTTACCTTTATATTTTAGTTTAATCATATAGCTTTTAGAGATACCGAAATATTTTGAGGTTACAAGGATAAGTGTTGCAAATAAAACAAAAAAACTAATATATAAGGGTCGCATTTCTTCAACTATCACCTATAAATAGATGTTGACATCAACACTCTATTTGTCAATATTCAACATTCAGGGAGTTTGGCTAGATGTACATAAAAGATATTGATTATAATCACTCATTTGTTTGTTATCCAAATTATACATGTTAGATTGTTTTATATTTAACAAAATTAACAGGAATAACTATGTTTATGAATTAAAATAATAATAAGTATTGAAGTTAATAACTTATTTAATATTTTAATAATATATTCTAATTTTTTGTTGTTATTTAGAGTTAAAGTAACAATGTCTTTTAATTATAAGGAATGAATGATTATTTATTCTAGATATTTCATGTCAAGTTTATCTTTACAATTTAGTTTATTCATATAGCTTTTAGAAACACCAAAATATCATGAGATTAGAGAAGGAATATTCCTCTTATTGACATCAACACTCTATTTGTCTACATCCCACATTCAAAAAAATTAGTTAGATGCTTTTAAAAGAAATTTGGTTAGATGCTTTTAAAAGATATCAATTTTATTCCCTCTTTTGTTTGTAATCTAAATTATATATGTTAGATTGTCTCACATTTAATGAAAATTGACATGATTAACTGTGTTTAATATTTAAAATAATACAAAATATTTAAGTTAATAACTTATTTAATATTTGAATGATATATTTTAATTTTATAATGTCTTTTAATTCCACATAATGAATGACCATTTATTCTAAATATTTTATGTCAAATTTATCCATATAATTTAGTTTGTTCATATAGCTTTTAGAAACACTAAAATATCATGAGATACATGGATAGGTGTTGAAAATAACATAATAATAGAATAACACAAAAGGATCACATTTTTTCAATCATCACTTTTGAATTTTATAAATAGAGAACCATGGTTCCTCTCTTTTACATCAACACTTTATTTGCACATAAAATATATTAATACTATTTTGTTTTTTTATCTAAATTACAAGTTAGATTGTTTCATATTTAAAGGAATTGACATGATTAAGTATGTTCAGGAGTTAAAATAATAACAAGTATTCTAGTTAATAACTTATTTAATATTTTAATGATATGTTTTTATTTTTATTTTGTTATTTACCGAAAACGTAATAAAGTCTTTTAATTGCACCGAATGAATGATTATTTATTCTAAATATTTAATGTCAAGTTTGTCTATATAAGTTAGTTTATTCATATAGCTTTTAGAGAAAACAAAATATCAAGGATAAGTATTGGAAATAAAATAAAAGAATGAAGGTTCCTCTTGTTGACATCAACACTTTATTTGGTCAATATCCGCCATTCAAGGAGTTTGGTTAAATGTACATATTCTATTCACTATTTTGTTTCTTATCTAAATTAGGTATGCTAGATTGTTTGTATTTAATGGAATTGACAGGATTAAATGTGTTTAGGAATTAAAATAATAACAAGTATTTATTTATTTTTTGTTATTTACGTTAAAGTAATAATGTCCTTAAATTACACCGAATAAATGATCATCTATTCTAAATATTTAATGTCAAGTTTACCCTTATAATTTAGTTTATTCATATAACTTTTGGAGACACCAAGTGTTGAAAAAATAAAATCGAACTAAACTAACTATAAGGGTCACATTTCTTCAACCATCACCTTTCTAATCCTATAAATAAGGGTCACATTTCTTCAACCATCACCTTTCTAATCCTATAAATAGAAAATGAAGGTTCTTATTATACAACACTTTATTTGTCTATATCCAACATCAAAAGAATTTGGCTAAATGCAAATAAAAAACATTAATTACATTTACTTATTTGTTTGTTATCTAAATTATGTATATTAGATTGTTTTAGACGTCATAATTAAATGTGTTACGAAATTAAAACAATAACAAGTATTTAAATTAATAACTTGAATACTAATTTTTAACCAATTATTTAGAGTTAAAATAATAATATATTTTAATTATATGGAATGAATGATTATTTATTCTAAATATTTCATATTAAACTTATCCTTATAATTTAGTATATTGATGTAACTTATAAATACATCAAAACATCACTACATTACTGAAAAATAAAATGAAAAAACTAAATTATGAACAAATAAATAAATTTAATAAATATAAAAGCAAATCATACTTAATACATAAGTCATTATTTTAGTGACATTAATATAGAAGTTTGACACTATTCACCATGCAACAATCATGTAGAGTATTTTTACATTTCCTTAACCTGGCATCAACTTTTTAATGTGTTTTTCACAATCCTTTGTTAATATCTTTTTGATAAAAATGTTCGAATTCAGATAAAACTATTTTAAATTGACAAAATAATAAAAGTAATTTAATGAATACATTATAACTTTAAATAAACAATTTTGAAAGATCGAAAAATTATTGATTACAAACTAAGCAAATTTTACCTTTCATACTAATATGCAGTAAAATGATAGAGTAAAAAGTACTTTATTGTATTATATTTAAATTCTATTTATATTATATTTACTTATTTTTATTAGAATGCGTTATCAAATTCTCATAGGGTGAGAAATGACAAAGATAAAACCTAGGTGCAAGGGGTAATCTTGTACTCTTAAATATCATTGCTTAATTTCTTATTTTTTATTTGAGGAAAAAATTTGCAAGTGTGCTCTCGTCTACTAACTTTCTTTAATATATATTACGATATTAATTACCCCTAAAATTTCAGAGCTTGTTTAGTTGTTTTTCCAAATTTTCGATATAAACAGGTTCCGCTGGCTGTTAAATCTCGTCACTGTCCTGGTGAGTCTACCATTCCTGTTTATCCCTTCACCGCAACTTTTTTTATTTTTATTTATTTTCATTTATTCACTTTCTTCTTTTCTTCCTCTCAGGTTTCGGTTCCCGCGAAATTCCGAAACTCCTTTTTCCAGATCGCCGGAAAATCTCGCAATCTACGGTACTTCTAGTTCTCAATTTTCATTTCATACTTCACTTCGGTCACTGTTAGCTCCCAAAATCGCCGATTATATGTTAAATCCAGCTTCTAACCATTTCCGGAAATGGTGGACGGGTTTTGACCAATCTAGGGTTTCTGTTTTGCTTCGTAATTTGGAAATGTTAGCTGGCGATGCCTTGCATGCATGTTCGCCACGAATTAACTATATCGTGCCGTTCTTCTCCGTTACTTTGTTCGTTTCAGTGGCGGATTTTTGCGCACATTTTTTAGTACGACGGTTTCTTATTTGTGCAGTTTTGTAGTTCTACTTGCAATGTTCTGTGCTGTTTTTGGTTTAAACAAACTTGATATGTAGAGTCACTGCGACGGGAAGTGCCTTCAACTAGTTGCTAATTTAGATATGGAAGTGATGAGTTAATGATATGTTTACTTGCTTCATTTCAACAGATATTGCAAATGGTTTTTTCATATTGTTTTCCTCTAAATTCATTCAGTGCCTTCAGTCAATTTTTTGAGAGCAATTGAACCATAATCGTGTTAGTAAGGAACATAAATAGTTACGGAAATCTATTTGTAGGTATTGTGAAAGCATCTATACTTATTATTTTTTTCAATGAAAGGTTTTTTACTTACTATGTACCAAATCGTAGCTTTGATAAACAACGTGTCGGAGTTGGTGTTTCAACTGTTAAAACAAGAACCAACCTAAGTTCTTCTCTTTCATTTGGATGGATTTTGGAGCTTTCTGGTGTAGTACTAGTGCAAAATAATTTGTAGATCTCCTGGAAACAGAAACCAATTAACTAGGTTTCCACTGATTTAAACAGATTCCAATCCACTTATTGTATGTCTAAGGGCTAAAATATTTTTATTTCTGTAAGCTTTAGGTAATCCCTTTTAAATTATATCCCAAATATATCTGTCATTAAACAGCATTTGCAATCATATAAATTTATTTGGCATATGTATATTTTCAAGCAACAACTTTGTTGGCATTATGTGGGTAAATCACTCTTTTGGTAAGAAAACATATTAAAGGATAATGATTTTATCCTTCAACTTGAGGCTTCTGGGATTATGATCCCTTTGGTTCTGATTATAAACGTATTTTCCAATTACAACCCAAGAAGTAATAGGTACTTGAACATGCACTTGGAAACCCCGTATTTGCTAATTGAAATGTTGACCTACTTCCACAAAGATATATTGTTTATTCTTTTCAATGTGTTGATAGAGCATAATAAAACATTCATGTTGTCCTGTCCTCTAAAAATACAAGAACTTGGAAAAAAGGAATTATTTTTATTCAAACATCTCCTTTTCCCCTTTGATTTGTCTACTTTCATTTTTTTTTTGTTTGGATTCTACTCATAATTCTTTCTTTTTGTTTACTTCAGGATTTCTATCATCTTGGCAGAACATGAGTAGCTTGGTGGAGAGGCTTCGTGTAAGATCAGATCGCAGGCCAATTTATAATCTTGATGAGTCAGATGACGATGCTGATCTTTTGCCAAGAAAATCTGGGACAACACAGGAAAAGTTAGAGAGAATAGTGAGAAGTGATGCGGTATGTTACTTCCTTTTTGCTTTAATGATTTTCATTTGAGCTAGTTTTGTATATAGTTCACTGCACTGCTCAATGCTTTGGGTGGTGAGTTAATAGGCAATATTTTACTGTAACAAAATAAACTCATACTTCTGTGCTGTTGCCGTGTATTAGAATTTTGAGTCTTATTTGAGTAGTTGTTGATAATTTTAAAATGTTCAATTTACAACTCTTCTAAGCCCGTGTAGGGTGTCACTAAGAGATAAAGATTGACCATTAGTTATTATTAGTACTTTTTCCATAATTCTGACCGTTTTACCAGCTAAATCCCAGTTAGCAAGCTAGATGGTAGGCTTTTGATTTTCTTTCCAGTTATTTATAAGGTGCTAAATGCACAACTCACTTGAACTAGAGGTGCAGAGTGATAGATACGTGTATAGGCTTTTCCTTTTTTGTAGTATTGTTATATGTACCCTCTGCTCCACAAGGTCTGTCTATATATAAAGACAACCTTCCTCTTGTAGTTGACTTATCAGAATAATAATTCAGTTAGAATATCTCTCTATCAAACTGAACTCTATCATGAGTCTTGGAGGCATTTGCTTCATTGACGGGGCAGCACCTCAACCAGCAAAAAGGTTCGGATCCCTTTTAGCTTCTTGCCTCAGAATGTTAGAGATGCTGCTGACTACACTAATATAGCTTATTTTGCAACATAGATTTAACCCATTCTGAGAAATAACAGGGAGTTGTCGTCTTAGCTTCTTTGTAAAGATATGATTGTGGCTATTTAAGAATCAAGACTTCTTTTTGTTGGATATTAAAAGAGATTTGTTGTTTCTTTTCCTGATTTTTTTCATTCATTTGGTTTATCTATTGAGTTTACCAGTCTCTTCTCTTGTAGTTTTCTTTTTCTATTATCTAACAAAGTTCTGCTATTCAGTGATAAAATAATGAAGGTTTTATGTTATTATACGTTAAGAATGTATACTTTATTCATGTTAGTAATACCAGTTGTCGTCTATCTGTAAATGTTGTGTATTTAACTTTTTAATATAGTTTGCTTGATTGCAGATTTGGGTTTATTGTTTTACACTAATAAATGTTTTGCATGCATTATCCTCCCGTTTTTATTTTTCACTTTTTCTCAACAGAAAGAGGATTTATGTCAAGCCTGTGGTGAAAATCAAAATATTGTGAGTTGTGAAACTTGCACATATGCTTACCATCCTAGGTGTTTACTTCCACCCCTTAAAGGCCCCCTTCCAGACAATTGGAGGTGCCCTGAATGTGTAAGTGTTTATATTTGGTAGCAGTTGTAATAGATTTCTTCTTTACTGATAGACAATACTTATCTATGTGTGTGTATTTTGCAGGTTAGCCCACTTAATGATATTGACAAGATATTAGATTGTGAGATGCGACCTACTACAGCTGCTGACAATGATGCCACGAAATTAGGGTCAAAACAAATTTTTGTCAAACAATACCTTGTTAAATGGAAGGGCCTATCATATTTGCATTGCACATGGTAAATTTGTAGGAACTCACCCTTTACTGTGTTACACCTTTCCATTTGTCTAGTAAACCTTCTGCATTCTTATTATTATGTGTTACTTTCATTCCTCACTTTTGTTCTATCTATTTATGCGTTGACTTCAAATTTTTTATTTTCAGTATTGTTATGCAAGTTTTTTTGCTTTTGAAGCCTCCTTTTAAGATTTTGTTTTCTTTCTATTATTTGTTATTTTGTTTATTTTCTCTTAACCTGCTACGTATATTTATTTTTTTTTTCTTTAGGGTGCCGGAGAAAGAGTTTCTGAAGGCATTTAAGACTCATCCTCGTCTAAAGACAAAGGTGAACAACTTCCATCAGAAAATGGCATCTATCAATACTTCTGATGATGACTTTGTTGCCATTCGACCAGAATGGACTACAGTTGACCGAATACTTTCTTGCAGGTATTTTAGGCGACAGTTAGAAACTTTAACAGGAATTCTAATGATGTTAGTGTGTTGCCTGACTTATGTGAGGGGAGATTCAAATTATCATTCTTGACTTTGGTCGTTGTATGTGTTTGTGTGTATGTCAGTTTTAAGGTTAATATTTTGAAGCAGTGGTTTTGAACCTTCATTTTGCTCTTAGTGCTTCTTTAATTCTAACCCTCTTTTATTAGTGATGAATCATACTGGATTCTATCCTAGTCAAGTAATGGATAATAGTGTAGTATCAGCCGAAAGGAAATTCTTTTCGTATCTTTTTTTGGAGGATGTGTTCGATGTCTAATTGTATTTTTCTGCCTCCTCTTTTTCTTTTGCACTTCTCTTTTCATTTTACTGCCCCTCCCCCTTAAAAAAATAACCTAAAAGAATAAATGGCATCATTTTTTTGTTATAGATTATGACAGAATGATGACACTGCTATTTGCAACCTAGTGTCTTAATAGTTTCCTTAATCTTTACCCTATTTCTGCCTCTAGGAATGTTGGTAATTGCATGTTTTCCTTGACCGTGTTGTTTAAATGGTACAGGGGTGATGATGATGAGAGAGAATATCTTGTGAAGTGGAAGGAGCTTCCATATGATGAGTGCTATTGGGAGTTTGAATCAGATATTTCTGCGTTTCAGCCAGAAATAGAAAGATTCAATAGATTGCGGTCTAGATCCAGTAAATTTTCTTCAAGTAAACATAAACAGAGTGTCAAGGATGATACTGAATTGAAGAAACAGCAGAAAGAATTTCAACATTACGAACACAGCCCAGAGTTTCTCTCAGGTGGTATGTTATTTTAAGTTATTTATTCTTCTGGAATGTTTTTCTTGATTGGATGGTCAGGATTAACTGGTTTCATTTTTACCTTAATGTAGGTACATTGCACCCATATCAGCTTGAAGGCTTGAACTTCTTACGATTCTCTTGGTCCAAGCAGACTCATGTTATACTTGCTGATGAAATGGGGCTTGGTATGTAGTCTCTTTTTCTTTTTGTCTGTCTATTTTTCTCATTCTTAAGTTTTGGTTATTAAAATGTTTAGGGGGAGGGGATTTTACACCCTTTCTGAAGCAAGGGCATGCTACAAGCCTCAATGAGTTTAGGCACATGCCTAAGCGGCAAAATCAAGTTTGGAAGGTCTACATGTGCAGGAATAAAGAATAAGATAGAGTGAGTTAGTTAAGAGATATGCCGGGGATGATAGAGAGTGAGTTAGAAATATCTTATATGATTACGAGGATTCAAGAGCAGAGGGGGCATTGAGATTAAAAGAATTTTGAAGAATAGAGGAGTGGTCTGGTTGTAGCAGGGGTAACCCTTGGAGGACAGGTTTTTTCCAGTTATTGTTGTTAAAAGTGTTTTCTCATTCCATTCTATGATTTCGGTGCATAACAATGGGGGCTTTTAGTGGTGCATAATAGTTGAACCTTTCAATCAAAGTGCATTGATCAACCAACCCTGTTGGGTCTATTCCCTTCTTTTACTGCTTGTGCTTACTCCCTCTAACCTTGATTTTGAATTTCTGGAAAAGTATATTATTGCACCGTTATAGCCGGCTTTTTCACCTGCAGGCAAAACCATACAAAGTATTGCTTTCTTGGCATCCCTTTTTGAAGAAGGTGTCTCCCCACATCTGGTGGTTGCTCCACTTTCAACTCTGCGGAATTGGGAACGTGAATTCGCAACATGGGCACCTCATATGAATGTGGTATGTATACCAGGATTTTCTCTGTAACATGTGATGTAGGTAGTTACTCTTTTAATTATGTTTGTTTGTGCAGCTATTGTATGTTGGATCTGCCCAAGCTCGTAGTGTAATAAGAGAGTATGAATTTTACTTTCCAAAGAAACAGAAGACTATCAAGAAAAAGAAATCTGGTCAGCTAATCAGTGAAAACAAGCAAGAGAGGATTAAGTTTGATGTTCTTTTGACATCGTATGAGATGATCAACTTTGACACTACATCACTAAAACCTATAAAATGGGAGTGCATGGTATGATTCTATTTGCCATTATACTACTGATGCCTCTATTACTTACTCTTCTTATTTCTAGTTTCTTCGTAATGCTGATAACCTGATATATATGCGTATGCAGATAGTTGATGAAGGTCACCGTCTTAAAAATAAGGATTCAAAATTATTTTCCTCACTGAAGCAATATTCTAGCAGGCATCGTATCCTCTTGACAGGAACTCCTCTTCAGGTTCATTGTAATTTTTCGTTGTGGTTTATTGTGGGTTTATGCCCTAATTTTCAATTAATTATTTGTATCATATTTTTGTTTTGTTTTTTGTGTTGACTGGCTGGATTTTGTTTGGAAAATTGTGTTGTGGTTTTTGACTAATACTAAGTTCCTTGTACTGTACTTGGGTTTACAAATTGTTAGAGGATTGTTGAATTTCAAATTACGCATATATTTCCCTTAAAAGCATGTATTTAGGTTTTTAATATACCCAACTTTAGATTCCTTGATTGTAGCATCCATCAACCAGCCTAATATTTTTGTTTCCTTAACTTGGAAATTGTCTCTCCAATATATATGTGTTTGTATTGGCCAATGGTTATGATACGGTGCTTTTGAAGACATATATTGTTATATTGTACTATTATCATTGTAATTACAATTGCACGGATGCAATCACACATGTCCACTTCACACCCATACTGGTTCAGGTTGTACCTGCCCAGTTTTGAAAATCTTGATTTTAGGCTCAATTTCTTTTTACAAGCTTGGAAAGTGAAAATAATTCCGTCTCATCGTCCCCCAAGTCAGAATTTAAAAATAACAACGTATAGTTCCTCCCTGATCTTCATGTTTGGATTTGCTCTAGTATATTCCTCTACCCAGTGCCGTGTCTCCTCGGTGCTAGCTTGGCCTAGAGGTGGTGGTTCCCTTGTCTCTATTAAGTATTCCAGTAGTAGGTTGTGCTTACAGCATTGTCTCCTCTCATGTCCTCTACTCTTTCTCGTTTAGTTTCATGTCTTGTTGGGTGCAATGGCCCAAAGATAGATGGAAAATGATGTCACTTTCTTTGTACTGCTTATTTTGAACTGATGGTTTTTCACGTTTCAGCTCATGACTGACTTGCTTGGTTTTATTGTGCTAATATCTGTTTTAAATTTTTGTTCATGTGAAAATGTGTTACGTTGTTTTAATTATTGATCACATCTTACTATTTATAATGAGATTTGATTTATGATTTAGAAAACAGATATTCTGAGTTGTTATTTGAATCTTGATTTGATAACCTTGAATAGATAATATAATGTGGATGAATTGGCAAATGGCAAAGGGTAAGTCTAAGAGGAGGTGCAGCTGTGTACTCTCAAGAGATTGAGCTTTCTCACCTTAAGGGGCACATTGAATCACACCTTTATTTGTCAACAGTTAAATAAGTTAACCGAAAAGTATATTCCACCACCAATAAGAGCTCAACCTCTTTGTAGATTTGCCATTCTTTGAAAGAATACCTAAAGTCAGATTATAATGCCTATGCTTTTTATGAGGCTTAACTAAGTTTATATGTTGTATCTCTGTTCACAGCAACAGTCATACAGCCTTTTTTAATAAATTAGTTTCTGTTTTATTTCTGGGTTGTGAACTCTACTTGTCGGGTATGCTTTTTACCTTTTAATGCATGTTATTGATTTTAAGTGTGGTTGCATATCTGTTGGAAGTTTAAATGTACCAATGACAGTTTGTCTGTTGCCTCTCAGAACAACTTGGATGAGCTTTTTATGCTTATGCATTTCCTTGATGCTGGGAAGGTTAGTATGAGGAATGCTCTATAAGATAAACCGTGATTTTAAGTTACTGAATCAGCTGATGAAAGTTGAGTATCTTACGAACTTTATTTTTTAATGTTGGCAGTTTGGAAGTTTAGAGGAGTTCCAGGAAGAGTTTAGGGATATCAATCAAGAGGAGCAGATTTCAAGGCTTCATAAAATGTTGGCCCCACATCTCTTGCGAAGTATGTATCTTTTCTTATGCTAATTGTATGTTGTTTAACATGTTTCTTACTTGATAACATAAACAGTAAAATTCAGGTTTTGTGGTACTTCGTTGCAGTTTGTCAAATTTACCAGATCTTTGGTGTCAAGAAGTTTTTCTTGTAAAGAGCAACCTAGAATTTTGTTTAATATTCACTTCAGGAGCATGTATTGCATCAAGCTTATCAGTCAATATTAAGTAAATGACTTGATGTTTATTTTCCTTTCTCAATCTGCACTCTGAAGTAATCTTGTTCTTGTAGAACATTTGGTCTCTGCTATCATTCTGGAGTGAAGTGATAGGATACTTGTAGAAGTTGTTGATCTTTTTATGCATATAGGATGTTTATCTATCTCTCAACCAGAAGAATAGTAACTGACTGTTGTTACAGTAATAGCAGTTTTTGGAATGATACATGTTGGAATTGGTCCATTAATGTCTTGAATTTTCTTGTAGTCAGGGATTGATGTTTAATTGCTGAAGGATATTAATATTGTTTGGCCTAATGCTAGGACTCTAACTTGAATTGCAGAGGGGATACTGTAGAATCCTATAAATTTGATGTGGTGGTTTTAATTTTTGTATTAATGGAAATTTCAAGAGAGCTCTCAGACCTTGTTATATATTGTTCTGTTGTTGTCATATAAATAAACTAAGTTGGTGTTTGTTTATAGAAATGTGATTTGCCAAGTTCCAAATTCAAATTTTTAATGGCCCTGCAGGAGTGAAGAAAGATGTCATGAAGGAACTACCTCCTAAAAAAGAACTTATTCTACGTGTTGAGTTGAGCAGCAAACAGAAAGAATATTATAAGGCAATTTTGACCCGCAATTATCAGATATTAACTCGTCGTGGTGGTGCTCAGGCAAGATTGATGCTTTGATGAAACTGACTATTTTGTTTATTACTAATCTTAGCTTCATAAGTAAAAAGACAATACATCTTAATGTTATTGGTGTTTGTTTTTTATATGCATATGTTTTTGAATCAGATTTCTCTTATCAATGTTGTTATGGAATTGCGGAAGCTCTGTTGTCATCCTTACATGTTAGAAGGAGTCGAACCAGATATTGATGATGCAAAAGAAGCATACAAGTAAGCTCTAATGTCATTATTATAGACTGTTATTATGGCTGTTGTTTGGAAATATTGGGTTCTCTGCTTATCTGGGGCTTAATCTTGTTTCTTTTTAGTATTGAAATTAGTAGCTTTTGCTTTTTGTAAATTGTAACTGAAGTGAAATTAGGTTATCATTTTGGAAGGCATCATTTTGGTATAGTTTGTACTATACTTGGATTTAATTAATGTTCTTATTGATTTTGCTGTTCATTTCCATTTGACAGACAGCTATTGGAATCATCAGGGAAGCTGCAATTGCTGGACAAGATGATGGTCAAACTTAAAGAGCAAGGACACAGAGTCCTTATATATTCCCAATTTCAGCACATGCTGGACTTGCTTGAAGATTACTGTACTTACAAGGTATTAGGAGGTTATTGTCTTATCAACATAGTTGTTTCTGGAGTTGATTGCTTTCGGTATAATATTCAGCTTGTTTTTCTTTTCCTTAGAATTGGCAGTATGAAAGGATTGATGGCAAGGTTGGTGGTGCTGAAAGACAAGTTCGGATAGATCGATTTAACGCCAAAAATTCTTCAAGATTTTGCTTTCTTCTTTCTACTAGAGCTGGGGGACTGGGGATAAACCTTGCAACTGCTGACACGGTTATTATATATGATAGGTGAACTTTTAAATTCCTGTGATTCTTTTTGTTTCTCTTTAAATTACTGTCTGAAGGTTTTTCTATTTTTTGGTTAAAACATAAACTATATCTTCACTTTTCACAATTACTGATCCTATCTTCATTATTTTTACATTTTCTACTGGAAAAAATAAATGAAAATAGCTTTATTGGTGGCTGGCTGTTCATTCTCTTTCACTTTCTTGCTATTTTAGGTGTTTTTTCTTTAGTCATTGTTTTGAGAATGACACTTCTATTGGTTATACATGTGAGTTGTGACAGAGTTATCTTAAGCTCTACTTTTTAATGCTATTAGACTGCTAATAGCATACTTGTGTATGAAAAGGTTGAACTGCTTTGGGTTTTGTTAGCTTGTACGCATGGTGAATTCATATATGGTTATAGAAAGTTAGCTGGCATTTGAGACAGCAACCTCTTGATCGTGTTGTCTTGCTTTTCTATGTTTGACATATAATATTGGTTGGGTTTCCTTTAATATCTTACTGAATATTTTTTAGTGTTTTTGGAAAGATGAAATAAAATGAGGTCCAAAAAGAAGAAGCATAATTTTAAGGGAACACAAAGCTCTCCGGAGCCATTTTTTTGTATATGTTTTACCTTCTCCTGTTTAAAGATATGAGGATAGATGTAATCTGATGTACTATGATTGGATAAGGATGTGTGATTTATATTGAAAGAGAATTCAAAATTCTTGGATGTGTGATTTATATTGAAGGGGAATTCAAAATTCTTGTATTGCTTGTTCTAGTAATTCTTTTAGAAACGATCTAAATAGAGCTGGTGGCTATTTTATGACCTATTTGTGTTTATGTATTCTTTTAAGGTGCTTTTTAATTAAATGATATGTTTAGAACTTTACAATGATTATAAATTATTAAAACACCCATCAAAAGAGCCCATAATCAATAGCTTCTGAAGAGAAGCTTTATAAAACTGTATCATGTATAATCACTTCTTTTTATTCTTAAATAACATTCCCCAAACTATATCATGTATAATCACTTCTTTTTATTCTTAAATAACATTCCCTAAACTATATCATGTATAATCACTTCTTTTTATTCTTAAATAACATTCCCTAATTTAAATAAATTTGCACTAGTTCAAGCACATACACTGGCATTTTCTAGATTCATTCATGGGCACCTCCAGAATGCTTGGATAAAATGTTATGCACAATCTGTATACTCATTTGCCCGTGTCCATATAAATGGATCCTTACAATAGTTTAGGGAATGCTCTGCGACATCTGGGCTGAAGTTAAACAACAGGGATCCTCATCATAGTTTTTTTTTGTGTGTGTGTGTGTGTGTGTAGGCAATCCATATGATGCTGAAAGATTAATCTTCTATTTTGGTGTAATTTAATCCAATTTTTCCTTTAACTAATTGATTGAAACATTATTCTGTAGTGATTGGAATCCTCATGCTGATTTACAAGCTATGGCTAGAGCTCACAGACTCGGACAAACTAACAAGGTTTGAGGTTTTTTCATTGGCATACAGTGTTGATTATTTTTGTTTCTGTTAAATGTTATAATGGTTTTGGCTTCGTAGGTGTTAATTTATAGGCTTATAACACGAGGAACTATCGAAGAAAGGATGATGCAGATGACTAAGAAGAAAATGGTGTTAGAACACCTAGTTGTGGGGAGGCTAAAGGCTCAAAATATCAACCAGGTAACTAAATACTTTTTTTTTTTTTTTTTACTTGTAAAGACTTCGTGTTGTAAAAGCTGATAACAGTTAGTAGTCTCGTTATTAAGGCAGCTTGAATTATGTTTGGTTAGTTGCTTTTTGCTTTTCTTTGCCTTTTTTACTATTGCTATGAATTGCAGGCAACAGGTGGAAAATGGATATTGACTAATAGTTGAGCATTGGAGACTGCATGCAATATCAATTTTTTCCTATTCATGCATGCTAATTTGTTGTCATTATTCGTAGTCACTGTCACTTGTTTACTCAACCTTCTGGTCACAATATTGGTCACAATATGGCTAATATATTATACTTGTATGCAGTTCTACTGGAATATGCACTAAAATCATTTTATTCTAACCTAATAAGTAAGGTGGGAGATAGGAACTGGGAAATTGTAGAAAATAGAGGGGCTAAGCTCCTTAGCAGAGATAAAGACTGAAAATGCAGAACGAAAAGGAAAAAGGACACAAGAGTTCAACATAAACACTGAATAGTATACTAACCTACCATTTACTAATCAATTACCTGCTCTTACCACATTCCTTGTCACACTTGCAAGATTTTTACAGCCCTTTACTATCCAAATCTCCCTTCTGGTCCTTACCTCACATTGTGCTCAAGGTGAATTAGGTCCTTGACACCCTATTTTTTTTTGAAGTTGAATTTTAGCTCAAGGTAGGTGGATTTGTGAATCATCCACGCTTCAAACCCAAAGCTCTAAAGCTATTATGCGAGTGGTTGTGTTAAATACCTTATAAAGATTTCTTCAGGATTGTTGGTTCGTGGCAAATTTTCTTGATCGATGTTCCTATGGGGGACAAAACCTGTAATATGCAGTGTGGCTGTTGATTTAGGACCTAGACAAGTAATTCCTGTTGGAAAGGAGAAGTACTAGAAGTGGATAAGGCATATATTCCTGAAAAAGATGATAACATTAACAAAGTAAAGTACTCTATTCTCTGTGCATACCCGAAGTTAATTCCTATATATATCAAGAATTATACTTGTTTAAATGCACTAATATCCTCCATAAAACAGATTTAGACTACAAAGTTCATATATTTAAAATTGAAAACACTGTATATAACAATAAATACATAAGCTTTTACATGGTCGAATGTTGATCTCTGTTTGTACCCCCGTTTTCATTTGTAAAATTACTGATTATGTCCAACTTGCAAATCTGTACTTGTTTGTGAATACTGATTGAGTTCAGGATAAATATGACATTTTGTTCAAGAGATTGAAATTTTCTGAAATTTTAAGGTCTAACGTGCGTTAGGAGTTTAAGCATCGAATGAAACAACAAATTGAATATTTGATCCATCAAGTTGAACATGTTAAAGGATTTGACGGTACCTTTTGACGTGCGTAGGAAGAATTGGATGACATCATAAGATATGGATCACAGGAGTTATTTGCAGATGAGAATGATGAAGCTGGCAAATCCCGCCAAATCCATTATGATGCTGCTGCTATTGATAGGTAAACAAGCATTTTTTTCCTCAAACGTGAAAATAGGAATATGCTTGAGAAATTTATTTCTTGTCTATTTTCTTAACAGATTGCTGGATCGTGATCAAGTTGGAGATGAAGAGGCCACTTTGGATGATGAGGATGAAGATGGATTTCTAAAGGCCTTTAAGGTTGACTGTGTCATTATCTTTCACATATATTTTTGTTCTCTAAATGTTTATTCAACTTTGATTTTTTAATTTTGGTTGGTAGTGAATTGAGAGATGCCCTTGGTTTCTATTGTTATTTATCATTTATAGTAACAAAAGTGAATGAAATTAGAGACTCTGTAAATCAATCAAAAGAGTATTTGATTTAGCAAGTAGAACTGGATTGGAAGATCCACTGCTGCCTCCCGACTTTTTCATTATGTTTTTTTGAAAGGATTTTATGGCCTGACTTCAGAATTTGCTGCCTTTGATGTGATGTTATTCTGCTGTTGCATCTTACGTAAATTCAGAAGTTCTAATATTCCCGATGGTTTCTTAAAGTATGGGTTCCTTCTTTGAGATTTAGGAAAATTTTTTACAGAAGTGCTTGCAGTTCTTGATAGATGATGGAGCACTCTGCCTCCATTACATTTTCCTGCAATGTCAACATTAATCTTGCCTTTATTACTACAAATTGCTTCATGAAATTTATGTACCGTTTTTCTTTTGATTCAGTTTTTCTGTTTGGGTTCTGTGCTTTTGGTTGACCGAGTGGATTCCACAATGTAGGTTGCAAATTTTGAGTATGTTGATGAGGCTGAAGCTGCAGCAGAGGAGGCTGCCCAAAAAAGAGCATTGGAGAACCTAAACAGTTCGGAAAGAACACAGTACTGGGACGAGTTGTTAAGAGACAAGTATCAAGAGCATAAAGTTGAGGAGTTCAATGCCTTGGGAAAAGGGAAGCGAAATCGGAAGCTGGTATTAATTCTAATATTTATGCCATTCTTTTAGAGTGAATTACACTCCTTATGAAATGCCAGCTTTACATTGTACTTATCTTTTGTTTAAAATATGAACGTCCGCTTTTAGACAGATTCAAGCATACAACTCATCATTTTTTTTTTATTTCTTTTAAAGTTCCATTAGATTCTGTTAAAAGAAAAGTTATTGCCAAAATTCTATTTACATTACCATGTTGTAAGGAATTAAATGTTATACTACCTTCTCTTGTATATACTCCTTTTCCTTGACCGATGCAAATATTCTGCATTTCATGTTTTTTTAATTTTATGACTGACATATCGTCTACACTCTCGCAGCTTTAGAAGTTTAAATATTGCAATTTTCTCTTTTCTTATTTTAAGGTTATCACACTTCCTACATTGACTGGGAAAAAGGTTAGATTATATAATATATAAATGGGGTGCAATCCTTATCTTACAAGTTGGTTTTGTGAGGTTGAGTTAGATATGAATCTACTTACTAAGATGGTATTATAGCTATTTAGAGCTTATCCTAGTCAAGTTCATTAGTTGTTGTGCCACTATTATTGGGCTCCTGTTAGACGGGCTCTTGTCAGATCAAGTACAGATATCTAATCCTACGCTCAATATGTTCATTCCTCATTATGAAGGGGTGGGTGTGTTGGAGATCCCACATTGATTTGGAAAAATGCTAGATTGTAATATATAGATGAGATGCAATTGTCACCTTATAAGCTGGTTTTTCGGGAGAGTTAGACATTGTTGGAATAGCTCCTTTGGATGGGGAGTTGAATATTGTGAGATTCCATTTAATTGTGTCAAATGATGTTCTGTTTTCTCTCTAATGTAGCTTTCAATGTTCCTTTCAATGTTGTTAAATAACTCTTCCTCTCTCTCTTTTGTTTCTTGTTTTAGAAAACTCTTAAAATACATCCACCCATACCAGGTTTTTCTTTAATTTTTTTTTTCTTGTCTTTCTTCCATTATTCTCTGCTTATTCTTCAACTGCCCTTTATTCTTCAGATGCTCCTCATATTCTCGTTGTGGCTATTCTGATTCTTGATCTGTTCAATGTTTTTGTGCTCGTCTTTTTAAATTTATTTTTCTGTTTTTAGAATTTCAGAATCATGTTGATCTGTACGTTTTTTTATCAAATACAATGTCAAGCGCCCAAAATATTTATGTTAGACTTGTGATGTTTTCTTGGATTTTAGTCTATGATTTTGTTTTTTTAATTTATTTATGCCTTTTATTCTATTTTTCTTTTTTTTAGTATATATATATTTATTATACTTTTTAGTCTTCTGTTGGCTATCATGCATTCTGCATTATTTATATGGCAGTTTTTCAGCTCAACACCACAGGATTGATAACCTTGGTTCAATATATTACATGCTAATGAAACCAAGTATTAACATTTACTATTTGGTATTTGTCATCTATGTAGCTAACTTTACCAAGTGGAAAAAGCTGTTGTTATTGTATATTGACATCCTGGGATTCTTTACACTTAGCAGTTTTTGTTTTTCTGGAGGGGGAAATTAGTAGTTGGTTAACTTTGTCTTTAAGTTTTCCTTTGTGTATCTTCTTTTAAGGTTGCTTTTGTTAAGGTAGTATCTATTATTTCCTGATTTTCCAGATGGTTTCTGTGGAGGAGGATGACCTTGCTGGTCTGGAAGATGTAAGCTCTGATGGTGAAGATGATAATTATGAAGCTGAGCTTACCGATGGCGATTCAAATTCCACTGGAACTGGAACTACTACTGCTAGAAGACCTTATAAGAAAAAAGCTCGTAGTACGTGTCATTTTTAATTAATTTTTTAGGTTTTTTATTGATGGGCCTAGATTATCTGCTTGTGAGGTTAATATTATTTAATTTATTAACAGCAGATAGCACAGAGCCACTTCCTCTGATGGAAGGTGAAGGAAAAGCGTTCAGAGTCCTTGGTTTTAATCAAAATCAGAGGGCTGCATTTGTGCAAATTTTGATGAGGTTGCTTTCTCGACATGCAGTCTTTATATGTTGAGTTGAAGAAGGGTTTCACATGACATGAACATATCTAGAGTTTATCTCACCCCCTCTGTGTATTGCAGGTTTGGGGTTGGTGATTTTGATTGGAAGGAGTTTACTTCCCGCATGAAACAGAAGACTTATGAAGAAATTAAAGAGTAATAACTTCAATTTTCTTTGAACCAGCACACTATATTTGGGATGTTTTAGACAATCATTAGTTTTTATTTTATGGTCACTTTCTTTTTCACTGGGCAAAAGAAGGGTGGATTTGATGTCACAGCTCTGCAGCTGTGCCAATGCATTCTTAACCATTTAGACACAAATTAGGTTGAGAATTGGAATGTTATTAGTACTTATTAAGTTCAATCTTCTCACACGCCTATATAGTAATGATAGCTTGTCTCTTCATTTGGGTACATTGTGTGTGAGGACGTTGCATTGTTTTTCTTTACTTTTTTCTTTCTTTTTTATTTTGGTGGCAGTGTGTTACATCCAAAACTTTTGGCCTATGAAACAGTATATAAAGGTTTTTAGAAATTGTGAAAGAATGGTATTATTCCTTTGGGAAACCCTGCATGATAATATACCCTTCACGTTTACATTAATGGGAGGATGAACAATCTTTGCAGAAAAGTAGTATGTTGGTTGCCTTTTAGTGGTCGATGTGAGATTTTTCGCTTTTTTCTTTTTTCCTTTTCTTTGTGCCCTTCCATTTTAGATGTGGTAATTATCTATATACGGTATGGATTTTTAACGTTTATTATTAAACTGAAGTCTTTCTTTCTGAATGAATTGATATAAATATATATTCTTATTTCAGTTATGGAACCCTTTTCTTGTCTCATATTGCTGAAGATATAACTGAATCCTCTACGTTCACAGGTGATAGATCTTAATTGCTATCATTATATTTCCCTCATTTGCTCTCCCCAGCCCCTTTATCTTTTTTATTATCTTCGCATTTTCTAATATTTTACTTTTTTACTTATAATTTTCCTGCAGATGGTGTACCAAAAGATGGACTACGAATCCAAGATGTACTTGTAAGGATTGCAGTCCTGCTTTTGATAAGGGACAAGGTAAGTTTTGACCAAACTTTCTGTATTTGAACTTTCGTTATTACTAGTGTTATCCCATTCCCCCGGTCTTTCTGCAATATGTACGTTGGTAAGAGTTTTTAGAAAGGCATTCTTGGTAAAAGAAATATTTCCAGTTTAGGGATAATTAACCACTCAATTGGATTGCAAGGATCAAAGAATTGTTAATGGGTAACCACATAATTAGCAGTTTGAGTGGTTAGTTGTTCCATACTGAATATATTTTTACCAAGATCTTTTTGGTGTTTTTATTTTTAAATATGCTTCTGGTATCATCTCATGTGAAGCTGTTCATGAGTTCAACTATTACTCTAAAATTTTTGGATAGCATCTGGATGCATGCCCAGCTATTAAATACTGCCACTATTCTATTCTCTATTTGCTCCGAGACCCTTGTGTATAGTGTTTTTGGAATGTAATGAACATGAAACTTTATGCTTCAATATTTATGATTTTAATCAAGTGAGTTATAAAAAGGGTTACTGTGAGTGAATAACTCCTTTTATCAGCTGTATTCTGTTAGTTTTTACAGTTGTCACTGTTAGGTTACTTAATCAATACAAAGTTTAGTATACTTTATGATTGAACCATGTGGTTCACCTATTTAAAAATGGTTAGACTTTCATTTAGTGCAAAACTTAGTTTCTTTTATAATAATGTGGCACTTTGTTTTTTGTTGATTGTGATAGCATGAAAATTTAAGGCATTGGATCAGTTTTAAATTCATCTCTCTCTTACAGGGTTCAGGCATTTTATTTTATTTATTGTTTTTGGCTGTGGTGGGCGGGTGGGGTTGAATGTGTTTTTGAATTTAAATGCCCCCTAGCTGATGTGCCTTTTTACTCTTGGGATGTGAAATGACAGGTGAAGTTTGCGTCACAACATCCTCAAACTCCATTGTTTTCGGATGACATCTTATTACGCTATCCAGGTTTGAAGGGTGCGAAGATATGGAAGGAGGAGCATGATTTGGTTTTGTTGCGTTCTGTTTTGAAGTATGTATTTTAATACAGCTATCTTCTAACTGTGTGATATTAGCCATTAAATATTTGTGGGTTTAATCATGAAAAAAATTTTCATGTTCGTTTTTCTATCTGCTTTGCTATGTTTGACTTGATTTGTGGTGATAGTTTTTGGTATTCTGAAGTTTTCTAGTTATAATTTGCTTGGATTCTTTTTTGTTGATGTATTCCTTAAACATAATTCTTTCTATATAAGGCATGGGTATGGAAGGTGGCAAGCGATTGTTGATGACAAGGATCTGAAAATTCAGGAGGTCATCTGTCAAGAGTTGAATCTTCCCTTTATAAACTTACCAGTTCCAGGACAAGTTGGCTCTCAGGCACAAAATGGTGCAAATTTGACAAATGCCGAAGTACCCAACAGTCAATCCAGGGAAAATGGTGGAAGTGATATACCAGCTGATGGTGCGCAAGGTTCTGGTGATGCCAGGAATCAAGCACAATTATATCAAGATTCCTCCATATTATATCATTTTAGAGATATGCAGAGAAGACAGGTTGAGTTTATAAAAAAGAGGGTTCTTCTTTTGGAAAAAGGGCTTAATGCTGAGTACCAGAAAGAATACTTTGTAAGTATCATGGCGTGTGAAATCTTTTAAATAATTTCCTTCTATATGGACTTACAGAGGATTAAATGATTATAAATTGATCATAGATGCATTGTTTTTTTTTTTTTATGAAAAGTTTCGTTAGGTGCGCTTCCAATCAAATGAACTAGTAGTTTGAGAATTTAGCTATATATACCTAGGATAAGAGATGAAGCAAAACAAACATGGAATTTTTTTAATGGGCTATGGAAGATAATGAAAGAACTTGTTAGAAAATGCGGGGGGGATTGCCATTTCCATTTACGTACCAACTTTAGATACGTGGGAACTTATTTTCTTGGCATTACTGATCGTTGTTATGGCTGAAAAAGTTGGGCATACACTACATTCTTTATTAATGACTGTTAGTGATCCTTGTCTATGTACTCTTTTTTTTTTGTATTTTTTTAAAATTATTCATAACATATAATGGAACACCATATGATCATTCTCCCATTCCTGAAGTATCGTCTCATTTTCCCATTCCTGAAGTATCGTCTCATTTTCCCATTCCTGTTAATTATATTCATTCTCATACTAGTTGGAACTTTTTGTTTACTTTGGTTTTAATTATTGCCAATGGTGCATCACACAGCATTACAAATCAATACAGAATGCATGCTTGTATCTGAAAATGTTTTCTTGACTTGCTTGTGGGCTTACATTTTAACTCATGAACTTTATTTGCAGGGTGATCCAAAATCAAATGACGAACTTAAAAGTGAACCCAAGGCTCCTAAATTAGAGGAAAATGAATCCCAAATAAATGATCAACTACCGCAAGTAGAAAAAATAGGTATGATTCTATTCTTGTTCATTGAATACATGTTGTCTAGATTAGACAAGCACTTACCTAGTTTGCATCAGATAATGGAGAGAAAATCTTGCGTACTCGAGTAGTTCTACTAAAAATTAAAATATGAATGAGTCACAGAAATGTAATGTGTTGTCGGATTGAACATTAAACAAATATGAATAGTACCCTCAGAATATGAAAATAATCTCTCCAGATGTTTTATCGATATGGTCAGTATTTCCTTTTTTTTGGGGGGTTTTTCCCCTTTCCTGTTTTTTCCCCTTTGATGTTTTCGTACCATCTACGGAAGCTATCTGCATACCCAACTGAGAAGGGGGAAAGAAAGACCATAAGACTTACTTGTAGTGCTGCCATTTTCTGCAGCTTCAGAAGAAATTTCGGCTACTTGTGATAGTGATCCCAATCGATTGGAGTTAGTTCGTCTTTACAATGAGGTAAAAGTACCGTGACCTGCACTTTACGAAGGATCACTTTCATTCAATTAAAGAGGTGGTGGACTATTTAGTATCCTACTGATTATTATTTGTATCAATAATATTTCCTGTGTTGGCAGATGTGCAAGGTAGTGGAGGAAAACCCCATGGATTTAGTTCAAACTTCTTTGGCAAGAGAACCAGCAGAGCTTCATGTTGGGAAGAATTTCCAACCACTAGAAACCATTTGCAAAGACATCAACAGAATTCTAACACCCACACAAGAACAATCTGCGGCAGATATTCCACAGTCAAATTCAGACAAAAAATCGGAGGCTTTGTCGTACGGCGAGATTTTAGGCGCCAAATCACTGCCAAACCCTCATGATACTGGCAAACCTGAAGACTCAGCAAACAATGAGAGTAAAGACATGATAATAGATTCTGAACCTATAAAAGCAAGCTGCTCAAGCCTGGCAAAAGATAAGAATGAAATTCAGACTTTTCCGGATGAAGAGAAAGGTAATACAGAAATGGATGAAACTATGACTGATGCTCAATAGAGTGAAAACCCGGAGAAATCTGATGCTGGGGCACTGTAATGGATGGTTAAATGCAAAAGTAGAAAGATATTTGTTGTACCGTGTAATCATAGTCAATGTTGTTTTAGCATATTAGCAATGAAGTGGATTACAAACAAAAGGCACTATAGCATATGGCGGTAGTGGTTAAATCCCTTGCTACTAACTCGGTTAGAAATTGTTCTTTTCCTACGTATTGCTGTTCGACGAGTTTATTTATTAAGGAGTCGAAGAGTATGATCAATTGTATACTACACGGCACGTTACCCTTTATTCTATTTGAGTGAGCAGAGAGCTGAGGAAATTTCCCTGAACCATTTTTACTTTTTCTATTTATCGGCTGGCAATTTTTTTCTTAACACGTATTTCAGTATGGAAGAAGATTAATTGGATAGAGACAAGCGATACATGAGGACGGCACATTTTGGAGATTTTATAACGGTGAGTCGAAAATAAAATTTACTAAAAGAGCAAGGCTTTGCATTCGGTTCTATTGCAGTTGTATTTTATGACGACGTGTAATTCTGAGCTCAATCCGTCGTGGTCTTCGTCGAACTAAATATTAAAGAATATTCCTTTTCTTCCCCGATTTCACTACAGCTCTTCCTACTTGATCGTAAATTTAGTTTTCGCTTTTTGGTTTTCGGAGTCAAAAGAAACAACGTATGATTAAGCGGAGCCGTGGATGAGTTCTGACTGTAGAGCATAACCAAGTAAGAAAAAGTAGGTCCCAGATTGCTATGGTCTCAATAGCTGTAGAAGATACTATGCAATGAAGAGGGTCTTCTGTGGTATGGGTGCTAAAACGTTCGTGCATGAGCTTGACCAAGATATCCCAAAAGGAAAGAGATAGAGAGCTCAACTACAGCTCCCTTAGTGTGGTTGATGTTGGTGACATCGTCTGCTAAAAGCTTCCCCATGTCACTTCTCAAAGAAGCCAGAGCTTTGTGGCTTCAGTTGAGTCCGTGGATTTGGATGCAAAATTATCAGATTCGAAAGTGTATGGCCTAACTTTTATCCACCACACAAGGGATTACTATTACTGGCTGCAAATCTTTTAGTAACTAATAAATTGCTTGTTTGTTTATGACTTTTTTTTTAATATCATAGAGTATTCTCAAACCTAAATGCTAAACTTAATTCCATTGCGTCATTTGAATAGTCATGTATCTTCACCAATGGAATGCCGACTGATCTTATCACATACAAAGCTGCACTTTTTAGCTGTCCTGCTCCCTTATCAGTCTGATTTAATGCTGAAGCCTGAAACAGTGCATAGGTTGTGAAGAATTGGAGCTGCAGTCAAAACGTAAACAATCCAGGCTTGGCTTTTTTGTTCGAGACTGGAACACTAACCCAATATTCTTTACTCTTCAACTTCTCATCTGTAACATAAATTGTAAGGGGTGCCTTGTAGAGATTATAATGATACATACATCTGAATGAACCCAGATAAAAGCCCTTCCCCAAAACCAGGGTAACCGCCCAACTAAAACCAAATTCCTTCACGATTTCAGTTGTGGGAAAAAGAAAGGTCATTTCATTGGCATAGTTACATATTGTTAAAAAATTTTAAGAAAAAAAAAACGTGTTTTTAGTTTATATATTTTATCAAATTTAGATTTAGTCGATTTTTTCATATTAATAAATTAGTCTAGAACTTCTAAAAAATTGTGAATTTAAGAGTAAAGAATAATTAATTTTAAATATTTATAAAAGTTAGAGAGCTAATTCCTCAATTTCAAAATAAAAGGATAGAATCAATTTTAACAATAAATTAAAAAAACTTAAAGCATAGTTTTCCTTTTTAAATATTAAGTAAAATTTAACAGGTAAAATAGGCTTTCGTCAGCAAAAGTTAATTATAACTCGAAGTATATGCGCAATTCTACTATATCATTAAAAAAAATTCTTTTATTTTTAATTGTTTACTGGTACAGAAACTTTTTAGTGTTTCAAGGTCACATTAATTATTCAAAGTCAATTTTATAAAAATGTAACCCTGAGCTTACTCCAATTAAGGTATTCAAAACTGAAATCAATAAAAAAATTGAAATCGATTAAAACAAGTGAACGAATCATCAACCACTTATTATATTTAAATACGGTGTTATATATCTTGAGTTAATCAGAAATTAACAAATGTAATTATTGATGAGTTGTTTTCTAGTTTAGTTGTACTTATAATAATATTATATTTAACAAAAATATAACAAATTATATTTCAATTTTAAATGACATTGTGCTTTACTTATGAATATGTGAATTGAAACTACGATATGAGCATAGTTATAGAAAAATAGAACAAGGGTCTTCATATAATAATTTTCCACTTAACAAGTTTTTATAGAAAGATATTTAACCATTTTATACTAACAAAAGCTAAAAATGGATCTACACCAAACCAATCATACTTTATATTAAATTGAAATAGTCCAATTCCACAATCCATGCCTTATGCTGAATTATTCTGTGTGCAGCTGCATTGACGTGACAATTGGCATAAAACAGAAATAATGGGCGATAGTAATTTGATCCTTTTAGCACTTTGTTAACCTTTTTAAGTAAAGGTGAATTAAAAGTTTAAACTTTGACTGTGATGGGTCTCTTGAGTTTACTGCCGCGCAGAAAAGCATTACTGTTTAGCTTTATCCAGAAAAAAAAGAGATCCGAATCCTTTATCACTAATGTGTATTTTAAATATTAAAACTGTGCAGCTATTGATTGGTAATTGATAATCCAAACCGTAATAAACATATTCAGACAACAAATTATAAAATTACTACAATATCAATAGTTAACTTTTAAGCTTATAACTATGCATTGTAATTTCTGAAATAATTTTACTTGAAACGAATCAAATACTAGACAAGTTGTTCATCGTGCATGCCATATCAGATTGTATATACTGCAACGTCAGTAAATAAAACTAAATGCATAATTTTGGCAAAGGCAAATTCTAAGGGGGAATCGTGTTTATTGTTATTCATTACTTAACATTAACAAAGTTGCATTCCCTGATCTCTCTCTAGAAATGTGACTAAAACTAAAGAGTTCAAGTGGCACCCATTGATTTAGTGAGTTCCACCTGGCCCTGTGTCTGTCTCTTCTCACTACAAGCATGACAGTGAATGAAGATTAAGGTCCAATTTGCAGGCCAACATGTCAACGGAGATCAAACAAAGCGATTAATAACTTGAAAATGCATTGCCGGACCCAAAGACTAGGACAACAATGCATTTGTATAAAAAGTTAGAAAGCCCTTGATAGAAGAACCCTACAGAACTTTGATCAGTACAAAGTAACCTGGAGAAGCTAAACTCTACAGTAAACTACAGGAAGACAAAAGTGGTTAAACACAATGAAAACTATAAAACTCATCAACATGGAAGCATATGTTGGTACGTGCTGCCAAATCTCCTATCACATAGATAACCCACCAGAGTAATTATCGCAAATGAGGTTTCCATCCAATAAATTCAACCTATCTTTCTCCTGTATAGCATGAACATAGGCACTGAATGAGTATGGGAGAGAAATGTTTAAGACAGGTGCAAGATAAAACAGCTGAACGATCAATAAATACTAAAATACTATATCGTAAGTCAAATGTCAAAATAACAGGATATAGTACACTATACACAAGTTATTATACCAGTCCAGGTAGACAAATTCAGATGGATTTAGCTAATATGAAAGTCAAAAAGGATGGTGGAAGTTGCTCTTATTTGACAGATCTACCAGAATGGACCCTAAGGAAATATGTGGCCCATAAATTTTAACAGGCAGGAAAAGCCGAATTTCACCAAATGCTCATAATGTAACATTTCAAGTCCTTTTCAGTGTGGAGTACAAACATAACAATGCTTACATATTATACAATCAAAGGAGAGTGAAATACAGCAAGTATGTGAGGCCAAGAAGTGACAATTATGATTGATGGGAATGGTGTCAGCTTAATCAAAAGATTCGCGTATATTAAGAGTGATTGTATCTAAAAGGATAGCTACAAAACAGATAGATCACCACCATGTGAATGTACCAAAATTTTTAAATAGTTAAAACTTTAAAGTCCCCCTTAAGCATGTGAGCACTTCGTGTACTCAATATGTTAAACGAAAAATACAGAAACATTTTTGGGAAAACCCTGTATATTCATAAATGTCATACCTGTTTCATCATTGAACTGACCAAGTCTTCTAACGAACCAAGATTACTAGAGAAATGACTATGTTGAGACTTCTGCTGGTTCAGGATATTCCCCTGATGTTGTTTGGATGAGATCTCTTCAGTTAATTCCACAAACCCATCATGCTTCATTTGTAAGGGATCACAAAAATTAAAGTCCAAGTTTCCATGTGAGGCTGGGTTTGTCACTGCATGGCCCGCTGGAACAGCAGCACCATTGACCGGAGTTAGTGAGTTAATTGATGCAAATATATTATTTGAATGATGAGTAGCATCCTGATTACGGTCATCCCACCCTTGAAATGGGACATTACTGCTTATATTCCCAGATCTGTTGGTTAAAGTCACTCCTTCAGAGTGCATATCTGACATTGAATCATGGGATTGCCTGGACAATGAAGTGATGGATGGACCACTCAGATTCCCACCTTGCATGGGTATAGAAGCCATGTTATCTGGAGTAGGTACATTTGTCTGATTAAAACATTCACTTGGAGGGTAAGAGTTTGTCTGGATCACGGATGGCTGCACAGCACTTGTCCAACTATCACTATATCTACCTTGATCCAGCAAAGGCAAAGAAAATTCTGAATGCTGAGAGGCTACTGAAGAAGATAAAGCTTCAATTCTTACACTCCCTTGTGTGCCTTGAGGGCATGGTTCCAACATCAAGGCATTGTTTGAGATACCTACGTCTGAAGTGCGAGAGACAGATGTCATTTTTGGCCTTGGATCCGGGAGTTTATTTGAGATGGGAAAATTTGTTTTGGCATTAAAAACAGTGGTCAAATTTTGAACAGAAATGACACCCTTATTGTTTTGAACAGGCATTGGCATTCCCTGAACACCATTCTGATTAACAGGAGCCATGGCTGACCGGAACTTCAGATGATCATTACTAGTGTTGTTTAAATTTTGTGACTGACTCAACTGAAGAACTCCAGAAGGAAATGCATGCACATTCAAACCAGCAGGAGTGTTCAATCTATTAATTATCCCACCAGATGGAAAGGATCTAAAACCATTGTTATGAAGCTGTCCAGAACCACTCAATGTCTGTAAATGTCCAACCCCACTCACAGAACTCATTCTCAAATAGGATGGATCTGCACCCCCTAAGGCCGCCACCATATTAGCCTGTTGGTTAGCCACGCAACTAATTCTCTTCAGATAAAGCCTATACTTCTGCAGCCATTTCATAAAGAAGAAACATTCAGCAAATGAAAAGGTATATGTTACAGTAAATTAAAACACAAAGGACTAGAAAAATGCCTGCAGATGGCTCGCCACATTCTCCCTTGTAAGCTTTTCAACATTCATCAAATCAAGAATTTTTTTAGGTACAGCCTCTGCCAGCAAAACAACAATATCATGAGGCCGAAATACATACTAGTAAGGGAAAACTACATGTCACAGCATTAAATTTGAATACTTGTGACCTTACATTCCCAAGTGTCACTTAAAATAAGGAAGAGTGTCGAGAAAATAATTAAGAAAATATATATGTTCTGAACATTAAATTGATGGTGCTAACATCAAACCAGATATCAAAAAGCATCTTGAAAACAACAACAAAATTGAGAACAATGTGAATAAGCTCATAAAGAAATTGATAAAAGTTATAACAGCTGTTTTATTCTGTAAAAGAGTGAAGAACATACTGTCAATGCCTAGCTGATTAACAGCAGCAACAAACTTGCGGTGCAGCTCCACAGACCAAACAACCCGAGGTTTCTTCTGGGTTGACGGGTCCTCATTGTCATGATCATTCTCCTGCTCCTCATCTTCATCTTCATCTTGATCCTTCCGTTTCTTAGTCAGCTTCTCATTTTGATCTGAATTTACAGCTCCTGATGATCCATGTCCATTGCCACTATCAGAAGTGGGTTTGTCTAAGTTGCTTGTTTTGTTCTTCTCCTTTGAGTCAAACTTCTTCCTTCTGATTACATGCTGCCAGATGTTCTTGAGCTCCTCCATTCTCACGGGTTTCAGCAGATAATCACAGGCTCCATGAGAAATCCCTTTCATCACCAGCTTCGTATCACCATTTGCAGACAACACTGAAATAAACATTTCATAACACCAAAGGTTCACCAAATAATCATTAAAGCTGCGTAAATAACTCAAAACAGCCCTCCTAAATAAGTTTATTGGCACATCACATTTTCACATTTATCAAAAACCAATTATGAAACTTAAAAAATTCTACTGTAGGACTGGACTATTTATACAAAAATATAGTACACTTGAATATTTTTTTCAAAAAGAAAAGAAGTTAGAAAAGTCATTATTTCACATATAAATACCTTAAATTTCTAACTTGATTAATAATTATAACAATAATTGTTAATCATCAGTTAGCAATGGTGAAATAATGAGAGTCAAAATGAAGAAATGGTGAATATTAACAACTGAAGATCACATATAAGCATACAAGATCCTCTCACTCACTTATGACAGGAAGGTCCATCTCAAGTCCCACTAGCTCAAGCAGCTTAAATCCATCCATGTCTGGCATATGCACATCACTGATTACCAGGTCAAACTTGTCTTTGTGTTCTCTCAACAGTGCCAACGCTGTTATTGCTTGATTTGTTGTAGTTACTGCAAACCCATCCATAACCAAGATAAATATCATTTTGAAAGAGTAAAGTGGCTCATTGCACACACATCCATAGCATAGACAGTTACAAAATTAATGTTCATCCAAGTGCATATTTGAAAATTTGTTAAAGATGGAAGAATCACGTTTGGGATGTGGAAAGCTACAATTATTAGCTTCTGAAATCACATCCAAAACGTGGATAATCATGTCCAAAAAATGAAGCCAAACACGCTACAAAATACTCATCCCAGAGAAATACTCAGATCCTGCGTCGAAATCAATCGAGGCATAACAAGCAGTTAAAAAAAATACCTAGCCTATAACCTATAACAGAAGCTTTGTCTGCAACAATTAATGAAGTTGGCAGTTCACTGTAGTATTCTCTATAAATAATTTCATTGGTAAAAGTATATCCATTTTAAACTACCACGAGCAAAAGAATCTGAAAGAGAACAAAAAAAATCTAAAAGAAATAACAAAGAACAAACCAAAACCCTAAATCATGAATAACAGCAAGTAAAAGCAACAGTAGAAGATTCAAACCATGATATTGACATTTCCGGAGGAGATTTTCCAAAACCACGAGGCAGGTGGGGTCATCATCGACGGCGAGTACACGCATTCCGACCGGAAACTCTTCGCCGGAATCACTCGTTCTCTTCTCCACAGTCATTTTCTTCTCCAAACTTCACAAATACCACTTCTGTGCCTGTGGGTCAGAAACCAAACCCCAGAAAGAAGCTATGAAACAGAAGAGGCAGGGAAAACAATTGAAAAAAAAATTGAAAATTGGTGGGGAATAAATAGCAATTGTGAGGACAATGTGAATGAATAATTGAAAAGAACAATAAATGCAAGGAAGGAGCGAAAAAGTTGGTGTCTTTTTGTGCTTATGTGGGTGTCAGCGTGCAACAGTGGAAGGAGAAAGTGATGGAAAGAGAGAGAAAGAGAAAGTAAAACTATTATTGTGTGTTCCTATTCACAATCCAAACTTCTATACACATAACTATATCACTAATTTATATTATTAAACATCCTCCACTTTTTTATGCTAATCTCAACCTTTTTTAATCTAATTAAATATTTCTACTTTTAAAATTTAACAAGCTTGGACCCTATCAATTTTATTACCTAGAAGCCATAAATTATCATATTTTACTAAATTCAATCAATTAATTTGGCTTTTACTCATCAAATTTTATTCAAAGATTTTGTCTTCAAATCTTAATCTTGTCTCTTGTAATTTTTGTATATCTTATGCAGGTTTTTATTCATCTCTAAAATTTTAGAATGATTCTCTTCCAAGTTCTTTTCAAACAGTACTAAATTTTTCTTAAATATGATTATTGCACTGGTCTTAATCACAATCTTATAGTGAAGCCAAATCTTAAGATTTGTGAGTAAAAACTTGCGCGTCGTCAGCACGCGCTCGAAAGAGAACCGAATCCAATCAGAATATATTTTCTCTTTCTTTGGACATTAGACGGTGCTTGGATAGAAACTGTCTTCAATTGATCCAGACCTTTTGGCTTTTCACTATAAATTTATATTAATATTATTCATTTCTTGCAATTTTCAATTTATTTTTGTAATATGTCATAAAAATAAGAATAATTGTAACAAAAGAAAAACCAGATTGGAATGAGAATTCAGAGTCAATTCTTTTTCATTGTCTTTATAAAATCGTAAGAAAACAATATGTATGATACTAGGACCAATTATTTATCGTGAAAAACAATAGCTAATATCCTCGAAAAAAATTCATTTTCGGAATAAATATAATTACCTCCTGTTAACATATTATTTATGATTACATAATTCACCAATAATTATTTAATTGTCCAACTATAATACTACAAATGATCTACCAACTTTGGTGATAATGAATTGTTTTCGAAGAATCTAACCGAGTATTTTTTTTTTTAATGAAATTTTCTATACCAATTACATTTTTAATCCATAAAACTGGAATCTTTGTTCTCACCTTGTGTTTACTACCACCCATATTAATAATATACTTTTCAAAATCAACATCGAGAACATAATTTCCGTAAAATAGCTAGATCAATTGATGCTTAATTATACAAGATTATCGTATTTTTTTAAATCTTGTAATTTTGTACAAGATTATTGTTTTCAATCTCTTTCTCATTAATTATACATATTCTTACATTAGTTTAGAGCTAAGGGTAAGTAGAGTTAAGCATAATCTTTATTTTTCATTAAAGTTGTGTTGTTTAAGTATATGCAAAGTGAATATCAAATTTTAAGTATAATTTTTTTTTTTCAGGATAATTGGTTCTTAAAATGCTTGATAGTGAACTACTTCGCATTTAAAGTTGTTTTGAATACTCCACACAACAAAATAAATAAAGATTGTCTGACGTTAATGCATGTAGTTTCCTTTTTATTTCTACTAATTATAAAATTATTAGAATTCTATTAAGAGAAAAATCAAAGTCAAGACGACAATTTTTCTCCTTGAAGGTCATAATTTCCTCCATCAGATCTTCTTGTCCATGATATGGTCAAAGTAATCACTCTCCATCAAAACAAAAATCAAATCTGTCTCCCCAAATCATTCATTTGAAAGTCTTGAAAGCATATATGATAACATAATTCTAACAAAATACCTTGTAGAAAATGAAAAAGAATATGTGAGAGTTTGGAAATGTCTTAGAAATGTAGTCCCTACAGTGAAAGAAGAAGAAACTCATAAAGATGTACAAGAATAAAATGCTCAAATAAATTGTGAGGAAAAGCATATAGAAATTTAATTTAAAGAATTTGTTGTTAAGAAGTGATAGACTTAAGTTTAGAGAAAAAGTGATGATTAAGAAGTAATAAGTTTTAAGTTTTGTAAATAAATGGTGATTAGGATGAGGTGAAAAAAAAAAAAGTAGAATTTGAAGAAGATATAATGATTAAGAAGTGAAAAAAAAAAAAAAAGTGAAAGTTTGAGAATATTTGTACGCGTATACAAACTATTCAGGATTTTTACACATACACAACTATTTAGGATTCATTATCTATGATGTCACAATTTATCTTTTCAGATTATTGGTAGCTTTGAGTGTCTCACCATTTTTTTTGTTTTTGTTTTTCTAGAGGGACATTTGAAATTCTATTTTTGTCATAATTTTTTTTTCAAATAAATCCTAACAATAACAAATGAATTTTGTTGAAATTACTACCCACGTAATATTTTTTTCATTGTTCTGAAATAATCTGCCGAACACATACAATGAAACTCCTTTGCTAACCCGTTCTATTATAAACAATTTAGTTTTAACTAGTTGAACAGGATAGGAATTAACTTATGCATTTCTCCAAACATACTCTTGAACAAAAATGTTTTATTTTTTAATTTAATCTAGTGTTGAAATAAAGTGGGGACTATGGACAATATTGAAACTTTATTTATTATTCTTCTATTTCTATTTTCTAAGAAAGACTTTTTATGTTTTTTTTTTTAGTTTTTGTTTTATTCGACATATAAAGTTGAATAACAACCTGTGATTAGTTCAAGTAACGCTATATTCGGATTCTCGGGTTCTTTAAATATGTGGTTAGGAATTCAAATTATAATGAATACATATAAAAAAAAAAATTATTAGAAGGGGACAATCCACCTAGGTTAGTATATATCTTGGAAAAAGGTTATAAATCCAATTGGTCAATAAGAGATACACTCTTTAAAACCAGGTTCAAATCTTTTAACATATTTGTAATTGAACGGGGTGTATTATTAAATTAACCAGTTTGTGTTTTTTAATAGTTAATTTCATTATTATCTTAATATTGTTATTTTATGAGTTTTGTCAGAGCATATTATATCATTTAACTAAGGTGTGAATAATAAATTAGGACTGAACATAGGCATACGGTCTATAAATATTATTAAGATTATATATAAGATCTGAAGTATTATCTTTTATATCAGCAACTAAAACATATATAAGGGGACCTTTTTTTTACATAAAAAGTGTGATTATAGATTATTTATGATTTTTAAATTATAAATATAATATGACTCTGACTTTAAGTTTATTATATCATAAATTTATTATCTTAAAGTATATCATAAATTTATTATCTTAAAGTTTCAGTTTAAAATGTATAAATCTTTAGTTAAAGTTTAAAAGTCTCACTATTTTTAAATCTCGCTAAAATGTATCTCCTTAAAGAATCTTTGAAATTACTCATTATTTCTCAATATCCGAAAACTCCACCAAGTTTGACAAATTAAAAATCTTTAATACAACCATGCAGTTACACTTTTATCAACCTCATAAATTTTTAACTAGATTTTACCATCAATTAAGTACATATAAGCTAATCATTTTAGTGCATGAAAACAACCAAACCCAAAGGATCTTATTTATATAGTTGAAATCAACTTTCTTTATCACAAAATAATCTCACAATAATTAATATCAAAATATCATTGTGAGATATACTTGTCGTAACTTTTTACTAAAAAAATCATATGACAACAAACATAGAAAGGAACTTTTGAATTAAACATGTATATGAAAATATCATGTCTCTCCAGTTTTTTTTCCTGTTTTATTACCTCTTTTATTTTTCTTTGCTTTATGTGTTTCCCATCCCTTTCACATTTCACCTTTTTTTTTTCTTTTTTTCTATTTCATTGTAATTTATATTTTCTTTATGCATGCTTACTCTTCATCTTTCGCTTTTGATTTTCTTTATTTTCATCATTATTCATTATTTAATTTGTTCCATCATTATTATTTAGGATTTATCTAACAAAATTACTTAATAAGTTATAAGTTAATTGTTAGTTGATAAACCTTGAACTTATAATAGTTTTGAATTGATAAACTAACTTATTAGAAGTATTTGATAAATTGTATATGTTATTTTTATTGTGTATAACTTTTACACAATATCACCTAATGAAGCATTTGTTACTTTAATTTATAATGTTATTTTTTTAATTTGAGTTACATAATAAATTAAAATACCACCTAAAGAATTACTAAAAATAGTACAATAAATAGTTGTCTCTATAAAATTAAAATAAAAAATAATAAGTAAAAATAAAAATTAAAAAAAATAAATTAAAAGAATAAGTAATAACATTAAAAAAACTACAATTTACTTAAAGTAACTTAACTTAAAAGTTAAAATTATATTAGCAACATTTTTGCCCTCATCAAATTAACTTATATTCTACTCAAAATTATAGTAGCTAATTTATTAACCTTGCTAAATATGCTCTTATTTTCCGTGTGCTTATTATTCATGCGAACATACATTGAGAATAGAGAATTAGAGACTGAGCATTTAAAAAAAAAAAAAAAAAAATTTTTTTGGGTTTCTTAAAAAAAGAGGTTTGATGGATAATTGAAAATAAATTTATTTGTTAGAATAAATTTTTTTTTTTTTTAAATTAAATATTTTTTTTTTTTTTAGTGAAAAAAA
>Ga0099825_1000293_pt1 | contig 48438 bp, 20 predicted proteins | sample SiratroredBW_FD_76838 | JGI IMG/M metagenome (GOLD analysis project Ga0099825, IMG submission 76838) | Root nodule microbial communities of legume samples collected from California, USA - Siratro red BW | ecosystem: Host-associated > Plants > Roots > Nodule | place: USA: California | collected...
AAGTTCAAGGACAAACGTTGGGAGTCACCCTACACTGAACCATGCACCTACGTCAATTCCCTAGCTGCTGGTGTTCTAGCCAAGCTTGCATCTTCATCTTGATTTTCATCTTCCAAATTTAGTATATACATTGTTACGCATGTCACATATATGTATAACACTTGTAATTACTTACCTTTGTGAGTCTTCTTAATTCATCATGTCAAATTAATCAGCTTCTACCTTGGACCTTGTTGATAGATGATAAATAAGAATTAGAAAATATATGAACCATGATCTCAACGATTTCCTCGACACTTTATTTTATATGTTAGCTTTAAAAATTAAGTCAAACCATTGCTCCTAATTTGCTTAATTAGTGTGTTTTTTCAAGAAAATAAATTATCCAAGAAAGTCTCCAAATGGTGAATCTGACTTAAAAATAAAATAGGAGTTTAATTTAATTATAATAAAATAAATAAGTGTATTTGATTTGAAATAGATGCATTTAATTTTATTTTTTTATCCTTAATTTGAGAAGGGTAAATTTGAAATTCGACAAAAGAGGAACACTTTCTTCACTTCTTTCTTTTGCTTCCTTTTATAACCCAAGTAATTGAAAACCAAAATAACATAAACAAATATATATATATTAATTACTTACTATTTCTTTAATTGATCTTAAGTATCTACAAACTTACTAAGATCAACCGAATAACATGGGATTTAAAACTTTATACGAGAAGTTCAAATTTTGTTAATGTTTTTTACTCCCAAATCTTCGTTTTAACCTTATGTCGTCGATGTGCATAAAAACTTAAACGGTAGAATTTAAAAGACACGGTGAAAAAATATTTACTGTATATTTTTATATATAAAACATGTTATCTTTAGTATGAAATTTGTGCTTGTAATTACTTAAATAATTGATATCGACAAAGTTTTTAAAGACAGATTGAAATGAACTTTAAAAAATCAATAAACTTAATTGCCTTTCAAATAATTAAAGAATTGAAATTTCATTCAATTTAAACAAAAAAACACAGAAGAATGTCGACGTTTAAAATATCGAAAGAAAAACTGCACATATTTTTTTATTAACTACTTTAAATTATTTTAATCTTTAAATACAGATAATTTAGAATATTTGTTGACATGGAATGGACTTCACCTTGCTAAATCTGATGCTGATGCAGCATTGTTCTTCGGGAATCGAGCTATCAATTTTTTGTTTGTTTTAGTTTTATTTTAACGTTTTATTGTTAATAAATATTTTGGAATAAGATATATTTTACACTGTAGATTCTAGAATATATCTTTTATACTCTGGATTATATATTCCGACATACAATTTTAATAGGATAAAATTTTTTAAATTATATGGGGTGTAGTTTAAATTTATGGCGTTGCAAATTCATAATCCATTACTAAAAGAACATCATTCTCCATCCCCATGATTTCTATGTGTACTCTTGTTGGAGGTGGTTAAAAATTATTTGTGGTTACTGTTTGTCATTATTTATCTCTTACCTTCTCACCACACACCTGTATCAAGTAACAGATTGTATCAAATTGTACACTTTAAAAAAGAAGTTTTGGATAACGACAATATCAAAAGTTTTTTTTTTTTTAAAAAAAGTTTTTATATTATGCAAAAAATACTTATGAATTGTTATAAAAAAGCTTTTAGATTTTACAATTTAGTGTACAATTCAAAAGTTTTTCTTTCACATAAAAAATAACTTATGAATTATATAATGTGAAAGTAAAAATTTTTTATTATACAATTAAAAAGTTTTTTTTATTCATCAAAAAAATAACTTTGAGATTATACTATCTAAAATTTGTTTTTTGACAAGGAAAGTTTTTGTATTTACGAAAGAGTACACAAAAATAATTATAGGGTTGCAAAAAGAAATCCCGTAAATGAAAGTAAATGTAGTGTTAGGTTATATTAGGAGAACATTATTAGACTATATTGTTTCAACAAGTACATTTTAACATTTTTGTAAAAATCACCTCTTTAACTTTTTCATTTTAATAATATATGTTAATATTTTAAGTCAAAAAGTGAAAAGTATTATTTAAATTAATGTAATTAATTGTGAAAAGAGATGTTTTATTATTATTATTTAGATATTGATGAATATCAATCAAAATATCAGTGCCCATACTGTTGATAATTATCTATGCATTAAGTGACAATAAAAGAATTAAAGTAGAAAGATTTATTCACTGTATTTTTGAATTAAAATTATAAACAAGGAAACATGAGAGTCCTAGTGTCGTCTCTCTTTCTCAGTTCAGAGTTGTTTGGATGGAACAGTTTGACGGTGAAGCTCCTAACCACCATTCTTCAGCTACTTCCTCCATCGGAAAGTACAGTGACGTGTTCTGAGACAGATTACGCCCACGATGACAATAGGCTCACAGTGCTCATAAACGCAATGAACCTTTCGAATCCATCGACTCCTTCCAACAGCTACTACCCATCAAGTTCATCCGCTTCTTCTCATCACTCCTAAATCTACTTTGACTACAATGCATCCGCACAATTTCACACCTTTAACCCAAAGACAAGAATTATAGTTTTATTAATGTACTTGGTTTGCTTGTCTGCCTAAATAGTCTAACAGCACGAGACACAAGGGCTAAGATATATACGCTCATACACAGTGGTTATGAAGGTGAAAACAATGGCATTGTAGTGTCAAACTATACGCTAGCTTTCTGAAATAGTAAAAAAATGTTGAATTGTATTGAAAATAGCAAAACTGTGCGATGCTTCCAAAATGAAACAATGACATTCAAAGTCTCAAGGCTGAAGTTATAAAAAAATGATAACGTTTAAAAGTAATAAAAAATGTAACACGGAAGGCTGAAGTTCAGCATTTCTACGTAAATGAATAAATTTTTAATTTCTCCGGCCAAGGTTCTAATTACAATTGCTTACCTACATAGAATACAACATAAATGATAAATACAGGTAGGATGAGCTACATAATAATAGAATCAGCACGTCAAAACTTTACTGTTATCCTATCTTAAGATAATTACAGTTTGCTGGTTTAACTGTAATTCGAAGAGAAATTACAAATTAAGCCAAGAGAATCATTCTTCCACCTCTGATTAGTAATTAATATCAGGAGTACCAAATGCATTCAGTGACGAGGCCGATAAATCTGATGACAACTAAGGTTGCTGTCCATTTGAATGGGGAAACATTTCCGAATGGGCTGTGCACTAATTTAATTCCAGAGAACAAATATTGAAGCACGGTTTCAAGCAACGATCTTCCAATTGTAGTGTAGATCAATTACTTCTCATGTAAAATAAGAAACTGGGCACAGGGATATTCGCACAAAAATGCTGGGGGATCAATATCATCACTATTTATAGCAGGGATTGCCATATCTATGTCTTCAGCAGAAAAAGGAATGCTGCACAAAAAAAAAAAAAAAAAAATTGAAGGCTAAGAGAGGGGGTCACAGCTACCGTAGTTTCCAATATATTATAGGTACTATGAGAACATTCTATCAATGAGTAAGCAAAGAAGATCCTATACGCCAGTGATTGTGGCAAATGTATTTCTCTGTCAACCCAAATAAGAATTAAGTATGCGATGCAATTTAACCAAAACAAGCTACATGACACGGTCAAATTAGGCTACTAGATTTTAATTAGTTTCAAAATTATATAATAGGTTATTAGTTTATTACCAAGTAGAAAATTACAAGCAAAAGCATCTTACAAATAAACTTTTCTTTGTACCATGGCAAAATAATAAGAACGCCAATCGCTTGCTAAAACTACAAAGAACTAAAAAGAACTTGTATTGTTGAAAGAGAAGTACCTCATATCATCGTCCAACAAGAAAGAATTAGATGTCAAATTCTGATTGTCCTTGCTCACAATGTCCCTCATTTCACCAACTACCTGTTCCACCATATGTAGTTTAGAACTCCAAGGATACTACCACAACACAAGTATTTTAAATCAATTCAAAACACAACTTGCCTCGTTGGACACACTTTGGGTTCCATACTTGTCGTCCCAGTACATAGTACTGATTCGATAAATTTGCCTCACTGTTAATGCCTGTTAAAGTGAACTAGAAATAGGTTAACCTTTCTATAAACAGTATTATTTTCAGCAAAAGTACAAATGAGAATATACACATGAAACAACAAAAAGAGGAATAATAAATGGCAAAAAATTAGGGGCAAGTTCCTCCCAACACAGTGCATTGGCAATCCAACTGTTACCCTGGAATTATTAGATACGTCGAGCAAAAAAGACGCCACATTTTCTTGAAAGAAACTAAATTTAAGAAATAAATGCATCGATTACATTGGCGCAAATAGTGACTTTCACATATAGGTATTTTACCATCAAAATTTCTTCATCTAACTTCAAAAGAATTTTTACTTCACCCAAATTATGAAATCAGCAAGAAACAAAACTAGAATCAAGAACCCACGGGTCAGGGTCATAAATTTCTTTAATTGCAGGCTCAGTTTCTCAGGCATATTCACGAAACAACAGAACCCAAAACCATTTGAGATGCAAAACTATTCAGTACAAAAGTGTGATAAGAGAGATGTTCCAATCATTTAGAACAATATAACGTTTATAATACCGGACAAAGATCCTGCCGAATTTCTTCCAAAGATTTTTCTCTCTTCCGATGTATTACCTGTACAATTAAAATAAATGAACATAAATATGGCATATAGTGCTATTTGAGAAAAAAAAGTACAACTAAGGTAGTGCTTATACCAGAAAGCCAACAGCTTGCCTTATATAATTCAGTTCGTGCCAGGACGTTCCTGCATACTAAATTTCAGAAGTACCTGGTTAAACCTTAAAACTATAATCATGAAGTAATAGCAATCTCAGTTTACCTCCTCATTAGCATTAACTATCCATTTCTCCAGTTCTGCAAGCCCAGACTTTACATATTCACCATTTGAGAAAGTACAGCATTCACGTCGCAGCAGAAGGCTAAAAGATATAATGGGCAAATTAAATTAAAAATTAGCTTAAGTACAGAAAACCAATTCAATAAACAAAGCAAATTACTGATTTGAGGCAACATAAAAGCATCTAGTAAATAGGGAATTTTACCTATTGAAGAGTGTAATATTGATGAAGGAAAAAACTTGAGTAACTAGCTTGCGGATGAAAAAGGACGGCACCTGAACAAGAAAAGATTAAGGAAACAAATAGATCATATTGAATGGTTGATACCTGTTAAAACAAACAGCTAAATTCATAGCCATAAATTATCACTGCTCATTTAGTTTCTAATAGAAATGGGAATTTTACTAATTATGTTCTCAATATCAAGCGTATAAAAAAAGCAAGAATTAAAATATTTCACTTCGCCACACCAAAGCTTGAAAATTGAAGTTTCAACCAGTAGGACAGCATAACTAAAAATGATCAATTGTGTTTCCTTTGAACAGGATGGTAGGCAAGTTCCCAGTTGGTCCAGTTTGGTTTTGATTACCGTGGTTCAAATAAAGAAACTGTTACATTCTTGTTTCAATGACCACACAAATGCTTACGAAGACACTGGACTGGAAAAAAATTGCCGAAATTGAATAGTGACAAATAAATCAATAAAGCAATAAATAGCGTACATGATTTACACGCATTCTGCTCATAAGTGAATCCAAAAATTTGATGATATTGTCCCATTGAGCAACAGGTGATTGCGGAGAAAGCCCACCAGGAGATTTAGATGATTTTCCACCTAGCATCCGACCTGTTTTAGGTGCCTAAACAGTATCATGTATAATAAGAAATATGACTTTGCAAGCTATCATTATTAAAGATTGACAGCAACAAAAGCACTTCCCTACTTCGTGGGATTTGACAACATGAATCATACAACACTTTTATGATTTAGCATAAATAAAAGTGGCACTTGTATAGGGATGCTATAACATTCTTTCTCAGATAAAAAAAAAGAAACAATAGTATGAAGAGGAAAAGTATATAGCAGCTGTTGAAAGAAAACAATCTCCAAAGCTGTAAGATCATTTCATCAATGCAAATAATGGGTGAAATTGGTTATCACTAGGCCAAACAAAGGCACCTCTCCCAGTCTCAACCATCCCCAAGGTTGTTTCAATTCTCATGTTTCACAGCAACAGGGCAGGCACAAGAAGTTAACCATCAAAATCAAAGTGTTTCCTTGAACGAGCAAATAAAAACACCCTTCAATAAACAAAATTGTTTCCTTGTACAGGCAAATAAGAACAACTCTTCAATTATCAGAATTGTTTCCTTGCATTGTTCTATAAACTCTAATCCTTACTATAGAACTTAAATTGCACCTCAAGTAATGAAATAAAGTCAAACAGCCATTATACAAGGATGCCAAACAGAAGAAAATAATTGATTGAAACCAAATGCAAACATGAAGTTTATGAAGCAAAGTCTAAATCAAAGCAAAGCATATAATAGATTTCATTAGTTTGGACTTCATTATGTCCGTACTTCCTAGCATTCAAAAAGAGTGGTGTGGAGAAGCTTGTGTCTGCTACACGGGTTACCATATAAAAGCAGTTTAGCGTATCAGCTGTCATGGACCAAATAGAGGCTGTAGCAGCACTACACCGCTGCTGTGTTGATTCCAAAAAAAACCCTCTGAACTAGAACTTCTTGGGGTGGGCTATTTTTTGGGATTTCAATTTCCAAAAGTGAAAATCACAATTGTATAGTAGAGAAAATTGTGATGACTTGAATTTAGAAGATGATGATAAATAATTTCCATTTAAGGAATCTTGTATTTGACTTTTGTTGCTATTTACTTGTACGCTTTTAAGACACATGACTTTTCACTGTTAATTAAGAATGTCATTAATTTTGAGTACTTTTTATCATTTTTTAAGAAAACATTATATAAACTATAAAAAAATTTCAAAACTAGCGGCTATAGCACTATAGCACATTTAGAGCTGTGCACCACAAACCATCATCCAGGATTTAAAACTTAATACTACAGTGGAACCAAGAATAAAACAACAACGATTCACAAAATATGACCAGGCAATTTTAGTGACACATTGCTTCAGTCCCCAAAATATCAGCTAGGAGTTAGAAATACCACCTGAATACATGATGCCAGAAGTGGAGAAAGCTCCTTTTTCAAATTATCACGTATAAGGCCAAAAATCTTTTCTACACAAGCAGTTAGCTGCTGTTTAAAAAGAATAGCGGGATATCGTGCTTCCACATGTACTGTACTATCATCATATCCAATAAGCTTCAATGGAGACCTCAACCTCTGAAAAATGGCATCAAATCAAACTGAATAAAGAGGTAGATAAAGAAAGCAGGGGCTGGAGACAACCAACTCGGGTGAAATACAAAAAATCAGAAGGGGAAAAAAACTAACGACAACAAAACCAAATAAATCAATGGATAAAAACAATGCAACAGTCAACACCCTTTAAAAAGAATCCAATAATTGCTATTTATACATTTCATAGAATGATCAGTAATTGTAAGTTGAAAATACAACATAATGATCAAATCATCAAACATTTCTAAACAGTGAAAAAATAGTTTGTTCTCTACTTTCTGCATTGTTGAGCTTTCTCTTAGTAGCCATCACCAGATAAGCAGAAGATTTTTAAAAGAGGAATCTTTAGAAGAAAGGAAATGTTAGCAATAAGGTTTAACAAGTGTTGATAAAGTTGCAATCGTTACAGGCTTTCGGTATACGAAGATAGTACAATACTACACGATCATTCAAGGACTCCGTGTTCTGCATAGAATCATGGCACAAGACCAGTACTGAGAAGGGAATTAGCAGAATCATGGCAAAAGACCAGTACTTAGAAGGAAATTGGAAGTTGGTAGCTTTGTAAAGCGAAATGATAATTTGGTTAGACAAGTGTCCATCTTGAGAAAAAAGTCCCACACTGCCTGCCAAACAGTTGAAGTGTGGTTTATATTAACATGGTATTAAGTTTTAAGATGGAATTTAATATGGCATCAAAGTCTATGGCCCTTTTCTGTTCATCCTAGTTTGAGGTGATCTCCATGGTTTTCGTAGTCACTAACATGCATTGAATACTCTGGCAGGCATTTGTGGAAGCTGAAATTACTTACAAAACATATGCATAAAAAACATCGATAAAAAAGAAAAAACCTCTACATCCAAACATTAATAATTCGTAAGCTCATAATATAATAGATTATTAAAATTCATAACATTATGCAATTCATTGAACCAAAGTCAATCATCACCAATAAAATAGAAAAACATTTAAGATGCACAAGTGAGGGGGCAAAATCTGATATTAGTATACAAACTTGATAACTCACATGCCCGATTCGGCTGGTCAAGCCAGATGATCTGGCGTAATGTTGAGCAGTGGCCGTTAAAAAGCCATTAGAATGCAAGTTCCTTTGCAAGAGGCATAGAAGTGCAGATGTATTGGACAGCCAATATGGCAAGACAATGTCATCGTCTCTAACCTGAAACAGATGACAATCCACCAATGAATAAATCTCACGTGAAAACTACACAAGCAACCTACAATTCCAATACAGTACTATTACCTTTAGGACATCATTAATTCCATCAACAATGTGATCAAATATGGCTGTGCGCTCAGATTCGAAGGTATGCCAATGATGAAGACATTTGTATATGATACAAGCTGCCAGTGGTTTACCATTTTTGAACCCCAAATCCTCTCTGATACACCTAGAGAGGAGTTCATTGTTATCCTGCACAACACATGGTATCGATAAGCCTATAGGGCACAATGTTAGGCAAATTGCAGAGTCAATCCTAGCTTTTGATGAATATGTTCAAGTATAAGAATCTTACTATAATATAGACCTTAAATTTATTTTAGTTATATTCACGCCAAAGTCAATTGAGTCTTAAATTTAGTTATTTTAGTTTCATTTTGTTTAGCATAGGGATAACTAGATAAGGATAAGGAGCAATAAAACCACCATAACAAATGATACTGGCTCCCACCAAAAATCTCAAACCTGCATCCACCGGTGAAATTTTTGGGAAAGGCCTCAAAGTGGTGATAATCATTTTAATTTGTAACCAGCGATAGGCTATTGCAAACCATGTGGCTGACGCCTCTTTGTAAAGGTTGCGAATGAGAGAACAAAACACTACTTAAGTCTTCTAAAGACATGTAAAAGAAAGAATCTAAAACAAAACGTAAACCCTTTTGATGTCAACTGAACAGACCTAAAGCATGTGAACAGAGAGAGACCAGGGAACAATGTTCCAGAGTTTGGCTGGAAACACAGCTGGGAACTCCAGGTCAGGTGGTTTGCATAATGAGAGAAGTGGCCTGTATTGTTTATCTTTCAAATGGAACGAGTGCAAGTGAGAAAATAGAATAAAACAAATGAGCGGCAAAAACCCAAGATTGCCCATTAAACAGCACCAAACGCCATGATTTAAAGGGAAAAAAAAACAGAGTTCCTGCATTGAGCCAATAGTGATCACAATGGCCGCAAAGGACATCACCCCAGGTACAACAACACAATGCACCACAGCAGGGTACCATTGAGTGGTCGACAGTCACAAGACACTGAGACACAGTTAACCTGAGTCTTAGTTCAACTTTCTGTTAAGTACGAATCTCTATAAAAGCTAAAATTCAAAAATATTAAGTTTTCCTTCATTCCCCTCATCAAACTGAAGTATTTTATACCATCAACAATTTCATTACACCACTCAAGTGCTTACAGCTTAGCGGCCTTTTCTCTGTGGTAACACACAATTATAGTTTTGCTGACGAGCCAAGAAAGAAACAGCTAATCAGTCCTAATCCCAGTAGTAGATTAAACCAATAAGTTTAAGTCGAACAAGGAAATTGTCAACGGACATTGACAATAATTGCAGTTATAGTGTGTCCCAGCCCCCTTCACCTTCTTACTAAATCGAAAAGAATAAGCAATGACAATCGCAGAACCTTATTCATTGAAGGCAACCACATTGGTTTCCTATAATTTAGATTTAAATATTGCATGAATATATTGTAAACACAGCAGCCATCTGAAATTTGATAACAAGAGTGCTGAAGCACAAATAATACCTGGTGCCTCTCAGCTGTTAATTTTGATCTGCGAGAGTCTGACAAACTTCCATGTGTAAAAGGGGGAATAAGTTTTGTAGGTGTGGGCGATTCCTGAATCAAATTGGAGCCAATGTAAAATGACTATAATTGTGTTCAGTAATTATTTTCAACAGAAACCAAAAATGCAGCATCTTACAAATATGGGCTTTTGCTCAGTGCGGGGGACTATTGCATTTGAGTATTTCTGTTTCAGAAAAGCAAATTAAATACATATGTCACAATACCGCAATCAATTTTTTTGTAACATTTGAAACATTTATATATTGGCTATATGGGAAACGGAAACCCATAGATACAATTTCTGTAAAAAATAATTGATATCAACATCCATATGCACGAGGAAACTAACCTCTGAAAATGACTTTGTTAAACCTCGATGGTTGCTCTTAGGAGATACAGTTAAGGAGGATTTCTGACGAAGCACGTGATTTTCATCCTCTAAACTCAATAGCTTTTCCTGGAGACTATTAAAATTAAAATACAATAGGAAAATCAGAATTATAAACCAATCATGTAAACTACAGAACAATATTCAAATTTTCAACAAGAATCAAACTCTAAGAAAGGAAAGCAAAAAACCATTGGAAGGGGAAGATAAGATCCAACACCTTTGGCACTTGAACTAAATCGATTTTTAAAACAGGAGAAATGAAACCAGAAGAGGCACCTTTTAACATCTTGCCCAAGTTGAGAACACTTGTGTTCAAACTCCCTCATTTTCAGAATGGTTTTATCATGGTCTTTCCGAGCATTAACAAGCTCGAGCTCCAAAGCTGTGCTCTTCTTTTCAAAAGCATCCAATGAACCCTACACATATCAGACAAGCAATCTATATAAATAATTTATTAGAGAAATCAGACAAAACAGAAAGGTGAGGGATAAAAACTATCATGAACCATTCATTTTAAAAGCATAAACTATTAAATGAATGATTTCATATGTAACGCACCACTTCAAGCAAGAGCCCTGTGAGTTTTAAGCACAGACAGTTCACAAACAGACCACAGCTCATGCTGAAGCTGGAATTAATACATCATTCAGAAGAACAGAGACCCAGACCAAACAATCATAATTGCTCAAATACCATATCATCAACTAACTATCCCGTATGTTTAATTTGTTGGGTAAAAACATTTTAATATATAACGAGATTACCAACAAAGCATGGGGGTGGGGAACAATCCAATCTGAATGCAAACGAATTAAGAAGGAAAGGAAAAAACTACAAAAAATTGTAGCAGAAGCCAACACAGGCCCTATTTTGAACACACTTTCAGTTAGGTACAACAGTTATCAAAGTAGATATGAACCAAACAAAAAAATATTATTATATGCTGGAAGATGTTGCAACCGGTAAAAGCATGTACCATCCACCTACTTTTCTCCTAATCATAGCAGTAAAAAACATTACCTAAAACTATAAAAAAAAATAACTGTTCGCTACTAATCCATGTTCCACCCATAAGCCTAAAACCATGTAAAACCACCTTTTCACAACTAATGAACCCAGAAGTCCAGTGAAACATTTGATACTACATTGCCCCATGTGATCTCAGACATGAGAAGTAAAACCAAACCATTTCCACCCGCTTTGGCCTTTAGTTAAAAAATCCACACGCAATGTTTACCCACATTTTTGACCCAGCCAAAACATACTGCAAACTGTCTATTCAAATATTCAATTTGTCGTGCCACTTGGGCTCTTTACCAGTGACCCATCTTCGAATTTTAAATCTACCCCACATCATCGATAACCATGCTTAATTTTTGCAATTTATAACACAAGCCTGCATTAGAGAAGAGAATAGGTTAAGCCACATTTTGGGGATTTTTATTCAAGCCCTCATCAGTCCTGGGGTAGATTGTGCCATTTTCCTAAATATGTCAAGCCAAAACCTTATTAGAAGCCTATTAAGTTCAAAAAGTTAGGCTTGAATGCCATCCCAAAAGCTTTATGGATCTATCAGATTATAACAATATTATTGTATTAAATTTTTACTAAAATTTGGAATTATATGCCTGTTAGTCTCTCTAAAGACTTAAACACCACTAGCCTACAAATAAGATTAATCAGCTAAGGTATGCATGTAACCTTATTTAATAGTTTTTATTAAAACTAAATAGATCTTTTTAATAGGCTTTCTGGCCAAGCAACGCCTCAAAACAAGACTTATATAAGGTAAACAAGTCTTAGGCCTTTTAATTGGGGTACAGGCCTAGGGTTTAGGCATAGCTCAGCCCTTGTCAAGCATAGCACAGCCAATCTCTACCCCAATTTGCATACATCAAAGCAAATTAAAAGGACAACTTCTTGCAGTGAAACGACTTCAGGAAAAGAATAAATTTGTAATGCAATTCAAGCTAAATTCGAGACACAAATAGAAAACCTTGCCATATAAATTGCATGGTAAGAATAATTGAAATGTATTGTCCAAATAAAACAAACTCAATTGAACACAACTATTTAACATGAAGCACCTTTAATTGAGCATTTTCCTTTCGCACTTCATCCATTGCAACTAGCTCTCTTTCTAAAGAAGATTTTTCCTTTACTGATAATTGCAACTGATTTTGCAAAACTGCATTTCTGTTGCTCTCGTTAATTGTTGCAAGTTTAGCTTCATCTAATTCAAGATTCAGAGCCTCTACCATCTTCTGTAATTTGGAAATCTCAACATGCTTAACCTCTTCATTAGAAATCTGCATAACAATGAAGAATACAATAACATTAGTAGAAAAACCAAGATGTTGCGGAGACAACATACCAAGTAGAAAAACTCTCCTAAACACAAAACCAAGATGTTGCTCCATATACATTTCATCTTGCAAACTAGGCACGACAATGTGGGAAATTAGAAAGAAACACGATTTCCGAAAAAAAAAAAATACCACCAGTCCGGGAGAGCAAGGATTCAACAAGGCTAAGATACCATGCAAAAATATAAGATAGATATTCTTATGAATGAATCTTTGGGTGTCATGAGCACAACAAAGGAACACATTATATATAGACTGTACAATACATTACATAAAGATGGCCCTAGGCACATATATTGAAAATACATCTTAGTCCCCTTAAATTGAAATTTTTAAAATACTGAATATACAAAAAAAATTGTTGAGATTAATTGTTTAATCATTTATTAATATCATTGATGTAAAATTGTAAACATTGATGAATATAATAAATAATTCCAAGTCATCTTGGATTAATCACATAACAACTCATTGGCTTGCAAAATCATGCTGCCCGTTCCAGGCATTCAAATTGCAATTCAAGCAATAGTAACAATTAATTAATAAATAGTACTCATATAAACTAATGAACAAAAATATGTACAATAGAACATTACAAAATTTCAAATCATTTGAATCCCAAAATTCAACATATTCATGACATTAACAAAAGGAAAACTTAAAACAGAAAGTGATGTAGCAACAAAACATCATGTCACAATACTTATCCTTTATGCATATAGAATCAAATTTGAACACATCCATGCCAAAATATCTCTTCTTTTTGGATGTAATACCCTTATTTTTTTCTCAAGATGCAAACGCCATGTAAGATCTTCCAATTGTTTCTCGAGTTTATTCTTAGCCAAACGCAAGGCTCCAGCTTCATTAGCCTCCTAAAAAAGATAATTAAAGAATTAAGGTACTGAGAACAACTTTTAATGCATTTTCCCCTTCCAGTGAAAAAAAAAACTTACTTGCTTAAGTCTACGAAGCTCTCTTTTTGCTTGTCTGCATCGCCAAAGGCACTGTATTGCTACAATTGAATTTTGATGTTTTAGGAATGCACGTCGAACCTTGCACATCCTCCAATAGGCCTATGTATAAATGTTACATATTATAAACAAAATACAACATAATGTATCTTGCCAACCACAAAAAAAATGGTAAGAGAGTGAAAGTAATGCAGGGAACAATTGAAAGAAAATAAGGCATTATCATCTATAAACGTGCATGATTACACACAAGCATAATTCAATGCTATAAACATAATATGCAAAATTAAAACTTACTAAAATGAAGATCATGCAATTGCTTTTACATTTTAAAGGTTATGTTACTACTCCATCTCTTTGGAAAAATACCTGAACATAAGTGGCAGCTTTGTGCTCCTTTCTATGCAAGAACCTTTGACGAGTTGTAAAACCACGAACACTGGATTGTACAATAATAGCAGAATAACATAACTTCACATAAGCATGCCTCATCGAACACATACGGATGTATTTTTGAATGGAAATAGCTGCTGCTGTCTCCCGCTCAGAAGCATATATCTTACGGCCAATGCAACCTTTTTTAAGAACAAAAGCTGATGAGGACCAGAACAATTAATTATAAAGTGGAAACCCATGCATTTAGTGATTGGGTTCCTCTAAAGTGAGGTGTATTTCGAAGATAAACTGTAGTCATAACCAATGATTAGAAAATCAATTATTGAGATTGTGAATCAATACATGAACATGTAAAAAAACTATAAAGATATGAAAAACACCACCATTGATTTTCTAATTAATATTCATGAAAGACATGTACAAAAATATTTCTGAACACTAATAGCTGTTTCTGCTGCACCCTCCTCACTATAGAGGAGCTAAATCCAACCAACATTTTTTCACATTCTAAACCTACATGACATGCTTGCAATAACTATCATTGAGTTCATTTAGTTCGAAACTTGCCTATGGCCAATGCAACACAAATCAAGCATTATTTTAAGCTGGAAATGAATGCATTATGTTCCATACAAAATTCGGAGAAATATTTAGCAATCACAAGTTTTAAAAAAGTTTAAAGGGGAATTTTAGTTAAACATAAATAAAGCTGACCCCTGCAGCATGCTTGAAGAGAAAGTGTAGCAGCACGAATTGAAATGAAATCCCTGCGTGCAATAAACGTTCGCAGTTGACGCTGAATATGTTTTGCAGCATTCTCCAAAACTTCTGCACGTCTAGAGTCCAAAATGCAAATTTGACCAGCCCTGAGAAATACTTTGGTCCTACCTAACTGAATAGTAACAAAGATTAAAAAAGTAATTAAAAAAATGAACAACATAAATTTATTTATGCTTTCAAACGCAGAGCCGAACAACAACAGTATGCAGTCCCAAAGAAGCACACCTGAAAATTCTCAAGCTTTAGCTTTTGCAATATTTTCAGAGTTACAGCTTTATCATCGTAACTGTTAGCACAAAAATTGTAAGCAAAACATTGACGAGAAGTGAAAAAATTGCATGATAAAAAATTGTAAGAAATTTCAATTGCTTCATTTGCTTTCACATAATTAAAATTGCATGTATAAATCCAACAATGCAAGATAATAGATGTAAGCAAGATGAAAAGGAAATATCACAATTTTAAATAAAATGTAAAATAAACTAGCTTTTCATTTCTCATTTGATTCAGTAAATTAAAACCACCAAGAAAATTGGATATATCATCACCAATATTTTTTATAACTGGACCAAGTTTGCTATTTCAAGCAGATAATAGAACTAGTCCACGATATGGCCAAGTTAATAAATAGACCAACTTTTGAACTAATTGTTAACCAAATAAGTCAGTCAGTATAGGAGAAAAAAAAGAGGAGTAATCCCAGTTTTATAGGAGTAATTTAAAGCTTCCCATCACTTAAAAAAAAATGAAATCTGTAAAGAATCATACAATTATACAGTGAGTCAATCCATAAAATCAACAAAATTCACCTTCCATCCATAAATTCGGGAGCTATTAATCCAAAACGATCTACAAACTCTGAGTAAATCCTTCGAGTGGGATAACCTGCCAAACTTATTCTAACAGCCTCAAGGACACCCTAAATAATAATACAGTCATGGAAAAATGTTAATGAATGTCGGCATACTAAGAAGTAAATTTAGACAAGACAAAACAAGATAATTATGGCAGCCTTATCAGTATGAAAAAGTGAATCAAACCAGCTGCAATTTTTTTGGCACGAAAAGATGTAGATTGCAAGAAAGGTCAGGGTTTGCCATGAGAACTAGTAGTTTTGATCCCATCTTAAAAAATTGTAAAGAGAGTATTAAACTGAAAATGGAGTTTTTCATTTCATTCAACCCACTGAAAACATAATACATAGGGAGCACTTATAGTGCCTGCCTTCACTGGTACAACTATACCAACATTGATAACAGACATAACAAACTATGATCTGACAAAACACATTGAGAATATTTTGTTTAATAACAATGATAAATGTTATATTTTTCCAATTATCTAATAAATGTCATTAAAAACCTTTCAAATTTGAGCAGGAAAAAAAAAAAACTAAACCAAGTTTAATCAGGCAGACTTAGAGAAGATATTTGGAAAATTCAACGCACTAACACACACAAAAGATATCCACCACCATTGGAAGGGAAACCCACAAAAGTGACTAAATCTTGTACGGTACAGTAGTATTTGGTAAATCTAAACAACCGCTTTACGACTTTAGGTGAACAACAAATAGTAAAGGAGTTCAAATATTTAACTACTTACCCCACATCGTAATTGGTGTATGACACTATTATTCTCAAACTTTTGTGGTCGATTCAAAGAACTTGGCTTGACACAACGAATATAGTGAGGCTCTGTTGTGTTTAGTGTTTCCATGAGTGCTTGAAGTTGTTGCTGAAGTCCCCATCCACCAGTGTCACACAGGACAAGAAACAGAAAAGGATCAACATCAAAATTAATGTTCAAATACTTCGTCACATATACTATTTGATCATAATAATGATTCCCCTAAAATTCATTAACTCGCAAAAGGAAATAGAGATTCACACCTTAAATCTGGAAGCCACTGACGAAAACTTGTATGATGACCTTGAAGATTCCTCTGTTAGCAAAGGAAAAAGAGCGGATACAAAGGGCAACTTTGAAGAGGATAATAGATTACAATGTTCTACAACTACATAATCACGATTTTTGTCTAAGAAGGTGTCTGTATGGTAAGTGACCTGCATAAAAGTATTATAGATTATATACCACCAAAATATTTCATTTTCAAAACAAGAGAAAGTACTGAAACATTAAATCACCTTTCCAGCATAATGAGAAAGGTTAAAATCTGTTTCTGAAAACTTCTCCTTTTCTAACCTAGGGTGTGACGCGAAGTGTTTAAACAACTTGGTAGAGAATGTTTCATGCGTTGATTTTGGAAACATGCTGAAAGGAGAGAAAATCAGGATTAAAGTTAATTTGCAAGAAGGTAAGACAAATAATTACAGACCAATTCGAGTTTAAAAAAAATCAAATTGTACCAAGCTTCATCTAACAGAGCAATGATCCCAATTGGCTTCTGCAAAAGAATGCACCAAGTTCATGAGAAACTGAAATCCAGAGAAAAAATGACTTGTATATAACAATGATGAAAGCAACAGAAATTAATTATGTGATAAAATATTCATTGCTACAAAATGTTCATTTGATAATATGATTAAAATTATGTGAACCCTAATAAACCCTAATATGCAGATCTTACCAACTAGTTCTTTAAAGAACCCAATCCAATACTTATTCCCAACATTATGTCAACATCATATATATGTTAGACCCAAACATTAGACCAAAAAATACAGAATAAGACAAAAAGGATTTGATATAATGGGGTCTAGTTAAGTAGTTGTTTTCTGTTTCAGAGAACTAATCTACATACCACCTGTATCCTACGGCTGGTTGCCATATGTAATAGTCGTATCCTTTTTTTTTTTTCACGATTTCAGTTGCCAGTCACTTTCAACCAGTTGTAACTGACAAGTTATTCTGGCTTACCACCTTAGTAGCATAAGTACTTCTGATCTTCTGTAAATAGAGACTAGTCATTTTAATTCAGTTTTTTCTCTCATCAATAAAATCAAATTCTCTCTCTTCCCATGCTTGGTGTATCAATTTCTAATACTCTCTAATGCAAATTCTCCTTTCAATCAGCCTTGCAGCTCATTCACAATACTTTATCCATCTATATTATTGAAAAACACTATCCTTGCATCATATTAGGCATGAAACAACCAAACCATATGAAATGAATAATACATGAGAACATAGAATCAGAAAACCTCCAGCTAAAGAAATGATCTAGCAAAAACCTTTTCAATCAAATCTAAAACATCTTGGTTGTCTATAAATTCAATGTAGCTCCAGTTGATTTCTTCTTTGGTGTATTCCTCCTGCTCCATCTTGAAAACATGCTGGAAGAAATTACAAGCCGAAGACAAGTTAAAAGAAAATTTCAAAAAATAAAAGACACACATTTGCATTAAGACACGTAAACATTGTGTTTGGATGAATAATTGAGTAATTTCTAATTAGCCAACTAGCATATTTCGCTAAAAATAAGCTACTAGATGTCTCATAGAAAGCCATTTTGAAAAAATTATGTACTTAAAATCTCAAATTTCATAAGTAGAAGACGCCTTTGGCAAACAGCGTATAGAATATGATAGGAAACATGATCCTATTTTGTTTTTGTGAATTTTATGGTACACCAAGAAAATATAATTACCTTACCCTACTATATATTATATCCTCTTGGTCACGTACAATTTTTATCCAATAGAAAGAATTGTGTTAGGAAACAATATAGAATAGTGTGTACAAAATATTTATACATAATAACAATAAGTCATATATATAATATATATACTATATTAATAATTAATAATCTAATATACGTAGTAATGCATAGAACTGTCAAAGAGGGGTCAAATTAGGCTAGATTTTTTTCTGTTTTCAAGTTGACCCAGCCGAGCCAATCCTATAAGAAGGCTTGACAAAGCGGGCTGTCAGACAAGTCAAACTCGTCTGTTTTTACAACCCTAGTAATACACACATACATATACGTAGAAAATTTGCAAATTAATATATATTACTAACTACTATTTTAGAAACTAAATTAATAAATACCATTGTAACATTTTGTTAACATTTATCATATATAGATATAGACATGTTTCTTTTTCATCTTTTTCTTAACATAAAATCTCAAATGTCCACTTTGTCATTTATTTTTTAGTTATTTTCTTATATAAACTTTCCTATTTAGAAAAACAAAACTTGGTATAAAATTTAGAAAGAAGATTAAGGATATTTTTATATGATTTCTATAAGTTTAAAAAATAATAAAAATATATGAAAAGCTACAAAAATATTTCAAATCATTTTTTTTTTAAATAGAGTGCAATTATGATGAAAGAGTAATATTGTCAAACACACCCCTATATATATTTTTTCAGATCATGATATCCTTTGAAATCCACCTTAAACATAACATAGAATAACATATATATTACCTAACAATTATCTGGTGGGCATCAACATTGAGATAGTATACGACTTATGTTGCATGATATTTGGGTGAGTTTTTTGTGCTTATTTTTAAACAAGTGTTTTTTTTTTAATGGAATAAGCAGAACACCTACTTTTTCGTTGTTTGTCTAATCTGTTTATTTCTAAAATAAGCAGTTTTCTGCTTTTTTAAATAAACAAATCCTATCTGTTTCTAAAGAAGTGATTATTTCAAAAATTGAAACAATTATTTTAAGTCTAAACAAACTGGCTCATTTTTCCAACAGTGTCTAAAAACGATACTGTGTTATAGTTCCCTTAATACCCTCATTTTCAATCAATTATATGAGCGTACTCAGTTTTTGTATGAAATATACCTTACTAAAAATAATAATAATAATAATAATTTATGCATTCAGTTATTTAATTTTTAATTATATATACACTTTCATGTCCTTTCATCCATATTATATGTATCAACTGGTTGATCAATTATACGAAAAACTTTCAATCCAGTCATGGAACTTGGCAACTTTAAGTTTTGAACTCCCCCAACTTTTGACTCTAGCTTTTTACCTTTCAACTAATTATACCATACAAAACCACTAACTTGGAGAAAGCAAACATGCATACCTGATTAAAATGTTGCTGAAGCTTTTCATTTGCAAAATTGATGCAGAATTGCTCAAAACTGTTAAAGTGAATATAATAGGATCAACCAAAAGAATCAAGTCGACAAAGTTAGAAATTAAAATAAAAGCAGCAGAAAATACAATTTAATAATCAAAAACTCAACAGGGAAAAGACATCAATAGATGGTACAAGTCAAACTCAAATGTCAGAGCACAATTCATTTTTTATACCAGTGGAAGTGCTCAAATTTACAAGAGTGCTATATACAAGTGGCAAAGTATTCACAAAACATAAAAAGAGGTATTCACAATTCATGTTTTCTACCATGATATATTTCAATAATTCAAATGCACAGTTAACCCACTCACTTCATCTTCCCATTGTTCATATAACCTAAAAAAATAGAATATACTCCAGCAGATATTTAATTCACATCAAATTACCTATTATCCTTAAAACACTCAAAACCATATATATCCAAAACTCCAATTTGCATCGTGGAATTGATATCTTGACCCACAGAACTATTGATCTTATCAACAAGCCTGGTAAGTAACAAATAGTTAGTATTCACCCTAATATGCACATGATAAAAATATTATTATCAATTCTGCATTGAGCATAAGCATACCAATCAAATAAACGAGCATAGACAGTTTTTGCCAAAGCATCCCGGCCAGCAACAGCAGCATTACAATCAAGAGCTTTGACAATATTTCCTTCTCGGGTTTGTATTGAACGTGTACATAATGTTGCAAGCAGTAGGTTCAAATCACACCTAGATATGGAAAATTTGTAGATATTTCATTAAGTTTAACGAAAAGGACAAAAAGTGAAAACTTAAATAAAATCATGTCTAGTCATTACATAACAAGGAAAATAACTAAGTAACCAACCATCCATCTCATTTTGTTCTTTTTTATCTTTTTCTCAAAAATAAAAGATAATTTCTCTAGTAGCAGCAACCTGTTCAGACAGAAATCCAATCCTCACAGACTAGAGAAACCAAAGCTAATTAATCTAAAGCTCTGTCTCCTTCGACATACAAACTCAGAAGACTTAATACTACCTATATTAGCAAAGCCAATACTCAACAGTAGTTGAAAACTGTATTCACTATACACCTTGGCATTTCATAGTCATTGTTGCACTAATGAGCAGTTGTAAAAAACTTTATTATCCCTTGACTTCCCCTCATGTTTATACACTATTCATGCACCCTACACAGTCATATTATCAAAATTTTTACGTAAAGAAATATCATGAACATTTAAAATATAGATTAACTTGAAAACCAAACGCAAATAAGAGAAATGTAGTTAATTAAGCCATTAAAATGTTCCTAACAAAAAATCACCTACCTGAAAAGATTGGCGGCCATCTGCAAATGAAATCTAGATTTATCATCTTTTAATACAGATGAGTCATGCTCTTTACCAGGAGAAAATTCGATGTTTCCCAAATGTAAAATTGCAGCTAAGGTGCAAAATATGGCTTCCTGACAATAAAAGAAAGGATAACTGTAGGTAAAGGGTACCATATCAACAAAACTAACCAAGATAGTATAGAACAAAGCAAACACTGGCGATTAGCATCATCAAACCTGATCCTCATGACTTATACCAACAATATCCATTGCTCTCCTCGTCTTCATGTACTCTTCAGCACTGTTTATGCCATCTAATTCATAGACTTTACTTTGATTCAAATAGTGGAAGTGACTTGGATGTCCCAACTTATACTTCTCTACATCCTACAAATACGGCATTCCACTAAAAAAGTACAACAATAAAATGATATACTGAAAACAGTAACCAGCACATGCACAACGCAAAACATAGCTGTATGCCGAATATTAAAACCTAAAGATATAATTGCATAACGGACTTCATACCCTTTCAGATGCACACAATTGATAAAAGCAGTGATAATTTCGTTCTGGATCTGTTATTTGCACTACTCGTGATCTTTCTAGTAAGTAAGTTCTAATTGCAGCACCAGATATTCTACCATTTGAATCAAATTGAATTTCAACAAACTTCCCAAAACGGCTGCATTCAGGAAAGTAGAAATAATGAGGCAATGACCAAGAAAAACTTCAATAAAAAAATATTTTAAATATAAAACATTATCTCACAAAACTGACAACCTTAAGTAATATTCTTCCACTTTACCCACTTAAACCTCAGACTTCAATCTCAAATATCAATATCACAATTCCTATTTTTAGTCCTTCTAAATCTAATTTACACAAGGGAATAAAATTCTACGATGTCACAGAATTGTCTTCTCACTTTACTTAAGAAAAAATTGGGTGGCTCAAGCTTGGCTTATTTATTTTAATGACCCTCACTAAAGTTGGACTCTGCTTGTTTAATTTGATTCGATCAAATAGCTTAGCTTATCTATACCCCTAGTGCAGTCCCCATCCGCTATGCTAGTAAAGTCAGGTCTTTACATAACTGGCATTCCATGAAATGGCACTTTTTAGGTACATAACTATGTTTCTTTGAAGTCAACTATGGTTTTGGATGGATGGCAGTAGAATAAATAGACAAGATTGTGCCTTTAAATAGCATGCTTTAGCTAATTAAAAGATAAGAAAATATCATCCAACAGACCAAAGAAAAATGATATGCTTATTTCTTAAATCAAAGTGGAAAGTGAAATATTAGAGATTGGCAGAAAGTGTATACTACAAACTATAAAGAACCAAGTTCACCTTGAATTGTCATTCCTGACAGTCCTCGCATTGCCAAATGCCTCTAAGAGTGGATTCGACTGAATAAAGCAAAAAGTTCAATCAGCATTCCTTGTTGATGGCTAAATGGAAGTTGGAAGTAAAGTTATTCTCAACATGATCAATTGACTTCAAAAATAGCCTACTTCAAGAACTTGTTGTTCAACTGTTCTGTCATCACCAGCAGCACGCCCACCAACAAAGGTAAGATATTGCATAATCAATTTTGTAGTCTCAGTTTTCCCAGCACCACTTTCACCACTAACCAAGATAGATTGGCTTTGACCTCCATTCATCATAGCTCTATCATGCCCAACAAAAAAACTCACTACTTGCAACATGAAAAGGCAAGGAGTAAATATGACAAAAAAAAAAAACAAGTAATAAACAAGACTAAATACATACAAACCTATAAGAAGCATCAGCAACAGCATATACATGGGGACTAAGCTCACCAAATGGAGCTCCCTTATACTGCTCCATCATATGGATATCATACAGATGAGGAAGCTTTGTGAATGGATTAACAGCTATTAAAATACTCCCTGTATAAGTCTAAGGGAGAAAAACAAGTCATGGAAAAAGCATAATATAATACACAATGCAATGTGAAGGATAAGCATAATAGTCACGGCAAAATATGTGTGTGTATTGGTGAATAAATAAATATACACATATATATAAATCACACTGATATATTAAGTAAATGCTACTACTTATGTATTAATTGTTTTATCAGTATTGGCTACCTGAATAAGTATTGCACCTCAAATAAACTAGTGTAAAACCCTAGTATACTGATTATTTACCTTCATACATTAACAGATGGTGGGGATGGCAACGGGGTGGGGAGGGTTTGACTATACCATCCTCGTCTCGGATGTAAAAATTCTTCCCATCCCCGTTGGGAAACTAGTATACCCATACCCTCACTTGTATCCACTTTTTTATTGTTTCAATAATTAATTAAATAATTTTTTATAGAAAATAAAAATCATAGCAAAAAAATATTATATTATCAAATATTCAATGTTAAAAGATACATATCTTGTTTTTTCTCCAACGTCAAACAGACAGAAATAATAATTGTAGTATCAAATAACAACTCGATAAAGGTCAACTAATTATAGAAAAGAGTAAAAATATCAAATATGACCTAGAAATGAGTTAAGAAACTAAGGACCAAAGAAAAGTTAAGTTTTTTAGGTTACTTAATAAGTTAAGACTGTTTTAGTAATTTTAAACATGGACGGCATCCCCTATTTAAACAAAAATCACCAATCCCTAATGGCAACAAAACGTATGTCAATTTATCACACCTTTTTATGTTCAAATACCATCAGATTGGGGCTAGGAACTAGTTTCATACCCAAATGCAATTTGGACAGTAATAATTAGGATTTAATTGTCAATGTAAAAAACTTTATACTATTGCTCAATAAAACATCATTATTGAGGTGAACTTTTAGAAGTTATTTTAAACATATGGCCTATAATGTTAGCTATTATGAAAGATATCAAACTTATCCTATGTAACAGTTTGTAATTGAATGATAGTGTGCGAGTGTATAAACTAATTACCATACACAGCAATACACGATTAGGTGACAATGTAAACTCAATGTATTTTAATTAAAATCTAATGAAAAATCCTACATTGATAGTGTTGTACAGAAAATTCGATATCCTTGTAGACTCAGACTCATGTTCATCGCGTCATCAAACAAATTGAATTGAAGATTAAGAACGTTAAAAAAACCATTTAGTTACTAATAAATCACTTCACTAACTAACACTCACATAGATATCGTTCAGTGCATATCTTCTGCGGAGATTGTATAATACCCCTGGCTCATTCAAGTAAGCCAACCTTGTCATATCTTCGACACCTCCATGTTCATCTTCGTCGGCGTCCCTTGGAAACACGTTCTCCGAAACAGCAATAACCTGCACCAGTATCAACACACTCAGAAACTCATCATTCAAATTATGCACCAGCATTCACAATTGCAAGCAGTAGGCAGAAATAAAACCCTCACCTTATTTCCAGAAGCCGTGGCAACGGTAACATTCTTTGCCGAAGATTCGAGTACTTCCGCAGGAATCCAAGCGAAATCTCTGTCGTGAACCCAAACCTTAGTGCCACGACGCATACTCATGATTTGTTCCTGCAAACGGAAAATGACGGAAGGGGAAGAAGAAGAGTAGAAAATGAAACCCTAAAGAGAGAGAAGGTATAGAATGATAGGTACTTACAGGCATGAGGGTGAGGTAGTTCTCTTCTGTTTTGTTTTGCTGAAAATTGGGGTTCCCGCCCTATAAGGTGTGGACTATGAGTCAAAAATGGCGAAACTGTACGGTATTTATATCGTATTCGACACGTCACCACCGTACCCAGTGTTAAGCTTTGGTTTTCTTCCTCTTTTCACTCGCGGTTTCGCTTTACCGTATCATCCGCTTCTTTCTTTTTGGATATATTTGCCATGGCTGCACCCAATTACGTTACAGTTTTATATTAAATCGATTCTTACGATCACAGAAGTAACTTACATTTTTAACCATTAATGAAATTTATTTCCCCACGATCATGTTTTTCGATTCAACTTCGAATTTGAATTCAATATCTTAACTTTCAAATTTATCTTATAATTTAACCTTTGTAATATATATATTTTTTAACAATCATGATTTTTAAAATTAATAAAAAGATACAATGAAAAAATTCAATATCATTTGATCAGAAACCATCACGCATGATAGTTTATTTATTTTTATAATACTTACCTTAAAATTTACAAAGAATGTGTTTTTTATTAATTTACAATGAAAATTTGACCGTGCGTAGCATATATATTAAAAAAAATACTTATATGATTGTTATAATTATCACAGTAGATTTATTCTGTTCTTTCGTGATAACAGAATTTTTATTTGAGAAAAAAATAAAATGTTAAATTATTTTTATTATAGATGTCATATAACATTTATTGGAATACAGAGCTACATTATTATATTTTACGACTTTTTACACGTGTATAGTTTACCCCTCAGGGCTCAATATAAGTATTTAAATCGACTATAAAAAAAGTCAAATATAGTTTTAACATATATATAGTAAATTTAACGAAGAAAAAGAGTTACAGTTTTTACAAGGTTTAGTTACAGACGTTCCTATAGTTTCGAAAAAAAAAATAGTCTCTATAATTTTAAAATGTATTTTTAATTCTTACAATTTTTTATTTCTATACATATCATTTTTATTATTTTTTTATTTTTGCTATAGTAAAATTTAAAGAGAGAACACATTATTATAAATATAGAAGACCCTCTTTGAACATGGCATCCAGGAATTTATCTTCAGTATAATTTGTTGTTTTTATTATTTTCTATATAATATACTATTTATTCATTTTAATTTTATTTTATAAAATCAATTAAAATACTCCTATATTGTACACTCACTCTTTTTGAAAATTATTTTAAAAGTAAACAAAATCCAAACAAATGGCATTGGCATCAACGTATAAAGGAAGTAAAGGACAATTTTCTTCTCTTCCTTCAGTTTTGTTTTTCCATTGCTTTACGCTTCAATCCTTTATTAATTTTAACCTTTTACTCCACTTGTTATTAGTTGTTCGGTAAGAGATAAAATCATTGAATACAAAAATTCATAAGTTTTCAATACAATTTTTATTTACTACAAAAGTACAGCATCAATTCAAAACTTTTCACCCAAATTTATTCGCAAAATTAATATCTATCCACTAACGGTCCGTATATATTGTTCATAAGCTTTAATTTGATTCTTGATAATATAATTTATGATTGAAGTTGTTATTCACATAAATTTCTTTTGTTTACACAAACGTAATTGAGTTAAATTACCAAAAAAAAAAAATCCTTTAAGAAAAGTTAGACGATTAAGTTGCATGGAAATATCCTTAAGTATTTGACAGAATTGTCCATTAATCAAACGATAAACGAATGTATTTTGGGTTTCCCTTTCCCTTTGGCATCTACTAGGAAAAAAAATATTATAACTTATAATTAAGAAATCAAAATAGTAGAAACATTTAACTTAGGTCTCTAAAGGAGGTATTCGTAGGAGTATATAGAAAAAAAAATGAAAAAAAAAAATCTGTAAAGTAAAATTAACTTATATAAAATTAAAAAACAAATTTTGGAAAACTAATAAAAATAACATTTTCAGATTAATTCATCATATTTTTTAATAATTATTAAAATATAACATTTACAATTTAACTTATATACAAAACTAATTTTAACTTGAAAAATAAAACTAATTTTGTTTTCTTTCTTGTTATTTCCTTTTAAAATTTGTAATAGAAAGATATATCGAAATCCTTAAGCCTTAATACAACATATAGTTACATCATCGCTTTCCAAAGAAAAAATCAATAACGTTGACATCTACATTTAAATAATAGTGGTAACATCCTTTATCCTATAATCATTAATCCTTTGAGATTACACAACGGGAACAACTTATTTGAGCTAATTGCAATGTAAGTCACTGTATTTTTTTCATTAACATAATAGTATTATCATTTAAATAGTATTTTTTTCATTAACATAATAGTATTATCATTTAAATAGTATTTTTTTCAATAACATAATAGTATTATCATTTAAATGACCTTTGAATAAAGGTAGTAGTACAATTAGGTTAATAAAAAAAAGGTAGTACAATTAGTGCAGTGTAGATATACGTTAGGCATTACACCAAAAAATTACTAGAGTGATTTTTTCCTAGTCTATCCACATGGACCATATTGCATACAAAATATTTGACATATTTCCTCTGTGGCTTAAATATACATCGATTCTGAAAGTGCTCACTCGCTGTTTTGAGATATCACTTCTCCAAATTTGAGGAAGAGTTGGGCATCAGAGGTGCTGATGGAGGGACAGTTGACCAAGTGTGGAGCTTTAAGATTGGCATATTCGTCCTTGTAGGATTGCATTTTAGCAGATGGCTGTGAACGAGGTAGGAGTACTTGCATTGGGACTGGTTCTTTTGGTGGCACTAGACTTCCCAGCACGCGAGTCACCTCGTGCATTGTGGGTCTATCCACTGGTTGCTTCTTGGTGCACAAAAGAGCAAGCTGAAAAACTTTTTTTACTGCTACCATGTCCTTGCATGTGCCACTAATATCTGGATCAACGGTTTCCATTACAGCATCATTAGCTGTCTTGGACAAAATCTACGCAAATAAAGAGAATTAGATGTTGTAATATGAAAATTATGTTAGCAAATGAGTTAGGTATATGACATAAATTATCGACTAAGGTAACACTACTCTGCATATTAATGCTAGAATATACATAATGTCTTTAAAGGTAAAATCTTGTTAAGCAGTGTAGGACCCTACAATACTATGGCTTTACGTCAAATATAGAAAATATAACTAGTTTTTTTTGGTATTTAACTATCTACAAGCTCATGATGGGGGCAAAATGATAACAGACAAGAATTGTTTAAAATGAATAGAAAGTCACCAGATGATGAAGGTTTGATTCGTTTTCCACAGCTTTCCTCCCAGTTAACAGCTCAAGTAATACAATACCGTAGCTATACACATCAGACTTCTCAGTGAGCCGAGAAGTTCTAGCATACTCAGGGTCTATGTAGCCAATTGTGCCCATTATGTAAGTTGAAGTGTGGGACTTGGAGGGGCATAGACTCTTTGCAATGCCAAAATCGGTAAGATGGGGCTCAAAGTCTTTGTCTAGTAATATATTAGATGATTTCACATCCCTGTGAATGATACGTGGACAGCAATCATGGTGTAGATAAGCAAGCCCTTGGGCTGATCCAAGTGCTATTTTAAGACGAACATCCCAATCAAGCTTTTTCCTCTTGGTAGGTCCTGAAAAAATGTGCATAAATAAAATCGTTGCTTTGCTTGAAAGTTTGTACAGCAAAGCATGCAACATTGTCAACATCTTTCAAGCAGAAGATTAAACTTACCATGTAGAAGATCCCACAGACTGCCATTCTCCATGTAATCATAGAAGAGGAGGTTTCCAAATGGAGACAAAGAGTAGCCTTGGAGACTGACCAGATTCCTGTGCTTAATGCTGCCAACTGTCTCAAGCTCAGTCTCAAACTCTTTCAAGCATTGGGGGTAGTGGGAATAAAGCTTCTTGATAGCCACTGGCTTGCAATTCTTAAGAACACATTTGTAAACTGTACTTGATGCACCATACCCAATTATATACTTCTCACTTAGGTTTTCAGTCATCCTCATTATATCATCATATACATGAAGTGCCATATTCATGTGAAGAATCACTAGCTTTGGAGGTGAGTAATTAACTGTCAAGAAGACGAAATCAGTATGTTATCATCTTCATTGTCTACAAGTATAGTTAAGATAAGATAAAGTACCAGGTTTTTCAAAAGATCCGTCGGCGAAAGGAGCTGGATTGTGTGGTCGCCAAGCTGCAAGGAGTACCATGAAAAGAATCACAAGGGCACCTAGAGCAATTCCTAGGATAGCTGCCTTAGACAAGTTAACTGCATGATCAAAAAGCACATTAGTTCATCATACACATACAAACGTTAAAAGGAATAATGCCACCAAGTCACTTTGAATGAATTACACTATCATTTTGTAAAATAAAAACAACCCTGTTTTATGCTTCAAATGCTTCTATTTTAACAAGTTCAACATAGTACCATTGGGACCGCCCCTTAGTTTAAAATAAAATGTCATCACTCCCATATTATTTTGATTTGGCAATACTAGAAAGTCGAGTATTGAAGACCCGATTTCTGAGTGGTATATTTTTAAAAAAATTAGAAAAATTGCATAAGACAAATATGAAAAAAAAATTATAACTAAAAATAACTTGAACAAAATAAACTGTTGTGTACAGACTATCTTTTGATGTGATCAAGGGTCCAGATCACACCAGTCATAACAAAAACATTATCCACATGTCAGGAATCTAACAAAAAAAGTGTATCAGACAAAAGTAGCGACCTAGACCGACCCAAGCACAAAACCATACAAACAAAACATAGATGGGAAGATCTTTTGGGAGGAACTAGACAATTTTTTGTGCTTATAGAACCATTCAACAAAACATAGATGGAAGGGGACGTATTCTCCCATCCTAGAGTTCGAATTCCATCTTAGCACATTAACAATCCCGTATCTTACCCAGCATATTCTCACAAGCATAACAACCAAAAATAACATGGGAAGATCTTTTGAGAGATTTTTGAATTCTTATAAAAACCATACAACAAAAAAGGGAGTAACATGCTATTCCTGCTAGAAAGTACAGCTGACCTCGCTCGGTAGGATGAGACCCTGGACAAGATGAATCTAGCCAATAGCCACATAGACCAGGGTTTCCAATGAAACTGCAAATAAAATGTACGTCAATCAATCAATGAATCCAAAAGATCATGCTGATGGAAAGCTACATTGAGTTGAAAAATAGAAGCAATAGAGACAAAAGGTTCAGCTCCTAACCTATCAGGGGAAAACCTGGAAAAATTGTTGCTCGTGGGAATAACACCAACTAAATTGTTGTAAGATACATTACTACAAGATTTTTAGTCAATAACAAATCTGTTAGGTAAAAGTTAAACGATCTTTCCAGAGAATTATAATGCCAAATTGTTCTAAAATAATATCAGAAGAGACAGAACTTACATGAAAGAAAGACTAAGGCAATTTACAAGCGAAAACACATCTCCAGATAATTTGTTCTTTTCTAGTCTCCTATAGAATTTCAAACCAAGAGATGTGATTAAAACATGTTAGAACCACAGCAAATTATCAGTCTATCATGATTTATCAATGAAAATTTACAAAATAAACCCAAGAACGAACAAATTAGTTCTGAGTCTATTCAAGCAATTAAAGAAGCTGATCTCAATACTCAATCAAATCTAATGAATATAGATTTCTAAGCATAGTTTTTGAGCAATTCGTCCCAATTCGTCATAGCATATACTGCATATACTGCAATAATTGTGTATTTCTACCATCCAATAAATCAGTAGAATTTAAGGAAATTGGTTCACTGACAAAAGAGATTTGCCAAGTCCATAAATATCATCAACTTATATTACCAAAAACTTAAGAAGAAATATAAAACAAACAGTGAATAAGGAAAAAAGGAGCTTACAAATATATCATGTTCTGAAGCTGACTTAGTTCTTCAGGGATCAAGCCAGAAAGTTGATTATTTGAAAGATCACTGAAGTACAGAATCGTGAAAATAGTCAGTACAAAAACTAACACAATCTTATCTACTAAGGGAGAACGGCTACATGAATATACAACCGTTATTTGATCAGTTAAACAAATTCTCAGGGATATTATTTAGTAGAAATAATTGTCAATTGAAAGAAGACTTTCGTTATATTTTCATCCAAAAGTTGGTTGACTTACATATCCATGACACTTCTTAGATTACCAAATTCTGCCGGAATAAAGCCTGTCAAATGATTTCTACTCAGGTTCCTAGCAAAATTATTACTCGCAGTCAGTAGAAAGTAGACTTCAAGATTTCAAAAATAACTAGCTGAAACACTCACAACTTCAGAAGATGTTCCAAATCACCAATGGAAGAAGGAATGGAACCAACTATATTATTATTTGATATATCCCTGGAAGGAGACATCTATTAGAATGAAATCAGGTAGACAGATATGAGGAGACATATTAAACTATTAATACTTACAGTGTATCCAAATTTCCGATCCGTGAAAGTTCAATTGGAATAGAACCTTGAAGATTGTTTGAAGAAAGATTCCTAAGGATAGCCATCAAAATGTCTTGAAGGAATCAGAATTAATTAAGAAAAGAAGTAATACATTTAACTTTGAACTGTTAAGTGTTGGCCAACTCGAGTAGGACTCCAAATAAGCTAGAACTAATTGTGATAAGATCAAACAATTGGTCAATAAATAACGTCAAGGTAAAACTTACAGATAGGTCATACTCTCCAAGCTTTGTAAAGCTGAAGGAATTGTTCCGCTCAGCTTATTCCCATGGACATTGCTGATACATAACAATCAGAAAGTCTGTCACCTTAACGTTAAAAAAAATCCTTGTTACATAAATATACAAGGTGTACTGCTTACAGGCTGTTCAGGTTTTTACATGAGCTGAGATTACTAGGAATTGGACCCTCAAGGTTGTTATTGGCAACATTTCTGTAAGAACAATGTGTGACTGATAAATTTACTCAACAACCAACAAAATTTATACTTCACATTAACAACACGTACAAGTCAAACAGATCAGTAAGCTTTCCAAGCTCGGGCGGGATATGTCCACTTAAATGGTTATCATTCAATTCCCTGCACAGGTAGGTGAATCATTATAGGACAAATTTAACACAAGTTGCACCTCTTTTCAACTAATGACTAAAGCATCTTACAAATAGTGAAGCTTTGTCATATTTCCGAGCTCTGGGGGGATGACACCAGTCAGCTTGTTTCCATGCAAATACCTTCAAACATTACATAAATTTTGTCCAATGAGACTAAATATTTTCTTATTTTTTAATGCAAACACTTTAGTGCAAAATCAAACTTAAGAGATTTAAATTTCAAATTCCTAACATAAACTTACAATTTTTCTGTGTAGGTCAAATTTCCCAATATACGAGGTATTGGCCCACTTAGCATGTTACAACTCAAATCTCTATAGGAATGTTTAAAGAGAGATTAGTAAAGAGCAAAAATTTCAAGTCAACAAAAAACCTTGATAAAGTTTGTTAATCCAATGCTTACAAGACAGCAAGGGCTTGCATCAGACCAATAACTGATGGAATGTGACCTGAGAGTTTATTGCCTTGCAATGACCTACCAAATTCAAACAAGTTTTAGGAGCTTGTTAAATAAGTAAAGTGGAAGACCACATCATTTTTTTCAAAACATATCTGACAGATAACACAATACATACAGTGTTGCTACTTGCAGGAAACCAATATTGAATGGTATCTCTCCAGATAGCTTGTTGTAGGATAAATCCCTGACATTAATAGAACATGTTAAAAAGAGAGAAAACATGGTGAGACAAAGTCTGTGAAACAGATACAGTTAGATATACATACAAGACCTGGAAAGCAGTACAATTGCCTATGTTTTCAGGAATACTGCCTGTCAAGCTATTGTTTCTCACGTCACTGCAAAATGGAAGGATGAAAATAATTACTTCGCTACCAAACCAAGTAAATATATACTTTCAGGTCATGAAATAAAAAGAGAGTCAATGTAGTAACTTACAAATACCACAATCCAGTTAACTGGCATATGTCTGGAGAAAGTGAACCAAACAAATTGTTACCTCGCAAACCACTGTCATATGAAAAGGAAACACACAAAGATTGACAGCAGAATCACATCACAGATTTTACCGCATAAGTCAATTACATGATGTTTCGTTAAATATACAATATACTCACAGATATTGCAAAACTTCATTCCAGTATATAAGTCTTGGTATCTCCCCACTCAGATTATTCTGTGCCAGGTCTCTGGAACAGACCAATTTTCAAAAACTCCATAAATACTAAAGTCATCCTTTAGAAGAAAAAGAGAAAATGGAAAAATAACTTACAGAATCTTCAAGTTAGGAACCTGAGAGAGAGTTGAAGGGATTGGTCCAGTTAGCTGATTATTTTTCAGGATTCTGAGAGCAGATTAAAAAGAGGGGGAAAAATAATTGTCATAACCATAACATAGCCTAGGCAAATAAAAACCTCAATGAAAGGGAAACCCTCACAAGAACTCACAGATTTTCTAGTTGTTTCATCTTCGAAATTGAAAACGGTATATCTCCCCGAATCGCATTAAAAGACAAGTCTCTGACAACACAGTAAAAGGAAAAAAGTTACCCCTCATGAGATTTTCACTAGGCAGTCAAAACTATCAATGGAATTCAGTTCTTCGGGTATGAAACATACACGTTTTTCAAACAGGAACAGTCGCCAAGCTCATCAGGAATCTGGCCAGATAAACGGTTTTCCTTGAGATCACTGTTTAAACAACACATACATAAAAAAGGCCTTGTTTTACATAACCTCAAGTATGAGAAATGTCAATGAAACCAAGAATCTAAATTAAGTCAAAAATGTGAAGTAGTAAGTACATAGAGACCAAGCTGCTAAGCCTCCCTAATGCAGGTGAAATTTCGCCCTCAAGATTCAATCCTGAAAGATTCCTGCAAAAAATAAAAAAAAAAAAACAAAAAAAAAAAAAAAAAAAAAAACAAAAAAAAAAAAAAAAAAAAAAAGAGAGAGAGAGAGAGAGAGAATGAAAAGAAAGATCAATTATTGAATCACATATACTACTCAAGAACAAGAAGAGCCGTACTTACAGTGCAACCACATTGTAAGTAACATTATCACACGAAACCCCTCTCCACACACAATAATCTGAAGAAGGTGTGTCAGTCCAGTCAAACAGAACGTTATCCACATCCCTCAACGACTTCTTCATCTCCAACAACGTTTCTCCTTCAATTCAAACATCCACATTGAGCTTGTAAACCAGAGGAACAAAAGAAACAACACCGTGTTCGGTTAGAGAGAAGGCCTCACCGTCGTGGGAATTCACCGAATCCAAACACAGGAGAAGAAGCAGAGGAAGGAGTCCAAACCGAAATGCCATAGCAGCATCAAATGGTAGCCCTACGAAAGAGAAGGGTTTGAGATATACTTAGAATAGAACTCATTCAAATGATGTGATGGGATGACTGGTTTTGAAGGGTGAGTTGCAGAAGAAGCAGTGGTTTGTGCAATCACGTCACATCACCCTGGCAAATAGACCACTCTCTCTCTTCATTACATTGCCGGGTAGAATTAGTAGTAGTGATAAAACTAAGATTAATAGAGTGATGTGAAGTGAATAAATTAATGGAATAAAGTTAAAACTATCTGGCAGCGGTTCTGATACAACCTGCAACACTGTACCATAGTCTATATCTACGTACCAGGCAGGGAGGTCCAGCTTTCTCTTTCTCATCGTTTGTTTTCTCTCTCTTAACTTAACTACACTGTGTGGTGGTAGCTGGAGTGGGATCTTATTCAACTGTTGCAAATTATGCCTTAGCATGGTCTTAATTGACGTGGGAAAGGGTCGCTTTCAGTGTGTGTTCCTGTTTTGTGAGAGTAATGCAAGGCAAGGAGATCCATTTGAGATGAGGTGACAAAGACACCTTTCTCTTTACCCTTCACTCTTTCTCTGTCAATCTCCTAACACTGCCTCTTTCTATGATTATTTGAGTTTGTCTGTTTCTTTCCATCAATGCTTTGTTGTCTATTATTCGGAGGGAGCTATCTTTGTTTGCTCTCTTTGTTAAATACTACTGCAATGTAATAATGTCTTCTTCTTGCTAAACACATGAAACTCGTTAAAATTTATGGCTTTTTCATTAACTTTAACTGATAGTAAATAAAGTGTTCAAGTATTGAAGAAGGGTGAAATTTTGAATGGGGAAGTGTGATTTGTCTGAAAAGGGTACGTGATCTGAGATTTAAAAGAAATCGTAGTATTTTGTATTATAGCAACGTACAATGTAAATGATTGTATGAGTTGGAGCGTGTAAATTATACTATGGCGACGGTGACGTCTCTGTCTATCTTAATGGCTTCTTTGATATGCCAAAATCCCATGAAAATGAACATACGAGTTGCTCTTAGATACGCAAAAATTGTGTGGGTAACCATAGACAACGAGAATAGTGTCTTTATATTTAGATGTCTTGTTTTTTGTTCGGAACAGAACAAGAGAATGAGAATTGAAACTTGAGTTCAGGCTTGGTAGCATTGCTTTTTATGAATTAGGGACAAAAATGATACATTTTAAAATACAAAAATACAAAAATATTTTTATTATAAATAAATATGTAGTTTTCATTAAATACCTAATGCATTGAATAAGTACTTCGTGAATTTTTCTAACAATCATCGGTCATAATTTTTATTAGTACACAAGTAAAAGTCGAAAAATATTTGTGACCCACTATAATCAAATCATAAGCAAGATAATACATAAATAAATAAAATATTATATAACTTAATAGTTTAATATTATTGAAAATTTAGAAGACAATTTTTTTCTCCAAAAGTTGAAGAAATTAATGACCAAAAAAACTAATTAATTGGAAACTTTTTTTTTTTCCTTTTCAAAGTTTTCCTTATTCTTTTGAGACGGGTTTCAACCTTAACTTTCAAAAACTATCACTCCTCTAGAAAGGTAAGCCACTTAAATGACCAGATTATGTACGTCTTCTTCGTTGGTTCCTCTAAACATGGAAGCGAAGCAATTTTATATATTTTTTTTCACTTGTATTCATAAAATAAATAAGTGTTTTGTAGCCTCCTTGATATTTAGTAAACAAAAATGAATTGTTTAGTAAAAAGAATAAAATTATTTTAGTCAAAAATTTAAATTGTTTCGTGCCAAACTCAATAACTCGTATACATCAACAAACCTAACTGGTCCAAACCAAAATTGTCTTGCAAACATTATAGCTGATCTAATAAAGTAACTCCCTGGAATAAGAGAACATCTCCCGTGTTGAAAAATTTGATCATTTTTTCTTCGAAATTAAAACGTGGCATGTGCATCTTCACAAGTAGTTTAACTTACTAAATTATTATAAATAATTAAATATTTAATCAACAAAAATATTTATTATTTAAAATTATATCAATAATGATGCTGATATATATTAAAAAAACTTAATTAAATTTAAAGTCTTTCTTAATTTAAATACTTATAATTGATTTTTTATTAAAAAAATTACTTTTACCACTGTTACTCTTAAATAAATACAAAGTATTATTCGTAACATATTCAATTTTGACGGAAATAAAAAATATATAAAAATGTTATTTAAAATATCACAATTTTGCTTAGTAGAAGGAGGGATAGTAACTTACACTTATTTGGAGTTTAAACAGTGTTATAGATTGCTAATAAGTGCAAACAATATTTTCTTTCACAATTAAAAGTTTAAGATTTTGTATATTTTTTTAAGCAAAAATTTCATCATTGTGTTAACCTTCTTTCTTCAAAAAGATATTTTTCATAAAGACTTTAAAAAAAGAAAATCATTAAAATCTTTTATAGTGACTACAAGGTTTTCAAAATAAACTTCTTTCATCACCTGTCTAAATAGGTGGAGGCTTCGGTAAGAGAGTGTTTTTTCAACTAAACAAAAACAATTGTACAAGATAGATATTTATAGAGTTGACAAAAAATACATACAGGATAATTGATGATGTGGAACACTTTCAGTATGTTTTTTCAAAAAATATTTGATGTAGACACGTGTTTTTGAATTTTCTTATTTAACATAAGACAAAAATATTTTCTATAAATACAAAATAAGCATAAATAATATTTTATGAAGCTTACAAAACATGCTTGTATCGTCTAGTTGAAGTTTTCACTTATCACATAAAACAAATAGAACAAATATATTTATGTCTAATTGTTAAACGAATAATTGTGTCTGTCTTAATCTGGTGTTATAAGAAGACTTATATTTGTTAGATAAAACATTTAATTGTTGTTTGACCACTTAATTGAAATTAAATATATAATATGTTGAATTTGATCTAACAATTTATATTAAGATATCAAGAAGTGAGAAAATAAGAAAAAGTTTTAGCACATTCACCACACATTTATAGGTATATAAATATTAGTAAAATGAATTTAATTTAATCCATTATTTTATAATTTCTTATAAATCAAAATCTTGAATTAGATTAATTATTAGATGTTTTGTTAAGACATACTTAATATACATTTTTTAAAATATATTTGTTTATTATTTCTTTATTTTAGTTTATTTTTCAAATTCATATATACTGGTAGATCTAAAATTTTGTAATTTGGGTTTGACACAATTTTGTTAAATTTTAGATACATTTTGAATTATGACTACTAATATAAAAATGTACATTGATATTTTCTCAATAACTTATCTTTAATGTATTGTTGAAATATTATTATAAGAAAAAACTTTTTTAAAGATGAATTTTTAGCTATAAAATGAAATTATTGGTAATTATGACCAAAATAATTATGAAGTTATATTTTGGTTCTTAAATAATTATAAAGTAACGATTGAATTTAGTGACCAATTAAGTCAAAGATAAATTGATATCTAACATTAGTTACAAAAGTTTTAGTGACATATATCATTAAATTATAAATTAGTATTTAACTTAATTAGACACCAAATTAGAATTTAATAATATAGGTCACTAAAACTTTAATAACTAATGTTACATACCAATTATTTTGATTTAATTGGTTATAAATTCAATCATTACTTGTATTTTGTAGTTATTTAATAACAAAAATTTAATTTGATGACTATTTTAGTTACAATTAATAACAATTTCATTTTGATAGGTAAAAATTAATTTTTAAATAATTTTTTTATAGTGATTATTAAAATATATCATGAAATTTTAATGATGGTAATAACGTTTTAGTTAAATATAAGTATGTTCGTTGTATCAACAAAAAGTCGTACGTTAATGAGATGGCCTTCTGTATTTGCAAATATTTTAATTCAAAATATTTATATATATATATATATATATATATATATATTTGTCGATATACTTCTATTTTGTAAACATTTTATATGATTATACTTAGCAAGTCAACAAAATATGGTGTAAGTTAATGACATAATTTAAAGATATTTACATGCATATATTTTCATTTTGAACTACTTTTATTTTATAAATTTTGCTGGAATATTTTGTGATGGTTTCAGTATGTAAAATGATATATGGTGTACGTAGATAATGATATTATTTGGAATGTTTCACGAAAGATTCTTTTTAAGACGCATGGCACGATATATGTGAATGGAAGCAGAGGAAGCAGTGTGTGAATGAAGTTGCGTGAAAGAGGAAATAAAGTTACTGTATTAACCTTGGGAATTGGAAGGTCCTTTCTATTTTTTTCCCTAAGTAACGTCATCAATCATGATGATTCTGGTTGGTACTTAGTGTTATGTTAAATAGGGCAGGTCCCCCACCCCACTCTTGTATTTTGGTCAAGAGGACCATCCTTTACCCTACACTTCCTTAGGATCCATCTCTACCCTACTTTTTTATAACTATTACCCTCTCATATCTTATCCAATCATAATATCAAAATTACTTCTTCTTCAACCTATGCATGCTTTCCTACACTTTATTTGGTACAAAGGAAATAGAATAACCTTGTGTTTGGTTTGACGAATTTAAGCGGATTTACTATTTAAAAGAATAAAGATCGTTTGGTTAATCTAATTTAGAAAAATAGATTAATCTAATTTAGAAAAATAGATTTAGAGAAATTTGTAAGATTGGATTTTTTTTATTTGAAAATATTTGAATATTTGAAAGAATGAAATTGAGAATTACAAAATGAAATAATCTTATAAATGAGGTAAAAATTACGAAATACTCTTAAAAGTAAGTCTTTAAAAATTACAAAATACGAGTGATGACTTTAAAAATTACAAAACACTCCTTTAAGTGGATTAAGTTTATATATATTTTATATTAAAATCAATTTATTTTAATTTTTTATCATCTTATTTCATAAGGATTAATTAGTAATTTCATAAATATATTAATTAAAAAAATAAAAACAAATTTATAATATCTATCTAATCAATCTCAAACTTTTATAACCAATCCTCTCAAATTCCTTTAAATCTTATCATTCATCTATTAATCCAAACAACCATTTCATCCACAGAATCCACTCAAATTCACTCTCCCAACCAAACAAAACTTAGGAGAAAAAAAATAGAGACTATTAATTGTTTAGTAAAATATAAATGTAAAAGTAAAATAAACTCAAAAAAACAATTTTTTTTATGAGAATACACTTTTTAATGGATCATCTTATAAACTATGTTTCACTTTATTAATTTAATCATGTATTTTATCACTTAATTATTTTTACTTTAAGAATCTCACCACTTTGATTTTTTTTCTTTTACGTTTTATTATTATAGTTTTAATTTTACGCATTTCATCGTTACTATATTTTTAATATGCAACAAAGTGTTGACTCGTTAAAAGAACATGGTTTTGTCATTAATGTTATGATAAAATAACGTCATTTTGTTTGTAAATACAAAGATAAGACGTGTCAGATTAAAAAATATAATCACGAAATGCATGGGAAAAATTGGATACCAAAAGTGTGGTCAAATTTAAAATCTTGTAGAAAAAAAATATAAAAAAATTTAAATAATAATGCAATGATAGTAGTTATGTGATATTTATTCTTAAGCATTGTTTAAAAACCTTAAACCTCACCCTTTCGGAATATTTGTTATGTTATTATATAAATAAGAAAAAAAGTTAAATGAAAATGATTGCTAATTATGACTAATTTAAAATTTAATGGTATAAGTCACTAAAATCTTAGTAGCTAATATTACATATCAATTATTTGACTTAGTCATTAAATTCAATCATTACTTATTTAACAACTAAAACTAATTTGATGTCTATTTTGATCATAATTAGTAACTATTTTATCGATAACTAAAAATTAATCTCTAAACAACTTTTTTTCTTCTGGTGAATATTTTAGTAATAATAATAAAAATAAGAGAAATAATTTAATAATATTAACAATAAAGACATAAAAAATGAATTGGAAACACGTGTGATGAGTATTATACTATAAATTATTGTGTTATTCGAAATCATATATAGTCTTGACTAATGAAACCATGACATGAAATAATAACATGTTAACATCGTTATGTAATGCAGATTATAAAAGTTGCTATAATTCTTCAAAATTTGAAACAATTAATGAAAAAAAATTGGCATGTTTTATACAAAATCACTAGACTTTTCTTGTAATATCTCATATCATATGTATAAAATGAAACAATCAACATTTATTAATCATGAATTCATCATCTCGTGCTCGTCATGCATACCAAATAACTTAGTGCAAAAGACTCTAACACTATACAGTAAAGTAACAGTGTTATGTGTACTATGAACTGTTTCCGTATCAGGTCATGCTCCTGATTTAGGAACAACCCTTTCCACCTCTCATTACTGATATTATTAGGTCCCATGCTACCTAGTTCCTGTTCGTATGAGCCTTTTACTTATAGCCTATAATAATAAACCAAAAGGTGTTAAGGGCACAAACTAACACAAAAATAGAAGAAAAAATATTACAAACTTCTTTCTTCCCTTCTTCCTTAGGCTACACACAAACTTCATTGGAAAGTTAACAATAATATTCCCCTCCACACATTTCATTCATTATAATGTTGTGTGTAGAATAAAATTCAGAACAACCAAAGAAAAAAAAAAGAGTAGAGAGAAGTACAATATATGATAAAGGAAAATAGAAAGAAAAAAGATTATATGGATTATGTGAGTATCATGATTTTTTACTTATTATATTTTGTCTCATAACTCAATATGGATCCACATAAGTAGTTAAGGATTTCTTGCTAATAAAAAAAAGGTAGCTTAGGGTTTTATAAATGTTAATTCATTTTCTTTATCTTATTCTCTGACTACACAGGTTAACAAGTCCAAACATAGAAATCTTCTAATGTAATAAATAATTTTAAATTTTCATTTATAAAACTATTCTTATTTAAAGCATTTCAAAATCTTTAAGAACTTGACGCATAAAATAGAGAATTAATGTTTTTTAACACTTAAATTTGAGTATATATATACACAACTAGCTCTTACTATAAGTGATCAATATTAGTACAATTTACAAATATTTATTGACTTTAAAAAACTTGTGATCTTACCTGCTTTTTATTTTGTTATATTTTATCAAACAATTTTGTTCACATATACTCATTGTCATAGAATACCATGAAACGGGTATATGGCAAAGCAAGTATCTAAAAATTTTATAAATACTCGCCACTATTTACGATGAATATTTCTTAAACTAAAAAAAATTTAAAATAAGCTTTGAAACACTTATCTAAAATAATCTGCTTTTCAAAAAAACCAAAGTCGCTTGCATGAATACTCTTTCAATTTTTTTAAATAAAAATCGTTTGTAAGTATATAATTTCTCATTCTTTTTAACAAATAATTACAGTTTTAAAAAAATTGAGGTCTGATTTATGGCAAGGAATGGATCAGTAAAGGTAGTTTTTCAAGAACTGAATTCACCATAAATAATAAATAGGTATATTTAAATAAATCAAATATGAATGAATTTATTTGGAGATTTTTTTTAAAATATATATATATATATAGAAATTCAAAATCACTTGTATGTATATGTTTTTTTTTTTAATAAAACAACCAAATTTTAAAAAGATATACAATTTTTCCATAAATTAAAAAAAATCTTAAAATACCATTTCTTCATTATAAAAAATATGTTTTTAAGTACAATTAACTATTTTTGTAATTTTTATATCTATTTTAATGAAGATTTTAAAAAAGGTATACCAATTTAATGCAGAAATCCGATACAGCGGAATGTTCACATTTAAGTGAAATTTTGTTCAAATCCAATGAATAACTTACTTCCTAACATTGTGGTTTGAAAATTATTTTAGGCATTAGATATTATTATTTTTTAATAAATTTATGAATAATGTTTTTAATAAATAGTTGTTACTTTTAATTATTTAAAATCAATTATGAAGACTTGCGTAAATGTTTTTTCCCAAACAATGTAGTTCTAGCTTACTTTTCTTCCTACTTGAAAAAAGGGATCTGGATTTGGCAGCCATCAAAAGTTTAGGACAATTGCTTTCGGCACCTCATCAAATACTTATTGCATCCCATTAATTTTAGAAAATGACACTTCTGGTTTTATCAGTTTTGGAGGACGTATGAGGTATTCCGGAATTATTATTCAAAATACAATTTTAGATTTATGAAAAGTATTTTTCAAAGCATGTTTTCAGAAAATAAATTATAAAACGTATTTTCTGAATATGTTCTGAAAAATAAATTTTGAAATATATCTTTAAAAACTATTTTCCAAAAATATATTATATAAATTCAACCTTCTAACATCACAAAAAATCCCTTAATCAAAATAAAACTTATTCATTTAAATGTAATAAAAAATCTTTTCTTACAACATGCAACAACCAAATGAGACTGAATGACAAAATAGCTTAAATACTAACACTGTCGATGAATTGCATCATCTTTCGACGCAACAATAATTATCCAAAACCTAATTCTTTTTATATTAAGTCGAATGAATACTTTTGACTTTTTCATTGAGGGGGTGTAAAGTAATTTATGAAATGGAAGAAGCAATTACCAATATTTAGAAGGTTAAATTGATATTTTTAATGTGTGAGCTTCTTTTAACTCAGTCAACCTAATCCAACAAATTGGTGAACTAGAAGTTAGGTGGGATGGAATTAGTTTAAAAAATTTAATTTTTATATTATATTATTTAAAGAATATAAATATTTAAATGTATTTATAATTTAATGATTAATACTTATAAATTGAATTTTAATTAATCAATTAAAAGTTTTAAAATATTTATATTATTAAGTGTTATATATATATATATATATATATATTAATTATAATAATACTGTAAAAACATAAAACTTTTTAAATGAATGAGATAAGTTAGACGGTTCAACTGATCCAATATTACATAATCTGAAAGTCTATTCAATATTACGTAATTTGGAAGTAATTTTTAGTAAAAGAAAAAATTGTCAGATTGGATAATTTAAAATATAACATTAACTTACGAATTATACAATATAAAAGTCAAAATGGACTTCAAAAGTGTTGTTCCAAATTTTGTAATCCGATATACTTTTCAAGTTTTGGATTTCATAACCGCTTATGTTTTTGATTGGCAATCAAAAACGTGCATTAAATCGAAGGATAAAGTGAATTTAAATATTGATGGAGGTGCAAAGAAAAGCATGGAGTGCAAAAAGAAATTCCCACGAGTAAATGGATCCCATACTATCTATTGAAATCACGCTTTGTGAATTTTTAATAGCCTATTTCATTTTGCATCTCCATTGTTTCATCCTGCACCTCCACAGGAATGTGTAAAGACAAGATTGCTCTCTTATTGTCACCCACCACCGCCACCACCCCTTGTCCATGGGTTTTTGTTATGGACTCACTCATGGAAGAAATGTTGGGGTTTAACTTCAACAAAGTGCTCTGGATATTGAAATATAGGAGACAGATTTGGACAATCTGAAAGTTTTATTTATGAAAAAAATAATAATTTTCAGACTACAATCTATAAGGATTTTTATTTTTCTTTAGAAAAGACTATTTTTAAACTATTTAATTTGAAAGTCTCTTATGGATTCAACACTTCAAAAGTCATATTTAAAAAAAAAAATCTAAAACACAATATTAACTTTTAGATTACAAAATTTAAAAGTCAAATTTGATATTAAAATTCCACGTGAAAGTCTATTTCGGATTGCATAGTCTCAAGTCATTTTCTTCAATAAAAAAAAGAGTTTTTATATTCTAAAATACAATATTCTCTTTCAAATTACATTTAAATTGATTTTCAAATTATACAATTTAAAAATTAAAATTATTGTTATCTAAAATATTTTTGAAGTTTTAGATTCTATAATAAAAAAAATTTACAATTAAAAAAAATTAAATCCTGAATTTAAATATTTATTGAATGGTTTAGCAACTCCATGTCTAGTTAATTCATCTTTACATTTCGCTAAACTTTATTAGCAATATTAAAATCACGTGTTGGACATGTAAAACAATATTTTTCATTTAAAAATAATTACAAAGTTTTTATCCAGGGTTAAGTAAGTATATCACTTTTTAAGTTTATTTTAATAAAATATCCCTTCTCTCAATAAATATATTTTCTTAATTAGTTTCAAATACAATCATAAATCTAATATAATTTAAAATATATTAGAAATATAATAATCAACATTTCGTTGAATATTAAAATACCAATGATTTTTTGAAAAAAACAAAGACACAAATTTTTGAGGGAGCGAGTATAAAATGAAACCTAGTAAATTTTGTGATTTTTAATATTATAATCCTTCCCAAATATAAGATTATTTTTTAGTTGATTCACGTTAATTAAGGACTTTGGCTAGCTTAACGATATTAAATTTACTAACAAAAATTGTATTATGTCTTTTCTAGAATTATACTTTAAATGGTTGAAATTCATAGTCTCACTCTTCTCAAGTAATTAACGGGTACAGGTCACGTTCTTGAAGATTTTTTTTATTAATTTATTATATTAGTATAGTAACTAGTATAATGTAAAAGATAATGAAGAGACCGTTGAAAATGATTTTTTATTTTTTTATAAAAAAACACACATTTTTTTAAAAAAAACACACAATTTTTTAAGTCTTACACGCAGCAGTGACGGAGATAATCTCTTTTCCGTCAATAATGAATAATGAATGTATTAACAAAATGTGTTACCAGCAATTTTTCTTTCTTCATGATTCAAAAATTGTAAGAGTCTATAACTCAACCTCTTTCCCAATCTCGGATCTATCTGTTCCGTAATTACTCAATTCGTTACAAAAGACATAAGCTTAACAACTCAATCCATAATATATAATTCTTATCACAGGAAGTATCACTTATTTTTTACTCAACTCTCACACTCATGTATTTTCTACCTCACTCCTCTTAGTTATCATATACTTACTTGAGTGTTCTTTTATAGGTGGACCTCCATGTGGTTTTCGGAGCTTATACGACTCTGATAGTACAGTGCTCGAGTCTAGGTCAAGTTAGCTTTAACAATACTCATTCAATTACCTTTTGGTCATCGGTAAGAACATTTGGCGCCCACCGTGAGGCCGAGTAAACTTTTCCGTGACTGAGGTGGTAAAGAGCCACCCCGCCTTTCATTCAAGACGACCATTCTAGTCGTAATGGATTCAACAGTCCTTGAAGCCCGCAAGACTCACATGGAAACTATTATGCAAAACACCATGCAGGAGACTTTGCCCAACCTCAGGAAGGAATTGACAAAACAAAGAGAGGCACATCGAAACGAGATAGCAGCCTTACATTAACATATCAACGACATTCAAAAGGGACAAACTGCCCGTCAGCAAACTCCATCACCAATATTGGAGGATGTGGAGGAGAGTCAAGTAGGTGTCCAACCCATGAAAAGGGCCAAGATTGATCTGGGAGGACCTTCGAGAATAATTCGCAACGCATTCATGGCCAAGGATAGGGAAGATCAACTTCGGCTGATGATCGAACAAGATGCGGACCCCAGAATACAACTCGGTGTCAAAGGTGACCAAAGGAAGTAGCCCAGAACAACCCCTGATACAGTCGTTGATCAGATACATCAAGCTACAATAGTCTTCAGAGCCGACCATTACCAGAAAAAACTACACAAAGTGGTTCTTGGTATGGAACAGAGAAGAACTGTTAGAATGTCACGAGATGTTAACCAAGAATTCCCATTCCATCATACACCAACCCCTCGACTCAACCCCGAACTGGAAGCTTATATGGAAGGCTTCCACTGTTTCACGACAAATGTCATGCAGGCTTAACTCTCTGAGAAGTGGAAATAGCCGAAAGTAGATTCCTATGATGGAACCTCAGACCCAGACGCGTATGTCAAGGCCTACATGACTTAGGCCAACCTCTTCTCAAGAGATTTAAGGGTGCATTGTAGGCTATTCCCTATTACACCCAAGGAGACAACTCTCGAATAGTACTACTCATTACCTTAAAACTCGGTTAACTCATTCCACACCTTGTGCTCCAAATTTATAGCTCGGTTCATCAATAGCAAGCCAATGGCCACCTCCTCGGCGTTGATTCAGCATGTGACATTTCCCTTTGCTGCCTTCGATCTTATTTCTCGGACGATTTCTTGATCTTATGTATGGTTCCTTGAGACATATTACTGTAGGTGGCCTTCTTGCATCATCTCTTCAATCTTGTCTTTTGGTGTCTAACACTCTTCTGTCGTATGCCCAAAGCTGCGATGATATCGGCAGTGCTCCTTGGTCCGCGTTTGGGAGAGATGAAATCATCCGTGGAACAATAATCTCGGCATTGAGTGCTTCTTCCAGAATTCTCGCCCTGTTGACGTTTAGCGGAGTGTAATGCGTGAACTTTGGGATCCTCAGTATGTCTCTCGATTTTGACGGGACGGGTTTTACTTGTCCCACATCACTTGTCCGACCAGTTTTTGTTTCTTCGGACCGCACTTGGTGTCGGAATTCCTTCAACTCTTCCAATTGCATAAACTTTGTTGCTCGCTGCCGTAATTCGTCCATGTCAAGGACCAGCTTCTTACATAAACTGTCAGAGAAAATATCGGGTCTTAAGGCTGTCACCATGTGGTGCATTGCAACCTCTGGATTTAGATTTCAAATGTTGAGGGCCACTTTTCCAAACCTTTCCATAAATGCTCTAAGTGACTCTCCTTTTTCTTGGCGCAAATTCACCAGGGCAATTATGGTTAAGTGGTGTGGCCGGCTGTGGCAAATTGGGCTTTAAACTTCGCCACCAACGTTTCGAAACAGTCGATAGAGTTGCTTGGAAGCCTAGTGAACTAGCTAAGGGTAACTCCCTTTAGTGAAGTAGGAAATACTCTGTAAAAGACAGCGTCGTCCGAGATATACAAGTTAATCTGAGTGACGTATATGTCTATGTGTTCATCCTGATCAGTCGATCCGTTGTATCGGTCGAGTACCGGACCCTTCCAATGTCACAAGTGGAAATAGCACAAACACAAGGACAATTAAGGAAATGGGCAGGGAGAAGAATAATGAAGAGGTGTCAAGTGATGCAATGATTGTGGGTAATAGTAAAAGTTCAAGAATTTGGAAGGCCAATTCACTCAGGAAGGATTATGTGTAATTATGAGTGAGGAATATTATTAAATATATAGTAATTGAGAGGAGAGGAAAATGGGGCTTTTGTTGAATTCTATTTCTTCTCTCTATTTCTATTATCTCTGAGTGTTATCTTCTCTGTTCTGTTCAAATCTGGTCGTCTTTTTCTAATAATACATACATAGATTTTATAATCTTTCTCTAGTTATCAGTGGTTAATTCATAATCATTTAATTTTTTATTTTCCCTTGTTACATTGGTGCTTTCATCTCGTCTCATTTCTACTCATGGCAGAAAACACTAGATTGAAGGACCTCTCCACAGATATCAAGCGAATGTTAGAGTTGATGGAATCTCATCATACGGAGTATTCTAGTCGTTTTGAGAGCATTGAAACTGCACTCACAGCTTTGCATGTAGCAGAGACATTGAAATCGTCAACATCAGAAGCAGTTCAGACGTTTCAGTTTCGTAATGTCAAACTTGATTTTCCCAGTTCAATGGTTCAAATGTGCTGGAATGGATCTTTAGGGCAGAACAATTTTTCACGTTTTACAATACTCCGGAGGAGCAACGTCTTACCATTGCTGCAATTCATATGGAATCAGAGATGATTCCTTGGTTCCAAATGATAGCTAAGACCAATCCATTTTAATCTTGGATCGGTTTCACTCGAGCCTTGGAATTGGAATTTGGACCATCTCCTTATGAGTGCCCTCGCTCTACTCTTTTTAAGCTGATGCAATCAGGATCGGTTCAGGATTATTACAGAGAAT